>Ga0209916_1000133_pt1 | contig 161939 bp, 126 predicted proteins | sample ThiBio_1000_plan_FD_183956 | JGI IMG/M metagenome (GOLD analysis project Ga0209916, IMG submission 183956) | Wastewater bioreactor microbial communities from Cape Town, South Africa - Thiocy_solids_2 (SPAdes) | ecosystem: Engineered > Bioreactor > Thiocyanate-remediating > Anaerobic-Aerobic ...
TCCGGAAAAACTTTTACTTTCGCCCATGGTAATTTTAAGTGTCGTAACTCAAACTTACCAAATCGGGCGGTTCTACCGAACTGCCCTTTTTCATATCTTTTGCTTATATTTTAGTCGGACAATAGTGGTTGATTATGTAAAAGTGTATCAGAAAAAAGAAAAGATAAATCCGCTTTAGCGTGCAGTTTTTCCAGGTGTATCCTACTAATTCTTTTGTGTGAAGGATACGCACAGGGGTATTGGGCACGCAGGAAGAATCTGTACCTGTAATTTCGCCAATTTCTGTTTATTCCTGAAACAATTATAGAAAGTCCATACACCGTATTTGTATAGAAACCGATATTATTTGCATAATAATTTATTGATAAAAGGAATAACTTTAATCACCCTAAATAGATAAAATCACCTTAAATATATAAACCTTGCTGAATATCAATTTCAATACACCCCGTACTGCCGCACTCCTCCTTTGCAGCTTTTTGTTCTTTTCCTGCACTCAAAAGCGTTACACAGACGCGCTTTCACCCGAAGAAGCAATGAAGCATTTTGAAATTATTGAGGGCTTTAATATAGAATTGTTTGCATCCGAACCCGATGTATGGTCTCCCGTGGATATGGTGTTTGATGAGCAAGGCCATATTTATGTGGTAGAGATGGGGGACTATCCCTATCAACCCGAAGCCGGAAAAGGGAAGGGAAGGATTCGCATGCTGAAAGACACCGACGGAGATGGAGGTACAGACACTTCTTTTGTATTTGCTGAGGGGCTTCCCAGTGCTACGAGTGTGCTGCCCTGGAAGAGCGGGCTGATCGTAACAGCGGCGCCGGATATCCTGTATCTAAAAGATACGACCGGCGACTTCCGTGCAGACATTAAAGAAACACTGTTCACCGGATTTTTTGCCAGCAATTCCGAAGCGCAGATCACCAGTCTTCGCCTGGCGCCTGATAACTGGATTTATGCCAATAACAACGGTCAGGCTGGTACGGTTCATGCCATCAATAATCCGGATACTGCCGGGATTTCAATGGGAGGAAGCGATTTTCGGTTCAGGCCCGACAGAGGTTTATTTGAAAAAGAATCGGGAAACGGCCAGTTTGGTCTGGCAATAGATGACTGGGGCAATCGCTTTTATACGCAGAATACCGTTCATATTCAGCAAGCGCCCATTCCATGGCGGTACTTGCACCGTCATGATTATTTGCCTTCTGATCGTGTTGATGTAAATATTTCCGATCACGACCTGGTTATGTTTCAAAAAACCCCGCCTCCTTACTGGAGGCTTGAACGCAGCAACCGGCGGCAAAAAGATTATGATGAACGAAAACTAAACCGGAATGAATATGCTGAAGACCATTTTACAGGTGCTTCCGGAGGTACTTTTTATGGCGGTGACGCCTTTCCTGAATCTTTTCGTGGTAGTGTGTTTACAGGAGACGTTGCAGGCAACCTGGTGCACAGAGATGTTCTTGAACTGAAACACAACAGCCCTTTATTTGTTGCAAAACGGGCCGAAGGAGAGAAAGACAGAGAGTTCATTGCATCCACCGATCCCTGGTTCCGGCCTGCTAATTTTACAGTTGGCCCCGATGGATACCTGTATATCATTGACATGTACCGGCAGCATATTGAAACGCCCGTTTCCATTCCTGAAGATTTGAAAAAGGATATGGATTTTACTAACGGTGAACAGTACGGTAGAATTTACCGTGTTGTCCCGGAAGGTGTTGCAAAAAGGCAAACTCAAACTCCCGGCCTCAGGAGTAAAACTCCCGGAGCATTGGTTGCTCTGCTTGCACACTCCAGTCAATGGTGGCGGTTACAGGCACAGCGGCTTCTACTGGAGTATGGCGATGTAACGGTTGTTCCTGCATTAAAAAAAATGTGTGTGGAGCACGCCGATGCAAGAGCACGCCTGCATGCATTGTATACATTAGAAGGTTTAAATGCGCTGGATGGAGGATTGATACAGCAGGTATTAAAAGATGCGCATCCGGGTATGCGGGCACATGCTATAATACTTTCGGAGCGCTACCCGCAATGCCTGCCTCAGTTGCTGGCAATGACAAGCGACAGTTCGGCGCAGGTCGTTTTGCAGTTGACGCTCAGCATCGGTGAATTTACTTCGCCACAGGTAATCCAGGCATTGGTAAACATTATAGAGCAATATGGAGAAATGCCATTGTTTCAAACCGCTGTGTTAAGTTCGGATGCGGGATCTTCTATGGAGCTGTTGAAACTGTTGATCAGCCGTGGTATTTTTTTTAAAGATGCAAGTGCTGGAAAAATGACTTTTGTAAAGCAATATTTGTATGCAATGGGCGCACGCAGAAACAAAGAAGATATCTTAGCATTGATCGGGTTGCTGTCTGATCCCGAAGTAAAAGAAGGCATCAACTGGCAGCTTGCCGGTTTAGAGGGGCTTGCCAAAGGTTTGGCCAAAACTGCAAATAAAAGCAAGCCCGATCCGGATGTGATCAACGCTTTTAAGGTGATTGAATCAGGAGCAGGGGGCGAAATTAAAAGCGCCGTAAAGGAAGTGATAAAGGCGTTGGGCGATTCCACACAATGAATTACCGGTGTTGACGCGCATTTAGTAAACGAATAAAAGAGTTGGACACGATGGGTACAATCAATTCACGACGACGGTTCCTGCAAAAATGTATTTCTGCCGGCATGTTGCTAACAGGAGGAGTTTCATTGTTAAACGGTTGCAATACTGTTACTGAAAAAAAATCACCGGCAAAGGCGGAGGCAGATACGGCCACGGCGGATCCGTGCGGCGACTACACAGGCTTGTCTGAAAATGATCTGAAGGCCCGGGCGTCAATGGGGTATGTAAAGCAATCTCCCATTCCGGAAAAGCAATGCGGTAATTGTAATCTCTGGCTTCCGCCCCTGCCCGGCAAAGAATGCGGCGCCTGCCAGCTTTTTAAAGGCCCGGTATTTACCGCCGGACACTGTACTTATTGGGCGCCTCAGGTGTAATGTATAGGTCACTTCAATATAAATATTAAACAATCGTAAAGGTGTTTTATGAAAAGCATGTTGCGCTATTATGTTTTTGAAAATAATATTGCGATGAACGATTTGTTGCTACCAGTTGGAACCCTGAAAAATGTTAAATGTTCTGCTTTTAAATGCAGCCCCGGCTATAGCAGTTTTGGTTCCGTTGTTTTATCTTTGAAATCATATACAGCAACTGGTTCTTTCGCGGATCAGTAAAAAACAGGCGGGCATTTTCTTTTTACTTTAAAAAGATACATATGCAGATCTTGGCCAACCGGAGCAAAATGAAGGGGATGTCCCTCATAACCGGAATCATATTGATCGGGATTGTACCGATCGCTCCAGGTTGCACTACTACAAAAGTGATCAGCAAATACGACTGTGATACCTTTTCAAACAATTCCGTATACAAAAGAACAACCTGGAGCTATGCATGGGGTCTCGTACAACCAAAAGATATCAACCCTGGCTGCGACCCGAGATTCAGTCACCTCAATAAAGTGGTGGTTAAAACCAACCTGGGCTTTACCATAATTTCTACCGCTACCCTTGGAATTGTTATCCCGCAACGTGTAGAGTGGTGTTGCGCGCCATACAGTCCGCCAACGGATTCGTTGGGAAGCAGACCCTGATCAGACTTTGAAATTTTTAACAATGCCCGACAATATTATTTTACCCGATGGTGTGGAAAAGTTAGACATCACCGACTGGGAGAACGGCCACCAGAATTTCACTCACCGGTTTAAAGAGGGAGCCTCTTTTAAATTGAGGATTCCTTTTGGGCCGGCTACATCGTCTGATCAGTACAAACAAACCACTTCCAATTTTCAATGGCTCATCAAACATGCTATTGATAATGACATTTCATTGCGCGCCATGGGAAACGGCTGGTCGTTTTCGGATGTTGCAGTTTGCGATGGGGGAGTGGTTGATACCAAAGCGCTGCGGCTATCATTCTGGATCCCGCGGAAATTTATAGCGGACGCGTACATCAATACCGGCAAGGGTACCGCCGATCTTTTTCTTGTGCAATGTGGAATGAGTATCCTAGACCTGAATGAAAAACTGGAAAAGGAGGCCAATCCCAAACGAGCTATTAAAGCATCGGGAGCCAGCAACGGACAATCCATTGCCGGGGCTACGGCAACAGGTACCCATGGATCAGCATTCAGAGTGGGAGCTGTACATGACGCCATAGTGGGAATTCACCTGGTTGTGTCGCCAACGCGGCATGTTTGGCTGGAAAGGGCTTCTTACCCCATTGTTTCAGATGAGTTCATCGAATGGATGGGCGCCGAACCGATCCGGAACGATGATATGTTTGATGCGGCAGTGGTAAGCTTTGGAAGCTTTGGCTTTATTCATAGTGTTATGATTGAAACGGATCCGGTTTATTTACTGGCCGAACAGCGTGCAGATCAACTGAAATATGATGATGACCTTATTAAAGCAATAGATTATCTTGATTTTTCCGGGATTGAATTAAAGCTTCCTTATCCTCCGGATGCACCGGATAAAGAACTGTACCATTTTGAAGTGATCATTAACCCGCATAAATTTGAAAAGGACAATAAGGAGAAAGGAGTGTATTTAAAAACGATGTATAAAATGCCCTATACCCCCGATTACCCTAAAAGAGAAAGGGATGATCATGGGTTTCAATATGGCGATAATACACTTGGCGTGATAGAAACGATTATTGACGGACTCCCTTCTGATCTGTCGGCGGCATTGGTTCCGGCTTTGGTAAATGTTATGTTTCCGCTTGCCTTTAAATCGGCGGGTGATGCATTTGGAACAATTGGGGAAACTTTCAGCAATACCAAATTTAGGGGCAAAGCCATCAGTGCCGCAATAGCCATTGCCGCTGAAAATGTGAGCAGGGTAGTGGATGAGGTTATTTTCATCAACGAACAATCGCCCTTTCCCGGAGGACTTGCCTTACGTTACGTGAAGGGAACAAAAGCATTGCTGGGCTTTACAAGGTTCGACAAAACCTGTATACTGGAACTGGATGGCGTGGAGTCTGAAGCCGCCCGGCATTTTTACGAAAAGCTTTGGCAAAGGCTGGAACAAAAGAATATTCCCTACGCTCTGCATTGGGGAAAAATGAATTTCAATCTTAATCCTTGGCGGGTACGGGAAATGTACGGCGATGCTGCGGTAGATACCTGGATCAACTGCCGGCACAGCCTGTTGGGGACCGCAGAACGGAAAGTCTTTAATAATGCATTTTTGAACAGGTGCGGATTAGACGGTTGATGTTGATCGCGCTGCAGAAAGCCGCACAGAAAAAAGACTCCGGGTTGAACCGGAGTCTCCGATGTTTCTTTTTTTCCTACGCTGGCATTATCCAGATCAGGTATGAGAGTGTATTCTCAGGTACTGTGTTACGAGACCACCTCTTTCCAGAAACTTCTACTGGATATACTAATAAATAATTGTGCCAAAGTAGTATGCAGTTGCCTTTTAACGATGGGTTGATTTTAGTGTGCAATATCTTCCACGATTGGTGTAGTATGATTCCTCAAATTGGATGCTTATTTAAATAAAAATATTACCTGTTATTGAACAGGGTATAAAATACACTGATTTGTATTGTACTATTTTTATAATCCGGATTTACACCTCCGCCAAAATCAATATCACCCACTTTTGAAAGACCTGCTATATAACGTGCGCCTGCACCCAGTCCCATTGAGCTGTGGTAACCTATACCTGCAGCAAGCGCTACATCAAGGTTCTTCACATCGGTATTAACGCCGCTGATCTTATCGCTCACCTTTAGTCCAAACTGCGGACCTGCCTCTACATATATGCCACCGCCCGGGCTTTGAAGTTTTACCATAACAGGAAGTGTTGCGTAAGTTGCTTTAAAATTTTCTTCTTCAGCGGCCTTTTTGAGTTTTGCTCCCTGCGAAGAAACCAGTATCTCCGGCTGAATGGAAAAGACAGACCCGAATTTCAAATTTACAAATGCCCCCGCATGAAACCCTACCATTGTGTTGCTTTTTACATCCTGGTAATCATTGCCGCGAAAGTTGCTGATATTGGCGCCTGCTTTAAGGCCCAACTGAAAATTCTGGGAGAAAGCCGGTGCGCTGAACAGTGCCACTGCGAGTGATAGCGTTAAGTACTTCATACATTCAATTTATTTTATGACGTAGTCCTTCAATTATATTGCCAATAATTTATTATGAAATGTTATTTGTTACCAACTGTCGGGGGCTAAAGTCATTCAGTTAATGAAGGCGTCTTCCCGGATCACCGGTGTAATGCCGGACCTTTGATATCAATTCATCTATTTCAAAAGGTTTTGAAATATAGCCATCGGCATTGCAATTTTCGCTAAGTTCTTTAATGTTAGTGTTAGCAGAAATAATTACCACGGGTATATGCCTGGTGCGTGTATTATTCTTTAACTGCCTGCAAATATCTGAGCCATCTACTCCCGACATCCAGAGATCAATCAATACAAGATCAGGATTCGCTTCGGAGATGCTGTTTACGTTTTCCGCACATGCGGAGGTGTGCACCTGGTAGCCTTTAAATTCCAGTACCATTTTCATCGAATCAAGGATATCCCTGTCATCATCCAGAATGAAAATTTTTTTTGCTCTCATTTGTTTTGGTCTTTATTAACAGTGAGACTAAAGTAAAAAGTTGATCCTTTTCCCGGTTCACTATCAAACCATATTTTCCCGGATTGTTTTCTTATAATTTCAGCCGATATATATAAGCCCAGTCCTAACCCCGGGAATGTATCAAATTTTTCTCCTTCTACCCTGTAAAACCTGCTGAAGATACGGGATTGCTTGCTTTTGTCTATGCCAATGCCAAAGTCTTTTACTGCGCAAATTACCGAATCATCCAGCATGGTAACGCGTACAACTATTTTACTGGCGCCAGGCGAATATTTAATGGCATTGGTAATGAAATTGGTCAATACCTGTCCTGTTCTTTCCCTATCGCCGGTAAGCAGGCAATGAAAAAATATTTCTGTTACTATAGTGTGGCTGGTAGCAATCCGTTGAAGTTCTTCCACTGTTTCATTTACCAAACCGGTGAATGAAAATATTTCCTGTTTGAACGCCAGCTTTCCTTCATCCATCCGCGTAATGTCGAGCAGGTCGCTTATGAGTGTATTCAATTTGGTTATCTGCATATCCATTCGGCGCATAATGGCAGATGAAGCATCATCTCCGGCAGTTGAAAACTTCATTTCCATTAGTTGGGTAAAAGCTTTTAGCGAGGTTACCGGTGTTTTGAGTTCATGACTTACGATACTCATGAATTCATCTTTTTGCTGTGATAATTTCTTGTTATCCGTAATGTCTGTACATGATCCTATATACCCTTCAAAACTTCCGTCTTCATTGTAGTTGGGAAGCCCGGAATTGAGGAACCAGTGATAATTGCCCTTTTCATCTTTCAGGCGAAATTCCATAACGAAAGGTGTTTTCTTCGGTTTTGCATCAAAGAAAGCGCCTGTTGCAAGCTCCCTGTCGGAAGGGTACACTGCATTCAGCCAGCCGTTACCCAGTGCTATTTCCGGTGTTTGCCCCGTAAAATCGTACCATTGTTTATTAAGATAAGTACAATTGCCACTATTATCGGCCATCCAGATAATAACGGGAATAGTGTTAGACAGGTTGCGGAAGCGATTCTCGCTTTCAATTAACAGGGCCTCCATTTTTTTAGACTCAGTAATATCAACGCTTACCGCTGTAAGAAAACTAAGATTATCGGGTCCCTTTATCAGTGATACACTGTTGTTTACCCAAACCACAGCGCCATCGGGCCTGAGATAGCGTTTTTCAATTGTAAAGCTTTTTCCCTCCTCCACGCAATGTTTCAGTAAAATCATATTTTGTTGCCAGTCATCCGGATGCGTTACATCCCCGATACACATTTCTAACAAAGCATCTCCGGACCGGCCAACCAAATGGCAATACTGTTCGTTTACAGCAATAAACCTACCGGTAATATCGGTTTGTGCTATTCCGGCCTCCACCTGGCGTATAATATTACCGTATCTTTCTTCACTTAACTGGAGGTCCTCCCTGATTTTTGTATTTTCTGTTATATCCAGTAATAAATTGATAGCGCCGGTTATCTCACCTTCATCGTTCGCAATGAGTTGGGGATAAGGCAATACATGGCGGCGGGTGCCGTCGGGTCGTTCAATAATAATTTTAAAAGTTTCGATCCGTCCGTATTTTAATACAACAGCCATGGGACATTTATCCAATGGAAGCAACTCGCCATTGGGTTGGAAGATTTTCCACGATCCGGACCATAATTCTGTGCCTACTTTGGGCTCACGGCCCCAAAGTTCCACTGCTGCCTGGTTGTACAGTAAAATCCTTCCTTCTTTATCGCAGGTATAAAGCGCAACGGAAATGCTTTGTATCAACTGGCGGTAACGCAGTTCGCTTGCTTCTATTTTTTTCCGGGCGGTTACATGCTCAGTGATATCATGAGCCGCAACCATTATCCCCAGTATGCTTCCGTCTTCTTTGTGGAGTGGTTCAATTACAAGTTTTGCAAAAATGGTATCCTCATTTCCATTCCGCAGCAACCGTGTCTCTATTTCTTCAATCACCATTCTTTTACCGGTTTTAAATACACTGCTGAAAATGGCTTCAAATCCCTGGCTCCTCGCTTCCGGTATGGCTTCGAACACAGGTTTATATATAAGTCTCTCCCTGGACCTGCCTACAATCAGAAGAGCCATCTCATTAATGACCTCAATAATAAAATGGGGTCCGTGCATTACGGCTATGGCCACAGGGGCCTGTTCAAACAAATTATTGAGCTGGCGTTCAATATGCTTCCTGGTTTGAGCGATCCTGATTTGCGTTTGTACCCTCGCCAGCAGTTCCCTTGCCGAAAAAGGTTTCACTAAATAATCGTCAGCACCGGTTTCGTAACCTGCTATTCTCGATTCTTCACCGGCTCGTGCTGTAATAAGCATCACAGGGATCTGTTCTGTGTGCCGGTTTCGTTTTATTTCTGCCGTAAGCCGTATACCATCCATAACCGGCATCATAATATCACTTAAAACAACCAGGGGATTTTCACTTCTAATTACATGTAAGGCATCCATCCCGTTTCCGGCGGTAAGTACATTATATTTTTTCCCGAGCAGGCTTTGAAGATAGTTCCGCATGTCGGCATTATCATCAACAATTAATATGCGGGGGGCGCCGCTGTTTTCATTTTTGTCGCCTGTTGGGATTCTTACTTTTGGGTTAAAGTTTCCGTCTAAAGCAAATGAATCTTCAATATAAGCATCGGAAATAACGTCTTCAATGCCTTCATGTGCGTTATTGATTTGTGAAACGGGCAGGTGTGCATTACCGGAAGGTATAGAAACCCTGAACACGCTTCCCTTTTCTTCCCGGCTTTTTACGCTGATGGTACCACCATGAAGATGAATGAGTTCATGGGTAAGCGATAGTCCAATACCTGAGCCTTCATGTGTTCTTCCGGTTACCTGCTGCACCCGGTGAAAACGCTCAAACATGTGCGGCAATTCTTTTTCCGGAATTCCTACGCCTGTGTCCTCCACTTCCAGGATAACCTGGTTATCCTGGCCATATACCGAAACCGTAATTTTTCCTTTAAATGTATATTTAAATGCGTTCGACAATAAATTAAAAACAATTTTTTCCCACATCTCTCTATCTGCATATACAGGGTCTTTAATGGGCTGTGTTCTTATGTCCAGTTCCAGCCCGGCCTTTTCAATGGTGGAACGAAAATTATCTGCCAGTTTAGTGGTGAACGATACGATGTCTGTTAAGGAATAACGGGCCATCATTCTCCCCGACTCAATACGGCTAAAATCGAGAAGATTATTTACCAATTTAAGCAACCGCATGGCATTGCGATGCGTGGTTTCAAGATTTTGCCTTTCGCTGCTTCCCAGCCTGTCTTCCGGGGCGTTGATCAGTTCTTCCAGGGGTCCAAGCATTAGGGTAAGCGGGGTGCGGAATTCGTGGCTGATATTGGAAAAGAAAACGGTTTTTGCTTTATCAAGCTCTTCGAGTGCGCCGGTTCGGTTTCGTTCTGTTTCAAAAATGCGGCTATTATTGATTCCCGATCCTATTTGATCGGCGATAAGCTTAAAAAAACTTTGATACTTATCGTCAAGAATGCGATAAGGATTGATGCCCACTTTTAGAATTGCGTACGGCACTTTTTGCTGGCTGTGCGCTACCGGTAATAAGAGGGCTTTCCGAATAGCGCTGTCCCACGCGCCGGTAGGTAAGTTTCCAAACCGTTCAAGCAAATCATCAGAGATTACAGGCACGTTCCCCCGGGCTGCGTCGGCCAAACCGTGAAACCGGAGTGCATGTTTATCCAGGTCAATTTCATCAGGAAAAAACGCTTCCAGTTCCTTCGATGTTTTATCCGCCAGCGAAAGCTTTTTTCCGTCGCGGCTCACTTCATAAATAACGGCAAAAGGAAAGTCTCCGGGGTTTTGTTTAATTACTTCAATGCTTTTCTGATATACCTCCAGGTCGCCTGTGAGATTTAAAATGTTTTTACCAAGATTGGTGAGTGTTTGTTGTTGTCTCTCCGCAATTACCGCATTCGTGGTTTCTGTAACGGCGCAAAAAATGCCTTCTAACTTGTTGGTCTCACCATAAACCGCACTGTAAGAAAAGGTGAAATAACATTCTTCAGGAAAGCCATTCCTGTGAAGCAGTAGCAGTTGATTATCGGACCAGGTAGCTTTTCCGGTTTGAAGCACACTCTCCAGCATGGGGCCAATAATATGCCATATCTCCGGCCAAACTTCCTTCCCTTTTTTACCCAGGGCATGCGGGTGCTTTGCGCCGAGTATAACGCTATATGCGTCGTTGTAAATCTTTATCAGATCTTTTCCCCACCAAACCACCATAGGGAATTTGGAATTGAGGCATAAACTAACGGCCGTGCGCAAACTTTGAGGCCATTTTTCAACCGAACCCAATGAGGTTTTGGTCCAGTCGAAATTCCGCATACGCTCAGTCATCTCACCACCCCCGGAAATGAAATGCATATCATCAGTTATAGATTGTATTGTAGACATAAGTTGAGGAGGCTTATCCATTAAATCGTTGTAGTAATCAGGACGGGTTAAGTTAAGATTTTATTTATTGTGCAGGCATATAAAAATAAAATCTTTAGAATTAGACAGATCAGCCGCAAAGCATATTGTGCCCTGATGCCTTTCTTTCACTGAGATAACCGATCGCTATGCCGGCTCTTTCCTGGGCAAACAAAATGGCTACTGCTTTGTCAATGCCGCTGTCGCCACCGGTTTAACGCTACTTTATTTCGAAGTTTATTGCTTCTCTTTTCGGGGTGTACATCCTGTGCTTTTTTATCTTCCCGCATGCCTTCAAAAGAAGGATGCCGCATTACACCATCTGTAGTCATCCCGGTATACGACACCTCGCAGATCAATTTTGGTTTGAGCCATGTGACCGTTGCCCGGGGAGGGTTGTGGCGAAAGCGGGAAGACTTGTTCACATCGGGCTCAAAATCAAAAGGATTGGTTTTTGTAATGAGGGGCTTAAATTTTTTCATCATTTCTTTCTGCATTTCATCCGAAAAACCAGTCCCGATTTTACCGGTATATACCAGCTTGTTCTTTTCGTATACGCCTGCCAGTAAGGCGCTGAAATGTTTAGGACTGCCTTCATTTTTCGTATAACCCCCAATTACCACTTCATGCCGTTTGGCTGCTTTTATTTTAAGCCATTCTTTCGATCTTGCCCCTGGAAAATACAATGAATCCGTTCTTTTTGCTATAATGCCTTCGAGCCTCATTTTTTTGGCTGCTTCAAAAAATTCGGTTCCGGTAGTAGTAAAGGTCTGGCTGATTTGTATTATAGGATGATCGGGAAGAATAGCCGTTAATTTTTCTCTTCTTTCAATCAACGGAAGTTCCATAAGCGAGTAACCATCCAGCCACAACAGGTCAAACACATAAAATTTCAGCTCGCCATCGGCTTCGCTCCGCCTGTTTTGCAGGTTGCCAAAATTGGACAATCCCTCTTCGTCAGCTACTATAATCTCCCCGTCGAGTATGGCATTTAACTTCATGTTTTTCAATACATCGTAAACAGGGTAAAACTTTTCATTGAAAGATTTATCATTTCGCGAACGGAGGTTTATACTTTTGTTGTTGAGCAAGGCGATGGTGCGGTATCCATCCCATTTAATTTCGTAGAGCCAGCCCTGTTCATTAAAAGGTTTGTCTACAAGAGTGGCCAACATTGGTTGAAGCCTTTTGGGAAACTTCATCTTTTTACCCGTTTTGGCTATTGCTTTTTTGGGGGGAGACAGCTTAGCCGTTTTTTTTACTGCACCCGAACTTTTGGTTGCTTTTCCATAAACGGCTGATAAGTCATCGCTTTCAATTTGTTTTAAGGTTCTGCCCGAAATCACGGATCTTTCTTTTTTCAGTATTTCCGTGGTCTTGGCATATTTGTCTTTCACTTTCATTAGCAACCATGCATTTTCGTCCCGGTACGAAGATTTTACGAGCGCATATTGACCTTTCAACTTTTCTCCGTTGAGGTTAAAAACGAGTTTGCCCTTATGCAGTTGGTGCAGCAATTCTTTTTCTGCTTCTTTTTTCCCCGCAAAATTTCCTTCTGCCGGTTTATAAGTGCCCTCATCCCAAACCAGTACAGTGCCGCCGCCATATTGCCCTTTTGGTATGATGCCTTCAAAAGTCCGGTAATTGAAAGGGTGATCTTCCACCATCATGGCCAGGCGCTTAACCGAAGGATCTGTAGAGGGTCCCTTTGGTACCGCCCAGCTTTTGAGCACTCCGTCCATTTCGAGTCTGAAATCGTAATGCAGGTTGGTGGCAGCATGTTTTTGAATAACAAAAATCAGTTCATCGCCGCTGGATATTCCACCTGTAGGTTCAGGCGTTTTAGAAAAAGTACGTTTCTTTTTATAAGTACTAAGTGACATGAAATAAACTGTTTAAAATACATGCCAAAAAATAAATTGCAGACACAGGTTTCAGAATATACAGGATGTTTTTGCAAATGATATGGTATTATCTTTTGTTTTCGCCCATCACAGCATATCGCCCGAATAATTCGCTGAATGTATCGCCGGATGTCTGTTCGGACAGGATAAGCTTCATGGCATGATTTGTGAATTCTATAGATCAGGAAAGCCCGAATGAGCAGCAACTTCATATACACTTTACATCAAATAAATTATTTGTAATGGAAGAATATCTTCACTATGCATTAATTACAGGAGCTGCAGATGAGGAAAACCATGGACTGGCTGATCTTTTTGCAGAAGATGGATTTAACCTGGTAATAATGGCGGGAGATCATGAAGATTTGAGTAATATAACCGGGGAATTAAAGCAACAATACGGGATTAAAGTAATAGCTATTTCAAAAGATCTGTTTTTGTCAAAAAATGTTTTGGGATCGTATAATGAACTTATCACTGCTGATATTCAGATTGATTTACTGGTATCGGTACAGGGGCGCATGCATATGGTAAGTTTATTAAAACCCATATTTAAAAAAGATGACCGGCTGCTCAATTAATCTGATCTTTAAAATACAGCTCAATCATTTACCTAATGGAAAGTACTCCCGGAAAGAAAAACATAGTAGTTACTGATGACGATCCGGGCATACGGGATATTTTCAAAATAATTTTTGAATCAGCAGGTTATAATGTACAAGTGATAACAAATGGAGACGATCTCCTGAATAATAAATTTGATATTCCTGATCTTTTTTTACTTGATAAACAATTATCCGGTGTTGATGGCATTGACGTTTGCCGGTATTTGAAGAGGCAAAAAACAACATCCCATTTACCTGTTATAATGATTTCGGCAAATCCTCATATTGCCAAATTGTCTAAGGAAGCAGGAGCAGATGCTTATATTGAAAAACCTTTTGAAGTTAAATATTTGCTTGAAATGGTGGAAAGATATATTTGAAATCTCCCTGCCGGCTTTCCGCAATAAATCCGGGGCAACCCATTTTTTACTGAAGAGGGGAAATATTTCTACAGTATCTTTTTCTCAAACGGCAATGCAATCTTTTCTGCAATACAATGAGTTTTTATTTGGTAAAATCCATGGCAGAAAAATTGACTTATTAGCTGAATATATTGACAATGGAAATATTAACGTGGTATATATTGCCACTCCTCATACCCTGCATCACGGGCAGGTTATGAAATGTTTGCAGCATCGTATAGCGGTGCTATGTGAGAAGCCGCTCACTATTAATGAAATCCAGTGCAAAGAACTGGTAGATACAGCCCGTGTAATGCAAACTTTTTTAATGGGCAAAATTGTTTCCATCAGGGCATCTATGGGGTACAAAGCACCGCCCGATCCCGAAAACCATCGTTTTTTGGCCCGCATTGGGTGGAGGCTCTCTGCTTGATCTTGGGGTATACCCTGTTTTTCCTGCGCTACTGATATTGGGTGCGCCCGATATCATTAAAGCAGTGGGAACCTTATCGGGAGAGGGGGTAGACGAAACCTGCTCGGTGCTATTTCACTATATCGCATACTTTTAGCATTGAACTGATAAAAATAATGGATGAGATCAGAAGCCAGGTAAACGTTAGTTACTCCATGCATGAATAGGGGCTTAAAAAAAAAGAAGTATTTTTCCGAAGTGTATAAAGTTGTAGTGATCTGCTATTCATATTCATTAACGAAACAAGCGGGCAACAACAGTTACTTTCTTTTTACTTTTGAAATAATCCATAGTATAAGCACTACAACAACCGCCACCAAAAAGAAGGCCCACCACATTCCGGCTTTAAAAATAGCTTCCACTGCATTGCAACCACTGAATAAAAAAACAGTAGCCATAGAAATCACTGCGGGAAATAATCTTTGTTTGTTCATACTGATCATTTGCATGATGAATTTCAATTATTGTACCATTTCCAATAACTCATCATACAAAAAATTCGCAGCAAACTGACCTGCCTCCTCCCATCGGTTCCTGGCTGCTTTGCCTGCCCACAGGGGATTGAATCTTTTTTGCAGTTCATGTCCATAGCCCTCATATACTTTTAAACGGCTGGGAATGTGCAGAGCATCTGCGTTTTTATGGATAATAGCACTTCCGTATATGCCATTGTCTGTTTTGTTAAATGGTACTATCCTGTCTTTGCTGCCATGCACACTAACGATAGGCACCCTGGCATTTTTTAACCAACTGGTATCAAACATGCCACCCCAGAAATTGATTACAGCAGCTATCTTCAGGGGATTGCTTGCAGAGGATGCAAGATATGAAAGAGGCGCAGGGTGCACGCGATGTTTCATTAAAGTTGCATTGCTGTAAACCGACTGCAGGGCTATCATCCCTCCTGCAGAATTACCGGCCAATATAATACGGCTGGTATCAATGCCGTACAGGTTGTGATTTTGTTTGAAAAAAGAAACCGCCAGGCTGATATCTTCCATAGCGGCTGAACAGGCATTTACCAAAGCGTTGAAATCGGATAAAGTCTTTTCCTTGCTTAATCTGTAGTTTACGGCAGCGCATACATAACCCCGTTGTGCAAAACGTTTGCTCCACAGGGGCGTTCCTCTTGATTTTTTATTGCCGAATTTAAAGCCGCCACCGTGCATCCAAATGATCAGTGGCCGGCTGGCGCAGGTATCATTTTCAGGCTGGTATAAGTCGATTTGGTAGTATTTTTCTTTTGTATTGTCAGTAGAATTGGGCCGGTAAAGAACATTGTTTTCTACTTTAATATTTGTAAAAACCAGGTCTTTATACCGGGTGGTTTGCCACTGACCACCATAAAGAGGCAGTGCTGCGCACGTTATGATACAACTCGTAATAAATAAGTTAAGCATGGTTAAAGTTAAGCGTACAATTGATGAATGACAACACTACGTTATATTTCGGCAGGATACCGGTAAAAGAAGGTCTGGTTTCAAAAAATAGCTTATTTTGACAAATAGTTTGAACTTTAAAGCAGCCATTACCCGTTTAATTTCCTGATATATAGAGAAGGTAATCTCCGCATCTTTAAATAAAGCTACCCTACAGTACAGGTAGGTTCATTAAAAGAAAATGCTAATCTTTGGAAGTAATGAAAAAGTTTCTGCCCGGTTTGCCGGTAATTTTATAAGTAAATTTTAATGCTCAATTATGTATCTAAATTTTTTGCCAGTGAAATCAATTGTAACGGTTGCGGCTTTAGCGCTCGTACTTTTTTCCTGCAAGGACGGAAAAAGTCCCGAAGCTACAGGTCCCGTAGATCCTAAAGTAGAAAGATTAAAATTGCAGCCGGGCTTTACGGCTGAACGTTTGTTTGGTCCGTCTGAAAACGAGGATGGCTCGTGGGTTTCAATGACCTTTGACGATAAGGGGCGTATAATCGCTTCCGACCAGTACGGCTCTTTATACCGCCTGGTGGTACCTCCTGTTGGAGATACAACTAAAACCTCCATTGAAAAACTGGCCATCCCCAATGATAACACCCTTGTGGGAGATACCAGTCAAAAGAAAGTAGGTATCGGGTTTGCGCATGGCTTGTTGTATGCATTCAACAGCTTGTATGTAATGGTAAATAGTTTAAATGACAAGGCAACCACCAGAACAAGCGGATTGTATCGCCTGCAGGATACCGACGGAGATGACCAGTTTGATAAAGTAACTTTACTGAAGGCGCTGAAAGGAGAAGGAGAACACGGACCACATAGTTTAATACTATCGCCCGATAAAAAATCTATTTATGTTGTAATCGGTAATCATACTGATGTACCACAAATGGATGCTTACCATTTGCCTTCAAACTGGAAAGAAGATAATCTTTTTCCTTTAATAACAGATCCCAACGGGCATGCGGTTGATCGCAAAGCGCCCGGGGGATGGATTGCTAAGGTTGACCCCGAAAGCAACAAGTGGGAACTGATCAGCGCAGGCTATCGCAATCCTTTTGATATAGCATTTAATGCTGCGGGTGATTTGTTTACTTATGATTCGGATATGGAATGGGATTTCGGAACGCCCTGGTATCGTCCTACACGCATTTGCCACGTCACCGATGGCAGTGAGTACGGCTGGCGTACAGGCAACAGTAAATGGTCGCCATCATATCCTGATAATTTGCCCCCCGTTTTAAATATTGGGCAGGGTTCTCCCACCAACCTGATGTATAGCGGAAATGCACGTTTTCCCGAAAAATATGAAAATACTTTATTTGCTTTCGACTGGAGTTTTGGTATTATATACGCCATTCATCTTGAAGCTGATGGCGCTTCTTACAAGGCAAAAGGTGAAGAATTCCTTTCCGGATCGCCCTTACCTTTAACGGATGGCGAGATCGGACCGGATGGCGCAATGTACTTTTTAACCGGTGGTCGCAGGCTGGAATCTGATCTGTACAGGGTATATTATAAGGACAATAAGGGAAAAACAACGGATGAATTAATGGGCAATAAGCTTGAAGAAACTCCGGAAAGTAAATTACGCAAGCAATTAGAAGCATATCATGGTGCGCCACAGGCAGGTGCAGTTGATTTTGCATGGCCGCAATTAAAAAACAGCGATCGTTTTGTGCGTTATGCGGCACGTATTGCTGTTGAGCATCAGCCGGTAGCGGAGTGGCAGCAGCGCGCACTCGACGAAAAAGATCCTGTAACTGCTACTCAGGCGCTTATTGCATTGGCCCGCCAGGGAGATGCAGGCACTAAAAATCAAATACTGAATGCTCTAATGGGTATTGATTTCTCAAAACTTTCTGAGCCACAGCAAATAGATATCGTTCGTGCATTTGAACTGGTGTTCTCCCGGATGGGACAACCCGATGGAGCAACAAAAGAAAAGGTAATTGCTTATCTTGACCCGCAATACCCGGCAAACACCAACGAACTGAACCGGTTGTTAAGTAAAGTGCTGGTATATATTGAAGCGCCAAAAGCCGTAGAAAAAACGATGGCCTTAATGGCAACGGCGAAGGATGAGGATACACAAAAGACTTTTACTTCATCCTCCGATCTTATTATGCGTAATCCGCAATACGGAATGGATATCGCCAATATGTTATCTAATGTGCCGCCTCAGCAGCAAACCTATTATGCCAATGTGCTCAGCAAAGCTAAAACCGGATGGACACCCGAATTGCGCGAGAAATATTTCCAGTGGTTTTATAATGCATTCAGCTATAAAGGCGGACATAGTTTCAGGGGCTTTATTAACAAAGCAAGGACGAATGCACTGGAGAATGTTCCAAAAGCACAGTTTGCACATTTTAATACCATCTCGGGAGATTCCATCGTAAATCGCACCGGGTATGCGCTGGCCGATGCGGCAGTACAGCCTAAAGGCCCGGGCAGAAGATGGAAAATGGAAGATGCGCTGGCGGTAATAGACAGCGGACTGGTGAATCGTAATTTTGAGCAGGGAAAAGCCATGTTCGCAGCTTCTCTTTGCATTTCGTGTCATACCATGAAAGGAGAAGGCGGTGTATCGGGCCCGGATCTAACGCAATTGGGTACACGCTTTTCTGCAAAAGATATACTGGAAGCGATTATTGATCCCAGCAAAAGTATCTCCGATCAGTATGGCGCTACGGTATTTTATCTGAAAGACGGCGGTTCAGTGCTGGGAAGGCTCATCAAAGAGGAAGGTGATAACTATGTTATTTCCCAGAATCCCTTTGCGCCGCAGATCGTAAGAGAAATTCCCAAAAAAGATGTGGCACGTACAAGAGTTTCGGATGTATCTCCCATGTTGCCGGGTATGATCAACAGGTTAAACAATGAAGAATTAAAAGATCTGATCGCTTACCTGGTTGCGGGTGGCAATAAAGATCACGAAGTATATACCGGTAAAAAGTAAACGACAATATTTTAGAAGTTATACTGCATAAACATATAAAAAGACTTCGCCGTGGTATCTGGCGAAGTCTTTTTCGTTTGATATGTTTGAGTATACAACTTTGAACGGGAAGACCTGTCTTTTTACAAATCTTTTATCTTACGGCAGGGGTTACCTGCTGCAAAACTATTATCCGGAACATCCCTTGTTACCACACTTCCGGCGCCTATTACACAGCAGTTACCGATGGTAACTCCAGGACAAATAATTACTCCACCCCCTATCCAAACATCTGAACCGATGGTAACGGGTTTTCCAAATTCCAGTCCCGAAGCCCTTTCTTTCCAGTCCATGGGATGCGTGGCTGCATATATTTGAACATTGGGTCCAAACAGCACATTGCTTCCAATCATAATTTTCATCACATCCAGCACAATGCAATTATAGTTGAAGTATACCTTGTTGCCCAACGATATATTCGTTCCATAATCGCAATAGAAGGGCGGTTCAATGGTTAAAGCAGCTCCCTGGTCTGGAATCAATTCGTTTAAAATCTGTATTCTTAAATTCTTCTCATCGCCTGTGGTATGGTTGAACCGGTTACACAATAGCCTGGCGTTTCTCCTTTCTTTCAGCAACTCAGGATCTGAAGCGTTGTACAGGTCACCGTTTAGCATTTTTTGTTTTTCTGTTGACATAAACGCTGTTTAACAGAAGGCTTTGCTGATATTAAGGGAGTAATTATTATTACTATTATTGTTATTCTGTGTATTCAAAAATACAATCCGCAATACCTGCAATAATTTCTTGAGATGGATTCAGGTTGCCGGGAAATACGGCAACATTTGATTTTACATAATAAACGCCTTCAAAAGTGGCACTCCCTTCCGTAAAAGGATACAAACTTTGTCCGCCCGTTTTATTAATTCCTAAAAAAAATGGTTGGGCTGCCCCTTCAACATAGTTATTGGCAGATATCAGGTATTTGGTATTGGCCGTAACGGCAACAGGCGTAACGGCGGCATAGGTAAATGTGGTAAAATCCGTTGGCACAACGGTTGCGGAGGAAAGCAATGCTTTGCTGTCGAAATCCCATAAATTAACAGTATATGCTTTACCTGTTATGGGAAACCGGCATCCCAGCGCTGTTATGTGACCATTCCGGCTAAAAAAAAGCTTATGTCCGAATTCAAACGGACCGCCTGCCATGGTTCGAATACTGTCTACTACAGTAGCGCTTTGAACAACAGATTCCATTATTTTTTCTACAACTGTTTTTGGTGTTTCGTTCTCGTCTTTCTTACAGGCGAAACCAAAAAGAAGCACGCCGCAAAACAATAGTAAAATGCTTTTTTTCATGAGTAAAAGATTAGTGTTAAAAATAGATTTAAAGTGGAGGTGCTTGCACACTACCTTATGAGAAGGCACTACGAAAAGATTGAATAAAATAATGTTGCCGGTAAAAAGGTGAAGAAGGGAAAGGTTTTTTCACAGATTTTAGTTTTAAATAGTAACGAAGATAAGCGATTAAGCTATTTGTTCGGCTAAGAACCGGGAATATTCGCAATATGTTGGAACTATTGGATGTAATAACATATGCTTTCTATTCTTTTTAAAAGGTTTTTCAGCATTTTAATAAAAGAAAACCTTTATCTGAAAAATATTTTTTTAGTCTTTCCATGTGCCGCTTATTCTTTCGTTGCGGGCAACACTGCATTTATCTGCAAATGGTTACCTCAAATCCAGGCATAGTGTTAACAATTCGGTAAATCCTGTCAAATTGTTTGCATTGCCGCTAAAGGGGAATAATTATTGTTTTCACCTAAAGCTTAATTTTTGTGGACGCTTACCCAAATTGAGCGCTTTGAGATAACGCATGGATTATAAGGTGTTTACGATAATAATACCTACTTTAAAAAAACAGTACATAATTTTTTAAAAAATTAATGTTTAAACATTAACTTTGCAGTCTAAAACTAAAAAAACCAAAAATGAAAAAGGTATTTTTCTCTCTTTCTATCGCCGCCCTCGCGGTAAGCTGCGTAAGCAATCCGGAAGGCGACAAAGCTCAAACAACCGATGCTGCGGTGGCTGCAGCCGCTGAAGGTGATAAATTAGCGGTTAATACAGCGGTTTCTACCATTGCCTGGCACGGCAAAAAAGTAACCGGGGCGCATACCGGCAGTATTGAATTACAAAGTGGCGACATCTTCATCAATGAGGGAAAGCTCACCGGTGGGTCCTTTGTTATTGACATGACTTCGCTGGAAAACCAGGATGTTACTGATCCTGAATTTAAAGGAAAGCTGGAAAATCACCTGAAATCGGATGATTTTTTTGCGGTGGAAAAATATCCCACCAGCAAATTTGAAATTACCGAAGTAAAAGAGCTGGGTAATGGTAAAATAGCTGTTGCCGGTAATCTAACGCTTCGTGATGCTACCAAGAACATCACTTACGAAGCAGATGTAGTAGAAAGCAGCGCTACAAAATTTGCTGCTAAAGCAGATTTTAATATTAACCGTAAAGACTGGGGTGTGGCTTATGAAGGAATGAAAGATGATCTGATCAGCGACGAGATCAACTTTAAAATTAACCTGGTAGCTGGTCAGTAGGGTACGAAGGAGCTTTATAATATTTATATTACCCCATCGCATACAGCGGTGGGGTTTTTTAGATTTGTGAAAGGATGGCGGAACCGGTTCATTATCCGTGCCGGTTGATGATTTGTTCCAATTGTTTAGCAGGCACTACCCCCGATTGCCGCCATTGTACTTTTCCATTCTTAAAAAGTATAAGTGTGGGCACGCCCTGTATTTGGTAAGCGCTTGCTACCTGCGGGTTTTTGTCTACATCAATTTTAATAATCTTTGCCTTATCCCCGATCTTTGTTTTCAATTCCTCGAGCACAGGCTTCATCATTTTGCAGGGGCCACACCATTCAGCATGAAAGTCTACCAGCGTTGGTGTATCCGCGTTTATTATTTCTGAAAAAGTATTCGGCATTTTATTGATTTTTTATTTCTTCAAATGTTATGTTTTCTATATCTTCTTTTTTGTGTTTTTGTATGGGAGTGGCGCAGCCACCTGCACCGCAGCATCCTGTATTGGTTGCAGCAGTAAATAAAAAGAAAGCGCCCGCAAGTCCCATAAAACCATCCTGCATTTGAATTGCCTGTATCATAAAGAAAATGCCAAATGCAAGGCGTATCCATCGTGCAACATGCCACCCGGTAAATAGCGTTTGTTTAATTTTTTCCATCATTTATTTATTTACAGTTTGCTTTTCAGGCTATACCAGTTACCTGCGTTGTACACGGCACGGTATCCTTTTGCTTCTAAAATCCGTTTTGCAGTGCCACTTCTCATACCCGATGCGCAGCAACAAACAATGCACTTGTTCTTGTCTTTCAACTTTGAAAGGTTATTGCTTAACTGGTCTACAGGTATATTGATAGCATTCTTTATGTGCCCGCCGGCAAATTCCTCTCTGCTTCTAACGTCCAGCACCACAGCTCCCTGTTTTATCAATTCGCTGTAATCGGTTTTAGGTCCAATACCCAATAAGTTTTTAATAGCTTCCATCATTATATTAAATTTATTTTATTTTTTAAAAAAGTCTAAAAATAATCCTTTCAGGATTCATTTCAGGAAGCTCCTGCTACCTCTGTCATCACTTCTTTTTTGTTATTGAATATCTGAGTATCGTTATAATTAACTTCCCAGGTAACAGGCAATGATTTTTTTAGCATGCTGCTCACTCCGCAGTACTTTTCCTGCGAATCGTTTACTGCATTAAGCGCGGCGTCTTTGTTTTCAGCCTTGCCTTTGAAGTCGTATATCATATGAATGGAAATGTATTCGATGGGTAGATGTTTACTGATCTCACCGCTAACCTTCATGCTAAAGTCGTCCGGATTTTTATTTGCCTTCCGAAGGATAGCCGCAACATCCATACCGGTACATCCGGCCAATGCGGTTAATACAAATGGTTTCGGAATGGGTCCATGGTCTTCACCACCTACTTTTTCAGGAGCATCCATTACAACGGTATGCCCGTTAACCAATGCATTAAACTGCATTTTGCCCATCCATTGTACATCTATTTCGTGTGCCATTGTGTTTTTCTTTTATTGGTTACTATTTTTTTTCCTTGTCAGCAGGAAAATCCTTGCGGATTTATAGATTATCAACTACGCGCTGCAACTTCTCTTTTACCTGCATGGCTATATCGCCCAGTGCATCATGCTTTACAGCCATCATGGAGGCTACCGGATCTACCGCTGAAATTTCTATTGTACCATTTTTATTTTCCTGTACAATCACATTGCAGGGAAGCATGGTGCCGATATTAGCCTCCGCCTGCAGTGCCTGGTGCGCGAAATGTGGGTTGCATGCACCCAAAATTTTATATTTTCTGAAATCTACGTCCAGCTTCTTCTTTAACGTTTCTTTTACATCAATCTCCGTAAGGACCCCGAAGCCTTCTTGCTTTAACGCCTCGGTTACTTTTGAAATGACTGCATCGAAATCATCATCTACCGTTTTTGATAAATAGTAACTCATATTTTATCGTTTTGTGTTGATTAGCAATTTATAATTATAATGTAAAGGTCCTTTAAAGAATAGATGTATTTGGCAACATTTGTTACATAAGGTAAGGTTTAAGGATGCTTGTTGCCACTGGTGTTTTGTGCTTTTGTTCAAGTTATTAAGAATGAATGTTTTTTTCACTGATAAAGGACAGGTGCGGAAATGATATAGATCAGTTGCTGAAAATACCTTCCTTTTTTGGCCGCTTAGCCTATAGCTGCTGTATTTACTGCCGGTATTTGAGGTGTTTTTCTTTTTGCCCACCTTTCTTTCAAAGCGTCTACCACATAGTAAACAACAGGAACCAAATAAACGGTCAGGATTAAGGATGATAGTAAGCCACCTATGATTACCCAGGCCAAACCATTTTTCCATTCACTTGCGGAACCTTTGGCAAGCGCAATAGGCAACATGCCTATAACCATGGAAAGCGTGGTCATTAGTATAGGACGCATCCGTTCTTTGCCGGCAATGATAAGGGCTTCTTTAAAATAATGTCCCTGAGCTTTTAATTGATTGGTGAAATCAACAATCAGTATCGCGTTTTTTGCTACGAGGCCCATGAGCATAATCAATCCCAATAAGGCGAATAGGCTTAAATTATTAAAAGACAGGTTTAAAGCCAAAAACGCTCCAATAGCGGCTACAGGAATAGAAAAGAGTACTACAAAGGGGTAAATAAAGCTGTCGTATAGTGCTACCATAATCAGGTATATTAACACAAAGGAGATCATCAGTACGGACCCCAGCGCACCAAAGCTGTCATTCTGCCTTTTTATTTCACTTCCCCAGGTCATTTGAATTCCGGCCGGCAAAGGATTTTGCTTTACATAGGATACCACGTCGTCTGCTACCGTTCCCGAAGGTCTTCCCAGGGCATCAGCGGTGAGGGTAATGGAAGGCTGCCGGTCTTTTCGTTCTAACAGAGATGGCGAGTAGTCTTGCACAACATTCGCGAATTGCCCTACTTTTACCGGAAGCCCTTGTGGGTTTACTATTACCAAATTGTTTACATCATCAAAATTTTTGCGGTTGAAATCATCCAGCCAGATCCGAACCGGATACTCGGTTCCATGCTGGGTTAAAGTGGCATCATCATTTCCTGTAAAAGCGTTGCGCAGGTTGATGCCTGTATAAGCAGTTGTGAGTCCAAAGCGCTGCATTTTATCTTTATCAGGAATAACTTTGTACTCAGGGCTGCCTTCTTCTACCGAAAGGCGAACATTATCTGCTCCGGGGATTTGTTCCAGGGCATTTTTTAGCTGGTTTCCGGAATTCATTACGTCAGACAAATCACTCCCGCTTAATGTGATTTCAATAGGGGCTGTTTTAGGAACCAATCCCAATGCTGCCATAGAAAAGTTAATAGCAGGAAATTCATCCTGCAACGCCAAACGGATTTCCTTCATGAATTGTTCCGTGGGTTCGTTGTTGCGTTCCCGAAGCGATTTCAGTTGAATGGTAAATTCGGTTTGATTGGCGGCGCCCACGCCAAGGCTTCCGATCCCCGTACCCGGTCCGCCAATATTGCTGAAAAGAGTTAAAACTTCCGGTTGCGCGGAAATAAAATGTTCTATTTTTTGAGAAATGATGTTGTTTTGCTGAAGCGTAATGGATTTGTCGTACTCCAAACTCAGCCTGAATTTTCCCTGGTCGCCTGTGGCAATTAGTTCTTTACCGATAATGCCCTGTTTCATCACAGCCGCCGTTATAACAAACAATAACACAACTACCCCCACGGAAATTAATTTATGATTCAATACCCATTTCAACTGCTTTTCATAGGCATTGATGAATGTGTTTAACTGTCTTTCAAACCAGAGTAGAAAGCGATTAAAAAAATGAGTGGGTTTTAGATCTTCCGACTTGCCGATTCTGGAGGCCATCCAGGGGGTAAGCGTAAAGCCCACCAATAAACTGGTGAGTGTGGAAGTGATTACCACTACCGAAAATTGCTTGAGCATGTCTGCTACAAAAACCTGCAGAAAAAGGATGGGCAAAAATACCACCACATCTACCAATGTAATTGACAAGGCTGAAAAGCCAATTTCCATCCTTCCGTCCAGGGCGGCAACCCGCCTGTTTTTTTTCATATCCAGATGGCGCTGAATATTTTCTAAAACCACGGTGGCATCATCCACCAAAATTCCAATAATGAGCGACATGGCAAGCAGGGTCATGAGGTTAAGGGTATAACCCAAAATCCACATCACGGCAAACGCGGTAATAAGCGAAGTAGGAATGGCCACCAAAACAATAAGCGCATTTCTAAAACTTCTTAAGAACAGAAGCATCACCAATGAAACTAAAATAACCGCTAGTATTAAATCGAAAACAACGGAGTTTACGGCGGCTATAGTATTATCGGTACTGTCGTCTGCAATAACGAATTCTACACCTGATGCAGTGTTTTGCGCTTCAATGGCTTTAAATTTTTCACGTACCAGTTTTGACACTTCCACCGCATTGGCATCGCCTTGTTTTTTTAATAAAATACCAATGCCATTCTTTCCATTGTAACGATTTACGGATGTTATTTCCCTGATGCCATCTGTAACGGTAGCTACATCTTTTACATATACCGGGCTCCCTGGTACCGGCATAGCAATTTGTACATTTGCAATGTCATCCATTTCGGTAAACTTTCCTGTTAGCCTAACGGAATTGCTTTCTGTAGCGGTTTGGATTTTTCCGGCCGGTAAATCCATCCCCGACCGGTTGATGGCCTCTGTAACCTGTGTGAGGGATAATTGATAAAGTCTTAATTTTTCAGGATCTACTTTTACTGAGATTTCTCTTTCTTCGCCCCCCAGCAGGGTGAGTTCTGCCACACCTTTCAATTGTTGTATTTGCGGAAGAAACTCATCCTTCATTCTTTGATAAAATACCGGGGCCGGCAAATTACTCGTTGCGCTCACAGACATCACAGGCAAATCATTGGGCGACACCTTACTCATCACCGGATTTAAGATATCCTGGGGCAGATCTTTCCTGATATTGTCAATATATCGTTGCGATTCCTGCATCGTTTTATCAAGATCGGTGCCGTATTTTAAGTTCAAAATGATCACAGACGCATTTGGCAAAGATTTGGTGACTACATAATCTACCCCTTCCACATTGGAAAGCGCGTCTTCAATTTTGCGGGAAACGGAGGTTTCCACTTCTTCGGGCTCTGCACCGGGGTACATGGTTTTTATAACTACCACCGGCTGATTAAAATCGGGCATTAGTTCGTAACTCAGGTTGGTATAGCCCAGAAAACCTGCTAAGGCCAGTACACTGAAGAGTACGATGATCAGCGACGGGCGATTGATGGAAATTTCAGTTATATTCATTTTTCGCTGATTTTATTTTACGGTTACATTTGCGTTTTCGAAAAGATTAATAAAGCCACCGGTTATAAGGATATCTCCCTCACCAATCCCGGATTGCACCTGAACTTTGTCATTTACTCTTCCTGCAACAACTATATTTTGCAGCCTTGCTTTTCCCTGCCTGATGATATAAACCTGGGGCTGAATCTCAGAACCTATGATGGCTGCTGCGGGAATCAGGATAGCATTGTTGTTCGTTTTTTCCCGTAAAAGAATTTTGCCAAACATGCCGGATTTGATTTTGTAATCTGGTGTATTGGTTACCATAAACTGTACAGGAAAACTGTTGCCGGCATTTCCTTTACTCCCTACAAGAGTGGTTTTTCCTGAGAGCGTTAAACCGGGGTATGCGTCTGCTCCAACCGTATAATTTTTGCCGGTTGTAAATGCATTTAAATCACCTTCAGGAACATTGATGGTGAATCGTAGCTGGCTGATGTCGGTGAGTTGAATCAACGGGATTCCTGGCGCCGCATATGCACCCGCTTCCGACATTTTCAATGTAACAACACCGGAAAATGGCGCTGAAATAATAGTTTTATTGATTTGTTCCACCAGGGTGCTATATTGTACTTTAGCGGATGCCAGGCCCAGTTCGGCTTTCTCCAGTTGTACGCCTTGTATCGCATCCGCGGCGGTGAGAATGCTGTATCTTTTTACATCTGCTTCCAGTCCGGTTATTTGTAGCGCCACCGATGATAATTGCAGCTTCAGCAGCGCATCATCCAGTTTTATAAGTGGTTGTCCCTGCTTTACCACATCACCCGCTTCTGCAAAGTAGCGGATGATTTTTCCCGGTACATCTGCGCTCAGTTTCGACTCTCTGTTGGGCTCAAACATACCTGTGTAGGTATAATCGGTAGTGGAAGATTGTTCCTTTACCGTATCTGCCTGCACCTGAATGGGTTGCTCTTTATCGTATTGATAGATTTTATTTTCCGCCAGTTTTTTATTGCCCTGCAGGCGAAAAATGATAACGGTTACTATTCCTAAAACGATTAAGATGTATAGCAATTTTTTCATGTTTTACTGATTTAATATATTCCCTGTTAACATTTTTAATTCCAGGTCGGCTTTTAAAAAGTCTATGACTGCCGACAGATAGTTTTGTTGCGTGTCCCTTACATCATTGTCTGCCAGAAGCACATCCGTTAATGTAGCTACCCCTTGCTTTTGTTGCAGGAAGGTTTGCTCATAAATGGATTCAGCCAGTTGCAGTTGCTTTAAATGGGTCGCTACCGATTGGTTGCTTATTAACCTTTGCTGGCGGGCATTCACGATCTGCATATTATTTTGCTCATTCAACAAGCTTAGTTGTAACTCATTGTTTTTTAGTTCTAATTTTTTCTGGATTATTTTTCTTTTGCTAATCGTTCCGTCGAACAATGGATAGGTAAACTGAACGCCGGCAAAGCCAATAGGCTTAAATTTCAGGAAGTCATTCGGAGCTTTATCATATCCGAAACCTGTTGTGCCATAAGTGCCGTATAAAGACAGGGTAGGAAGCCGGAGCGCTTTTAAGTTCTTTATTTCACTCTCAATTAATAGCTGCTGTGTTTGCGCCATTTTAATATCAACAACCGGCGTTGTAGTATAATCTTTTGCTGAAGGGTATGCTATGAATTTTTCGATGTCTATGTTTTGTTCAATTGGAATACCCATATTTAATTTTAACGTATTCAAAATCTGAATATACCGGGCATTCACGGTTTCCCGTTGTGTAGCCAACTGATCTGTTTGCAAAGCCACTTTATTTACATCTGTGGTTTTCGCCAGGAGTTGCGCCTTCAGTAATTGCGTGTTTTTTAAAAGCCGCGTAGCGTTAACAAGGTTGCTGTCAATAAAGGTTAACTGGTTAAGCAATACCTGTGCATTGTAATAGAGGTTGGTGATGTCAAAATAAATGCGTTCAGCAGTTTTTTGATATTGCAGTTCGGAGAGTTGGGATGCAATGCCGGTATTGCGTATACCGCCCCTGATTTGCGGATTATACAAGGGTAAGGCAAGTTGTAATTGGGCGTTGATATTATGGGGAACGCCAAATTGCGCCTCCTTATAAGTACCCTCCGGACCGTTGAAAACAGACATGGGCATAAACTGATAGGGGAGATTCAGATAGTACCTGTAGTCTGCAGTGAAATTTGCTTTGGGCAAAAAATGAGCTCTGGCTTCCTGCTTTTTTTCGTCGCTTAATTGAATGTTGTTTCGGCCGATCTGCAGGTTTTTATTATAAACTTGTGCGGTATCAATGCATTGCTGCAGCGTCCACAACTGCGCGGTAGCCGTTTCAGCTATTCCTGTCAGGAAAAGCAGGAGGCTTATTGTTTTTATAGTAAGATAGTGAGCGTTTACTGACATTTTTTTAAAAATTTTATTGCGAATCCTGTTTCTTTGAAATGTACCTGAACGAGAGCCCCGCAAACGCAATCGTAAGCAGCGTTCTGAAGGTCATTGCCTTGATTGTTTTAAATTCATATATTCCCCCGGAATAGATGTATATGCCGAAGCCCAGAAATGCAATCACCAGCAGCAAAGCCGCCCAGGTTAAAACACGGGTTGTCCACGGCTTCCCTGTAAAAAATCCCCAGGCTGCAAACAAATACAGGAAAGAGCAGACGAAATTGGCTATGACTATAAAAAGCACGTAATTGCCTTCCTTCTCCCTTATACCGAATAAATTAAAGAAGATAGAAGTGCTCATGAGCAATGAGATGATCCCAAGCAATCCGATTACTGCTCCCGAAATGTTTAATATGTAGGATGGTTTCATCTCTGTTGATTTGTATGTATGAACATCAGTCTGCTTTTTCTATCATTTTTAAAAGCCCGTTCAACACCTTACTGCCGTCTTTGATCAGGTCGGATTTATGTCCTGATATTTTCCATTTTAAAACAGTAATACGCATACTGCCCATGATGATCGTTGCCAATGTATAATGCCCTACGTGGCGGGTAATGGAACCGGCATCCTGACCTTCTTTAACAAATGCGTCAATTACGGTGTGCATGCTTTCCATCATTTCAGCAACCGCGGCGGAGAGTTCTCTGTTGAATTGAAAAATTCCCTCAGAAAAAATGACGCTTACAATAGAAGGTTTTTGCGTGAATGTGTTTAGTTGTGAAGAAAACAACTCCCTCAGCCGGTCCGCCGGCTTTTTGTTTTCTTTTGCAACGATCGCTTCTACGCGCCGGTTCATCTCCTGCATAAAATAGGTCAGTAAGCCCAGTAATATATCATTCTTGCTTTTAAAATGCCGGTATAAAGCCGCTTCCGATAAGCCAATATCTCCAGACAGGTTTTTGATCGTTAATTCCTGAATGCCATACCGGTCAATCCGTCTGGTAGCTGCTTCCATTATTTCTATCTGCCTGTCCGAAAAATCAGCCATTTTTATTATTTATGTAAGTGAGCGGTTACTTACATAAAGGTAAATATTTATTCTTAATATCCAAATTTTATTTGAAAAATAGTAACCAGAAAAAGGATGACCTGCATTTGTTTGGTTATTGGGTTCCATCTGATTAAGCAGGTGATTGCAAGGTGGTTACCGGTATATCATATGAATATGCGGATACGTGCACCGGGCCTGTGCATATTGGTTAACCCAATCTGACATCTTTCCGTTAGCAGCCACCCTGGCCGGAGGGCACCCCTGCTTTATCAAGTATCTTTTCGAGCGGGCACCATTTTGTAAAGGAAGACTGTATCAAATTTACGCTTACAAAAGCGGCCAGCAAAAGCCACTGGATGTTTACAAAAAAAGCCAGGGTTATACTGATTAAAACCATCGTTCCGGCTACCCTTCTTACTATTCTTTCTCTCATAATTTTATTTTTTAAATTGAATTAATAACTTGATTGTTCAACGGGCAGGATGAAGGCCCTGATCGGAAATTCACATTCCTGGCTCTCATTGTACGTTTTAATGAGTTCAAGAGCATGATTTGCATTGGCCTCATCCGTAAAGCTGAAAAGAAAAATAGAGTCAAACTGGTCCGAACCGCTGGCAAACCATCCATCCAGGAGGCTTGTTGTTTTCTTGTCTTTGAACCCGATGGTTTCGGTGGCGCTGAACACGGCGATCTTAGCCTGTTCAAAAATTTTGGATACTTTATTCCTGTACTCTTTCAGGCTTGTTACAATCAGTAATTTCATGGTGCTTTTTTTATGTGGTTTCAGAATTGGGTTCAGGATGGTTTGTATGTTTATTGCGCTCCATTTTGTAATAAAGTAAAGGCACTACAATCAGGGTTAAGAAGGTAGAGGTGATCGTTCCACCCATTAATGAAATGGCAAGTCCCTGAAAAATAGGGTCGAATAAAATTACGATTGCTCCCAAAACCACAGCTCCCGCGGTTAACAGGATGGGTGTGGTTCGCACTGCGCCTGCCTCTAATATAGCCTGCTTCATCGGAACGCCGTCTTTTAATCTGATTTCAATGAAGTCAATCAGCAACAGCGAATTTCGAACCATCACACCGGCAAGCGCAATAAATCCAATCATAGAAGTTGCACTGAAATAGGCGCCCATTATCCAGTGGCCGATTACGATGCCAATGAGCGACAGGGGTATTACAGATAACATTACTACAGGCGCTTTGAAGTCTTGAAAAAAGGCAACGATCAGCATGTAGATGATAATTATGGCTACTAAAAATGCTATTCCTAAATCCCTGAATACTTCATAGGTTATTTGCCATTCTCCATCCCACTTTAATGTAAAATTATCTTCGGTGGAAGGCTGCTGGTTGTATTCTTCCGTTACTGTATAACCTGCGGGAAGTTTAATGTTCTTCAACTGGTCCGACACTTTACTCATGGCATAAAAGGGACTTTCTAATTTTCCGGCCATGTCGGCTAAAACATATACCACTCTTTTTTGGTTCTTACGGTAAATGCTTTTTTCTTTATGCCCTTTGGTTACCACTACCAGGTCGCTGATGGCTACAGCGTTTCCACTCTCGCCGGTTATTTTAAGATTGAGTATATCTCCTACATCCTTTTTATCGCTGTCGGCCAGTTGCAATACGATATTGGTTTGCCGGTACGACGCGGGCGTATGCAATAACCCCGCCTTTTGTCCGGAGAGGGCCGCGTGCATGGTGGCTACCACCTGCGCAGGCGCTATACCATAACGCATTGCTTTTTCTTTATCCACCTCAAAGTGGTATGCCTGCTGATCATCTTCTACCATCCAGTCTGTATCCACTACATCTGCAGTGGTAGCGATCATTTCTTTTACCTGGGCGGCCAAAGCGATTTGCTGGTCATAATCCGGTCCATACACTTCTGCCACGATGGTAGAAAGAACGGGTGGCCCGGGAGGTACTTCCACTACCTTTACATTGGCATTGAATTTTCTGCCAATTTCCTGAATCCCCGGCCGCATGTTTTTTGCAATGTCGTGGCTTTGAATTTTACGATCATTCTTATTAACCAGATTCACCTGTATGTCTGCTACATTCTCGCCCCTGCGCATATCATAGTGTCTCACCAGTCCGTTGAAACTGATGGGGCCGGCTGTACCAATATACCCCTGGTAATTGGTAACCATATCCTGCTTTGCAATGTATGCTGCTATCTCCCGGGTTACAACGGCCGTATTTTCCAACGTAGTTCCTTCGGGCATGTCTATGATTACCTGGAATTCGTTTTTGTTGTCGAATGGCAGCATTTTTACCGCCACAGTTTTTGTATAAAATAGCAACAAAGAACCCAGCAGCATCACTATCACGCTCAACATAAAGGCCCAGCGCTTCCATCTTGTTTGCAGCATGGGGTGCAGGAATCGTTTATAAATTTTATAGATGGCGGTCTGTTCCAGAACAGGTGGCTTTTTCTCTTTTCCTTTTTTCTCTTTTTCTCTCAGGAAGATGTAACCGAGATAGGGTGTGAGTGTGAGGGCTACAATCAGCGAAAGCATCATTGCTATGGAAGCGCCAATAGGCATCGGGCTCATGTAGGGCCCCATCATTCCTGAAACAAAAGCCATTGGCAACACAGCGGCTATCACAGTAAAGGTGGCCAGTATAGTTGGATTGCCTACTTCATTGATCGCATAAATAGCTGCCTGGTGCAGTGGCAAGCGTTTCATTTTAAAATGCCGGTGCATATTTTCCGCTATAATAATGGAATCATCCACCACAATACCTGTAATGAATACCAGAGCGAAAAGGGTTATCCTGTTCAGGGTATAGTCCATTAAATAGTAGGTAAACAATGTAAGCGCAAAAGTTACCGGCACCGATAAAAATACCACCAGTCCACCTCTCCATCCCATAGCCAGCATCACGAACAGCGTAACCACCACAATTGAGATAAACAAATGGAACAGCAATTCACTTACCTTCTCGGAAGCTGTTTCACCATAGTTCCTTGTAGTGGTTATTTGCACCTCATCGGGGATGATTTCTTTTTTTACATGCGCAATCTTTTCCAGTATGCGTTGCGATAAATGCATAGCATCAGCGCCTGTTCTTTTTGCTATAGACAATGTAACGGCGGGGAAATCGGATCCCAGGCTTTGTAATGCAGCAGTGTCTGCCTGCCCGTATCCGAATACCACGTGTTGTTTAGCTGTTTCGGGTGATTCTTCTACCTTGGCTATTTGCCTGAGGTACACGGGCTGCTGCTGATTTATTCCTACTACCAGGTTCGACACCTCTTCAGCCGTGGTTAAAAAGCTTCCTGTTTTTACTACTATTACCGTATTGGCTTTTAATAAATTTCCAGAGGTCATCTGGGCGTTACTGCCTTGTATTTGTTTGCTGATGGATAAAAAATCAACATGATTTTCGGCCATCCTGTCCTTGTCTAATATCACTTTTATGGTGGTACTTCTGCCACCCGTAATATCAATGTTTGCTACATCCGGTATTTTTTTTATTTCGTTGGTTAATACTTCCCCTATCTGGCGCAACTGGTAGTCGTCATAGGTTTTACTCCAGAGGGTTAACCCCAGCACCGGCACATCATCTATGGCTCTCGATTTAATCAGGGGCATTAAAACACCTTCCGGCATTTTATCCATGTTTTTCAATAACTCATTGTACAGCTTTACAAGAGAGCGCTCGATATCTTCTCCTACGTAAAACTGTACGGTAAGCACGGCCTGATCCTGCATTACAGTAGAATAAACATATTCAACCCCTTTTATATTGGAAACTGTTTTTTCCATTGGCGCCACCAGCTTCGTTTCTACTTCGCTTACGCCAGCGCCGGGGTAGGCAAGCATGATGTCTATAACGGGCGCTTCAATCTGGGGTTCTTCTTCTCTCGGTATTAGCATGGCAGCATATCCCCCGATCAGTAAAAAGGCGATCATTAGAAGCACCGTTAATTTCGACGTGATAAATGCCCTGGCTATATTTCCGGATAATCCTTTTTCCATATATTTTTTTTCAGTATGCTGGTAATTTGATGATTTTGAGACAGGGCTGTAACGCCGCCGTAAAATTTTTTTGCAAATGACTATTTCGTTTCTTTTACAATTACAGGAACGCCGTTGTATAGTTTTCCATCTGCTTTCAGGATAAATTGCTCGGAAGGGTTCAACCCTGAAAGTACTTCCACATTTTCTCCGGATGTTTTTCCGAGTCTTACCCATCTTAACAAAGCGGTACCGGTATTGCTGATGGTATACAAACCTTCTAACTGGTCTTTGTGTATTATAGCCGATAGTGGTACGAGGATCCTCTCATTGTCTGTTGCGTCCTGAGTATTTTGCGTGCTTTCAATAAGCGCATTTACATACATGCCGGAATACAATCCCTTGTTTTCCTTTTCGGGTACCGAAATTTTAACCATATACTGCCCACCCGAAAGCTGTGAGGAAGGATTGATCTCGGTTATGAAACCTTCAAACATTCTCCCGGCAGATTTGATATCTATCTGCACCTTGTCTTTCAGTCTTATTTTACTGATTTCTGTTTCGGGTATTGCAGCTTTTATGTGGTAGCCGGCATTTTTCTCAATGGTCAGTACAGGCATTCCCGGCGATGCCAGTGTGCCGGGCTCCGCTGATCGTTGTATAACGGTGCCGGAGAATGGCGCAGTTAGGGTAGTATAACGCATCATGGCGCTTACTTCGTTGCGCATTTGCTTTGCTGCTTCAACCCGTGCTTTGGCCGAATTGTATTGTAGGGTTACATTGTCTAATTCTTTTGCGGATGCGCTTTGCTGACCGTACAATGCGGTAAACCGGTTGTAGTCTTTCTGCGCGCTTTCCAGGCTGGCGGATGCTTCCGCTATCATGGCGTCTGCCTGGGCACGTTTGGCACTCATCTCCTGATCGTTGATGGTAGCCAACACCTGCCCGGCCTGCACCTTGTCTCCAACCTTTACATTCAGTTTTATAATATAGCCCATTACCCTGGTGCTTATATTGGCCGTTTCAGTGGCTTCCAGCCGACCGCTTGCCTGAATGCCGTTCGACGCCTTTACGCCAGCACTGGCAACGGTAACAGGTACAGGAGGGCTACTGTTCTGGAGCGTTTTCGCTCCCTTGTCTTTAGATGTGCAGGAACTTATTGTTACCAATATCGCTGCGAACAAAAGAAAAATAACAGATTGGGTGAGGAGTTTCATTATTATTTTTTTAAAAGCTATGGAGTTAAAAATTGCAGGTACGCGGTTGTTACATGCGCACCGTAAACAGCCTGCCGGTACAATAGTTTTTGCTGCGACAGTTGGGTTTGAGCGGTTAACACTTCTGTAGTGTTTACCAAACCCTGGTTATACCGGTTTTGAAGGATGCGCAATGCCTCGGCTGCCAGAAGAACGGCTTTTTCCTGCTGCATTATTTTAAATGTAGCAAGTGTTAGCTGGCGCTGGGTTTTGCTCAATTCCATCCCCGCCTCATCCTTTTGTTTGGCCAGTTCCTTCTTTAGTTTATCGCGCTCTCCGGTTTGTGCTAAAATTTTATTCCTGGTTTGATTGCCGTTAAAGAGATCCCAGGATAACTGCAGTCCGGCCAAATAAGCATGGGCACCGAACCCGGTTATTTTACGATCGTTAAACTGGTAATTGCCAAAAGCGTTTAGCCTGGGGAGGTAGCTCATTTTGCTGCTTTTGATCATGAGGTTATACGACTGTATTGCGGCTTCCATGGACTTGAAATCCGATCGTTCCTGCGATAACTGATCTGCTGCATTTTCGGTCGCAGGCGCAGGAGGAAAAGAAGTTGTTGTATATACCATACCTACCGGCTGACCCATCAATACACTTAAATAATCTGATGCGTTTTTAATATTTTCTGTGGACTCCGAAATGGCGGTTTCAGCCGTTTTTAGCTGTACTTCAATGTTCAATACATCCGATTTTTGCAGCAGTCCCTGGTTGTACCGGTCGTTGGTGAAGGTATATATAGCCTGAACGGCTTGCAGCGATTCTTCCATCACATTTTTAGCTTCATAAGCCAATTGCAATTGCAGATATGCCTGTTGTACAAGGAACGTAACATATTCCCTGGTTCGTTGTGATTTGTGCTGGTATAATGCCAGTTGCTGGAAGGCGCTTTTACGCTGGTACAGCTTGTCTGCATTTATTAAAGGCTGCTGCACATTTACGGTAGCCATAAAGTCTGACGTTGCGGAAGGATGATTGAGTAACTGCGGGTTAAAATCGTCCGGGGTTATCTGACGCTGCTGCAGTTTCGCGCCAAACGCATTTAACGGGTTGTCGGAAACCATTGCGGTATAGGAAAGCGATACCCTGGGAAGATAAACGGCTGTAGTTTGCCTGTAATTGAAAAGGGCTATTTTTTCGTCCAGTTCAGACAGGGATATGTTTTTGTTATCCGCAGTAGCCATTCGGATAGCCTCATTTACATCCAGCTCTTTTACAGTTGGCTGGGCTTGTAATATGTATCCTGTAAACAGCAGTGCAGTCAGCACCCGGAACTTCAGCGCAGCATCGCCCGTTTTTTTGCGGGATGTAACGGGAAGAATCCGGTAATAAAAATTTCTGATATTGTAAGCGATTTGATTTATCATGCGTTTGAATTACTGTGCCGGTTAACTGATTGGGTTGTTTTGTTTGATGGCAAAAGTCTGTAAAAGCGGTTTCTCCCACAGTTACTTTAGTTACACAAGGAAATTATTTTTTGCAGGTGTAAACTGGGCTTCTGGTTACTTATATTACATTTGGGTAAGCAAAGAATCTGTTCAAACTGCACAGCTATTGAAACAGCAAGATATACAACATATTATCGGTGCTTTTTTTAAGCGGCTGAGAAAATATGCCAGGAAAATAAAAAGGGGCGACAGCGCTGAAGCGATCCATCTTTTCAGGGTAGAAATTAAAAAGCTGCGGGCATTCCTGCGGTTGCTTTCTTTGGAGTTAAAGAAGGAGAACAGTCTGAAACTTCCATCCAAAATCAAAGAAATGTACCAGTATGCAGGAAAATTGCGCGACAGTCAATTGCACCACGAACGCATGAAGTTCGCAGTTAAAAACAGCGAACTTCAGATCCCGGAAGTAAAAATGGTATGGAAAGGTGTTGCCGGGAAAAAAGAAAAAATGGGAAACAGGTGGCTCTCAGACAAAGATTTTTTCGCAGCAGAGCTGAAATTGAATAAGAAATTGCCAAATGAGATAGGAACTGCTACCGTAAACGCATTTTTCAGCTTAAAGCTTGGTACTATTTTATCTCTTGTTACGAAAGGTTCTTTTGCCGATGAGGAACTGCACACGATCCGGAAAAACCTCAAAGATATCATATACATTGTAAAACTGTACCGAACTGATATGAAAGAAAAGTTGCCATTCATTTTCCGGAATAAAGGCAGGGAGAAGGTTGCGGAAGAATTGGCCCACGAACTGGGAACATATAATGACCTTTGTATGGATGTACATTTTTTAGAAAAAGCCATAAAAATGAATAGCGCTAGTAAAAACACGGAAATGGAATCTTTGCTTAAGATATTTCTGGTTGAGAAAAGGAAATTAAAAAAGAAAATAGTGGCCGGAATTTCAAGTCCGGATCTTTTAAAATTGAAAAGGCAGGTTACGAAAAAATAATCATTTAACTACGGGGCATTAACCTTTATAAAACGTTATTCTGCATTATGACAAATCAGGTACAGTATTCCGGTAATTTGCTCAAATACCTGCAAATCATATTTTTTACAGTCGTTATACTCTATTTTGGGAAGACGCTTTTTATACCCCTGTTTTTTGGATTGTTGATTGCCATGATTTTGTACCCGGTTTGTAAATGGCTCGAGCAAAAGCATTTTCCCAAAAGTATAGCTATAACCCTTTGCCTGCTTATTGTAACGCTTCTTTTCGCAGGTATTGTGTTGCTGTTCATCTGGCAAATCAATATGTTCCGGGAGGATGCGCCCGGGCTCATTAAAAAATTACAGGCAACATTACAGGAGTTCGCGGCGTGGGTAGCGGAAAGCTTTGGTTTAAATACCGCCAACTGGACGCAGCAAAGTATGAGCAGTATAGGCAGTATTGCTACTGCGGTAATTAATAATATGCTTGATACCTTTTTCATGTTATTCCTGATTCCCGTATACACGGCCCTTTTCCTGTACCACCGGCGGTTGTTTGTTCAGTTTCTCCGGTGGGTTGCCGGCGAGCGGTACAGGCCGAAATTGGATTTGATGTTACCCAAAATGATTGATACCTATTTTAATTACATAAAAGGGATGGTACTGGTATACATTATTGTAGGCGTGCTTAACAGCATTGGGCTGCTGGCGCTTGGAATAGAACACGCGGTGTTGTTTGGAATGCTTTGTGCAGTTATGACCATTATACCTTATGTAGGTATAGTGGTAAGTGCGCTTTTGCCCATTTCTGTAGCGTGGTTGTCTACCGGTTCTATATGGTATCCGGTAGGCGTAGTGGCCATTTTTGCAGTGGTGCAATACCTGGAGGCCAATGTTATATTTCCAAAAGTGGTGGGCGTGCAATTAAATGTAAGTACCTGGGCCATGCTGGTAGCTGTTATTGCCGGTGGCATTTTGTGGGGCGTTTCAGGTATGGTATTGTTTATTCCTTTCGTGGCGTTGCTGAAAATAAGCAGCGAATATATAGAAGAATGGAAGCCGTTGAATATTTTGCTTAGCAGAAGTGGTATTGCGGGTAAAGAAGAGCATGTTGCAGAATGAGGAGCGGATGCTGATCAATGATGCTACACCACCCATTTTCCCTTAAGCTGCCATGACAGTAAAAGAATAAACAACCCTGCACTAAGATACAATACCTGCATTCCGTTTACAGTTTGGATCAGGATCATTTGTGCAATAATCCATCCTGCTGTTATTGCTCCGGCGGCAAGGGACCAACGATACCATTTGATTCTTTTCGATACTACCAGTGCCGCTGCAATCGCGTTTGTTGTTCCAACCAGTAACAGCGCCAGTCCGGGTATAAAAAATCCCTTAAACGGAGTAGGTTTTAAAAGATCGCGTGATAGTTGCAGCAGGCGGCCATCGGGGTTCATCATCATAACAGAACCGCAGACTATTGCCGTAATACCAACAAAGCAAAGCAATATCAGTAAAATGACCTTCATCGTTAAGTTAATCAGAAAATAGGTTATTGCTTAAGAAGCAAAAAAGTGCTTTTCCGTGCTTTTTTCAAAGCGACCGGTTTTTTCTGTTACCCGGATGCGAAAAACAACTCCTGTTATTTTACTTACATCCGTATCCTGAAAGGGCCACTGGGATGTAAGGTGCATGGTTTCGCTGCTGATAAGCGGCAACTTTCTTTCCGTAAGTTTTTGAAGTGCCATAGTTCTCTCCGGCTCCTGGAGTAGTTCTTCAAATTTCCCCCATAAAACAGCGCTTTGCCAGTTGGAAAGGTCTTTTGTATCATCCACCTGGAAGCAAACCTGTGGATTTTTCCGCATCATTTCTACTTTCATACCTTCAAAAGTATGCCCGTAAATGTATTCTCCATCATACACATAGCTGATAGGTACCACATAGGTTACATCTTTGGCATGGCAACCAATTCTGCCAACCAGTTGCAGTTGCACAAGCGTTTCTATATCGTCTGCGCTTAGTATCCCAAACATGGTGATTGTTTTTTCAAAGATAAGCAATATTTTATGTTTATTTAGGTGATGAATCTCAGGCAATTGTAAGAACTATATTGATAGTGGTCATTTTTTTCATATTGATTAAACTCATAGTCCCTGATGATGCGGGTTCTTTTATCTTGCTGAGTTTAAATATACATTTGAACGTAAAAGCCGATCATGTATTTGCATATTTCCTCGAAGCTCCCCATCATTGATGTACAAAAAGCATTTAGCAATGCATTCCCTTTTTTGAAAATCGAATTTTTCAAAAGCCATGATGAGCATTACCTGCTGCCCGGCGACCGGAACATTGCTGAAGCTCAAAAAAAGATAACCGAGGATAGCATAGAGGTTAAAGCAGAAATGAAAGTAAAGGAACTGGAGGAGGCGCTTAACAAATTGTTTCCCTTACATGCGCAGGTTTTCAGACGCTCGGGAAATATATGGCTGGAAACCACCATGACTGATGAATGGACGCTTGAGCAACAAAATGAACATGGCAGGGAAATTTCAGCTTCCGATACCAAAAAAGACGCAATAAGAGGCGATTATGATCTTAGCAGGGATAACGATTAATAAAGCAGATTGCTGAGCTGCCCGGGATTGGAAACAATGATTTTGCCTTCCCTGATTTCAATACGCTTCTCCGATTTAAAATCACTTAAAGTTCTTATCAGCGATTCGGTGGCTGTACCTATATACTGAGCGATATCCTCTCGCGATATCTCAATACGATTAGAGGTTCTGCCTGCATTAAACTTAGTATGAATATCTACCAGCGCCTTGGCTACCCTTTTGCGCAGTGAGCTGTATGCCAGGTTAAGCAAGCGTTCTTCCTTATCCTTTACATTTTGTGTTATCAGATGAATGAATTTTGTAGCTACGGCAATATCATTGTATATCATCTTCTGAAAATCTTCCCTTGGTAACTGCAAAATATCCGAATCTTCAAGTATGATAGCGCTATCCTCGTAGCTTTTATCTTCAATGATAGGAGAATAGCCTATAAAATCACCGTCGCTAAAGAGATCGGTAATATACTCTTTCCCGTCTTCATGGGTTCGGAATCCTTTTACTTTTCCTTTTACCACATAATATAGAAACCGGGGTCGCTTTTCTTCCTGGTAAAGAAATTGCTTTTTAGTGTAGGATACAACATCATATTGGTTGGTAAGTTGTTGTATGAGCCCCGCATCATTTACATCTTTCATGAACTGAGTGATGCCCGAAGCGCCAGGCACATATTTTTGAGACAAAAGTTCTCTTTTTTTAAGCCGTACTTCTACGGCATTCAGCAGTTCAATTTCTTCAAATGGCTTGGTAATATAATCATCTGCACCCATTTCCATGCCTTTGCGCAGGTCGGATCTTTCGGTTTTTGCAGTTAAAAAAATAAAAGGGATATTACGGGTTTCAGCATTTTTTTGCAGCAGGTGCAGTACGCCGTAACCATCAAGTTCCGGCATCATGATATCACAGATAATAATGTCTGGTTTTTCCCTCAATGCTGTTTCAACTCCTTTCTTTCCGTTTTCAGCCGTCAGGCTTACATATCCTGCAAGTTCCAGTATTTCTGCTGTATTATCGCGAATATCCGGGTTGTCATCAATAACTAAAACAGACGCCATGATCTATGATTTTTGATTGGTTTGAGGAATGGTAACGGTAACTGTTGTTCCCTTGCCCAAAGTACTTTTTATTTTAATATTGCCCTTTAAAATATCTGCATATCTTTTTATAATATGCAGGCCTAAACCTGTTCCCTGTATATTGACCGCATTTCTTCCCCTGAAGAAGCTTGAAAACAGTTGCTGCTGATCTTCTTCAGCTATACCAATGCCCTTATCTGTAATTTTTATTTCAAATTCCCGATCACTCGTCTTGCTGCTCACCTCAATAGCGGTGTTTTCATCCGAAAATTTAATGGCGTTGGCAAGAAGATTGATGATAATATTTTTGAGTAAGCGCTTATCGGAAAAGAGCGCCGGGTTTCCTTCACAGGAGAAAATGATCTGCTGTCCTGTTTTCTGTAAAGGTTTCATCTCTTCAACCAGTTCTTCCATAAATTCTTCAAGATTAAATAATACCGGATGTATTTCCACTTTATCCTCCTCTAATTTTCCGAGAGACAGGAAATCGTCTAAAATATCATTTAAATTTCTTACAGCATTTTTAATTTTTTCTACGTGGCGGTTTCTTTTATCCTGTTCGGCTGTAGTGGTATATTTTGATAGCAAAGAAGCGGAAGACAGTACTGTGCTGAGTGGTGTACGAAATTCATGGGAAGCTATGGAAACAAAGCGGCTTTTAATTTCACTGAGCTGCTTTTCTTTGCTGAGCGCATCGTTCAGTTCTTTCTGGGATTGTTCAAGTTTTTGTAATGCCTCTTTTAATATCAGTGTTCTTTCTTCCACTTTTACTTCGAGCTGTGTGTTTAGTTTGCGCATATCGCTGGTCATTTTTTCCAGTTCCAGTTGCTGCTGCAGCATGTTTTGCTCTATCTTTTTTCTATGGGTAATATCTACAATAAAAGCGGTTACGAACAATTCATCTTCTCTGTTATAAAAGCTCAGGCTCACCTCAACCGGAATTTCCGATCCGTCACTTTTTTTTCCATACAGGTCTCTTCCCGATCCCATTATCCGGTTTTGCGGGTGATGATAAAATCCCTGGCGCTGTTGGGAATGGAGAGGGTGGAAGCGTTGTGGTATCAGCATCTCTATAGGCTTTCCAATTACCTCCTGTGCTTCGTACTCAAACATGTGCTCTGCGGCGGGATTAATTATTGTAATCTCCCCCTTGCTATTGGTAAGTATAATACCTTCCGTTGCGTGTTCAAATAAAGATACGAGATGCGCTGTATCCAGTTTCATCATAATTAATGCTTGTTACCGATGCCTGCCTGCTATCTGAGTGTTTGCACTGGTTGCTGGTTTAAGTAAGCAACGCGTTTTTATACACTGGCGGCAGATTTTTTGCCAAAATAAAACAATTACGGCAAGCGGCAAGCATTGTGTATTAATCTTTCTGACTCATCAGTTCATCTTCCATAGTGCGTACCTGCACATAAAGCATATCATTTTCGAGGTGTGTATGCTGAACAGTATCATTGTCTAATTCCAGCAATTTCAAAAGTGTTACTTTGTGGGTAACGCAGGCATTGGGGGGAGGAGTATAATTATGCGTGAGTTCGCGCATTTGCCTGATCAGGTCTTCAATTGATTTTTGTTCCTGCAGCATTACCTGTTCCGCAGGCTTACGCAAAGTGCGAACCAGGAGTGCAGCATAGGATTCTTTATTGAGATAAGCCCTTGTTAACTGGCGGATATAAGGAAATACCATCTCTTCTTCATGCTGCTGCCGGGGCATCAGGTTATTGGAAAAGGTTTCAAAAATCCTTTGAAGTTCGGGCAGGTAAGGATAGGAGGCAGAATGTTTTTTAGTGAGATTACCAAGGAGATCAGCCGTTTCGGGTATAGCGTTTTGGAGATAATGGTGATGTACGTGTATAATATAGTCGGCCAGGAAATCCGGTTTCCAGGTTTGGTATTCCTGTAAAGCATGCGAGGTGGTAGTGTGCGTTGCGGCTTCCAGTTCCTTTATTACACCCTTTGTATCCAGCCCTTTGTTTGCACATATCATTTCTAAAGGAAACCTTCCCCCGCAACAAAAATCAATATCGTATTTTTTAAATACGCGGGCCGTGCGGTAATCATTTTTTACAATGTCTGAAACGCAGGCGTCTGCCTCAATTTTTTTAATTCCTTCAAGCATATTTGATTCCTGTAATTTGCAATGCAGTTTCTGTAAAAATATTATCTCTCCTGAACGGGCAACCTGATAAATATCATACGCTTTCCTGATCCTTAACAGGAATAATCAGTTTTTGCATTTCTGTTAAATTATTGCCGGGATTGCCGGTCTTATTTCGCGGGTGAAATAAACCCTTTTCTTTTCGCCCATTTCCATACTTCAAACCATAGCACCGAAACGGCCGCTGCCGCACTGCAGGTAAGCAATTCCTTCAGGGAAAGCGGCGTAATTTTAAAGAATTGTGCTATGGGCTGAACATATAGCATGAGCATCAGCATAATTATCGTTGCCGATATGATATACAGCATCAGGGTATTGCGGTTGCGCATTTCAGACAGTAACGAATAGTAAAAAGAACGGTTGGCCAATGTAAGGAAAATATTGGCAAGTACCAGTGTAGCAAAAACCAGGCTTCTGGTGCCTGGTTCATCATAGCCATTGAGTACACCATACCAGTACATCAGCAGAACACCAGCGGTAATTACCAGCCCCTGTATAATGCTGATCGTCATTTCATGCAATGATAAAAAAGTGGAAGTAAAGGGGCGGGGAGGGATTTGCATTGCATTCGCCTCCATTGGTTCATTTTCATATACAACAGAACAGGTGGGCCCCATGATCAGCTCCAAAAAGATGACGTGTACCGGTGTAAAAATGGCAGGATAAACCCACCCTAAGAATAGCGGTAATGATACGGTTAATATAATAGGGATATGAATGGATATAATATACTGAACAGCCTTTTTGATATTGGTATATATTCGTCGTCCTATGCCCACCGCATCTACCATCCTCGACAAATCGTCATCGGCCAGCACAAGCGCAGCCGCCTGCTTTGCTATTTCCGTTCCTTTATTTCCCATGGCAATACCGATATGGGCGGCTTTTAACGCAGGCGCATCATTTACGCCATCGCCCGTCATGGCCACAATTTCCTGATCGTTTTTTAAGGCATTGATAGCCGCCAGCTTCGCTTCGGGAAACATGCGTGTAAATATATTTACTTTCTCCAGTGTTTCCTTCATTTCAATTTCACTAAGCTGGAGCAGTTGTTCGCCATTCATGGAGGCTCCTGCATCTTTTAGGCCTGCCTGCTGCGCAATGGCCCTGGTAGTAACCTCATTGTCACCGGTAATAATTTTAACAGCAATGCCCGCCTCGTAAAATTGTTCAAATACGGATTTGATATTTGGCTTTGGCGGGTCGTAAAAAGCCACAAAACCCAATAATTGAAAGGATAGTTGTTGCTGCTTTGCGGGAAACGTACTGCCTTCAAAAGAAGAAGACGCAACACCCAGTATCCGGTAACCCTTTTGTGCCAGTTTGTTTACCTGCTCCAGCATTGCCGTGCTTTCCGATTCGGTAAGCCTGCTTACTGCAATAATGGCTTCCGGCGCTCCCTTGGCCGCAATGGTACGCCTGCCTGCTTTGTTTTCAAACAGGTGCGTCATCATAGGTGGCGTACCTTCCAGCGGATATTCATGAACCATGGTATACTCGCTGCGCTCATCACGGGGGGTGCTCTTTTCGTACGCCTGGTGAAGTGCTTTTTCCATTGGGTCAAAAGGTACGGGCTCACTTGCCCACATGGCATATTGTATAACGGATCCGGCGGTTTCGTCGTATCCTGCATTGTCTTCATAAAGCCTGCGGTTGGCATAGGCATATATGGCACGGATGCTCATGTGATTTTGGGTGATGGTACCGGTTTTGTCAAGACATATAACCGTAGCGCTGCCCAGTGTTTCCACTATCCGTATTTTTTTTACGATGATACCCAACTGCATCAGCCGGCGCGACCCCAGTGCCATAAAAGTGGTAAAAGCCACGGGTATCTCTTCGGGTAAAATACTCATGGCAAGGGTAAGTCCTTTTAGCAGACTGTCGGTTAAGCTCCGGCTTTCCCAATAGTTTACCAGCCATACCAGTAAAAAAATAGCGATACCGGCTATTGCCATGCCTTTCACAAATTTTTCGATTTGCAGTTGCAGCGGCGTAGCTTCTTCACGAATGCCCGATATGGATTCCCCGATTTGCCCAATTTTGGTTTGTCTGCCAATCTGTAATACCTCACATATGGCAAGACCAGACACTACCAATGTGCCGCTGTATACCAGGTTGTCATTGGCGGCGGCAGATTTAAATACAGAATAAGCCTCGCCGGTGAGCATTGATTCGTTAACGGAAAAATCATTGCTGTGCACAATTTTGCCATCGGCATTAATGGTATCGCCTTCTGCCACCAGCAGCATATCGCCGATCACTATGTCGCGGGTGGGAATGCTGATCATGCGGCTGTTCCTGATTACTTTGCTCAGTGGCTGATTGATTTTTTCCAGTGCTTCGAGTGCCCGGCGGCTGCGGTTATCCTGGTAAAATGAAATGCCTGAAACGATAATAATAGCAGCCAGCATAAAATAAGCCTCGCCGTATTCACCCATTATAAAATAAATAATGGTTACCGCTATTAAAAGCAAAAGCATAGGTTCTTTTAGCATATCTAACAGAACCCGCCACCATTGATTGGCATTAGGGGTTACCTGCAGGTTGGGGCCATGCTGTTTTCGTGCTGCTTCTGCTTCGGATGCACTTAATCCTGTTATGAACTCGGGTATATTGATGTTAGCGGGCATGCTTGCTTTAATATAATGTGGTAACAAAACAGAAAATTATAGATATACCCCCACATAATCAACTAAAAACTTTGGAATGATTTACTGTCATCCACCCTTCTGCCCCTTTTGCGTTATGATTCCTGCTCCAGGGTTTCTTTTACTTTTTTCTTTGCCTGGCGAAGCCGGTAATTGAAGGTAAGATTAACCTGCCGCAACCTTCCCTGCGACATACTTTCGGTATAAAAATTAGCGCCTTCTGTAATGGAGCGGTAGCGGCGCGAATTAAAAACATCCAAAACATTCAGCGTAAGGGTAGCTTTGTCGTTAAGAATGTCTTTACTAACGGCCAGGTCCATCGTTGCAATTGATTTGCGCCTGCCCTGTGGTGTTTGTTGTGGTGCTTCGTAGTTGCCGCGGATTTGTATATCCGTATTCTTCCAAACAGTAGCCCGTGAAAGTAAACGCACCAGCCAGCTATAGGTATCGCTCCTGAATTCATCATCGAGGTTGCTGCCATCGGTAATGGCGCGAAAAAAATTAACGCTGGCGTCTGTTTTCCACCAGGTGAAAGCCGAATAAGATCCCGTAAATTCAGCGCCGAACGAATTTTCGGTTGCCAGGTTTTGCGGAAGTGTAACCGAGTTGCCCTGTTCATTCACTCTTTTTACATACAAAATTTTACCTTTTGTATTCCTGTAGTACAACGAAGAACTAATGGACGCTTTATCTAAGTATTTGATATGTCCAATTTCAAAGGAATGAGTGAATTCAGGATCAAGATCAGGATTGCCGCTCCAGTAATTACGGTTATCACTGTAGGTCATAAACGGACTGAGATCGTTGTATTGAGGTCTACGCACACGCCGGCTGTAACTTACCTGTATAGCATGTCCTTCGGGCAGATCATACGTAACATGCGCGCTCGGAAACAGGTTTAGGTATTTGCGGGGATTCACTTCATGGGTTTGCCTGAGCGTGGTGGTTACGTTGGTGAGCTCGCTGCGAAGTCCTAATTGATAAGAAATTTTTTTAACCTTGTTGCCCAATATTGCATAAAGCGCATTAATGTTTTCTTTGTATAAAAAATTATTCGTCAGCCCCGGCAATTCAAACCAGTCGCCGGTTGCATCTTTTTCAGTTACTGTATAATTATTGGTCATGTTGCGAAAGCTGCTGCGCAGCCCTGCTTCAAGCTTACCCTTTTCTCCAAAAGGGTGTATGTAATCAATTTGTGTGAGGTATTGCTTTTCCGTTTCATCGTTTACAGAACGCTGCAGTATAAAAGGTACATCGGTGTGGCTGCCATCCGGGTTAAAACTTTGCTGCCCGAAATATTGATCAGAGTTTTCCCAGTTATCAAGGTAGCGTACATCAGCGGTCAGTTCCTGTCCCTGCCGGGCAAAGGTTCTTTTATAACTGAGCGCGTATTCCGAATTGGGTTCCGTTTCTGTTTCATCCTGTGTACGGTGGGTGATGCCGGTTAGATTTTTTATGGTTGATTCGTAGTCGTGGTAAAAGATGTCGGAAAAGCGTTTGCCCTTGCTGATCCGGTAGGTATAGGCAGCCGTCAGTATATTTTTGTCGTCGAAAAAATAGTCTAATCCCGCTCTTGCATTATTGTACATGCCTTTTAAACGGTGTTCCATGTTTTTAGTGGAGATAAAAGTGCTGTCGTTTCGGTAGAGTTCCTGGTAGAGGTCATTTTTTCCCGGTGCATTGCGGTAAGAGGCGGAATAATTAACGAAAAAATTAAAATCTTTACGGCGGTAATTTACATTGGCTGCTATTCCGAAGTTTTCCGGATATCCTGCCACCACGTCAAAAGACCCGTTGAATCCCTCCTTGCGTTCCTTCTTTAATACAATATTAATGATGCCGCCCATACCTTCTGCTTCATAACGGGCCGATGGATTGGTGATGATCTCTACTTTTTCTATCATACTGCCCTGGAGTTGCTGCAGGCCGCTTCCACCTTTTATGCTCACCAGTCCGGACGGCTTTCCGTCTATCAGTATCCGCACACTGTTGCTGCCCCTGAGGCTTACATTGCCTTCCACATCCACTGCTACCGACGGAATGTTACTCAAAATGTCGGCAGCGGTTCCACCGGCATTTGCCAGGTCTTTGCCCACATTGAATATTTTTTTGTCTAACGATAATTCCATTGAGCTCTTTTCGGCCTGGATGTATACTTCTTCAAGTGTTTTGGAAGCAGAAATAAGTTGTATCGTACCAAGGTCAAAGGGCGCATTGCCCGGCGTAAGGGTGATAGCAGGGGTTTTAAGCGGGCTGTAACCGATAAATTCAACCAGGGCAAAGTAGGTACCTGCAGGGGCTTCAAGGGTAAAATTGCCCGATTCCGCTGTAGTAACTGTGGTAACCGGGGTACTGTCGTGCAGCTTAAACAGTTGAACGGTAGCATAGCCAAGTGCTGTGTTGCCGAGGGCTTCTGTAACTTTTCCGGTTATTTTCAGATCCTGTTTTTTTTGTGCATGCAGTGCCGGGCAGATGAACAGCAATACAAAAAAGAAAAAAACACAAATAATATTTGAAGAAGAAAGCTTTTTAAAGCGGGCAGTTTTTTCCCCTTTAATAATGGCAGACAAATGCTGGTTCAATGGAAACAAGTTTAAAGATGCTTTTGCAAAACATAAAATTAATCAAAACTTGTTTCTATTCCATCCGGTACTTACCTGTAGGAGGGGTATGAGATATCAGGTTATAATTATAATAAAGATTCACGAAGCTCCTCCGGCGACTTTGAAGACAAATATCCCAAAGGAATGTCGAGCACGGTGCGGGCACCCGTTTGACCTTCTTTTGCCATTTTTCCCACGGACCTCGCGTAAGCTACTAAAACACTGGCGGTAAATTCCGGATTGCTTTCTAAGGTCAGGCTAAATTCAATTCTTTGTTTTGATCCGTTTCCGGTAGTGCCGGAACGGAATACGATCCCTCCATGTGGCATACTTGAATGATTCGCTTTAAGCTCAGCTTCTGTTATGAAATGAACAGTGGTTTCATATGCATCAAAATAATGAGGCATCTTTTTAATGGTATTTTCAATCTCCGGCAAATTGGCATCTTCCTCTGCAACAACATAACAAACCCGCTCATGTTTTTCGGATGTAGAAAGCCTGGGGTTTTCACCTGAACGCACCCTTTCCATTGCAGTTTTTTTAGGTATCGTATACTGAACGCCTTTTATAACGCCCGGAACGCGTCTTACCGCGTCAGAATGCCCCTGGCTCAAGCCCTTACCCCAGAAAGTATATTCCTCGCCTTGCGGTAAAATACTCTGACCGAGCAGTCTTGCCAGGGAAAACAATCCCGGGTCCCAGCCGGTAGATATAAGACTTAATGTTTTATTAGATCTTGCAGATTCGTCTACTCGTTTGAAATACGCCGGAATTTTCGCATGGGTATCAAAGCTATCAACGGTGTTAAACATTTTAGAAACCATGATCACCTGTTCCGGCAGGTCTTTTAAAGAGCCGCCGCAAAGAATCATTACGTCAATTTTGCCCTTGTACTCTTCCATTTGATCAATGGCTACCACTTTTGACGCGCTATCCAATGCTGCCGGTACTCTTCTTGTAAATATGGCTACTAATTCCATGTCCGGATTTTGTTTAACAGCCATTTCAACACCTTTTCCCAGGTTACCATAGCCCACAATGCCCAATCTTAAAATCGTATTCAATCTGTGTATCCTCCTTTTTATTGGTATGTTATCTTAAATCTATTCGTTATAAAGCTACGAATCACCTGCCTGGTGAACCGCAAATTAAACCCAATAAAAAATGAGGACAAAAAGATTTTTCCTTTGTTCCGCCGGTCCATGCCTGTTAAGTCGTAAAATCTCCGCTGTGATTATTTAAAAGCATAACAAATTGTTGGTAAATGAAGCTAAGACAAGGTTCCGGAAGAACGTATTTGGCGTTCTCCAAATGGGGAATTCGTTCTACATTATGGACCAAATAAGACGCTGGAAGCAAAAATCGGGAGCACAAATTTGCTGAAATGGCTCATGCAGATACTCGATAATAGTATTACTCGGTCAGCATTTCATCGCGGAACAGCTTATACATGTATTCTTTCCGTCCTCGTCGGCTCCTTTCATTTTGAAGAAAAGCATTATGGGCCGTGTTCCTCGTTGTTACAGTAAAACGCATATGATCGTTTAATTAAAAAAACTTTAATCTCAATAATCATCAGAATAAACTTGCTTCCGGTTTAAGATATATCGGACACTAAAAGCAGCATTAACTGTAGTAAAGCCCTTTTCGCCAGCAAAATAATAACCTGGACTCCAATCCACCTGAAGATTAAGAGGGGAATTCAAAATCCTCCAATCAAAACCGATAATAGCGGCTAATCCAAAACTATTTCTTTCAAAATGATAGGAAGGCCCACCTCCAATCAATGCTGAAAATCGTTTGCCAGCAAGGGCAACATGTTTTTCAAATAAACCTGAAATTAAAATACCATCGTTATCCTTCGGAAAATCCTTGGCGGCAATTACCTCAAAAGCGAAATTGCTGTTAAAGAATTTTTTGTAAGTAATACCTGTTGCACCTCCGGCACGGATGCCCAATGCTGATTCTCTTGCTGTGTATTGGGCGAAGGAACTGTAGTGTTGCACAATGCAAAAAAAAATCAAGTAAAATATTTTCATGATAAGCAAATCTTAATTTGTTGAATTAAAGCAGGTGGCTATTATTTCTTTCCTCCTGGTCTTACAAATAATCCTGTATCCAAGGATCAGCATTCCTTCAGCAGGCATTGTATCTAATCATTAATGCTTAGAATAATCATGCCAGAATACCGCTTTCCCACCTTCCCCATACACTCAATGTTCCGAAGTGAGAAGTGCACGATGCGAGAAAGGAATTAATGCCTGGAAACCGGCAATTGGATTAACACGCGATTGATATGAATGTATTGAATTTTCGCTTCTATGATCATTGTTGCCACTTAGAGTAGTCGAAGCACAGCAGTCAACGCCCAAATATACAAAACCTGCTTTCTTGACTACATGCGAAGCCTACTTTAGCGTATAAGTATACATTTGGTTCTATTATCCATCCGGCGCTTCGCATAAATGGCGCTTAGTAATAGTAAAATACGCTACTTGCATGATGACTTCAATTATTCAGCGGTGTGCCGGCTTTGCAATCCGATACAGCAAAGAAGCGGTTAGGCAGATGCCTTCTGCGTCGGCATGACAAGCAGTGGTATTTAAGCTCAGCATTAGAAATGCAGTTCACCTGGTTTCCTCTGCCTGTCATTCGAGCCTGCCCGCCGGGGCAGGTACGGGGAATCTAAGGGAATGTTATCTGCGTTGGTTGCAGGGTTGGTAGCATTGCTTTGTGAATAGCCGGGTCTCCCGCACAGGGCAAGTTGTGACGTCTTTTACGTATCTCAATATATATACAGTCATAATAACGTGCAGGTCAGCCGATGCACATTGCTTTTGCTAACAACAGCGCGGGCGAGGGGCGCCAGGCAGATGCCTCCTCTGGTCCATGACAAGCACCAGTGTAATGCCCGGCATTGCTACTATTGTTCATCGTAGTTAAGTCTGCTTGTCATTCCGATGTAGGAGGAATCTATGAGATTTTGCCGGATGCATTTATTATTATGAAGCACAAGTGAGACGCCTTACGCCTGCTTGGGGGGGCGCTGCTTCTACAGAAGCGCGAGCAAGCGTACACTTATACTAAGCTGCATTAATAAAAAGAGTTACTGTAAATAAAGCTAAGGACAAAGTCCCGGAAGAACATATGATGTAGGAAGTACGGGAGGCTTTCTACAGCCGGACAAACAGGGTTTCCAACCTTTGAAAGGTTTGAAACCCTTGCACCGGTGAAAGGTATGCAACATAAGCATTGTTATACAACCCTGAAGGGCTGCAGGTCTATAACTCTTACAACCTCAAGTTGGTGCGACCCCGAAGGGGTCGAAGGTTTTCTCTATAGTTCTTTATAAACCTTGTATCCCTTCCGGATAGAAGGGAGCAATATGGAAGCAATCCTCGACAACTATGGTCAGCCAGTTTACATTGCTTTTGCTACGACCAGAGCGAGAGAGGGATGTTACTTAACGTGCCCGGCAACTTTGTGCAAATGCTCAACTTTTGTTAGTGGAAGACATTATAGCGAAGAATGAGTAATGGTTCGTAAACACGAACCACAGCGAGCTTTTATTCATCAATTTTGTTTTTCAGGTCCATTCTTTCGTGGAGAATTCTTAAAATTTCAATTTCTTTTGGATTTTTCTTACGGTAAAATATAATGTGTTTACCTGCCCTGAATCCCAAAATTTCATTTGCTATTTCCGTATAGTATTTTCCAATAGTTGGATTTTTAGAAATGTCTTTGCAGGTTTTAATCAGAAGCTCGTAGTATTTGTCCGCCTGACTTTCTGACCATGCTTCATAGGTGTAATCCCAAATTTTAGCCAGGTCTTCAACAGCTTTATTACTCAGACAATATTTAGCCATTCTTTCGTTTATTGGCTTTTAAAGTTTCTAAGTGTTTTTTTGAGTCGAAGTTTTTTGCCATTCCGCTGTCAATTCCTTCCCTGATCGCGTTTTTCAATGCGGTTACCTTGTTTTCTTCTTCTTCCAAAAGGCGTAATCCTGCACGTATTACTTCACTTGCATTTTTGTAACGCCCTTCTGAAATCCTGTTGTCAACAAAATCTTCAAAGTAGTCTCCCAACGATACAGAAGTGTTTCGTCCCATAACTTTTATTTTCCTGTAAAGTTACCAAATTCTGGTAACTTTTAAAATGATCGGACAAATTCTTAAAATAGCAGTCGTTTATTATGATATGGTTTTAAGTTACATTATTTACCATCCGTGCGGGTGCAAGTTTATCAAATACAATAACGGAGCCGGCGGGCAATTGCACCTCTTTGAGGTATTTAGCATCGTTATCGGCTCCTGCGCTATAGCGGATCATAGTGGGAAGGTCCTCTTTAGCATGCAATAAGGTGTGAACTTTAATACCTCCTTTACGTCTTCCATCGGTCTTTGAGAGACCGGCGCCCTTAAGGATCTGCTGAAACAGCGTAATGCTTGTGGAATCGAAAATATAGAGATTGTTTTTGCGGGAATGCTTTTGGCTGTCCGGTAAAAGTGGTCGGTAACGGTTCAATAAACCAAAGTATATTTTTTCAAACACTTCAGCCGTGCGCTTTTTATTGGCATCAGAAATAGTGCTTCGCCGCGGGTGAGATTCCATGCCCAAATGATGGATACGCTGATCCCAGGCCAGCAGCCCTATGGTTACTTCTCTAAGGGAGGTACATTGATTGAAAATTGCATAGAGCATGGTAACCAAATGCTCATATGTTTTAAATGTTTTACAATAATAATCGGCGTTAGACTCTCTGGCAATAGCGTTAACCATTGAACGGGGAAGGAAATTTAGTACCTGATTGAAGATTGGCTGTCCGGTAAAAAAAGTACCTTTACTCATCGGCTGTTTTTTTGTGTGGTAACTTAAAAATACCGAAAAAGGAGGCTTCCCGCCTCCTTTTAATTTATCAATCAAGTATTTTTACCGGACACTAATGACTCTAATTCCAGACATTAGTATGATTGTATACTCCAAATATACAAATCCTCAGTCCAAGCCCCTTAAATGCTACATTTCTCTCAAGATCTTGCTTCCACCTCATAATGTCCCGACTCCGAAATGTGCCACGCAACAGGCGATGCCCGCCCATACCGAGCGCGGGGTTCATAAAAATCCCCCTCTTCTCACATTTACATAGGTGATACCGAAACCCCATAATCCCAGTCCTTTATTGCCTCCCAATTCCTGGTTTTGCGGCTTCCTGCACTTTAGTATATTCATCTGCCGGTAGCGATCTTCTCCCGCCTAAAAAATCCAATTCTTATTCCATACCGTAGCGATCTTTACACAGCCAAAAACATACTTCAAATACTTTGCCCGTCATGAATAAAGTCATTTTTATTGGATGCCTCGCTTTGTTCTGCAATTTCTGCACAATGGCGCAACAACAGCCGCTATATGAAGTGTACGCATTAAAGTATGCTGTTTTAGCCAGGCCCACGCCAATTTCTGATTGGGTACAGGATGGTCCAACCAAAGACAGTATCAACATTGCATTTGTGTTTTGGCTTATAAAAGGCAACAATGGTAAAAACATACTCGTGGACGCTGGTTGCGCAGCCGAACTTCCGAATGCGGTAGATTTTGGATTAACTGCCGCCATGCGCCCTGATTCTGTGCTTTTGCAGGCGAATGTAAAAGCCGAAGCTGTAACAGATATTATTATTTCACACCCGCATTGGGATCATATCAACGGCATCAGTTTATTTCCCAACGCACAGATCTGGATACAAAAAGAAGATTATAATTATTACACAGGACAGGCCTGGCAGAAAGGCTCCAATCGCGGAGGCTTTGTTAAGCAGGATATGCTTAGGTTGGTAGACATGAATGTTTCGGGGAAAGTTACACTCGTGGATGGCGACAGCAAAGAAATTATTCCCGGTATTACGGTGTACACCGGTTCAAAACATACCTATGAGGCACAATATGTGCTGGTGCAATCCGGTAACGACAGAATTCTTATAGCATCAGACAATGTATGGGTATATGATAACCTGAACAGAATGTTACCACCCCCGCCTTACGGCACTTATAATGCAGCAGCGTATGTGGCAGCCATGCAAAGAATGAAAACACTCGCGTCCAAAATTGACTTTATCCTGCCGGGACATGATGATCAGCTCTTCTCAAAATTCAGGCATATTACAGAACGCGTAGTACAGATAAAATAACGGAGCACGCAACACTGTTGGGGGAAATCAGCTTTTTGCAACCGGCTGTTTCACCGTTATTGTCTGCTAACTACCGTGCACAATCGCCAGATCTGCGCCGTACATTATGTTCCAACGCTTCCTTGTTCAGGCATACCAACCAGGGGTTGGGATGTCCCCGGCATTGGCCCTGTTGTTCACTATAGTTACTTCTGCTGTCAACTATTTTTAAAGGGCACAATGATTTCGATTCCGGAACGGTATTGCTATTCTCCCCAAAATCCATAATACCTCCCCATCCAGTAAGCAAATAAAAAATAAGTACCCGTTTCTTCTGTTTGTCCGGATCTCCCTGCACTAAGTCTTTTGGGATTCGTATTCCAGCGCGAAACTCCGCTTTCGGGTGTTGGTACCGGATGTATGGCTTGTTTTTGCCTTCCCCTGTCAACCATCGGATCTGTTACTATATCCCAGCGATGACTGTTTTCCATTGTCCAGTCAACAAGATCAAGCGGGTATTCCCGAAGTTCCTCCAATGCAATATCCAAATCACAATCTTTACCCAGTAAAGCACTGGCCATTACATTCCAAACCGGCATACGGTCGTTGCGTACATTGCGCCAGCTGCGTTCTAAACTTTTAACGAAGGATGTATAACTGGTATCATTACCTGCATAGCGGAATAGTCCATAATAAGGGAAGAAGTTGAGGATATCATCTGAATGACTTGTTTCGTACGGGCCGTACATTTTTGCAGCAACCGCATTGCGTGCATAGCCATGCTTTTCAACAAGCATTTGATAAGCTTTTACGAATTTCGGATTACCTGTGTAATGAATCGCGGTTTTCAAAAACGAAAGTATCTGCAATGAATTCAACCCGCGTTCGTACATCCAGTTGGGGGAGTGGTTTAAAGAATCGGGGTGCCATACACCCCAGCGGGTAGGTTTACCATCAAAATCAATCAAATGAAAATCGTTGTCAATAATATGGGTTACCATACGGTTGATCAATGCTTTTACCCGAGGTTTCTGCGCAGTGTCTGCAACCAGTTCATAAAATAATGAAAGCGTAAATATATGGCCGGTAATTTCATCAGAGCTTGTATCGTCAAGCCACTGCCATTTGCCATCGGGAGAAAAATGCCATGCCTTGGGATGCGGTGAACGGGATTGCTTCACCTTGTCGGAAGCAGTTGCATAAGATCTGGCCGGGTAACCAGGAATACCCGTTATTGTTTCCAGCCGTTCCAGCGCTTCAAAAGTTCGTACAGCTTTCCGTTTGGCATCGGGCGATTTGCTGACTGCATAACGAAAACACGTTGCTGCAAGATAACAGGATGTCCATAGTCCATCGTTATCTTCATTCTCCATATAGCTGGTTGCAGTGTCGCCCGGTGTGGCAAGCCTGGAAATATTGATCAGGCCGCGGCGGTTGTGACGCCTGTCAATTACGCTTTCGTAATAAGCTGCTTTTTGTTGCAGTGTTATGGGCACATTTTTTATTTCACTGATGCCTTCTGCTGTGGCAATCCAAACTTCGCCTGTTGGTAATTTCAGTATATCATTTACCCCTGCCGCAGGCAACCAACGCTTACCATAATAATAATGCCATGCGCTGTCTTTTTGGATAGCGCCTTTAGCGGTACCCAGCCAAAAATCATTTCCAGTTGCATGAATACGGGTTACCGGGCCATACGGCAGTCCTTCGGTTGATCGCCATACCCAATGTTCGTTATTTGCAGCAATGCAACCAACCGAGTAAGGTGTACTGAAAACCACGTCGGCCCCATTGTTGACAGCAGCAAGCGCATAATATTTTCGCTGGTTGCCTTCAGCCATCAGCAAATTATCAAGGTTAAGCCATTTGCCATTTGCGCTTTTCCATAAGCCGTCTTCGGAAGCTACCCATAGGTTTTGTCTGGCATCTGAAATGATATCATTAACGGCAATACCTTTAAGTTGCGGCACATGCTCCCATTTGCCGTTCCATGCGTATAGTCCGCGGTTAGTGCCAATATACAATGTTTGATCATTTTCCCATAACATGCTGCTTACAGAATCGTTTTGCATTGTAACCGGTAGCGGAATTATGCTGCCCTGTTCATTTGAAATTATTTTCTGCGAGGCCAGCCATATATTTTGTTTTCCGTCCAGAGCAGCCATCACCCAGTTGCCGTTACTGGCAGTGCTCCGCCATTTGCCATTTTGATAGCGGAATATACCATTGGTTGTTATAGCTGTAACGATGTTGTTTGGATAAAACAGGCGTATTACATTTTTACCTGCGGATGATGGCAACCTGACGGGACTGCTTACTTTCTGGTAAAAGATATTTTTGTTGGTTTGAGCAGTCATACTGTTCACCACGGATATACCTGCAAACAGCACCAGCAGTAGAGTTCGAATCATATTCTGAACCTGTTGAGCTTAAAATAATATTTTGTTAGAGAAGACAAAGGATAACTGATACTATAATTTTTGTAAGATTGTTAGAAATAGAGTTTACTGCTCTAATTGCCAAACAAGTAACAGGTTCACCGGGCTTATCACGTTAGCGTATCAACGCTTTGCCGGATGAACGGACCTTGTCCGGATGCCTCAGTCTTGCATGACAGGCAGTAGCGCAAGGCCCGGCATTGGTGCTATTGTTTATCATAGTTTCTTCTGCCTGTCATTCCTTATAATGCACAAGCGAGACGCTTGCGCCTGCGTTGAGAGATCTGTCCCCCATGTTGGCGCAAGAATGAGGCATGGCATTGTGCCTGGCCTTCTTGTGCCATATTTATGAACTATATTTTTAACCAATTAATCCTTTCTTTTTCTTCCCGGCGGTCTTCACAGCTTGGGCAATGGGTGAAGAGTGAGACCCGACGAATGGAAGAGTTATTAAATTTTTCCGAAAGGACCCCTCATTGCTTACCTTTTCATAGCGCAAGGGCCGCATGGCCTGCCCGATGACTTTTGATGCAGACCCTGGCGAGAATTCATAAACTATTGAAAATCAAAACTCATTTCTAAAACTTCCAACCGTGGTTTCGTAAATTTATTTGTGCGGTGCGGCATTTTACCGCAACATCCTGTTATGCAGGGCGGCGGCAAGAGTGAATAATAGATTATGAACGGTAAGAATCAGAACCTATATCATGCGTGAAAAAATAATTTCATGATTTCAGGTGATAATTCTACCTTTTTGAACACTAATAATAAAATGGAATGATGGAGCACGAAAGTTTAGTTGAATTATACCGGGAAGTCTTTCCCGAAGCAGCGCGCTTAATAAAACGTTTGGGTGGAAGTCTTGAAGAAGCGGATGATGCTTTTCATGATGCGCTATTGATATATCTTGAAAGAGAAGCAAAAGGTACATTGCAAATTCATACTTCAGCAAAAGCATATTTGCTGGGCACTGCTAAAATACTTTGGCTTCACTCTAAAGATCAGTATTTCGATTCGTTGCCGGAAGATGTTGAGGCATTTGTTGATGAAGAAAATGAAGCTGCAGATGAATATAAAAATATTTTTCACTACTTAATGCTGGCAGGACAAAAATGTTTACACATGCTCAAAGCGTTTTATTACGATAATCTTTCGCTTCAACAAATCGCTACAAGTTTTGGGTATAATGGCGTTCGTTCGGCAACAGTACAAAAACATAAGTGCATTGAAAAAATCCGGGTAGAGCTAAAAAAAAGAAATGTATATGAGGAACGATTTAATTGAGATAGAGCAGATAGAAAAATATTTATCGCATCAAATGAGCGGCGAAAAAAAAGAACAATTTGAGACACGCATGCTTCTTGACGGTTCGCTGTTTGAAAAAGTGGAAGCACAAAGACATGTTCATAAACTTATCCGAATCTTTTCACGCAGACAACAGAGAAATAGGCTGGAATTAATTTATCAGCAGCTGCTGCTTGAATCTTCTTTCGTGCAACAACTAAAAAACATTTTTGCCTGATATGCTTATCCCTACAGTATTAGATAGTACCACAAGAGGCGCTTACGATATTTATAGTCTTTTGCTAAAAGAAAGAATTGTTTTTTTAGGCACTGCCATTGAAGAAAATATTGCGAATCTTGTAGTAGCACAATTGCTTTACCTCGATAGTGAAAGTCACGAGCCAATTATGCTCTACATCAATAGCCCCGGTGGCGTTGTGTATTCAGGTTTTGCTATTTATGATACGATACGAAAATTAAAATCACCTGTGTCAACGGTTGCAGTTGGTTTTTGCGGAAGCATGGCAACCGTTTTACTTACAGCAGGTGCCAAAGGACAACGTTATGCGCTTCCTTATGCAACTGTGCACATGCATCCTACAGGTGGTGGTGCAAAAGGTTATACCGAAGATGTTCGCATTGCCTACAAAGAACAGGAGCGATTACAAAACCAGATCTTTTATCTGATTGGCAAATTTTCAGGACACAGCAAAGATGAAATTGAAGAGATGTTTCGCCGCGACCATTTTTTTAATGCTGTTGAAGCAAAAGAGTATGGCCTGGTGGATGAAGTATTAGGCGATACAGATGATTTGATTAGCATAGAAGATGTCAAATGCGAAATTCAGTTTCAAGCGGGTAAAAACAGGGAGATGATTGGGTTTAAAAGAGAATAGTTATTACCTTACAGGTATACCACCATGGGTTCTTCCGTTAAGTATTCTTAATGTTTTCTTTTTGTTAGTACCATCCCGGCCGCAATGGTTGCTGTGTCACGAACCACAAAACAGTAGATCAAACCTATTCTCTCAAATCTTTTAAAAAGCTATACCCTTTGTATCAAATTCCTGGTTGCAGATCTATAATCCCGGTAACATCAAAACGGTTCGACCTGGAAACGGCCGAAAACTCACTCTATAGGTTTTTTAAACCTTGTACCCCTTTGGAATAAAGAGGGAACGACGCTTTGCGCAGGGGCTCCGTATCCCTATTGAGACTTTTGTCGCTCCCTACACAACTTAAAAGGTTTCCAACCTTCCAAAGGTTGGAAAGTCCTGCATATTCAGTGTCGCTATGCGTAACCTGTAACCGTATCACTTCACCATTCAAAAATGTTTTCACCCATGCGGATATGCGATTTCTGTTTTTTCTGGTAATGCATAAGTCGCGTCATTTACAAAATTTTTGTCTTTTTATTAGCTGGGTCGTGGTTCGTAAAATACAACCACGTAGGAAAGTATGCGCCATAACCATTGTTACACGACCCTGAAAGGGATGCATTATCTATAACCCTGGTAACACGAAAAAATGGTACGAGCCCAAAGAGGTCGAAGACTAGGGCTATCGGTTTTATAAAATGTTATTTCGCGTAGCTAAAAGCAATGATGAAACGCAAGAAGGAAGGCCGTTGCGAAAAACGGTTTCGCTGCACAGGGTAACAAATAGCCAAAATGGGGTTATTGTCAACAGAAATGTAATCCCAACGGATTGAATAATGTAAATACTATAAAATTCACGGACATGTATTCATATCAAAGCTTAAAAAGGAATTTATTTGTCGCGTTTTGCCTTCCACTCGCGATTGCCTGCAAACAAAATCCCGAAACATTCGCTATTCATTCACCTATATCGCCGTCAGGCGCCGATGCCGTTACCTTTACGCTGCGGAGGATAGATGGCAATGTATCTGAAGTAAAGTTGTTCGAATTTGTGGCCAATGTGAATAGCGCCGGAGATCTATCGGCTACCACACCCGAAACGGAAATACAAACATGGAACTCACCGAGCTTTCCATTAACCTTTACCAGGGCTTCGGGTTACGGCAGTAACAAACTGGTTACCTATCGTTTTCAGGTAAAGGGTAATGATAAAACATACAACCATACTGTTACTTTCGCCACCAGGCCGTACCCTGTTGCCAATCAGGCCATTCCCGTGTATGTAGTGGGCAACCAGGATAATGTGCTCAATCTCGTTTTCATTCCGGACACCAGTATGAACAGTCGCATGAACCTGTTTTATTCTTCCGTTGGTTCACAAATTGATTCTACCTTTCACCAGGAAGATTGGGTACGGCGCTTCCGGGGTTCTTATAATTTCTTTATTAATCCGGTAACCGCCATAGCACGTGATTTCGACAGCGGGTTATCGCATGTGCTCCCTTCTAATTCTTCCAATCTCTCTTTCGCACAGGGTAAAGTAATCCTTCACTTCCAGGATATCCGCGACCAGGCGGGCAGCGGCTATTTTTCCGCCGAATATTATGTGCGTGGAACCATGTTGCACGAAAGCGGACATTCGCTCTACCGCTTAGCGGATGAATACGATGCCAGCAGCGCTTCGCATTGGGAAGAGGCGGAATTTCCCAACAACTGGGACAACAAATCAGATGCCGAAGCAGCGGCGCCGGGCTATAATAAAACAGCATCCGACGTACAAAAAATGGGCACTCCCGACTGGTATCGTATTTGCAACAATCTTTGTCCGATGCGCTCATCTGGCGTGCCGCTCAACAATTATGACCAACCTTGCAAAACGCGTATTTTGCATACGCTTTTACAAACCGCATCCAATTGATTATTCCAAAACATTTTTATGAAAAAGTATATATCCATCTTAATAATCTTCCTTGTGTCAGGCAGCTTTTTAACTTCCTGCGGACAGGAAAAAGACAAATCAAAAAAAGAAGTGGAAACAGCTGTTAACAAAATAGACAGCCTGAAAGGAAAATTTAATCCGTCTGCTGCCATTAATCCATCTTCGTCGCACTGGGCAGTTCACGCGAGTTTTGATGGGCAACAATATACAATTGATACCAGTTTTACAGATATAAGAGCAGGAAAACTCCCCTATATTCAGGAGGAAAAAACATCATTGCCTTTTGCAGTAAAATATTACGATGCAAACGGAGAACTTTTGGGCCAGTATTCCATCGAAAATCCAACCTCTCTCAGATCCTGCGAACCAGGGAAAGAAGCGGTAAAACCCGGTGTTATCAGCTCTTTTGAGATTTTGTTGCCTGCCATTGAAGGCATTCAAAACGTGCAAATCGTTGCGGGCGGAAAAGAGGCAAAGGTTTTTCAACTTCCCCCACTAAGGAGAGAAGTGAAAAGCAACAATTCAAACGACAAGCCCGACAGCACAAACGTAAATTGAAGCACTATAATAACACAACCTGGAAACTTTTTCTTCCCGGCGGGGTTCACAGCCTGGGCAATGGGTGTAGAGTAAGACCCCGACGAATGGAAGAATGATTAAATTTTTGCTTGCAGAACTTCTCATTGCTTAACTTTTCCCAGCGCCAGGTCGCATGGTCGCCCCGCGATGGACTTTGATGCAGCGCCCGGCGCGAATTCAAAATCACTACTTCAATTACTCAGTGGGTTGCCGGTTTTGTAATTCGACTACAAACGAGTGCCAGGCAGATACATTAGATGTAAGCATGACAAGCAGTGGTACAATGCCCGGCATTGGTACTATTGTTCATCATCATTTCTTCTGCTTATCTTATAATGCACAAGCGAGACGCTTGCGCCTGCGTGGAAGTCTTATTTCTAAATTTGTTTGAATGCCAAATTCCCCAATATGATAGTAAAATTGAAATAATAATACCAATAATAAATTCAGTAGTCATATATTTCCGTTTTCCAAGAATATAGGCTTGAAGATAAATAATGTGATTCCAAATATACAAAACCAATTTCCTTAAATTCTACTACCTAATGCTCCCGATGCTCCAAGCAATGAACAAATTGTGTGTCTGTTTCACTTTGCTCAATAACGCAGACCCCATGTTGGCGCAAGAATGAGGCATGGCATTGTGTCTGGCCTTCTTGTGCCATATTTATGAACTATGTTTTTAACCAATTAATCCTTTCTTTTTCTTCCCGGCAGGGGTCTTCACGGCCTGGGCAATGGGTGAAGAGTGAAACCTAGTTACACCGGAGTTTGCACCATAAATCCCCATATTAGCGCAAGAATGAGGCATGGCATTGTGCCTGGCCTTCTTGTGCCATATTTATGAACTATGTTTTTAACCAATTAATCCTTTCTTTTTCTTCCCGGCGGGGTCTTCACAGCCTGGGCAATGGGTGTAGAGTGAGACCCCGATGAATGGAAGAATGATTAAATTTCCCGAAAGGACGTCTCATTGCTTAACTTTCCCCTGCGCCAGGGTCGCATGGTCGTCCCGGCGCGACTTGCTTTCTCTCAACGCTGATTTAATAAACACCCTCGCCTTATGCCCAATTCTACCCCGAACCCTGAAATGAGTGACACAACGAACGCCGATAGTAGCACCGGAGTTTGCCCCATAAATCCCCTCTTCCCACATTTGCGCCGGAAATACCAAAATCCGCGATCGCAGACCTTTATTGCCTCCCATTTCGTAATTTCGCGGCTTCCTATACTTTGATATATACAATTCATGGAAACAACAGTTGAAACAGCCGAAAAATTAGGACTGCGACCGGAAGAATTTGAGATGATCAAAAAGATACTGGGCCGCACCCCCAATTTTACCGAATTAAGCGCTTACTCCGTCATGTGGAGCGAGCATTGCAGCTATAAAAATTCTATTAAATGGTTGAAAACACTTCCCCGCGAAGGCGCCAAACTGCTGGTAAAAGCCGGCGAGGAAAATGCGGGTCTGGCCGATATCGGCGACGGCTGGGGCGTAGTGTTTAAAATTGAAAGCCACAACCACCCCTCGGCTATTGAGCCCTTCCAGGGCGCGGCTACAGGTGTTGGCGGTATTCACCGCGATATTTTTACGATGGGAGCAAGGCCCATTGCAGCATTGAACTCTCTTCGCTTTGGCAATATTGAAGAAGAAAAAACACAGCATCTCGTTAACGGCGTAGTGCATGGCATTGGCCATTATGGCAACTGCTTTGGCGTGCCTACCGTGGGCGGCGAAATATATTTTGAAGATTGCTATCACACCAACCCCCTGGTGAACGCCATGAGCGTGGGCGTGGTGAGGGCCGGACAAACCGTGAGCGCCACCGCTGAAGGGAAAGGCAATCCTGTGTTTATTGTGGGTTCCGCAACGGGCAAGGATGGTATGGGTGGGGCGGCATTTGCTTCGGCCGATATTACAGAAAGCAGTGTGGAAGATCTTCCTGCCGTGCAGGTAGGCGATCCCTTCCAGGAGAAAAAATTATTGGAAGCCTGCTTAGAACTTATTCCAACCGGCGCCTTAGTAGGTATGCAGGATATGGGCGCGGCCGGCATCATTTGTTCTACGGCCGAAACCAGTGCCAAGGGCGGCGTGGGTATGCGCATTGACCTGGATAATGTACCTACACGCCAGCAAGGCATGAAAGCCTGGGAACTGCTGCTGAGCGAAAGCCAGGAGCGCATGTTGCTGATCGTTAAAAAAGGAAGGGAAGAAGAAGTACTGCATATATTTGACAAATGGGATCTGCCCTGCTCGCAGATCGGTGAAGTAACGGATGGGGGTGTGCTGCAGTTTTATATGCATGGAGAACTGGAGGCTGAAATGCCTGCTGAGAGCCTGGTACTGGGTGGCGGCGCACCGGTGTATGAAAGGGAATACCGTGAACCAAAATATTTTACGGAGATCAAAAAGTTTGATCCGGCTTCTGTACCTGTACCGGAGGATTTGAAAGCCGTGGCTGAAAAAATTATCACCATCCCCAATATCGCTTCCAAGCGCTGGATATATACGCAGTACGACAGCATGGTGGGTACGGGCAATACTTCCACCAATGCGCCCAGCGATGCGCCGGTGGTAAAAGTAAAGGGAACTACCAAGGGACTGGCGGTTACAACAGACTGCAACAGCCGCTATGTTTTTGCCGACCCGTTTGTGGGGTGTATGATCGCGGTAAGCGAAGCGGCAAGGAATATTGTATGCAGCGGCGGAACACCCCTTGGCGTTACCAACTGCCTTAATTTCGGTAATCCTTACGATCCCGAAGTATATTACCAGTTTGTATATGCCATTAAGGGCATGAGCGAAGCCTGTAAAAAATTTGATACACCCGTTACCGGCGGCAACGTGAGCTTTTACAATCAAAGTCCCGAAGGAGCGGTGTACCCCACACCAACCATTGGTATGGTGGGTTTGCTGGAGGATATTGGTGATAAAATGACGCTGGATTTTAAACAGCCCGGTGATTTGATTTACTTAGTAGGACAAAGCAGGAATGATATAAACTCCTCAGAATATATTCACAAATTACACGGTGTGGAATATTCACCCGCCCCGCATTTTAACCTGGAGGAAGAATACCGCTTACAGCAGGCCGTTAGTGAACTGATCAAAAGCGACCTGATTGAGTCTGCGCACGACATCAGCGAAGGCGGACTTTTTGTAACGCTCAGCGAAAGCGGGTTTAACCGCGAACTGGGCTATAATGTTCAAACCAATGAAGCATTCAGACCGGACGCTTTCTGGTTTGGCGAAGCACAAAGCAGGGTAGTGGTTTCCGTTAGCGCGGTACAGGGCAACGCGGTGGAAACAAAATTGAAAGCGCTGAACATTCCCTTTGAAAGACTTGGTGTGGTTACCGGGAGTGAAGTAGTTGTGGACGGAGAAAGCTGGGGCGATATAAAACAGTGGAAGGAAAAATACGATACGGCTATAGAAAAATATATGCAATATGAAGAGCAGGCGATTTGATAGATTAGTCTTATTGCTTTCATTTTTTTTCCCTGCATGCAATACTGCTCCCGGAAATAGCAATAGTGCTGAGGAGGCAACCCCATCGGTAACCATAGCGAAATTGCAGCAGGCAGTAATAGCAAAGCCCGACTCTGCCGGCCTTCGCTATCTTTTGATGGATGCACTGCTGGCAGACAACCGGTTTAAAGACGCGCTTGTACAAAATGATACCCTGCTGGCCACTGACAGTTCAAATGCCGGATTGTGGTACAGACGCGGAGCCATTTTTTTGCAGAGCGGAGATACGCTTAGCGGCATCACCGCGTTGAAAAGATCTGTAGAGCGGGCGCCCATGTTCGCGGAGCCTTTATTACAATTGTCGGCAGTATATGCCAACCAGTTAAAGCCGGAAGCGCTTACCATTGCCGACAGGATCATTAGTCTTGCGGAGGAACCTCGTGTGGCTTCGCAGGCAAGGTTTATTAAAGGGTTGTATTATTCCAATATCAACAATAAGGAAAAGGCCCTTGAAGCATTTGATGAATGCATTAAAAACGATTACACTTTTTTGGAAGCTTATATAGAGAAGGGGCTGCTGCTGTACGATCTGCAAAATTATGCTGAGGCATTAAAAGTATTTGAACGGGCCATACAGGTGAGCAATACCTTTGCCGAAGCCTACTATCAGGCAGGCAGATGCCTGGAAGCGCTGGGAAATAAGGAGGAAGCAAAGTTGTATTATCAAAAAACACTTGGACTGGATAAAGGTTTTACAGCCGCAGGGGAGGCTTTGGAAAGAGTGAAGTGAAAAAGCTGTCAGCCCTCAGCCGTCAGCTTTGAATAGTACAAGGAACGAGCATTCATCAACGTAAAGATGCGGTCTGACCCTCCTGATGTCGGGTGCCGACTGCATCTTCCTCCATTCAAGCGTTCATGCTTTCGTCAGTGGCTCCTTATACCCTGCAACCTGTACCCTGCCCCCTGTAACCTGTAACTTGCAACCCGAATCATCTCAAATATTAAATTTCCAATTTCAAATCCGTTCACTCTTTCCGCTTAAACCGTATGGTTCCGCTCAACTTTTCTGTAGAAGTAATATATACTTCATGGCGTTTACCGCCCACCGTTACAACCATTAATGCGGTATTGGGAGGAATAGCACCCAGGTTATCGGCATACATTACCAGTTCGTTTTCTTCTCGCGTAGTATCCAGTTTAATTTTCAGGGAAAGCGGTTTATCTGATAAGCGGTGATGCGACAGCAATAACTTGTTGTTGTAAAAAACAGAGATGGTATCGCCGTCAATCTCTCCATTATCGTAAAAGTCTACCTTAAACTCCCCATCTGTAGGGATCTCTATGACTTTTAAAATGTTTTTGCTTCTTTTGGCATATCCCGGAAGCACCGGAGCTGTAATATCGGGTAGCTCAGACCTAGTGGTGCCCTCCACCTTCTGGGCTTTTGGAACAATGGTTTCTTTACCGGGAGTTGCGGCTTTGGGCGTAGTATTATTCTTTTTTGCAACAGGTGGGTTTTTCTTAGGCGCAGGCTTTTGGGTGGCGCCTGAACCCGGTTTGTGTTTGCCAGCAAGATTTTGCCGGGTAATGGTTTTTTGTTTTGCCATTGACGGCGTGGTTTTTTGGGGTTGAACTTTCCGGGGCGCAACCCGGGTAAGGGTCTTTCTCTCCAGTTCGGTACTGCCTACCCCGCAGCCATCGGGACGATATCCTCTCCAACGACCTACTAATTTTTCCGTACTGCCCTGCTTTAAAAAAGTAAGTATATGTGTTTGCAAACAATCGCCCCAGTTGGGTGGTGTGTTGCCTTTGATTCGTTCTTCTTCATTTACCACCACCGACTTGCTCGAAGCTTCATAACTGCCTTCCAGACGGCAAATCACATAATATCTTTTTTCGGGATAATTAAAATAAGAATAAGAATACCCGCTCACCTTATCGCCCTTGATATAGAGCTCCAGCACGTACTCTGTTTCTCCTTCCATGGCAACAACATTGCCTGCCGAATTGAACGAACCACGCCATTGACCATTGAGATCCTGGCTTATACCCTGATAACTTCCCAATAATAAAATGAACACAAACCATCCTTTCATTGCATGCAAAACTTTCATAAAGCAAAAATAAACTCAATACTAAGGAAATACCCCTATGAAATGAAATGATACGCCAATAGTTCGTTAAATTTGCACTCTTTTTAAGGAACTGGAGGAATTACTTATGGTGAAAATTACTTTTCCGGATGGCGCGGTACGGGAATATCAACCGGGCACTACCGCATTGGATATTGCAAAATCTATCAGTGAAGGACTGGCAAAAAAAGTACTGGCTGCGGTGGTAAACGGGCAGGTATGGGATGCTACACGTCCTGTTTATGATGACAGCACATTAAAATTATTAACCTGGAATGAAGCGGAAGGAAAATCCACTTTCTGGCATTCCTCTGCGCATTTATTGGCCGAAGCGGTGGAGTCGCAGTTTCCCGGTGTAAAGTTTTGGGTAGGTCCGCCTGTTGAAAACGGTTTTTACTATGATATGGACCTGGGCGACAGGAAAGTAAGTGAAGAAGATTTGGCAGCCATCGAAAAAAAAATGTCGGAGCTGGCGAAGCAGGGCAATCCCTATGTGCGTAAAGAAATTTCAAAAAAAGATGCGCTACAATATTTTGAAGAAAAGGGCGATGAATACAAGCTCGACCTGCTGCAAAACCTCGAAGACGGCAATATCACTTTTTACACCCAGGGAGCATTTACCGATTTGTGCCGCGGTCCGCATATTCCCCAAACAGGGTTAATAAAAGCCATCAAGCTTACCAATATTGCCGGCGCCTACTGGAAAGGCGATGAAAAAAATAAACAGCTTACCCGCATATACGGCATCACTTTTCCCAATCAAAAAGAATTAGATGAATACCTGCAAATGCTGGAGGAAGCAAAAAAGAGGGATCACCGCAAGCTGGGTAAAGAACTGGGTATTTTTGCCTTTGATGATGATATTGGACCGGGCCTGCCTTTGTGGCTGCCCAATGGAGCAATTGTTATTGAGGCGCTCGAAAAATTAGCCAAAGACACAGAAGAAAGGGCAGGTTATAAAAGAGTGGTTACGCCGCACATTGCCAAAGAAAACCTGTACCTCACCAGCGGACATTTGCCCTATTACCAGGATAGCATGTATCCGCCTATGGAACTGGATGGCACCAAATACTACCTGAAGGCGATGAACTGCCCTCACCATCATAAAATATTTGCTGCTGAGCCCAAAAGCTATAAGGACCTTCCTTACCGTTTGGCCGAATACGGAACCTGCTATCGGTACGAGCAGAGCGGGGAACTGTTTGGCTTGATGCGGGTGCGTTGCCTGCACATGAACGATGCGCACATTTACTGTACCAAGGAACAATTTTATGAAGAGTTTAAGTCGGTAAATGAGATGTATCTTAAGTACTTTAAGATTTTTGGAATTGATAAATATGTGATGCGGCTTAGTTTACACGATGCTTCTAAGTTGGGTAAGAAATATGTGGATGAGCCGGAATTATGGAAAGAAACGGAGGCATTGGTGAGAGATGTGCTGGTGCGTACCAATACACCTTTTGTGGAAGTGCAGGATGAAGCCGCTTTTTACGGCCCTAAAATTGATGTGCAGATATGGAGTACCATCGGACGGGAATTTACTTTGGCAACCAACCAGGTAGATTTTGCACAGGGCAGGCGTTTTAAGCTGGAATTCACCAATAAGGATAATGCACCCGAAATACCGCTCATCATTCACAGGGCGCCTTTGGGAACCCATGAACGCTTTATAGGGTTTTTGCTGGAACACTACGCAGGCAAATTTCCGTTGTGGCTGGCACCGCTGCAGGTGAAGATTTTACCCATCAGCGACAAGTTCATGGAATATGCACAAAATGTTTTGGAATCGTTGAAAAATGCAGATATTCGTGCTGAGATTGACGACAGACCTGAAAAGATAGGCAGAAAGATACGAGATACCGAACTGGCAAAGGTACCGTATATGCTGGTTGTGGGAGAGAAGGAAGTAAAAGAAAACATGGTGGCGGTAAGAAGGCAGGGGAAAGGCGATATGGGCTCAAAACCGGTTGATGATTTTATTAAAGAAACGGTTGATGAAATAAAGAACAGGGAATAGGGGAGGAGAGAGGGGAAAGGAGAGAGGTGAGAGGGGAAAGGTGAGAAGAGAGAGGAGAAAGGTGAGAGGGGAAAGGTGAAAAGTGAGAAACAGCGCAACGATAACAGCTCATTCATATCAGCTAAACAGATTATTTCAAATTTTAACAATAACGATTAAAACCTCCCTGAAAAGGAGCATCACTTTAAAAATTGTAAATGGCATTTCCACAACGACCGCAATTTCCCAGGGGTAATTTCAACCCCCGTTTCAGAAAAGAACAACAGCAGGAGCATCGCACGAACCACATGATAAGAGTGCCTCAGGTAAGACTGGTAGGCGATAATGTGGAGGTGGGCGTGTATTCTATCCAGGATGCGTTAAAGCTTTCTATTGAGCAGGGACTCGATCTTGTAGAAATTTCTCCCAATGCCGATCCTCCTGTGTGCAGGATCATTGATTATAACAAATTCCTGTACGAAAAGAAGAAGAAGGAGAAGGAAATGAAAGCCAACTCCAAAGTTTCTGAGGTTAAGGAAATACGTTTCACACCTAATACAGACGAGCACGACTTTAATTTTAAAGCCAAGCATGCCGAAGATTTTTTGAAGGATGGCAATAAAGTAAAAGCATACGTTCAGTTTAAAGGCCGCGCTATTATGTTTAAGGAGAGAGGCGAATTGTTGCTCCTTAAGTTTGCGGAAAGACTGAACGAAATAGGCGCTCCTGAAGGGTTGCCTAAACTGGAAGGTAAAAGGATGATGATTATTTTTGCTCCTAAAAGCCAGAAGAAGAAAAAGTAGTTAATGTGTTTGTAAACAGCAAAGTACGCTACGAAGTCACAAAGCCACAAAGTTTTCCTTTGTGGCTTTGTGGCAAAATCATCAATTAACGAAATATGAATTGCAAGTATTGAAGTAATTTTTCATGCTTCGGGCTGCCATTAACATTTTCTTTTATACTGCGGAATATTTTTTGAATAGCTTCGTTATCATTTTTTACATACAATAATGATTAACCGGATAGCTATCGTATTCTGCATCTGCCTGTTGTGCGGCGTATCTTTTGGACAGCAGTATGACCCGCAGAAGATCAGTAAAAAAGCGATTAATTTTTATAACCTTGGGCTCGACCAGGCGCAGAATGGTCATTACAAAGAAGCCCTGCAATTTATAGATCGTGCACTTGGAGCAGATAAGCGGTTTGTGGATGCCTGGCTTACCAAAGCAGGCATTTACGGCGAAATGAAGGTGTATGACAGTTGTATCGCCGCTTACGAAACAGCCTTCGCCATGGATAGGCAATACACCGAAGATTATAAGCTGCCCTATGCTATTAACCTGGCAGGAGCGGGGCGGTTTGAGCCTGCACTGAATGCGGTGAATGCGTTTCTTGCCAATCCCGCTCTTAATGAGCCCAGCCGTAAAGCAGGTGAGTACCGTAAACGTTCTTTTGAGTTTGCAGTGCAATACGACAAGGATCATCCCACTAAAAATTATGTTTTTGCTCCCAGGAATGCCGGGGACAGTATAAATAGTGCAGATCTTGAATATTACCCTTCGGTAACGATTGATGATAAAATATTGGTGTTTACCCGGCGCGTGATGGGGCATAATGAGGACTTTTTTGTGAGCGATCGCAACGATAGTCTGTGGTCGAAAGCAAAGGGGATTGATGGCGACATTAACAGTAATTTCAATGAAGGCGCGCAAAATATTTCCCAGGACGGTGAATGGCTGGTATTTACCGGCTGCAATTTCCCGGAAGGAATGGGAAGTTGCGATTTGTTTTTTTCGTCGCTTACCAAAAAAGGGTGGAGCACACCCGAAAACCTGGGAGAACCTGTAAACAGTGAATTCTGGGAATCTTCACCCTGTCTTTCGCCTGATAAGCGGGAATTGTATTTTTCGAGCAACAGACCCGGCGGATATGGCGGCAAAGATATTTACGTTTCAAAACGCATGCCCAACGGGCGCTGGGGCAGACCTGAAAACCTGGGACCACAAATAAATACGGCTGGCGATGAAAGTTGCCCGTTTATTCATGCGGATAATCAAACCATGTATTTTACCTCTAACGGGTTAACCGGATATGGTGGCGATGATTTGTTCCTTGCCCGAAAGCAAAGTGATGGTACCTGGGATAAAATTGAGAATTTAGGTTATCCCATCAATACCACCGAGAATGAAGGCAGCCTGGTAGTGACAGCGGACGGTAAAACTGCATATTATGCCAGTGACAGACCGGACACACGCGGCGGACTTGATATCTATACTTTTGAAATGCGTGAAGACATAAGGCCCAATAAAACATTATGGGTGCAGGGAAAGGTATTTGACAGCACAACCAGGGAGGGATTACCTTCTGCAGTGGAATTAATTGATATTACTTCAGGCCAAACCCTTGTAAAAGTACAAACCAATGAAAGCGGCCATTATCTTATTACACTGCCACTGGGCAAAGATTATGCATTTAACGTAAACCGGAAAGGATACTTATTTTACTCAGGGAATTTTCCGTTCAGCCAAAAAGCGCCCGATTCTACCTATACCATTGATATTGGACTGCAGCCTATAGAAGCGAATGCATCTGTAATTCTCAACAATATATTTTTCGATGTTAGCCGGTTTGAATTAAAACAGCAATCCATAGCCGAACTGAACCGCGTAGTGGAATTGCTTAACGATAATCCCGGTATTAAGATATTGATCAGCGGGCATACCGATAATACAGGTAAGGCAGCCGATAACCTGAAACTATCCGACAACCGGGCAAAAGCAGTAGTAGATTATCTTATTGCCAGAGGTATTGAAGCTGTACGCTTGCAATACAAAGGTTTTGGCGCCAGCCGGCCTGTAGCCGATAATGCTACGGAAGAAGGAAGGGCCGGGAACAGGCGCACGGAACTGACTATCTTGTCAAAATAGGATTTTGATAAGCATGCTCACTTTTTTACCACAGTGTTTTCTTTTCAGATTAAAACAGGAATTAAGAAACAATCCCGTTGTTGTTATATTGCATCCTGCAATATGCATATTAAAAAGAACAATAGCGATAATCCTTCCAATGCCGAAATTATTTATCACGTATTTCAGCGCAGCTTTTTCGATAGCGATGATGACAGGCACGGCGACCTGAACGGGTTGAGGCAAAAGCTGGATTATTTGCAGTGCCTGGGTATTACTTCCATTTTGCTTACACCGCTGTACAAATCTGCCTATTATCACAATTATTTCGCGGATGATTTTGAATCCATTGACCCGGCATACGGAACGGCTGACTCATATTTTTCATTGGTAAGGGAAATACATCAGCGGGGAATGAAAATATACATGGATATGGAGATCCAGTATATAACAGAAGACCATGCATGGTATAAAGATGCTTACGAAAATCCGTCGTCTCCATTTAGTGAATATTTGTTGTATAAAGATGAAGAAAACAAAATACCGGAAACCATAATATTTGATATTAATGGCCTGCATGGATATGATGCTGTTTACCGAAACATTACCACGGTTAACCTGCACAATAAAAAAGTGCAGGAGTATATGTACAAATTGTTCAGTTACTGGGCTAATCCCGGAAACGCTGCAGAGGGTGTTGACGGCTTTCGGCTGGATCATATGATGGATACGTTAGACAACAAGAAACGGCTCGGCAATTTGTTTGAAGCATTCTGGAAGCCATTGATCAATGAATTAAAACAGGCGCATCCGGGGCTTATTTTTATAGCCGAACAAACCGATTGGAATTCTTTTGGTGAGGATTATATACAAATGAGTGGTGTAGACCGGGTATTCGCTTTTCCGCTCAGGGAGGCCATGCTGGGATTTGAAAAAGAAAAAATAGCGCAAACAGCCGATGCAACCTTCAATATTATTCCCGGGCCCAACCAGAACATCGTATTTATTGAAAATCATGATACACAACGTTTTGCTACGCATGTGCTGAGCGACCGCCATAAATTGCGCACAGGTGCTGCCTTAAACCTTTTGCTGAGAGGAACACCGGCTATTTATTACGGGCAGGAACTGGGTATGAAAGGGGAAGGAGGATTTGGAAAATATGGCTTATCCGATGGAAATGACATTCCACGGCGCGAAGCATTTAAATGGTATAAAGATATTTCCCGGCAGGGGATGGCATTGTGGTATAAAGATAGCGGACCCTGGTGGCAAGACAGTAACCTGATACAGGATGATGGCATTTCACTGGAAGAACAAAAAAATGACGGGTATTCCTTGTGGAACTGTTATAAACAATTGATTGCGTTAAGAAAGTCGAATTCAGCTATTGCGCATGGGAAATACGAAACGCTTCAAAACAATTCGGTGAATGTATATTCCTTTTTACGGCACAATGAAGAGCAGGTTGTTATTGTAGCCATCAATTTAGCAGGCAATGCTGAAGCAGTTCATATTCATGCCGGTGCTGATCAGGTTTCATTTGCAGATAAACGCCTGCAACATTTATTTGGCGAAGCTGCAGCCCTTTTGAAAAGTGAGCATATAGAGATGACCGTTTTGCCTTACGGGATTGAAGTTTGGGAATTAATTAACTGATGCAAAGTTTTGCAGGAAGGGAGGAAAGTAATGATGTAACTTTTGTGCTGTTAAGTATTCAGCCTTATTTCATTACTGTTCCTCATTCGCTTCGTTCTTCGTATCTCCCTCTCCACTTTGTGGTGAGGGCCGGGATGAGGTATTTTTTTTGATTTAAAAATTTATTGGGAACTTGTTTCTTCAATACAGGTTGTTGCATCCCCGGATATTTAAACAAACGTTATTATATGAAAATAGCATTTCACGGCGCCGCCCGTACCGTAACAGGTTCCAAGCATTTGATTACTCTGAAAAACGGTAAAAAAATATTATTAGATTGCGGACTGTTCCAGGGATTGGGAAAAGAAACAGATGTATTGAACAGGGATTGGGGGTTTAATCCGCCGGAAGTGGATTACCTGGTATTGTCGCATGCGCATATAGATCACAGCGGGTTAATACCCAAATTAGTGAAAGATGGTTTCGGAGGAAAAATTTTCTGCACACCCGCCACCCGGGAGTTAACGGAGGTATTGCTTGAAGATTCGGCAGGTATACAGGAAGATGAGGTAAAGTATATCAATAAGCGAAGGGCCGCAGCCGGACAGCGGTATTTGCAACCGCTCTATACTACGGAAGATGCAAAAAAAGCCAGTGGTTTTTTCAGAACAGTAGATTATGGTAATTGGTTTACGATCGCGGAAGGAATCGAATTATTGTATACCGATACAGGACATATTATTGGCAGTGCCGCAGTGCATTTGAAAATAACAGAGAATGATAAAATCACCCGCATTAGTTTTAGTGGTGATGTAGGCCGGTACAGGGATGTTATTTTGCGTTCGCCCCAGGCTTTTCCGCAGGCAGATTATATTTTATTGGAATCAACCTACGGAAATAGCCTGCACGACCAGCATACCACTACACCCGACCAGATACTACAATGGATTGAAAAGGCATGTATACAGAAAAAAGGTAAGCTGGTAGTGCCCGCTTTTAGTGTTGGGCGAACACAGGAAATTTTATTTGCACTTAACCAACTGGAATTAGAAAGAAGACTGCCCGACCTTGATTATTTCGTGGATAGTCCGCTTAGTGTAAAATCAACAGAGATCATAAAAAAATATCCTCAATATTTTAATAATACCATTCAGAGGATACTGCAATCCGACGAGGACCCGTTTGGATTTAAAGGGTTGAAGTTTGTTAAATCGGTTGATGAATCGAAGTTGCTCAATTTCCGCAATGAGCCCTGCGTAATTATTTCTGCCAGCGGCATGGCTGAAGGTGGCAGGGTAAAGCATCATATCAGCAATACCATCGAAAACAGCCGGAATACTATTCTGTTCACAGGATATTGCGAACCCCGTTCCCTGGGGGGCAGACTGTTAGCTGGCGCAAAAGAAGTTACTATTTTCGGGGTTTATCACCAGGTGAATGCCGAAATTGGTTCTATACGTAGTATGAGCGCCCATGGCGATTATGAAGATCTGAGCCAGTTTCTTGCCTGCCAGAATCCCCGGGAAGTAAAAACTTTGTTTCTTGTTCATGGCGAATACGATGTACAGCAGGATTTCAAGAGCCGGTTGCTAAAAAAAGATTTCTTGGATGTGCAAATACCCGAAAAGCATTACGAAATTGGACTGGCATAGTGAGAGCGTTTATGGTTTATGGTTAACTGTAAACGGCAAACTATAAACCATAAACTTTTCCAACCTTCTGTTAACAGTACCAAATTTCTTTCCCTCTTTCTTAGTTTTCTTACCTTTGTGCCCTTTCTGACATTATGACTGTCCATAAAATCAGCATTATATTTGTCGGAAAAAAGAACAATCAGGTTAAAACACATCTTATTAATACATTCTCAATATGTTGCAATTTATCTCTAAGATATTTGGGGGAAACAAATCGGAAAAAGATATTAAGAATATTTCGCATTATGTGGAAGAGATCAATACGTATTTTGCTTCTTATGCATCACTTTCAAATGATGAGCTAAGAAACAAAACCACTGAATTCAAATCCCGCATTAAACAACATGTTTCAACTGTTGATAACGAAATAGCAGAGCTTAAAAAAAAGGCAGAAGACCTGGCATTCACCGAAATAATGCAAAAGGATGAGATATACCAGCAGATAGATAAACTGGCCAAGCAGCGCAATGAAAAGCTTGAAGAGGTACTTAATGAAATTCTGCCGGAAGCATTCGCTGTTATGAAAGAAACGGCGCGTCGTTTTGCAAACAATACAGAACTCGTTGCAACTGCTACGGAACTCGACAGGGAGTTGAGTGTTAAAAAGCAGCATATCACTATTGAAGGTGATAAAGTAAAGTATAAGAATAGCTGGATGGCAGGTGGCAATCTTGTTACCTGGAATATGGTGCATTATGATGTGCAGTTGCTTGGTGGTGTGGTATTGCACCAGGGAAAAATTGCCGAAATGGCTACAGGTGAAGGTAAAACGCTGGTATCAACATTGCCGGCCTATTTGAATGCCCTGGCAGATCAGGGGGTGCATATTGTTACAGTAAATGATTATCTCGCCAAACGTGACTCGGAATGGAATGGCACTTTATATGAATTTCTGGGCTTAACGGTAGATTGTATTGACAGGCATTATCCCAATAGTGCTGAAAGACGCAAAGCATACCAGGCCAGTATAACTTATGGAACCAACAACGAATTTGGTTTCGATTACCTGCGCGATAATATGGTGCACAATCCTGATGAAATGGTGCAGCGCAAACATCATTACGGCATGGTGGATGAAGTGGATAGCGTATTGATTGATGATGCCCGTACGCCGCTGATCATTTCGGGCCCCATATCAAAAGGGGGGGATGATCAGCAATACATTCAGTTGAAACCCCGGGTGCACCAGTTGGTGGAAGCACAAAAACAGGTGGTGAACAAGGCGTTGATCGAAGCCAAAAAATTGATAGCGGAAGGTAAAGATGATGTTCGTGAAGGAGGGCTTGCATTGTTGCGTTCCTTCCGTGGGTTACCCAAGAATACGGCAATCATTAAATACCTCAGTGAACCCGGTATTCGTGTAAAATTGCAGAAGGTAGAAAACTTTTACATGGCCGACCAGGGAAAGCACATGCATATTGTAGATGAGGAATTATTCTTTCACATTGACGAAAAAAACAACCAGGTAGAACTTACTGATAAAGGACTGCAATACATTACAAAAGGGGGAGAAGATCCCAACTTTTTTGTACTCCCGGATCTCAGCATTCAGTTATCTGATATAGAAAAGAGTGATGGTACTCCGGAAGACAAGTTGCGCAGGAAGGAGGAAGTGCTAAGTGAGTATGCGCAAAAAGCAGATCGTATACATACGGTGCAGCAGTTGCTGAAAGCATATACTTTATTTGAAAATGATGTAGAATATATTGTTGTAGAAGGGCAGGTGAAAATTGTGGATGAACAAACCGGCCGTATTATGGAAGGCCGCAGGTACAGCGATGGTTTGCACCAGGCTATAGAAGCTAAAGAAAACGTGAAGGTGGAGGCTGCTACACAAACCTATGCCACTGTTACTTTGCAGAATTTCTTCCGTATGTACCATAAACTATCGGGTATGACGGGTACTGCCGAAACGGAAGCAGGTGAGTTCTGGAGTATTTATAAATTAGATGTGGTTTCTGTTCCTACCAATATTCCGGTTAAACGTAAAGATGAGCAGGACCTGGTATATAAAACCAAACGCGAAAAATATAAAGCGGTAATTGAAGAGATTGACAAATTAAGAAGTAGCGGACGCCCTTGCCTGGTGGGTACTACTTCTGTTGAAGTAAGTGAATTACTGAGCAAAATGCTGCACGCAAGAAAAATACCCCACAATGTATTGAATGCAAAACAACACGCCCGTGAAGCCCAGGTGGTATTGGAAGCAGGTTTAAGCGGAGCCGTTACTATTGCCACCAATATGGCAGGCCGCGGTACGGATATAAAATTAGGCGCCGGGGTTAAGGAAGCGGGGGGACTTGCTATTATTGGTACGGAAAGGCATGAGTCGCGCCGTGTAGACAGGCAGTTACGCGGTCGTGCCGGACGTCAGGGTGATCCCGGAACTTCACAATTTTACGTATCGCTCGAAGACGACCTGATGCGTATGTTTGGCAGTGAACGTATTGCTTCCCTGATGGACAGGATGGGGTATAAAGAAGGTGAGGTGATTCAACACAGTATGATCACCAAAAGCATTGAGAGAGCGCAGAAGAAGGTAGAAGAAAATAATTTCGGTATCCGTAAACGCCTGCTTGAATATGATGATGTGATGAACAAGCAACGTAATGTGGTATATACGAAACGCGAACATGCATTGTTTGGCGACCGGCTGGCGCTTGATCTGGATAATGCGTTTTATAATGTTTCGGAGGGGCTGATAAACTCTTTCCGCGAGCAGGAAGATTATGAAGGTTTTAAACTGGCTGCCATTATTCATTTTGGTATTGATACTACCATTTCGCACGATGAGTTTATGAAGGGAGATATTAACAAGATAGCGGATCATTTGTATAGTGAAGCATCTGCTCATTACCAGGAGCGTAAGGAAAACCTGACGAAGCAGTCAATGCCCGTATTTCAGAATATTAAACTTATGCAGGGTAATCATATCGAAAATGTAGTGGTGCCTTTTTCGGATGGCAAAAAAGGAATTCAGGTACTGGCAAACATGAAAAAAACCTTGGAATCGAAAGGAACGGAATTGGCAAACGCCCTGGAAAGAACCATCACACTTGCCGTTATTGATGACGCCTGGAAAGAACACCTCAGGGCAATGGATGATCTGAAGCATAGTGTACAAACAGCGGTTTACGAACAAAAAGATCCTTTGGTTATATATAAGACCTCTGCGTTTGAAATGTTCCGTAACATGGACGGAGATGTGAACAGGGATATTGTGTCTTTCCTTAGCCATTCTGCTATTCCTGTTGAACAAAATGCGGGACAAATAAGAGAAGGCAAAGAGCAAAAAACCGACATGAGCAAGATGAGGGCCAACAAGGACGAGATTGACGCCCGTGGCGACGATTACGCGGCAAATGAAAATGATTATTTTGATCCTTCCGGTACAACCATAAAACAGGAACCGGTTAAAGTTGGGCCCAAGATCGGCCGAAATGATCCCTGCCCCTGCGGAAGCGGTAAAAAATACAAACAGTGCCATGGAAAGGAAGCGTAACAGGGAGTAAGGTATAAGGGTAGGGTATAAGGTATAGGCGTAAGGGTATAACAAAAATGGAGCAGTGAGCTCACTATTCACTATTCACTTTCAAATCTCAAATTGGATATTGCCTCTTATATTGATCACACTTTTTTAAAACCGGATACAACGCTAACGGATGTTGAGCGGCTTTGCAGCGAAGCGCTTAAATATCATTTTGCCGCAGTATGTGTTCCTCCTTTGTACGTAAAGAACGCTGGAAAGTCACTTGCCGGGTCAACCGTAAAAACGGCAACTGTGATAGGATTTCCATTTGGATATTCGGCTATTGAAGCAAAGCTGGCAGAAGTAGTACTGGCCATAGTAGATGGCGCCGATGAACTGGATATGGTAGCTAATATTGCAGCTATAAAAAACGGCGACTGGCAGTTTATTGCCGGCGAAATCAATGCCATTCTCCCTGTTATCAGGAACAAAAACCGTGTGATAAAGGTTATTATAGAAACAGGGTTACTAACCACGGACGAGATAGTTAAATGTTGTGAATTGTATGGCGCTGCAGGTGTTGATTTTTTAAAAACGTCTACAGGTTACTCCGCGAAAGGCGCCACCATTGAGGCTGTTCAGCTCATGAAGCAACATCTTCCGCCTGGTATCCGGATAAAGGCATCGGGAGGGGTACGTAGTCTTGCATTTGTTCGCGAACTCCTTTCTGCCGGAGCAAATCGCATCGGAAGCAGCAGCGGGATTGACATTGTGAAACAATCGGGCAATAACCTGGTATGATTTTTATATTTAACAACATTAAATGCTAAAGTGTATTTCCGTGTTTTGGCGGGTATGTAAAAGAGTATGTACATTAGCGTTAGCATCAATATTTTTAAATAGCTCAGCATGAAAAAAATAGGTATATCAGCCCTGGCTTTTTTCCTGGTTTCGGGAATAATTGCGCAAGATGCGGCAAATGATTCCCTGCAGCATGTTTCAGTAAACAGTGATCCCAGGGTCAGTGCACTTGTGAAAAAGAACAGGGAGATAAATGAAGCTACGTATTTAAAAACAATCCGGAATATGTCTGGATTCCGTTTACAGGTCATCAACACCAATGATCGCAAGAAAGCGCTTTCGGTTAAAACCCGTATGCTGAGTGATTTTCCGGGCGAGAAAACTTATTTTATCTATCATTCCCCCTATTTTAAAATTCAAATGGGTAATTTCCGAACGAGGGAAGATGCGGAAGAACTGTTACAGAAAGTAAAAAAGATATACCCTTCCGGAGTATTTATTGTACCATCAAAGATACAAATGAGGCCACCTAAAGACGGGGAACTTATATTGGACGCAATGGGCGATAAGCCTTAAACAAACAATGGAATTAGGGTTATCCCTTTTCTACGTTAACGATTTCTGTAGACCCGGTTTCATTTACGGTTTTAACAATACCAAATCCCGGGGCATACCATTCCGTTGCATTATAATTCAGTGGTATAGCGATCGGTCCCGTTTGAATATTCAGCTTAACCTGGTAGCTTATTGATATACAATCCCAGGTGCCGGCTTTTGTACTTATTTGTTCTGTACCGGTTACTTTTCTGTTAAGGATCTGCATTTTTAAAATTTGCTTCAACCCGTTATTGTCAATTTCCATATTGAAAGCTCCGTCTTTTAACTGGTCGCCGGTTTTCATTGCATTAGGATATTCAAGAAACGCATTTTTTATTTTAGCATGCGCTTTGTTAAATTGTTCGGTTTGTTGCTGTGGAAGAAATAAATTCATATCAATCATAACGATACCGTTATTGCATTTTACATAGCTAACTCCTTTGTTCACAGATTTTCCTTCCTTATCAAGTAAATTGGTATGTATGGTAGCTGTAGCAGTGTTTCCTTTAGCAGGCTGATTGGAAATTTTATATATAATTGATCCGTTTGCATTCCCTTTATTGTTAAACACTGCAAACGTTACAGTTTTATTATTTTGCAACAGGTAAAATGATGCACAGTTTTGCGCATAGGTATTTCGGTTTATCAATGCAAAAACGAAAACAAGCAATAAATTTTTCATAAAATGCGGGTTGTTCACTTATGAAAGATAGAGAATTATTCCCGATAAGAAGAACAACCGGTAAAACAATGGGAGAGAAGTGATAGCAAAAAGAAGATTACGCCGCTTTTTTGTCTTTAGTGAAAAAGCTGGTTACAAATTTTTTCCAGATGGATATTTTCTTACCTATTTCTTTATTGGTTCCCAATTGCAATGCCGCTCCAATAGCTTGCTTCGCAAGGCTTCCTGATGGCTTCCAGAATAAACGGCCGCCTGCATATCCAAGTCCGAATTTGAGAGCGGCACCGAGTATTCCGTTCATAAGTCCATGATCTGAAGTAATTCCGTGAAAAGCGCTTTTGACCAGGTTAGCCGGCGTTAAACTTTCATAGGTTTTTTTGAATTTTCCTCTTAAACCTTCTTCTAAAACCCGGCTTTGTGTCTCCAGCAGTTCAATCCTGGCTTTAATATCTTCAGAGCGTAATGGAATATTCATTTCAGTATTTTATTAACAACAGCATTATAAAATGGTGTTTTTATCAGGCTTTTCCTTGCCGCGTACAGAATCAGGCCCAATAAAAAATAAAAACCGGCGACGATAAAAAAACCATAATATGCTTCACCAAGCCATTTTCCCAGTAACAATGCAATAGCGGTATTCAATGCTATAATTCCAATAAAAGCAGTTAAGGTGATTATGAGCTGCGAAACAACCGATGCGGCCATTTCTGTACTCTTATCCACCGCTTTTAATTTCCACAATTCCGTTTTTGTTTCTATATAGCGCTCCGTATCTTCAATTAACATTGTTATATTTTCGGAAATTGAATCTTTCATCATTATGAGTATTTTATGCCGCCGGAATAATAAATGTTATTAGCGCCGCACCAGGGTTGGTGTTTAAACCATTGAATTTTTTGCCGGGCCGCCAAAAGTGCTCACCTTACCTTTTTCGGCTAGGTCTTCTACTTCATTTTTTGCACTGCGGTATTTATCTTTTACCGTGTCAACGAAATCATTGAAGGTATGTTTTAACTGGTCGCCCATGTCGGATGTATTCTTCGATATCTTTTTTCTGGTTTCAGAACCTTTTTCGGGAGCAAAAAGAATACCCGCTATAGCACCGATGGCCGCGCCTGCCAATAGACCCAGCAATACTTTAGAATCTGCTTTCATAATTGTTGATTTTAATAGTGATAATAATCATTTATTTTTATTACTCTATAGTAATACATTTTCCTGCCAAAAAATAAATATTAATTTAAACCGCTCCCGTTATGGATTGTAAAGCAGAGCTCTGGTTTTCATGAGCAATAAATTCCCCATCCTGTGGAATATCTCCTATGAAATCAATAAGACTAATAAAGTTACGCTTTAAAATGAACTAAAAAAATACTGGCATATTTATTTGATACTATAATAGCATTCAGGAAGTTAGTTTAGGGGTTTTATAAAAGGCCGGGATTTTCAGTCCGGCCTTTTTAATGGAAGCATCTTTTTTTGCTGGCGCAGATTATGCTCTAAAAATCTATGCCCAGCCATTTCTTTTTTTTCGTTTTTCCGTATTTTTCGTAATCAAATTTGTATAATTTTCCCGGCCGGTGAGGCACGTTATTTTCCAGCTCGCCTGTGTCAATGAGCAGTCCCATACTAAAAAATTTCTTCCGGAAATTTCTCCTGTCCATTTTTTCCCCCAGGATGTTTTCATATAAAAGCTGGAGATCGCGTAACGAAAATTCTGTTTCCAGCAGCCTTAATCCTAATGGGTGTTCCTGCATTCGGTACTGAAGCCAGTTATAGCATGCGTCTAATATCTGTTTATGATCAAAAGCCATTTCTTTAATTTCCTGTACGTCATGCCAGTGTAATTCATTATCCAGGATTTTTAGTTCGTTATGCCTGATATTAATAAGAGAGCAGTAAGATATGGTTATTACTCTTCCTTTAGGGTGCCGGTTTACCTCACCAAAAGTTCGAACCTGTTCCATATATACATCATTTAAACCGGTACGGTCTTTTACAATCCGCGAAACAGCAGCATCAATATCTTCATCTGGTTTAACAATATCTCCAAGCAGCGACCAGTGATCTTTATAGGGCTGCATATCGCTTTTAATAAGCAAGACTTTCAGTTTGTTGTCTTCAAAACCAAAGATTACACAATCTACAGATATGCCTACTGTAAAATCAGGCACGTGTGCCGGTTCGCCGGGAAAATGATTGTTGTGGATGACTGGATTTTTTACCATAACGTTAAAACATTTGTATTTCTGTGTGCGCGGCTCTAATATTCCGCAAATATAGGCTGAAGACAAATATTGCCCGGTATTGAAAATGCTTCAGATTCTAATAATTGTAGTTTGGAATTGTTCATTCCGGCCTGCCGGTTGGATGGATGGATACACTTTTGCATATTGGGCATCGGCTTTTGCAGCCGGCAGAATAAAAGGGAAGAGAACTATTTTTTTTATAGTCTGCTTATTTTCCGTCTTACCTTAAATGACCAGGTGAAATTAAACACGGCCACTAATTCACCTGCCTCATTGGTTCCGGTGGTTTGAACTGTAATCATATTATCGCCATTTGTGGCAATGGCTTCCTCTATTGCATCCCGTAACGCTATCCCGTCTCTGCATACAAAGGAGGTAATACCGGTAGCCTTTTTATGATATGCTCCGTTCATATCTGTTAGCAGCATGGATACGGAGGGGCTGCGCTTAAAAATATTAGCCAGGCATAAAGCGCCGGTACTCATTTCGGCGGCCATGGCCAGGCAGGCAAAATAAGTGGAGTTAAACGGGTTCTTTGAAAACCACTTATACGGCACGGTTACCACGCATTTTTCTTCCGAAATGGATTTTATTCTCACACCGGAAAAATAAGCGGCGGGCAACCTGGAAAGTAAGAATATGCGAAACTTTAGCGGGTTACGGACCAGTTTAATAAATGCGTTCATACGGCAGGTTTGTTTTTCAGGAAATATTTTTGGCAATACTGTTTTATTGTTTGCTTATTTCTACCACACAGGTAGCTACCTGGTCATTTCCTGCGGTACCTTCAAATTTAATAGTACCTGCTGATGTGCTTTCGTACCGGATATTGGATGAGCTTTGTGAACGTAAGCTGTTACTGACACGCATGGCATAGTCTGTTTGCGGTTGCTGGCTTATCGTTTGATTAAGTTTATACCAGTCAAGCGGTTGTTTGCTTACAACCACTACCATCATATCCTTTGTACCTATACTATCTGGCGTCATACTTTTATCTTTTGGAAACAACCGGTAGCCGGTAATACCGCAAAACGGAGAATATTTTGTTTTAGAAGGATCTTTGGAGTCGGGATACGGAAATAAAGTATAGCTGGTTCCATCGGTGTCTTTGCCAAATATGTAAGTGTAGCATTCGGTGGTATTTTTCACTTCCATTTTAAATTTTGTACCAATTTTAACCGGCATAGTGCTTTCAAAACGATTGCCTGTATTTATACGCAAAGGAATATATCCTTTCGAATTTGTATTTTTATCATCGTATTGCACTTCCATCAAACCAATTTCACAAGCAAAAGTAGTATTGGCGGCGGTGCTGGCTTTTGCCATAGGTTCTAATGCATAGGCTTCTCTTACATACCTGTTAAAATCGGGATAACGCACCCAGGCAAATCCGTTGTTTCCCCATTCGGGTCCCCAGCTATTCATCATTAAAAAAGAGCCGCCATATTTTGTATCATCATAACCCACTACGCATTGTGCATGACCACCAAAGCCCATCATGCCGGCATCACCCGGCTCAGGATACCACACGTCTTTACCCAGCATGTTTTGCATATAACTTTCTCCAACCATCATTCCTATTACAACAGGCGCGCCCTGGGCAAGGTTTTCTTTAATGGCCCGCATATCCAGTTCTTCCGTGTTATCACCTTTTGTCAGCCTGTTAAAACCGCGCATTTTAAATTCCGCTGCCTGCTGAATTAAATTGACCGAAGGCTGCTCACTGCAATTCTGGTCATTATACGGAAATTGTTCATAAGGCAATGAACCCTGTTTTGTCATGTATTCCATAGCCTTTATGATATAGGAACCCTGGCAACCCTCGAGTCCGATCTGGTTGTATAAAAAAGCAGGGCTGAATTTCAATTGATCTGGATTTTGACCAGTGCGGGAGGCTTCCAGTATGCTTCTTGCAGCGTAGGCGCTGCTCCATGCTACGCAACTTCCCTGTTCGCCCTGGTTGCCCACCTGCGGCGCATAGCGTTGCAGGTTAGTAGCTTCGGGCAATGGGTTTTTGGTATCATCTTCTTCTAATGCTTCATAAATATTTGCTTTCTGAAATTGCCGTGGATCGAGGATCCCGCCAGTAGCCAGTTGTCCTGCCTGGCTCATGATATTTTCGCAGCCGCTGCGTCCAAGTAAAAAATAACCACCTATTCCGACAGCCGCGATAACCAAAATTCCTTTTATTCCAAAAATGCGCAGTAAAAGCGGTAAAAAAGCCAGCAGCCCGCCACCCCCGCCAGGCAAACCTCCTCCGCCTCTCTGTCCGCCGCCACCATCATTAAATTGCTCCGGTTGATTTTGCGGATCGTCTGTCATCCGTATGGGCATAACACAATTATTTTAGTTCCTAAATATAAGAGATTTTTTATTGATTTGATGTGTACGCTTTCAGCCCGCAGTTTAACCAATCTTCGTACTTTTTAGCATCTGGCGTGTACCCAACAGGGTGGGTCATTAATGTGCCTTCATGGTTTAAGATAACGTATAGCGGCTGGGTGGACTGACCGAAATTTTCAGATTGAAAAGTAGCCCATTTGTCGCCTATGGTTTCGATATCCTTCTCTTTTCCACCGGGAAATGTATAGGTGAATCTTTCGGATGGGGGAAGTTTTTTGCGGTCATCAACATATAATGAAACGAGGATGAATTTTTCTGTAAGCAGAGATGAAATTTCGGGTTTGGTCCAAACCTGTTCTTCCATTTTGCGGCAGTTTACACAGGCCCAACCGGTAAAATCAATAAGAACAGGCTTATTTTGCTCCTTAGACAGTTGCACTGCTTTTTCATAGTCATTTATTACATGAGGTTCAACACCTTTGCCATGCACATTGTTTTTGCCGTACACGCTGTAGCTTAATGGTGGAGGAAAGCCGCTTAATAATTTGAGATTGGCGTAACGCGAAGGCGTGAGACCGGGCACAAGATATATCGCAAAAATAAAGGCTAACACGCCCAGCACTTTACGGGTTGTAGATATCTTTTGGCCTTTATAATCATGAGGAAGTTTTAACCATCCAAAAAGATAACAACCCAGCCCCAATGCTATCAATAGCCAAATACCTATGAATACTTCCCGCTTCAACAAGCCCCAGTGCTCTACCAGGTCGGCATTGGAAAGAAACTTAAATGCCAGTGCCAGTTCAACAAATGCCAGTATTTTTTTTATCGTATCCAGCCACCCGCCGCTTTTGGGCAGCGATTTTAACCAGTTGGGAAACATAGCAAACAGCGCGAAAGGCAATGCCAGCGCAGTTCCAAATCCTGCCATTCCGGCGGTAAGCGACCATGCGCCTTCAGACGCGGTACCCACCAGCAAAGTACCTAATATTACACCGGTACATGAAAAAGACACAATGACCAGGGTTAGCGCCATAAAAAATATACCGCTTATGCTGCCGAAACTGCTTTTTGCATCTGCTTTACCGGCAATACCCGCAGGCAGATTTATTTCAAAATAGCCAAAAAAGGAAATAGCAAAAAAGATAAAAACGGCAAAGAAAAAAACGTTTAGCCACGCATTCGTTGAAATATTATTAAATATTTCGGGTTGTACATTGCCGATAACATGAAACGGGATGCTGGCCAGAACATAAATAAGGAAAATGAAAAAGCCATATAGTATACCGTTGCGTATGGCCTGGTTTTTATTGGATGCCCTGTTGGTAAAAAAAGAAACGGTAACGGGGATCATAGGAAATACGCATGGTGTAAGCAGGGCTATTATTCCTCCCACAAGGCCCAGAAAAAAAACAGTAAGTAAACTCTGTCCCGATGCATGCGCATCGCCGCAGGGCAATACGGGCTGCTTAAGGTCCACACGCTGCAATTTAATCTGGCTGGCTGCAACGGGTGCTATGCCACCTTCCAATTGTATATTCTTTGTTTCTTCGAGCGGAATAAAGGTTTCGTTGTTAGAAGCAAATCCATGTAATGCTATTTTAAGCGATGCCGGAACAGTGCCTGTAATACTTATTTTTTGGGTGAGTGTAAAATTGCCGGTATATACAGGCAATTTGCGGTTTTCAAAAATGGGATCCTTTATTATTGTTGCCGCAGGGCTAACAGTAGTTTTTCCGTCTTTTTGAATATTGTCATTATCCCAGCTTATATGCAAACCTCCGAGTTCAATATCTGTCATAGAATCTGCATACACATGCCATTTTTCGGGAAGGCTGGCCTTTATCGTAATCGTATAGGAGGCAGCACTGTGTTTTTTGCTATTTGCCTCCCATTGCAGAGGGCTATCCTGCGCAGCGCAAAACAGGGGTAGCAGAAAGAAAAGAAAAAGAACAGTGTTTGATTTCATGCAATAAAAATGGTAGCCGTTTGGGTTGTAAAATGTTTTATAAAGGTAAGATGTTAGCAGTTAGCTATAAGCTATCAGCTATAAGCTATCAGCAGTCAGTTATCAGCTATCAGTATGAATAATACCAATGATAGGATGAATTGATTGCTGACGGCTAATCGCTGATCGCTGAAAGCCCATACCAGGAAGCTCATCCCTCATCCCCTGCTTCGTCAAGGGATATCAGTTCTTCCCTGTTTTCATTCCATTCCACAATAAAATTGTTCCTGCCTTCACCGGTAATGATGCTCATGTATTTTTGTTGTACCAGCTCAAGCAAAGAAAGAAAAAGAAAGATGGCATGTATACGGTTCTCACAAACTTCAAATATCTTTTCAAACGCTGCTGTTTTTTCAGCATGTACCATATCAAGCATATATTCTCTGCTGCCTTCCATGGTATAATGGTAATTGTATACCACATGCTGGGGCTTGTTGTTGCGATCGTGTAAGCGTTGCATTACCCGTTCAAAAGCTTTCATCAGCTTAAACATGGTGATGGTTTGTATTTCGGTGCCTTCACCAGAATCTTCACCTACCTGTACCATTTCTTTTTGTATATTACCCCGTTTTACCATTAGCATGCGAATTGCTTCCATTTCCGCCATTTTTGCGGAAGCTTCTTTAAACCGTTTGTATTCAAGCAATTTATCAATCAGTTCCTGGCGCGGATCAATTTCATTACCCTGCTCATCCATTTCCTTGCGGGGAAGTAGCATTTTTGCTTTAATGCGCATAAGGGTGGAAACAAAAAGTATGAATTCACTGCTCAGTTCTATACTTAAATCTTCTGCACTGTGCATGTAGGTTACAAAATCATTGATGATTTTTGTGATCTGTATATCATAAATATCAAGTTCATCCCTTTCAATAAAGAACAATAAAAGGTCAAAAGGACCCTCAAACTGGGGAAGTTTGATCTGGTATGATTCTGTATTCACTATTACAATATTTAAATACTACGTCCCGCCGGTTTATATAATGTAACCGAAACGGGACGCAGCAAATGTAAGAAACGAAAATCAGTTTTTAAAACGATATGATAAACCAATGCCCATCAGTTCTTTGATCTGAAGTTTTGGGCCACGCGGGTTGCCATCTGCATCAATTGTTTTTACATCATCATCGTAAATCATATCCAGTGAAAGACTTACCGTAATAAGCTTGGTTACCTTTACCAGCAGCATGTTGGTCATAAACAGATCAATATTTTGGGGATTATGCAGGTAATTGGAAAACAAATCAAGCCTGCCCACATAAGATGCGCTTTCGCTGATATTGGCTTTGTAATTGATCGAACCAAATGCGCCGAACTCAGTTTTTACGTTTTTTCCCGAATCCACCCCAAATGCACCTGCGGCAGACAATACGTCGTCGTTTACAATTGTCCATCTAACCGTTGCAGGCGACAGCGATACGGAAAAATTTTCATTGGGCTGATAGGTGATGCCCGGTGAAAGCAATATATAGGCAGGCGAAAGAAAATTAGAAGTGAGCACTTTGGGCTGGTCGTTAGGATAAGCGTACCCTTTGGTCATCTGTGTTCTGAAATTAAACAATGCACTGGCATACCAGTGTCCCTTGCCAATCTGGTAGCCATATTTGGAAAGAAAATCAAAGCGGTCGTCTGATTTTCTGCTTCCCAGGCTGGTTGTGTTTACAAAGCCATAGGCAATGTCTAATGTGTTATCCCAAATATGTCTGTCTTTTTTGTAAAAAGCGTATAAGTTGAGCAGTGCTGCAACCGATAAAGATGACTTGTCGCCACCTGCAGCCCAATTGCTCAAGGCACCCTGGTTTACATTAATGCTGAATAGCCCGCCTTTTTTCCAAACCTGGGGAATCGTATCATTGGGGTCTTTGGCGATTGTTCTTCCGGCCGCCTTCCGCATTTCCGATACAGTGGGATCCTGTGCATATAGTACGGTGGTAAAAATAAAAGAAAGGAGAAAAGCACTAAGTAAGATCTTTTTCATGGTTGTAAAATTTTGCGCGAAATTAAAAAACGTTTTATTTCTATAAAACAAATACCTGGTATTTACAGGGATACCAGGTATTTATACAAATAATACACCAGATTGGTTGCTGCTGATTATTTTTTTAATTCATCGCGTATCTCCATCAATAACTGATCCGTAGAAGAAGGGGCGGCAGGAGCAGCGGCTTCTTCTTTCTGTAAACTTTTCATGGCCCTGATAATGACGAACAGGATAAAAGCAATGATCAAAAATTTGATGATTGCTGAAAGAAACTTTCCATATTTTACAGCGCCCCATGTTAACTGGTCCAGGTTTTCTGCATTCGCAGCTTTTAAGGCAGGTGTGAGCAGTAAGGGAGTAATAACGTCGTCCACAAGTGAGGAAACAATTGCTCCAAATGCGCCGCCGATGATTACGGCAACGGCCAGATCTACTACATTGCCTTTTAATGCAAAATCTTTAAAGTCTTTAATGAAGCCCATAGTGTTGGTTTTTTTAAGATTAGAAAAAAAAGTGTTTACTGAATATAATACTATATATCCGTTTCAATGTATAATTTTTTTAATTTGAAGGGAGAGGGGTTATACACAAAAAATACACCGGTAGTTATTATGCTACTTCTTTAAACCGGGATATTGCATGTTGAGCTGTTTCAGTGTGGAGTGCAGCGCAGAAGCAATGAGATATTCTTTATACCAGTTTTGGTCGGACGGAATGATGTGCCAGGGTATGGCATTGCAATGTGCAAAGCAATCCTCATACATCTTCATATAAATGTCCCAGTGTTTGGCTTCTTCGAAATCTTTCTCATTGTACTTCCACATTTTAGCCGGGTCATGTATTCTTTCGTTTAATCTTTGCTGTTGTTCTTCGGGAGAAATATGAAGGTAGAATTTAAGAATATGGGTATTGTTGTGCTGCGTAAGCAGGGACTCGAAATCATTGATGGCCTTCATTCTTTTTTTAGCCGTTTCATCATCGCACCATTTATGCACCCTGGTTACCAGTATATCCTCGTAGTGCGACCTGTTGAATATCTGTATTACCCCTTTGCGGGGTGCGGCGGCGTGTACTCTCCATAAAAAATCATGTGCCATTTCTTCCTCAGTCGGTACTTTAAATGACTTAACGGTTACGCCCTGCGGATTAAGTTCTCCAAATACATCCCGTATAACCCCGTCTTTTCCACTGGCGTCCATACCCTGCATCACTACCAATACGGCATGCTTACCTTCTGCAAAAAGCAGGTTTTGCAGGTCATCTAATTCATGTAATATTTCTTCAGTCTTTGTTTTTGTTTTTTCCTTGTTATAGCGCTTTGGTGCGCGGGTACTGATGTTTTTTAATTTTATAGCAGCCATGATATTCTTTTGATTCGATAAACGATAAACGTGAGCGAATACCTCACCTTTCACCACATACTACTTACTACATGCCACATACCACTTCAGCCTCACACCGCCATCATCTCCTTTTCTTTTGAGGCAAGAGAATTGTCTATTAACGCGATATATTTATCGGTGAGTTGCTGAATTTCTTTTTCAGCATCTTTACCTGCATCTTCACTTAACCCGTTTTTCTGCAATTTTTTAATATCTTCTATAGCATCCCGGCGTATGCTGCGCACAGCTACCTTCGACTGTTCTCCTTCGGCATGCACTTTTTTAACCAGTTCCCTTCTTCTTTCCTCTGTTAACGGGGGAAGAAAAAGGCGTATGATCATTCCGTCGTTTTGCGGAGTTACGCCTATATTGGCAGCAATAATAGAGCGTTCAATGGGCTGGAGCATGTTTTTTTCCCATGGCTGAATGGTTAAGGTTCGGGCATCCGCTACTGAGATATTTCCTACCTGGCTGATAGGTGTGAGCGATCCATAATAATCTACAACGAGCCCGTCAAGCATCTGGGGCGTAGCCCGTCCGGCCCTGATTTTTACCAACTCCGCCTCTAAATGACTGATCGCTTTTTTCATGGAATCTTCGCCAACATCTAAAATGAATGATACTTCTTCTGACATAATAAAAAAAATTAGATACGTTGCAAAGCTAACAAATGGAAAGAATAAAAAGTATATCCAAATCAGTTGCGTTCAGCCGCCTTTTTGGCAGGAGTTAAAGGCATGATCCTGGATGGTTTGCTGAGCTGCAGAATATCCTCACTATCTACAGTGGCAACAACCATAAGCCGGGGTTTACGCAGGTATACCAGTGTAAACCCGCCAAATGCAAGTGCTATCATAACAGGGATAAGGATATTGATGCTAAGAAAGCTTAACGCGTAGGCAACGGCAACAAAAAAAATATTTACTACAATTAAAGTAAAGCTCACCGCTTTATGCGTCATTCCTCTGTCTAACAGAATGTGGTGAATATGGTTACGATCGGGACTAAATGGCGAACGGCGGTTAAATATACGGATAGAAAAAACCCTGAGCGTATCAAAGAGTGGTATAATTAATATGGCAATTGCAATAGCCGGAGAGGCACGAAAGGGTACTATGGCTCCTGGCGAATCTGCAATATTAATAAACTGAACCACTAAAATGGCATTGATCAGTCCTATTAACAGAGACCCCGTGTCGCCCATAAAAATGCGTGCCGGCGAACGGTTGAAAATTAAAAAAGCCAGCAGGCTTCCGCACATGGCAAAAGCAAGAGCCGCATATTCAGCGTGGGCAGCAACATAAAAATATACACCAAAAGTTAATGTGGTAAATATCCCCAATCCCGCGGCAAGCCCATCAACGCCATCAATAAGATTAAAAGAATTAATAATTACAATTACGGTAAGATAGGTTAAGGTTAAACTAATTACCTCGGGTAATTCATTTACCCCAAAAAAGCCGTGCATACTTTTGATAACGATCCCTCCCTTATAAATAATAATGAAAGCAGCTATAATTTGTCCGATGATCTTTTTCATCGGGGTAAGGATCAGAATGTCATCCTTGAGCCCAAGGAAAAAAATAACCAACGCAGCCGCAAAATAATATTGAAAACCGGGAGCCGAACTAAAAGAAATGGTCATAAGGCAGGAAATGATAAAACCTGCAAATATGCCCAGTCCACCAAGAGAGGGAACCGGCATAGCATGTATCTTTCTTGCATTCGGCAGATCGTACAGCTTCTTTATTTCAGATACATTAATGATTACAGGAATTGCAGTAAATGTAATAACGAAAGCCAATATAGTTGCCAGCAAAATGATTTCCATCCGGTTCGCTTTTGAGGTGCGAAAATATGATAATTATTTTATTTACATAAATACAATGCCAAAAACGAAAGCATTGAAGAATATACTATTGATACGTACTGACAGTATAGAACGGTTGGAGTAAAATGTTAGTATTGAGAAATAAAACTATATTTCCTAAATAATGTAATCCTGCCTGCTTATGTCCAACAGTTTATTTAGCTTTGGCGCCATATTAAAAGCGAAAAATTATGCCAGAATTAAAAGACATAGCCACACAGATCAGGAGAGATATAGTAAGAATGGTACATGCCTGCCAGAGCGGCCACCCGGGAGGATCATTGGGATGTGCTGACTTTTTTACCGCACTTTATTTTGATATTATGAAACATGACCCTTCATTTAATATGGATGGTAAGGGGGAAGACCTGTTTTTTCTTTCAAACGGGCATATTTCACCTGTGTTTTACGCTTCACTTGCCAGGTCGGGGTATTTTCCGGTTAGCGAGTTGGCCAGTTTTAGAAAAATAAATTCAAGACTTCAGGGGCACCCGGCCACCCATGAACATTTGCCTGGTATAAGAGTAGCTTCAGGCTCACTGGGGCAGGGAATGAGCGTAGCTATAGGTGCGGCACTGGCAAAAAAATTGAATAATGACGACAGACTTGTTTTTTCCCTGCACGGCGACGGTGAATTAGACGAAGGCCAAAACTGGGAAGCCATTATGTTTGCAGCTCATAATAAGGTAGATAATCTGATTTCCACCATTGATTGGAATGGTCAGCAAATTGACGGCCCCACGCAAAAAGTTATGGATTTAGGCGACATAGGTAAAAAGTTTGAAGCCTTTGGCTGGAGCACGCTCCGAACCAACGGCAATGATCTGGATGAGTTGATTGGTACTATAAACGAGGCAAAATCACTTACCGGAAAAGGTAAACCCATTGCCATAATGATGCACACGGTTATGGGAAAAGGTGTAGACTTTATGGAAGGTCATCATGAATGGCATGGAATAGCACCCAATGATGAACAATTACAAAAAGCGCTGGCCCAACTGCCGGAAACATTGGGAGATTATTGAGAGGGGTATCAGCTATCAGGTAAGCTACTAACGATAGGATGAATACTCCTTTTCTGCTAATAGCTAATAGCCGATTGACAGCCTTCTTCGGATTTTGGTTCTTAAACGTCATTGCGAAATCTTAAACTGATCTGAATACTGCTAAAAGGTCGAAGCAATGTCCTGATGGCGGAGGCGAATTATATTGTTTATCGTTGCATTTGGCTTCGGATTTCGGACCTGGGAATTTATGATTTTTAGTTTTTTGTTTATTGTGTATTCCTTCGGATTTCGGATTTGAGCCTTCGGGCTTTTGTAATTTATTGGGTTCTTTGTCCATGCATTCGTAAACGATTTTCGTATGAAAAAAATCTTACTGCCATTCCTTTTTATAAGTTTTATCCTTCAAGCCGGTGCACAGCCAAACAAAAAAAACAGTGCCGGAGATTATACCCGTAGCCGTGCACCACTCCGGCAAAACGCTTATATAGAACTTCCGTTAGGAGCAATACAACCTAAGGGGTGGTTGAAGGAAATGCTGATGAGACAAAAAAAGGGTGCAACAGGAAATTTGGATTCCCTTTATCCGCTGGTGATGAACCAGAGAAATGGCTGGTTAGGTGGTGATGGAGATCAATGGGAACGCGGCCCATACTGGATAGACGGACTTTTGCCACTTGCCTATATTTTGGATGATAAAGCGCTGATAGCAAAAACAAAACCCTGGATTGAATGGGCCATAAATAGTCAGCAGTCCGATGGATATTTTGGACCTTCTAAAGATTATAGTGCTGAGCCGGGTCTTCAAAGAGATAACAGCCGTGACTGGTGGCCAAAAATGGTAATGCTTAAAATTTTGAAGCAGTATTATAGCGCAACCCACGATCAAAGAGTGATTACACTCATGACGAATTATTTTAAATATCAGTTGAAAGAACTTCCTCAAAAGCCGCTGGATCACTGGACATTTTGGGCACGTTACCGGGGAGGTGATAATTTAATGATTGTTTACTGGCTCTACAATATAACAGGTGACCAGTTTCTGCTTGAATTGGCCGATCTGCTTCACACGCAGACCTTTGATTATACAAATGCATTTTTGCATACGGATATGCTCTCTGAGCCGGGAAGTATTCATTGCGTAAATCTTGCCCAGGGAATAAAAGAGCCCATCATTTATTACCAGCATCATCCTGAACAAAAATACATAGATGCAATTAAAAAGGGTTTTGAAGATATCCGGAAATACAACGGCATGGCACATGGACTTTATGGCGGCGACGAAGCGTTACATGGAAATAATCCAACACAGGGCTCAGAATTATGTACTGCCGTTGAAATGATGTTCAGTCTTGAAAAAATACTAGGAATTACCGGTGATGTAAGGTATGCAGACCATCTGGAGAGAATAGCATTTAATGCTTTACCTGCCCAGGTTTCTGATGATTTTATGCGCAGGCAGTATTTTCAGCAGGCAAACCAGGTAATGATAACGAGGCATACGCGTAATTTTGATGTTAATCATAGCGGAACAGATGTGTGTTATGGATTGCTTACAGGCTATCCCTGCTGTACATCGAATATGCACCAGGGTTGGCCAAAATTCACCCAAAACCTGTGGTATGCCACCCCCGATAAAGGCCTTGCCGCATTGGTGTATTCGCCGGCTTCGGTAAAGGCCATTGTTGCCGGTGCAACAGCCATATCATTCAATGAAGAAACCGACTATCCGTTCGGTGAATCTGTAAAATTTACTTTACAGGTGGATAGCAAAAGCAAACAGGTAAGTTTTCCTTTTCACCTGCGTATACCTGCATGGTGCAAAAAAGCTGTTGTAAAGGTTAATGGTAAAATTTGGCAGGAAGCCGGCGGCAACCAGGTCATTAAAATTAACCGTGAATGGAAATCGGGTGATAAGGTTGAATTGGAATTGCCGATGCATATCTTTAAAAACACCTGGCATGAAAATTCGGTTTCCATTGAACGCGGGCCAATTGTGTATGCATTAAAAATTGGTGAAGAAGCCAGGGAGGTTAAAAATGACAAAGACCCGGTAGCCTATGGAAACAGTTATGTTGAAGTGCGGCCCACCACGCCATGGAATTACGGACTAAATGATATAGCAGATAATAAGCTGGATGAATATTATACGTTTGAGAAAGAGAAAGCAATTTCAAACTTTCCCTGGAATGCAGGCAGTGTGCCCGTTTCCATAAAAACCAAAGCCAGGCTCATCCCATCCTGGCAATTGTACAATGAAATGGCTGGGCCTCTTCCATATAGTATCACTTACGGGCTGGAGGCCGAAAAGGAAGAAGAAGAAATTATTTTAATACCATATGGCGCCACCCGGTTAAGGATATCCCAGTTTCCGGTGGTTGGAAGGTGAGGCGCAGTTATTTGTTTGCAGCAGCAGTAATTCAGGTACGCGAAGAAAAGGAGGAATAGCTCCGATAAGATGACAGGTCAATATTAAGTGATGCAGCGATCTTCCTAACCGCCACTGCAATGTGATTTTCAACAGTTCGCGGAGAAATATCCAGCACTTCGGCAACTTCCTTGTACGTAAGTCCATCCTCTTTAACAAGCTTAAATACGATCCGGCATTTGGGAGGCAGCTCATGGATGGCCTTGTTGATCAACTGAAGCAGTTCCGAAGCAACCATTATATCTTCGGGGTTAAGTGTCAGCCTGGTGTAAGCAGTGTCTAACTGATCAAGATCAATGATCCGTATTTCTCCTTTTTTTCTGATATAATTAAGGCAATGATTTTTTACGGAAATGTAAAGATATACCCTAAGGTTTGAGATATTGGTAATGGTGGAACGCTTATTCCAGACTGCTACAAACAAGTCTTCCACGATCTCTTCAGCTGCCTCTTTTACTTTCACTATAGATATCGCAAACCGTAAAAGTCCTGTATAATAATGCCTGAACAATTGTCTGAAAGCATCCTGATCATTGAACAGCGCAATCTGTTCCTGTAGTACAATTATCTCTTTTCCAGTCATTACAGATTAGTTTAGGACCTGCCGGTGAAATGAAATTATTCATTACGATGGTTTAGGGCCTATTGGCGCAATGAAGTTATTGTTATTATTTTTAAAAACCACATCATTTTATATGCGTTTATAATTGCTGGATATGTCTTTGTAATGATTGTATATATGTACCGGGCTTGTAAATCAACTCCTGAAAAAAACTCAACTGCAATAGGGGATATTCCCATTTATAGTGTCCTTTAAACATACAATCGTTGAATATGGCCGAAGCCCGGATTTTTATTTTGTTGGGAAAAAAGCTGAGCAGGGAGGCAACAGCAGAGGAACTGGTTGAATTAAGCCAGTTACTGGAAGACAAAATGGTTGAACCGTATAAACTGACACTGTTGGAGGATGCCTGGCAAAAAGAGCCAGCAGTAGACAAGGATTTGCTTGATGAGAAATGGAAAAAAGTTTCAGGCCGGCTTTACGGTCAGTCAGAAATGGCGTACAATTCCATTTCGAAGCCGGGAAAAAGGGGTATATCATTTTCTTTAGTCCGCATACTCGTAGCGGCATCGGTGGCGGCGCTCCTTGTGCTTGCCGTATGGCTAAGATGGTTTGGGCAGGGCGAAAAAGCTCTGCATGTCGTTATGAACCAGGTAAGCGATTCTATTATAGTAGCACTCAACGGCGAAAGAAAAGAAGTGGTGCTTCCCGACAACACAACGGTTCGACTGAACAGTGGTAGCAGGCTGTCGTACAATAAAAACTTTGGTATTGGTACCAGGGAAGTGAGGTTAAGCGGAGAGGCTTTTTTTAAAGTGACCAAAGATGCTGCTCATCCTTTTTTGGTGAATACCAGCCGTATGGATGTGAAAGTGCTGGGCACTGTTTTTAATGTAAAGGCCTACGATACAAAAGAGGATATAGAAACAACGGTGGTAGAAGGTAAGGTGGAGGTAAGCCTGAAGGATGGATTAGAAAAAAAAGTGATCCTGCTTCCGAGCGAAAAAATTTCGTTGAAAAATAACCGGATGTTTAAGGAGCCGGATATATCGCATGCTGCGGTTCCGGGGATCAGCTACGAAGTAAAAACAGTTCAGCCGGATATCAGAAAAATAGGTATGCCCGAAGAAACCGCCTGGATTAAGGAAAAAGTGATTTTTACCAATGAACCTTTCGAAACGGTAGCCCTTAAAATGGAAAGATGGTACGATGTGCATATCCATTTTAAAAATGAAAAGATGAAAAGCATTTTAATGAACGGTGATTTTGACAATGTGAATATTAATGAAGCCGTGCATATATTACAAATGATGGTAGGCTTTAATTATACGATGAGCGGCAACGATATTTTTATTAAATAATCCATATACATCTATTTTGTAAACATCCAAAAACCTACTTATGATTTGTTACAGCCCCCCATAATAATCTTGTAAAAAGGGGAAGAGATTGCAGCTCTCCCCCGAAAAGCCAATGTGTTGAACAGCAGAATAAGCAAGTTTATAGTGACTGCTTATCCTCTTTATTAACTTTTCAATTCAAATTTATGAAAAAAACAAGGTACAGGCTATATTATAAAGGTAGCTGCCTATTTAAGTACTTTTTATTTATGAAACTAACCGCTTTATTGTTGCTTCTTCCTTTTCTCCATGCATCCGCCAATGGTTACGGACAAGAGAAATTTTCCCTGAATCTTGATCAGGTAGAGGCCGCAAAAGTGTTTGCCCGTATCCAGAGAGCAAGCGCTTACCGCTTTTTTTACCTGCAGGAAGATATTAAAAAGCTTGGAAAAATTAATATCCATGTAACGGAGGCAACCGTACCGGAGATCATGCAGAAGGTATTGGGCAACGCCCTGGCTTATAAGATATTGAGCAATTATCTGGTGGTGATTTCTCCCAGTCAGATGAACCTGCGTCAGCAGATTGAGCTTCGTGGTACAGTAAGGGATGAAAATGGCAATCCGCTTGAAGGAGCGTCTGTAAAGGTAAAAGATCAAAATATTGGTGTTACTACTGAAGCCGATGGCTCTTTTACCATTGCTGTAGACCCTAAAGCCACATTGGAAATAAGCATGATTGGATATCAAAACGTGGAGATACAGGTAAACGGGAGGAGCCGGATTGATGATATTGTTTTAAATATTGCAAGTTCAGGATTGGAAGAGGTAGTGGTGGTAGGTTATGGAACCCAGAAGAAAGTGAACCTTACAGGGGCAGTAGAGTCGGTTGGTAGTGAGGTTTTTGAAAACCGGTCAATGTCCAACACCACACAGGCCTTGCAGGGAGCTGTACCCAACCTGAATCTTTTCCTGGAAGACGGGAAGCCTACCAGGTCGGCTTCCTTCAATGTTCGTGGCAGAACATCTATAGGTCAGGGCGGAAATGCTTTGGTGCTCATTGACGGTGTTGAAGGCGATCCTTCGTTTCTGAATCCAAATGATATTGAAAGTGTGAGTGTGTTGAAAGATGCGGCCTCGGCAGCCGTGTATGGTGCAAGAGGATCCTTTGGTGTGGTATTAATCACAACGAAGCGACCAACCAGGGGAAAAACTACCGTGAACTATACCGGAAATTATTCTGTTCAGTCATTAGCAAAAAAACCGGAGTTTGTTACGGATGCGGTAACCTGGCTCGAACATTTCAGGATGGCTTATTATAATACCCAGGGAACTGTACCCACCTCTATCAACAACAATACACAGTTTTACAGCGATGACTGGCTAGAGCGCATGAAAGCCTGGAAGGCATCGGGTGAAGGGCCAAAGACAGAAGTGCTGCCCAATGGCGATTACGAGTATTATAATAATACCGACTGGATGGGTCTGCTTTTTAAAGATCGCACTTTTACACACGATCATAACCTGAGCGTTTCGGGTGGAAACGAAAAATCTGATTTCTTTGTGTCAGGGCGCTTATATGATTTTGGCGGGATATATAATTTAGATCCCGACACGTATCGTTCTTATAACCTCAGGGCAAAAGGATCTTTGAAAGCCTACAAATGGCTGAAGCTGTCGAATAATATGGAATTTGCCAATAATAATTATCACATGCCCTATTCGGCATTGGGTCGCAGCGCCAATATTCAACGCTATATTGAAGTATCTGCCTTTCCGTCTTTGCCGATGTATAATCCGGACGACACCTATACTCGTGGCGGCGCCTCTACCTTGGCTGCATTTGCCGAAGGAAATAATTATCAAAACAACAAGCAGAATTTATTTAGAAATACAGTAGGATTCAATACGAACTTTTTTAATAATACTTTTCGTATCAACGGAGATTATACTTTCCGCTATAATGACCGTGATTACTTCTGGAAACGGGTGAAAGTTCCTTATTATCAAAATGCCAATGCCAGCGCCCCGTCGTATGCGGGCGACTTAAACGGAATTATTTATGAATGGATGGGGCATACTTTGTATACAGCATCCAATATATACGCAGAATATGAAAACACTTTTGCGTATAAGCATTATATAAAAGCGATGGGAGGCTGGAACTATGAAACATCTGCATATAAGGCCAACAGTATTCAGCGTAACCAACTGTTGCTGGAAAATGCACAGAGTGTACAACTGGCAACAGGCACCTCAATTACCCCAGGCGCAAGTGCTTCCCGATGGAAAACAGCAGGTGCTTTCTTTCGTTTGAATTATGGATTTATGGACAGGTATTTATTGGAGGTTAATGGCCGCTATGACGGTTCAACCCGTTTCCCTGTTGAACAACAGTGGGGCTTCTTCCCTTCTGTTTCCGGCGGATGGAGACTTTCTGAAGAGCCTTTCTGGAAGGTAAGTAAGAATGTTTTCTCGGATATCAAACTTCGGGTTTCTTACGGCTCATTGGGTAACGGTAATATTTCACCTTACCAATTTCTTGAATTATTGGGCATTGGTAACTCAAACCTCGTACTTGACGGGGCATTAAATAAAAGCACTAGAGCACCGGCACCCATCCCAACCGGGCTCACCTGGGAGAGAGCCACAACTACAGATTTTGGACTGGACTTTGGCATGTTGCAGGGTAAGCTCAATTTCAACGGAGATTATTATGTACGGAAAACCACAGATATGTATGTGGCAGGACCAACATTGCCCGATATTTTTGGTGCAACATCTCCCAAGGGCAATTTTGCTGACATGACCACAAAGGGATTTGAGATCACCTTAAGCTGGCGCGATAAATTCATGGTTTCCAGTAAACCATTTAAATATCAATTGCGTGCTACTCTTTTTGATTATGTATCTACAGTTGATAAATTTTATAATCCAGATAAAAGATTTACAGATTATTATGATGGGATGACCATCGGAGAGCTTTGGGGTTTTAGAACAGACGGATTGTTCCAGGAAGATCCGGCTCCCGGCGACTACATCAATACTATTTTTAAATCCTCTGCCGATGCTGTGTGGCGCGCCGGTGATTTGAAGATCAGGAACCTGGACAAAAGCGCTGATAATATGATCACCAAAGGAACCCAAACGGTAGACAATCCCGGTGATATGACCATTATCGGCAACACCGAGCCCCGTTATCAGTACAGCTTTACCTTAAATGCCGATTGGAACGGAATTTTCTTTTCTGCTTTCTTCTATGGTATTGGAAAACAGAATTGGTATCCTGCAACAGAAAGCGCGTTTTGGGGGCAGTATAACCGGGGATATAATCAAATGCCTGCATGGCAGTTGGGTAACTACTGGACAGAAGACAACAGGGATGCTTATTTACCACGGTATGCGCAATACAATGGGGCGCTTGGATTTAGCAATCATGTTCCCAACGACCGGTATCTCCAAAAAGTATCTTTTCTGAGGCTAAAGAATCTGCAGATAGGATATGCGCTTCCTGAAACATGGATATCACGAACAGGGCTAAAGAATGCCCGAATCTATTTTAGCGGCGAAAATATCGCCAGTTGGTCTCCGCTTTACAAATGGACTAAAAATTTCATGGATGTGTCGTCAGCGATCGGTAATACGGATTCAGATCTCAGCAGTAGTTATAATCAGGGCGCAGGAAACAGCTATCCTGTTTTAAAGACCTATTCATTTGGTGTTTCGCTGACTTTTTAAGATTTAAAAATTGAAATATAATGAAACGAAATATAGGGTATATAATATTAGTAGTTATTATGTGTGCCGGTTGTGAAATGGACGAACCGGTCATAACTTCTACAGATAAGGGTGCTATTTTTAGTTCAGAGGAAGGCCTGAAAGCCTATTCAATATCGTTTTATGATATATTGCCCGATGCTACCGAGCAGGCCACCGTTGAACAGGCACTGGTTGATTATGGAGCTACCAATACGCTTAGTGGGTTTACATTGATCAATTCATACAGCGAAAATAATTCCTCCGGGTGGTCGTGGTCTGCATTGCGCAACTTTAATTATTTTATTGTAAATAACACCAATACTGCTATTGCCGAAAGTGTGAGGAACAATTACACTGGTCTTGCTCGGTTTTTTCGCGCCTGGTTTTATTACGGAATGGTAAGGCGTTTTGGCGATGTTCCATGGATAGATCACCCATTGGACCCCAGTGAAGAGGAAATTCTTTACGGCACCCGCGACTCACGTGAACTGGTAATGGAAAAGGTATATGAAGATCTGATGTTCGCTGCTGAAAACATTACGCGGACTTCAGATGCGGCACAAAGCTCTTTGGTAACCAAATGGGCCGCTTATGCTTTCGCATCACGCGTTGCCCTGTTTGAAGGAACATTCCGGAAATACCATAACCTGAATCTTACAACGTCTGCTGAAACATGGTTGAAACGTGCGGAAGACGCCGCTTATAAAGTAATGCAGGAATCTGGTAAAACATTGAATAGCAGCTACAGGCGGTTGTTCACCAGTGATGTGCCTCCTGTTTCGGAAACAATAATGGCTATTGCTTCCGATGCCAACCTGGGTATAAAACACAATGCCAACTGGCGGTGGGCATCTGAAACCTATGGTACAGGCTTGAACCTGATCCGCCCTTTTGTTTGTACTTATCTTCAAAAAGATGGGACGCCTTACACAGATCGTGCTGGCTGGGCGTATGAAGATTTCTATGAAGAATTTCAAAACAGGGATGCGCGGTTGAATGCTTCGCTCCGGTACCCCGGCTACATACGTGAAGGAAATCTCGCTTTGCCGGTATTCAGCGGGTATGCCAGGTTAGGCTATCAGCCGATCAAACTGTCTGTTGATGCAACCGTTGGAGATAGCCGTACCGAAAGTACCCAGGCTGTACAATTGATCAGATTTGGTGAAGTGCTGCTCAATTATGCCGAAGCAAAAGCAGAACAGGGCACGCTTACCGACCAGGACTGGGCAAATACTATAGGAGCCCTTAGGGAACGTGCCGGTATCACCGGGGGGCTTACCTCAAAACCCACGGTGGTTGATAATTATATGAAAGAAAACTATTTCCCGGATATCAATGATCCTGTGATTTTGGAAATTCGCCGCGAACGGGCTATTGAGTTGTTGTTCGAGGGATTTCGTTTTGATGACCTCAGGCGCTGGAAAGCCGGTGAACTGTTCGAAAAAAGCTGGACGGGTATGTATATCCCTGGAGTTAACCAGCCGTTGGATGTTGATCATAACGGCAGTGATGATGTGATCTACTATACTGATGATGCCGGGCTTGCCGCTGCCGCAGCACTTTCTAATAATCCCAATCCGTACAAGGTAAAGGTTAGTACCAACCCCAATGCGGAGATCATACAGGTGCACCCTGCCGGAAATGGAAGCGGTTATTACCTTGCCTGGTTCACCAATAATGATTCAAAGAAAGTATGGGGTCCTAAGCAATATCTTTATCCTATTCCGGTGGGCGCGATAAATCTGAATCCTCAACTTGAACAAAACCCTGGTTGGGAGAATGGTGCAACAAATGATGGGAATTAATAGATTAGGTTCCTGAACAGTATTTTTGAGAACCTTCTGCAATCAGCTAAAAATATTGAAAGCGGAAGGTTTTTCTTTTAAGCCTAAATTGTCATCTATGAAATATATAAAGTTTACTTTCTTCTTTCTCTTAATAACTTCTTATTACCCTGCTTTGGCCATGCCCGACTCTTCAGGCAAACCCGGAACACCCCATCGCCTAAAAGTACTCTCCTATAATTTACGCTTTGGAGAGCTCGCTTCACTTGAGGAATTAGCTGCTTTCATTAAGGAACAAGATCCTGATATTGTGGCACTGCAGGAGGTAGACTGCCGTACTTATCGCGACCGTGCTCCCAAACAACACGGTAAGGATTTTGCCACTGAACTGGGTTTTCGTACCGGACTGATTGCTGCATACGCTAAAACTATTCCTTATGCCGGAGGTTATTACGGCATCGCTATATTATCAAAGTACCCGATGGCAAAAGTAGAACGTATATATCTTCCTAAAACAGAGAATGGAAAAGAGCAGAGGGCTGTTTTGGTTGCTGATGTTGAATATCGCGAAGGAGCGTATTTTACTTTTGCATGTACGCATTTGGATTATACAAATACAACCGAGCGCCAGGAACAGGTTAAGAAGCTGAACAAAGTGCTGGTCGCGAAAAATAACCCTGTAATAGTGGCGGGTGATTTTAATGCAAGGCCTGATTCTAAAGAGATCAGCAAAGGAATGAGTGCCTGGAAAATAGTTTCCAACCTGGAGCCAACCGTGCCAGCCAGCACTCCGCGAAATACCATTGATTACATTTTTTGTTACCCCAAAGACAAATGGGACGGCATTGATGCAACTACTTATAAGGTAACGCTTTCAGATCATTTGCCGGTTAGCGCTGTTGTAGAAATGAAATAGATAGTATGAGTAACATAATACAGTGGGGCTTCTGCATATCAATATTCAGCTTGTCATTTTTAGATGTACAATCGCAGAAGCTGCAGATCATGACTTATAATATACACCACGGTGCCGACAGGAATGAAAACAGTACATTAGATTCGATAGGGTACTTTATAAAAAAGATGCAACCTGATATTGTTGGGTTGCAGGAGGTAGATAGCGCTTGCGAACGTTCGGGAAAGGTTGACCAGATGAGAAGGCTGGGGGAGATCACCGGTATGCATTATGCTTTTGTAAGACACTTTCCCTACCAGGGCGGAGCCTACGGCTTAGGAATACTTTCTAAATTCCCGATAAAAAAAGCGGAGCCGAAAATACTGAAGCTTTTAAAAAGAGGCCCCAATAGCGAGTCTGTTTCCATGCTTTTCGCTACTGTACAAATAAAGCCCAAAAAGAAAATACTTTTTGCCACAGCGCACTATTCCGCCTTTGATAAAGCAACAAGAGCTTCCCAGGTGAATGAAACACTTAACTATCTTTCGGAAAATAATCTGCCTGTAATTTTTACCGGCGATTTAAACGCAACACCTGATACAGAGGAAATTCGATTGCTGCAGCAACACCTGCAAACAACAGACATATCCGGCATTCCTACTTTTCCGGATGATGTGCCGGTCAAAAAAATTGATTATATACTGATCAGCCGTGCGGCACTAAAAAGGGTAAAGAAAGTTGCAGTTTCACAGGTACATTATTCGGATCATTTGCCGCTTTCAGCCAGCATTGTTTTGAAGTTGAAGTTTTTAAAAGATTTCTTAGCGAAGCCCGCTAAATAATAGTAGCTTTCTGGATCAATAAGTTTCCATCCTAAACTATTCCGATGAACGCAATATATAAAAATTTATTAGCGGTAGTATTAGCCGCAACATCCGGTATTGGAGCTTTTGCTCAGGAAAAGCTGAAAGCAGATGGTGAAATCCCCGTTTTAGCCTGGGTGGGCGTTCCTGAGGGTGAAACGACCATTGAGCGCTTCCGGGAGCTGAAAGCATCAGGCATCAATATCAACTTTTCATCGTACTCCGGTGTGGAGGCCGTAGAAAAAGCGCTGGATATTGCAAAGCAAACAGGCGTGAAGCTGATGCCATCTTGCCCTGAACTAAAATCAGAACCTGAGAAAACGGTGAAGCGGCTGATGAAGCACCCCGCGCTTTTCGGTTACCATCTCAGAGACGAACCCAATGCTGTGGATTTTCCGGAACTGGCGGTATGGATGAAAAGGATACAGGCGGTAGATAAACAGCATCCCTGTTATATCAATCTCTTCCCCAACTATGCCTCCCCGTCCCAGTTGTTTGCTGAAGACTATGAATTGCAGCCAGGCAAAGACGTATATGCAGAACATGTGGATGTATTTTTGAAAGAGGTGCCTGCGCCTTTTATTTCATTTGATCATTACCCTGTAATTGAAAAAAATGCTGTAAAAATATTTCGGCCGGAGTGGTATAAAAACCTTGAAATTATCGCTGCGGCTTCTAAGAAAAGCGGGTTGCCTTTCTGGGCATTTGCACTTTCGGTTCCACACGGTCCCTATCCCGTGCCCACAGCAGGAGAGATCAGGCTGCAGATGTACAGCAACCTGGCCTATGGAGCGCAGGCATTGCAGTATTTTACCTACTGGACGCCCGGTATCAATTCCAATTGGGACTTCCATCATGCGCCCATTGGGCTTGATGGTAAACGCACCGAGGTATATGACCGTATAAAACAGATCAACAGTGAAATACAGAACCTTGCCGGTGTATTCCTTAATGCCAGGCTGGTTTCGGTAGCACATACCGGTATGCATATCCCTCCCGGAACAAGAAGGGTGGATAAACTTCCGGCTCCCTTTACAGTGCTGGAAACGGGCGATGGCGGAGCGGTGGTGTCGGAGCTGCAAAAGAACAGCCGCCGGTTCCTGGTTATCGTTAATCGTGATTTTCAAAATCCGATGAAGCTGACGGTTGTTGCCGGTGATAAGGTAAAAAGAGTATTAAAAGACGGAACGATGATCCCTGCCAACTTTTATACCAATACGTTAGCGGTTGATCCGGGGGATGTGATAATATATACCTGGAATGAGAAATGAACCGCGGAAGTGATGCCGTAATGTGGGAATGGAAAGAAAGCTATAACTTGGGTTGTTGTGCTCAAATCTATTTCAGAGGTTATAAGTTACACTAAATATGAAACAGCTATTTCAATTTGTCTTTTTATTGCTGTTGTGCAATACACTGGCTGCCCAAAAAATTACCCTGATAAAAAAAGGCAAATCTGCCTACAATATCGTGATGCCTGAAAAAGCTACCCTGACAGAGATCCAGGCGGCCAAAGTGCTGCAGGATTATTTGTTCAGGATCACGGGCGTGAGTTTACCGGTAGTTGCTGATAATGTAAAAAGCACAGCTTCCGAAATTTTGATTGGCCATGTAAACAGGCCGGAACAAAATGAAATAGATTATACTAAGTTAAAGCAAGACGGCTTATTAATTAAAACCGACAACAATAAATTAATCTTAACAGGAGGCGATAAAAAAGGAGTGATATACAGTGTGTATACCTTCCTGGAAAAATACCTGGGCTGCCGAAAATATACATCAGATTTTACGCTGGTACCCACCCGGAAAACGATAAAACTTGCTCCGGTAAATGATATGCAGTTGCCGGCTTTCACCTTCAGGGAAACCTATTATAACGATGTGTACGATCCGGAGTTTATGAACTGGCATAAACTGCATTCCTTTGAAGGCAGAGGCGGCGATAAAACGCAGTGGGGATATTGGGTACATACGTTTCACAGCTTGCTCGATCCCAAAGAATACGGCGACGCACACCCGGAATATTTCAGCTTCTACGATGGCAAAAGGCATGCGGGTATCATCCCCTCGTGGGATGGTTCCAGTTACCAGCCCGAAGCACAGTTGTGTTTAACCAATCCGGATGTGCTGGAGATCGTATGTAAAAACCTGCAAAAAGCAATTGACAAAAAGCCGGAAGCACTGTACTGGTCGGTAAGCCAAAACGACAACGTGAATTATTGCCGTTGCGATAACTGTGCCGCGTTGGATAAAAAGTATGCTGCCTTTGCACCGGAGGAAAAACTACTTTCTACGCATGGCGGAGAAAAATACCCTGCATTAGGTTCAGGTTCAATTATCGCTTTTGTGAATAAGGTGGCAGAGCGCTTTCCCGATAAAATTATTTCAACGCTGGCTTACCAGTACTCACGTACTCCGCCTAAAGACATTATACCCCGCAAGAATGTAAACATCATGCTGTGTAGTATTGAAAGCTCCCGCAACGATCCGATGACAATTGGCGACAAGGCCTTTAGTGAGGATCTGGCAGGTTGGGGAAAACTTACGGATAATATACTGGTGTGGGATTATGTAATTCGTTTTTCACACCTGTTCGCTCCGTTTCCCAATTTGCGTGTATTGCAGCCGAACGTTCAGTTTCTCAGGAACAATAATGTATCTGCATTGTTTGAACAGGGCAATATCCAGTCGGGTGGCGATTTTGCTCCGTTAAGAGCTTATATGATCGCTAAAATGCTATGGAACCCCGATATTGATATTGAGAAAGAGAAAAATGAATTTATTGATGCCTATTACGGACCAGCCGCTCCGTATATAAAGCAATATATAAAGCTGCTGCATGATAACAATCAATCCGGTAAAGGCGTGAAGATGTCTATATTTGGCTCGCCTGTGCAGGAAAAAGAAAGCTTTTTATCGGAAAATTTAATTGCGGAATACAATCAAATTTTCGACAGGGCAGAGCAGAAGGTGAAAAACAGACCGGAGTATCTGGTGAGGGTTAAATCTGCGCGTCTTCCTGTATACTATGCCATGCTTGAAATAGCAAGAGCGGTTAAAACCGGGAGCAGGGGTGCATTTGTTACAGGAGACAATGGCGCTTTGGTTCCCAATCCCAAAATCGTGAACATATTGTATGAGTTCGCTTATCACTGTGCACGCACCAAAGTAAGCAGAACCGCGGAATGGCATACGCCGCCTAAAGAATACCTGGAAAAATACATTGCATTTTTGCAAGAGCCACCAGTTAATAAATAGCCTATTAATCCGTTGTATGTTTTGTTCTATCTTAAACAATGCCTGCGACAGTATTGTGTGTTCAGAAATGAAAAAGGAGCAGTGGACTGAAGTTGAATAATATACGGTAGCACAATGGCCACATCAGGGAACCAACCGGAAAACGGGGGGTATTCCCTGCCCGTCCCCGTCCGTACCGGAACGCCAGCCCGACTGAAGTCATTCATGCGGGGTTACTTTTTTTCCGCAAAAAAAGTAACCAACAACTGCACAAACAAAATGTTACGTAAGTCACCAAAAAATTGACATAAAATAATTTGAATCAAAAAATCGCATTTGCGTTTACCTTCCCTTTTTTATTATAAAATCTGGTAATCTTGTAACTAAAATAAGTATAGCGTGAAAAGAAATATTTTTAAATCGCCGCTTTTATTTTTTGTGGCATTTCAATGCAGTAGCGCTACGGGTATTGGTCAGTCTCTGAATGTTGACGCGATTCCGCTTTACGACAAAGCACAGCTTCGCAGCAAAACCGACTGGCTGGTAACCGGCAGTACACAGCAATCCGCAGTATACAAAACGCACGAAGGTCATATGGCGCTCAGCAACGGTTTAATATCAAGAACTTTCACTCTTTCCCCCAATGGCGCAACCATAGGATTGGATAACTTAGTTACCAATGAAGCACTGGTTCGGGCGGTATCGCCGGAAGCCGTGCTCTGGATAAACGGACATGAAATAAAAGCCGGTGGGTTAACGGGACAGCCCATTGGCAACTACCTCTTACCCGAATGGATACCCGAAATGAAAGCCGATCCGTACAGTTTAAAACTGGTATCTTATACTACTTCACCCATCAAAGCGCGTTTTGAATGGAACCGGCGTACAGAATGGTCATCGCAGCAATTGCCCTGGCCGCCCAAAGGGATAGAAGTTGCATTTATCTACAAAGCCGATGAAACCATCATTCACCATTTCCAAAACCTTACTGCCGGAGACGCGCAAAGAGTGGTTTTACTGAAAGATGATTTTGTTACACTGTCGCCTGAATGGAATATCGCTACCGTTAATGCGGCTGCAAATGCATTTAATAACGAAGGCAAGGCGGGTGAAATGATGGCTCCGGCAAATGCTGTTGTATTTGGCGAACGGGCTTTGCCTGCCGGTACCAAAGTGATCATCTGTAAACTGAATACCGGTACGGACCAAAGCAGCGGATATGGCCCCGGCATAGCGTTGCAGTTTGAAGATGAGCAATCATCCAAATTCTATCTTTCGCCCCGCGACAAAAAGTTTGGAATATTTCATGATGGCAAAAGTCAAAGCTTCGAAGGCTTTGATCCCGGTAAATCATATTTTTTGAAGACACTGCTGGCTACGGGTAAAATGATATGCAGCGTATCTGCCGATGGCAAAAATTATACAACACTTGCTGAACTTCCGCTTAACAGCTTTCCTACGCATATGCGTGTAGGTAAGACCGACCCCCGTGGCGGTAAAGCGGTGCGTGGCGAAGCCGGTGTAACAGGGCGTAGCAAAATAGAGCAGGTATTGCTGCTGGGTGCACCCGGCGAAACGCATGCGGATTTTGATTTCTTGCAGGGATTAACGGTAAAAGTGCACTATGAGTTGTATGATGGATTGCCCCTGCTGAGCAAATGGGTAAGCGTGGAAAACAACAGCAGGCGGGAAATTATAGTAAATAACATTAAAAGCGAACACCTGGCAGTTACAGAGGCAGAAAGCGCTGTGGAGCACAAGCAGCGGTGGGAGCTGCCCCCCATATTTACAGAAAGCGATTTTGCCTTCGGCTCCATGTCGCCCAATGCGGCGCAAAACGCCTGTGTAGAATGGCAAACCGATCCTTCCTATACCACGCAGGTAAACTATGCATTGCAAACACCGTCGCTGCTGGTATGTATGCCCAAAACCGGCATGGGGCAGGAACTTGCGCCCGGTACATCTTTTGAAAGCATGCGGCTGTGGGAATTAGTGTACGACAGCTACGACCGGGAACGAAGAGGGCTGAGCGAAAGAAAGCTGTACCGTACCATCGCACCGTGGGTAACCGAAAATCCCATCATCATGCACGTAAGCAGCGCAGCAGACGAGCCTGTTAAAAAAGCAATTGATCAGTGTGCGGAAGTAGGCTTTGAAATGGTGATCATGACTTTTGGCAGCGGTTTCAATATCGAAGATACGGCGCAGCACAACCTGCAGCGCATGAAAGCACTGAAGGAGTATGCAAAATCCAGGGGTGTGGCGCTTGGTGGCTATTCCCTGCTGGCCAGCCGTTCCGTCAACGCAGCAAATGATGTGGTAATGCCGGAAGGCATGAAGCCTGCTTTTGGAAGTTCGCCCTGCTTAGAAAGCAAATGGGGGCAGGAATATTTTAAAAAGCTATACCATTTTTATGAAACCACGGGGCAGGACCTGCTGGAACATGATGGTTCCTATCCCGGTGATGTTTGCGCGTCTGCTGATCATCCCGGGCACAGGGGGCTGGAAGATTCGCGCTGGAAACAGTTCCGGGAAATTCAGCAATTTTACCAGTGGTGCCGGAGTAAAGGCATATACCTGAACGTACCCGACTGGTACTTCTTAAACGGCAGCACTAAAATAGCGATGGGTTACCGCGAAACCAACTGGTCGTTGCCACGGGAACTGCAGGAAATTATTGAACGCCAGAATATATACGATGGCGCCTGGGAAAAGGCGCCTTCCATGGGCTGGATGTTTGTGCCACTGGTGCAATACCACGGTGGTGGCGCTGCGGCTACTATAGAACCGCTCAAGGAACACCTGCCGCATTATGAACAACGGCTGGCCAATTTGTTTGGAGCGGGTGTGCAGGCCTGTTACCGCGGTCCGCAATTATACGATGCGCCTCAAACAAAAGCACTGGTAAAAAAATGGGTTGATTTTTACAAAAAGCACAGAAGAATATTAGATGCTGATATTATTCACCTGCGCAGGCCAGATGGCAGGGACTATGACGCCATACTGCATGCCGATCCGCATGGCAAAGAAAAAGGCTTATTGATGGTTTACAACCCGCTGAATGAATCCATTACCAGGGAAATTGAGTTGGACCTGTATTATACCGGATTAAAAAACCGGGCTATAATGAGTGAAAACGATGGAGTGGCAAAAAAAATAACGTTGAACGGTACTAAGCTGAACTTACGGGTAACCATACCTGCCAAAAGCCAGCAATGGTTTGTGTTTACGCCATAACAACGGAGTTCCGTCCTGCGCCCCGGTTCTTGTTTCACGAACGGGAACCGGGTATGCAACTCCGGGTATTCGGATCTGAATTAAAAATAAACCTCCAAAGATTTTTCAGATTATGGAATATCGTTCATTGGAGTTTGCCCCGTCAATCGCCTGCCCTGATTTCTTAAGGAATTTAAACGGATGCTTTGTATATTGAGAATCATTTACCCCGTTGCAACTACAAACGATAAATTATAAACTACAAATAAAAATGTCATCACGCAGAAAATTTATTAAGTCGGCTGCATTGGCTTCCGCCGGCATTGCTGTTGGAAACTTTAGTGCTACAGCAAAAAGTTATAACCGGATCATTGGCGCCAATAAAAAAGTGAATCTTGCCTGTATTGGTATTGGTAACCGGGGCGGCGAGATCCTTAATGCCCTGCATGGCACTGATCTGGCTAATATTGTAGCGCTTTGCGACATAGATATGGGCGCGCCGCACACGCAAAAGAATATTGATAAATTTCCGGCAGCAAAAAGGTTTCAGGATTTCCGCGAAATGTTCGATAAGGCAGGCAATGAAATAGAAGCGGTTTCTGTCGGCGTGCCCGACTTCTCCCATTTCCCCATCACCATGATGGCTATGGGGCTGGGCAAACATGTGTATGTTGAAAAGCCCATGGCCCGTACTTTTTATGAGATAGAACTGATGATGGCGGCTGCAAAAAAATACAATAAAGTGGTAACGCAAATGGGCAACCAGGGCCATTCGGAAGCCAATTATTTTCAGTTTAAAGCATGGAAAGATGCCGGCATTATAAAAGATGTTACCGCAATTACGGCACATATGAATGCTGCACGACGCTGGCATGGATGGGACCCGCACATTCAAAAATTTCCGGCAGCGGAGCCTGTTCCCGCTACGCTGGACTGGAACAATTGGCTGGCTGCTGCACAACACCACGATTACAATAAAGATTATCATCTCGGGCAATGGCGCTGCTGGTACGATTTTGGTATGGGCGCCCTGGGCGATTGGGGAGCACATATTTTGGATACAGCGCACCAGTTTTTAGAACTCGGTTTGCCAAACGAAATCAGCGCGCTCAAAGCCGAAGGACACAACGATTATTTTTATCCGATGTCTACAACGCTCCTGTTTAAATTTCCAAAACGCAGGAACATGCCGGCAGTAGACATTACCTGGTACGATGGTGTGAATAATGTTCCTGCTGTGCCCGAAGGATATGGCATATCGGAGCTGGATCCCAATATTCCTCCTGCAAGCAATGGAAAAATTCAACCGGCCAAACTTAATCCCGGCAAAATTATATACAGTAAGGAACTGACCTTTAAAGGCGGTTCACATGGCAGCACTTTATCCATTATTCCGGAAGAGAAAGCAAAGGCAATGGTCTCCCAACTACCGGAAGTGCCCAAAAGTACCTCAAACCATTTTGCGAACTTTTTGCTGGCATGCAGTGGGTCAGAAAAAACACGTTCTCCGTTTGAAATTGCCGGGCCGCTCAGCCAGGTATTTTCATTGGGCGTAATGGCGCAGCGGCTCAATACGCAAATACTATTTGACCGGGAAACAAAGCGCATTACCAACAACCGTTTTGCCGACGCCATGCTAACGGGTACGCCTCCGCGCAAAGGGTGGGAGCAGTATTATAAGTTATAGGTGTGGAAAACAACTGGTACGTGCCGGCCGAACCAGGGTTTCAGTAAATTCATAATCTGAAATTTAATACATTCGCCGATGCATTATTTTGAAGAACACCGCAGTCCTGCATGGAACCAGGAAAGATATATTTCCGGACAGCTACCATTAATAATTGGCATAAACTATTAGCCGGTGATGTAACAAAAGAAATTATTACAGGCTCTCTTTCCACGTTGTCAGTAAGAAAAAAAATTACGAGTTCCGGCAGCGTGGTCCGTTAGCGTTTGAGCTTACACAGAAGAAAACCGCTATGCAAAAACTGCAATATTTACACGATAATTCATTGGCAGAACACTGGCAATTAACGGATGATCCTGCTAAATACTACTATTCATCAGCGAAATATTACGAAACGGGTATTGATGATTTTGGGTTTTTGAATAATATGCTGGATATAATTTAAGAATGGAAAGGAACTGGTACGTGGGGACAGGTACCAGGGCAATAATGCCGTGTTATTTGCGGCTCCGCTTCATATCATGATCGGCATTCTTTATCAATTCTTGCATCGCGGTTTATTAAATGGACTAAGAAGCGAAATGATTGTGGTACAGGGGGAGGCGGTGGTCGGAAAAACGGCCGGAGGCGTTCGTTTTTTCTTGATCTTTTTGTATCAAGACAAAAAGAAAAGAATGAAAAAATCATCTTCACTTTTCCATACCTTTCAAAACAATATATGGGCACGCCACTGTAGTAAGATAAACCGGTCCCTGGGTACGGGAAGTTGTTGTAATGCATTCAAAAGGACCTCCAAAAGAAGCGCCCTTGCGGTAATCCGTTTCTCTTAAATGGGTAATATATTCCTTTATTAACTGTTGGGCATAAGCGCTGTTTACTTTGGCGAGGGAAAAGGCTACCCAGCCAGTGGGCGTTCCCCAATAGGCGCCATTCTGGTATTGGTTTTTGGGAACCAAAGATTTTTGCCAGGCGGTTTCGGTATTGTAATCCTCTGTGGTTATGATATGACGAATATTGCCTTTATAGGCCAGTGTGCCGCTTTTATATGCATTGGCAAGATGCCGGCATGCTTTTAAGGCATCTTCTCCTTCAAGAATATCTAAATAAATAGCCAAAGACGTAGCCCACACGTCCGGCTGGTTGCTTTTTGCGGTTGAAGCCAGCAACATCCCGTCTTTATTTAAGAAAATTACAGGCAGCACTTTTTTTATGGATTGGGCAATTTGTTCATAGTGGTCTGCTTTGGTTTTATTTCCTGAAAAAGTAAAGATGCTGGAGAGATCCTTTGCGGCAACATATTTTAATATAGACGGATAACACAGATCGCCTGTAATTTCAATTACATCCCGGAAACCAAAATCAACACCCCTGAAAGCCTCATTGGTACACACGATATGATTGTCTTTTCGCGAAGGAGGTACTGCAAAGGCCATTTCAAGCCGGTCAATCAGCCGTATTCCATTTATTTCTTTTAACAGTGTTTTCTTATCGGCTGTTGCTTTAATATAATGGTTCGCCATCCGTATAAAAAAGAACTGGTCGCAATAGGGCGGGACCATACCAAACGCCTTCACACCTTGTTCTTCCACATCGTAGGTTCCCGGAAAATAAATCGGCAGGCTGTTATCAATGCGGATATGATCGGCGATGGCCCCCAATGGTATCATGCTCCCTCCTTTGGTGATCCAGGCTTGATCGCATTGTGTTGAAGCGGTTAACAGCAGCATGTGTTTTTGTTCTTCTTTTTTCACAAAGCCCGTTTCAAGCGACATGGCATAATCTCTTATCCAGAAAGCGGGATAAGTATCCCTTCCGCCGGGTCTGATCAGTGTGCCACCGGTTTCATTGGACCCAAATGACGGAATACTTTGGTGAGGATAAATACGCGAGCTATCCATTACTGCTTTTGTAATATTTTCCAGGAATGAAAGATCGTCTTTGCTAATGATGCCGGCTGTTTGCTGCCCAAACAATAGACCGGAATAAAATATATTCAGGAAGAGTAAGATCCAGCGTCCTTTCATTTTTTATAAAATCTTGTAGTGCGAAGATGTATTATTTTTAGCAGAAATGTTCAACCAATCAGCCATTGCTCCGATTTGAGCCATAGGGATTTTCTTTTACTATGGCATAAGAGTGAATTTGAAATAAGCGTAGCCGGTGGAAAAATAAATGCAGCAATGTTAGTATGGCCGTCAGGGTTTAACCTCTTTGCTGTATATGATAAAGGGGTGTTGCATACGTTATGCGCATTATAAGCGTTTGGAAATATGACGGGCATCTTGAATGCGGCTTGAAAAATGAGTACCATGAAGTGTGAAGGAAAAAAATTGATTCCTATCCTGTTTGTGCTAACGGCTGCCATGCTTTTTTCAATTCGTTGCCGCGATGATAAAGCAATTGGAGAACGTAACTCATTCGAAAATTTCGATTTCAGAAAAATCCAGAAATATATTGAAGACAGCATCCTTTATTTCAGTGCTATTGATTCAGTATATAACGAACTTCCCTATACCGAGCGATTATATGAAATATACGGGCTCAAGCGAGGCTACTATTATACTGAAAAAAGAGATTATGCCAGGTCTTTGATTTATTCAGACAGTATGCTAATGCTTGTTAAGCAGCTCAAGGGTGAAAAAGGGTATCTGCATTGGTATGCTACGGCTTTATCGTATAAAGCCGATGACCTGCATGCGCTTAAACGCTACGATGAGGCGTTTGGTTTCTACTTCCTGGCGCGGGAGGCCATTTTAAAAACAGGCAATATATGTCAGCGCACCAATTCCACAACCAGCCTGGGCAAAATTGCATTTAAGCGAAAACGTTATCATGAGGCTGCCGGGTTCTTTAAAGAAGCTTATATACAAAGATCAGATTGTGACCTTGACGGTGATCCCAATAAAGAGCACACGCTTTTTGCCAACCAGCAGGCAGATCTCGACAATATAGGGTTATGTTACAGCAGGCTGAATATGCACGACAGCGCCATGTATTATTTCGATAGTGCATTGAACTACATCCGCCATAACGCACACAAAGCATTTCGCTACAATGCTCAAAATCAAAAGATACTTGATACGGCTTTTATTGACGCCGCCACTGCGGTTATTTATGGCAATTTTGCAAAAGATTTAATGGAAACGGGGAATGATTCGGCTGCTGAGCGGTTACTTAAAGAGAGCATACGCATCAATAGTCTGCCCCGTCGCGCTGCTGAGGATGTTCCCTGGTCGCTTGCCAAACTGGCCGACCTGTATATCCGGCAAAACCGGCTTCAGGAGGCAGCGTCCGCATTGCTTGACCTAAAAAAGGGATTGGATAGTTTTCCCAATCCTGAATTAATGGGAAGATGGAACCTGATGCAATCGCAGGTAGCCGAAGGAAGCAATGATTTCCGCAAAGCAAACAACTATCTTACCCGCTACACAAAAATCAGCGACTCTGTTCAAACCGCAGAAAGAGGGTTGCTCTCTCCTGATATTAATAAAGAGCTGACCTATTTAAGAAACGAGTATGAACTGTATGCGCTTCAAAAAGAAGATGAACTTAAAACCATATATCTTATTATAACAGCGATTGGTGCGGTTATGGCAATGCTTGTAACACTTTTGATCTGGCGAAACAATCGCCAGTCTAAAAAGCATATCGCTCTGCTGGCTAAACTGAATAAACAGGTGTCTGACAAGAATGTCCATCTGCAAAAAACATTTACGGCGCTTTCAAAAAGCTATGCAGAAAACAGCAGGATGATGAAAGTGGTGGCTCATGATCTTCGAAACCCTGTTGGAGGTATAGCCGGCATGAGTGATTTTTTACTGAAAGATGATAATTACCACTCCGGCCGGCGGAAAATGCTGGAAATGATCAGCAAAGCCAGTCACCATGCAGTTCAACTGATCGAAGAACTTTTGCAAGCCAGTCAGCAGCGGAACGATATCAATAAAAAGCCCGTGGATTTGGCCGTGCTGGTTGCTTATTGCGTGGATATGCTTGCATCCAAGGCAGCCGAAAAAAAGCAAGTCATAAAATTACATACGGTTCCGTGTACCGTACACGCAGACAGGGAAAAGCTATGGCGCGTTTTCAGTAACCTCATTGGGAATGCTTTAAAATTTGGACCCGAAAACAGTGATATTGATATAGATTTCACGCTAAAAAACAACGGTGTAACCGTAGCGGTAAAGGACAGGGGTATTGGTATCCCGGAAAACCTGAAAGAAAAAATATTCAAAATGACAGATGATTCTAAAAGAGCGGGTACTTCCGGCGAACCTTCTTACGGACTGGGCTTGGCCATATGCATGCAAATTATGGATGCGCATGAAGGCAAACTGTGGTTTGAAAACAGGAGCGGTGGCGGCGCCATTTTTTATGCTTCTTTTGCATGCCCAGCTTAAACGACTCATCCTTATCGCAAAATAATCCCCACAGAAGGCAGCATGCAATGAAATAGCATTGGTTCGTATGTTAACCAGATAATAAATTACCAACATTGTTTTGATTACTCATTTCTATTTTTTAATATTACTGTTCCTCCCTGAGTAAGATCCTATGTTCCGCCTTCTCCGTTCCTTTTTTAAAATTCAACTTCCGTTAAAATTTCAGTAAAGACGAATCTGCAGGGTTTTGCACATGCGATCCCCGCTTGTTTGAGCGCATTTTTCATTGATTAAATCATTTTTAATGACGCAGGCGCAATTATCAGCTATGCTTGAAAGCATAACCGGGCATCTCACTGTACAGCAGGAAGGTCAGGAAAAACAGTTGCAGGAGGCAAGGGAAAAGGTAGCGGCTTCACTGCTTGACCAAAAGATTGAGGATACGGGAAGTGAACACCTTTTTGCTAATTCCAGTTTGTACAGCCGCGACAATATCAGCCTTTCTGTGCTCAGCAATATTGCCGATATTTCTACAGGAGTGCTGCACAGAACACCCGGGCCGGAAAAAGCAACCGGGGAACAGGTTTTTGTGCGCAGTGTGCCCGTGTTGAATGCCGCAGTAGCGGGCAGCATGCCCGACTGGGCGGTTGGAGCCCGGCCTGTCGAAACTTTTGGACCCTTTTTAAACAATGAGGGGCGGGAAATATGGATAGATGTTTACCGCTATGAAAAATTAATTACACTGTATTTAGGTGCACAGCCGGTATTGTTATTTAAGGCGGCTTTCCGGCGGGGAAGCGTGCTGTTTCCCGGGGGGCTGCCGGCAGAACTTGCTACAACCTATACAATAGTGGCGGGCAGTTGCTGGATAAACGTGAAATTCCTTGCTGCGGCAGCGCCTGCAGACCGGTTCATTGGTGTGGCAGTAAAGGGAGGAAGCATAAAGTTAAGCCTTGCGCCTACTGTACAAAGCAACCAGATAACATTAGATCCTGCTGTTAACATACAGGTGTCGCTTAAACTGGCGCAGTATGCAGATGAAGGTGCGGCCGAAACCTCACCTTACGGAGCAGATGCAGGAGAAGCCACTTACCAGTTACCGGAAATATGGGAGTTTTCGTGGCAGAATAATAAGTGCAGTGTCACCCAAATTGGCCAGGCAACATGTGAAATGTATGGGCAGCCTTTTGCTTTCAGTTTTACACCAGCACCCAATATATCCCCGGCTTATAACAATAACCAGGTGTTGATTCCATGGGAAACCGATGTAACTGAATTTGAGGTAGCAAAATATAAAAGCCTCTGGACCAATCTTTACGGTAAAGTTCCTGTTAATAAAACATATTGGGCTTTTGATGCGGCCATATTGAATGTTAGCAATCCTGTGCAGGCGGTGGGCAACGGGGCTGTGTTATTGCAATGCGGGGAGGGATGGCGTATGATGTGGAACGGGCTGCGAAATGAAGATATAAGATTGAAGCAATTCTTCATTTCAGGTAAGCCGGGGGAAATCGTTATCACCAGTATGGAGAGTGATGCCCTTGGCGCTTCACATCACCTGGAATTATGGAATGATGCACAAAACCCGCATGGTACCACAGCCGATATGGTATTGCTAAAAAAGGCGCCTTTGATTTTTATTATCAACAGTAAAACCGCACAGGAACTGCTGGTTACAGGATGTGCCGCTACTGTTTATGCTGATCGGCCGGTAAAGGTAAACGGGGAGCCGTTTCCCGTTCAGTCGTCTTCCTGTAATATGTTGCTCAGCGCGGGAAAAACCGGCCGAAGAATAATGCTGATGGAAGAAGATATGCAGGCCGACCAGGCTGCTTCCGCGAATGACGGAAGTATTCGGGGTACCACTGCTTCCGGGCAGGAATTAAATCTTTTCTCCATTGCGCTGGAAAACGCATTGTTCACCGTTTCAGCGGTAAAATCGTTTATCCTTTTCGGCGAATGCGATGATGCAATGGAAAATGTAATACGTGGAAATTGCTTGCTCATCTTTTCGTTATACAGTTATTTGCCCACGCTGCCCGATCCCTATGTGGCCAACCTGGGGCTATGGCGGCGGGGTGTTTCATCCGAAAGGTATGGTCGTATTGCCGGTGCAAACGGTATAAACAGCCTGCTGATTTGCGTGGTGGGTTTTATAGAAGCGGAAGGCAAAACGGATGATGTAAATGTTAACTTTTATTTTGGCGGAAGCACCCTTCCCGATATGCTGACCTTACCTGAAAAAAAGACCACAAAAAAAGCTGCAACGAAAAGGTCAGGTGCGCAAAGGGCGGTTGCCCTTTCCCGTAGGCCATCGCGTACAAGGGCTGCCTCCCTTAATAAGCCTTTATTTGGCAGCATCGCTACCGCGGTAAGGCTCACCAATGAAAGTTTTGCGCCGGAAATTGTTGCCGAAAGATTTCCCGGCGTTATTTTGAAAGAAGAACCTTCAATGGCCGTTGATTTGCTGGCAGGATTTAAAAATGCTGACGGCGCTGTTTACAAACCGGAAGAGCTGTTTAAAATGAAGAAAGATGTGGAAGACGTATGGGACAGTGGATTACAGTTGCAACGGGAATTCTTTTCGCTTTTAGATGTGAGCAGCAATGCCAACCAACTGGGTGTAAGTTTTGGCATGGCATGGCAGCTTATAAGAACCGGCAGTGTTAGGGGTGAAGATGGTGAGGTACAAAATGTAAATTATAATACAAGTGCCTGGAATAATGCATTTCCATTTTTGGTGGAAGGCATGCAGGTAAAACTGCCGGCAAACAGGGTGCGTGCCTTTGCATTGCCACTGATGGCATGGGAGCCAGAAATAAATTTAACGCCACCCGATCGGGACAATCCCCTCGATCCCAGTTCCCCCAAACTACTGATGGATCCCGAAGCCGGGTTTTTGTACTATGCCGATGACGGTGGCCCCGCCCGTATGTGGAACAACAACCAGGTTCCGGTGCCGCTGGTGCCTATAGCGGTTACCAACGGGCTGATTGAAGATTTTAAGTCGCAACCCGGCAATTACACACTTGCCACTTTTACGCTGCCATTTGGAATGAAAGCCATCAGCTATATTTCAAAACATTTTGTAGAACCGCAGAAGCCGGCTGTTGAAAATATACGTCCGAAGTTCAGGAAAAATAAAGAAGACAATACCTATAAGCTTGAAGGCGGCATTCAGATAAGCCTGCAGGCCGGAAGATTTGGCAAACCCAATCCTGCAAACCCCACGGAATACGACAGCGACATGTTCCCCGGCTATACGGTGCAGGCCAATAACCTGCTCAACTGGTTTGGGATGGCATCTTACGCCAGCAATTTGGGACATCGCGTTACGGAAATTTTTAACAATGAATTTCTCTTTGGACCACTCAGCTTGTCATCGTTGTTAAAAGAGTCGCGGGGTGTGCCGGTATCGCGTATAGACATTACCGGTTATGGCGCCAGTATGTTCAGCAACTGGTTAAGCCCCGGCGCTGCCATGGCGCAAACCAGCCAGGCCCGGTTTGATGTAATGCTGGGGCGAACAGGGCATGAGGTGATCCAGGTAAAAAGCATTATTTACCCCTGGGGCATCCGCGTGGTAAGAACCATTACGGTTTTCCGCACCGGTTCCGGCTATGTGTTTCGTACCGACAGCGGATGGAAAGCGGAAAGCGACGGGCTGTTCGATTTTTCTTACAGCTACCTGAAAAAAGGGAAAGATCCTTTTGCTCAATTAACAACGGCCGACTTTGAAAACATAGAAGCCCCGTATGAATTTCATCCCGGAATCATCAGGGGATTGTTCAATGTGCGAAACATAAAAGATGCGCCGTCTGTAACAGAATATACATCAGAAAATATTATAGCACCCAATGCAGATTATGTGAATGGAGTGAAAGGGCAGATGTATACCAACGGGGCTACACAGCGCAATGAGCCGGTTAAATGTGGTGGCGTATACTTTGATGCCGATGTGGAAATAGAAAATGTGGTGCAGGGACATATTGATAAAAGAGTGGTGTCTAAAAGAGTATTGGGATATGTGCAGGTGGCGCCGGCAGGAAAGCCACTTACACCGGCACAACTGAAAGGTTTGCTGGATCTGCAGAACGGAAGCATAGGTGGTGATGTGGATTGCGTGCTCGACATCAACAAAAGCAACCAGCAGATGCGCGTGAGCAGGTTTGATGTAAGCACCTCCATTAATAAAGCGGGTACCATACCGGTGTTTGTGGTAGCGGCAAGAGGAAATGTTTTTTTACCCAAAGACGGAAGTTGGTCCATGGTGCAGCACAATGCCGGTACCGGCGAAGTAATACCGCTGCCGCAGGACATAACGGTTCCGCTTATACGCACAGCCACGTGGAAAAAAGGAAATGTAGTGGATGCGGCTACCTTACAGCAAAAGCTCGTTCGCATCGCTCATCCGCTGGAAATCCTTCGCGATCCTTCGTCCGGGACCATCAACTTTGGATACCTGCAAACAACGGCCACACAAAAAGCATTGTTCCTTACACCAGCGTACGGACTGAATATTGATAAAATGCTCAGTAAAACACCCCCCATTTTTGCAGATGCCTACCGGCTGATGACCGGTAATGGTATATTCCCCAATATTGGCAATGCCATTACCGATTTTGGCAAGACGATACCTTTACTCAACAGCAAAGACGCCAATGGAAATACCTTCCAGGCCTTTGTTGAAAACGCGTTGGAAGACGGCGGCGAAAAAGTACTGGAGCTTATGAAAGTGGAAGCCGAAAAAGCGGGCGAGACGGTGATTAAGCAGGGCATGAACATGTTAAAAAATGGCGCAAACGGCGTGTTGGATAAAGCATTGAAATTCGATGTTCCGCCTTTTGAAATTCCGCTTGTAGACACGGAAGCATTGCGGATTTACATTGAATACAAAACCGGTAAAAAAACCGATGCGCCCGCGAATTATGTAGACAGCAAGTTGAATTTTGATGTGAATTCTTTCGCCGGCGGCATGGCTGACCAGTGGAAGAGCCGCATGAATAACCTGGCAATGGTGGTAGACCTTGGAGATATGAAACGGCTGATGATCATTAAAGGCAACTTCGACGCGCAGAAAGGAAAAGAAAGCAGTTATGAAGGTGGTAGTAACGCAACGGAAGGTATACCCACGCCTGAAATTGAGTTCAGTGATGCGCTGCAGCCTGTCGTTGATATTTTGCAGATGCTTGCTTCTTTAAGCTCAGGCGATTATGGAGAGACATTAAAAAAGGGTTTAAAGTTAGCCATGAGCAACAGCGGTGAAATATGGGAATATAAATTTGAAGCTACCAAAGAGATCGCTCTTATCCGTTTTCCGCCAACCGATGAATTGTACAACAGCGCGCAAACGCCGCTCAAGCTGGAAGCTTCGCTTTCCCTGGGCGTATATTTTAACGCCGCGCTTAAAGTAACGAGCGACCCATCGCAACTACTGCCTACCGCCGGTGCATTTTTGCAATTTCATGGCGGTTTAAGTGTAATGTGTTACTCCGTGGGCGTAGGTTCCATTTACGCGATAGGTTCCGTGGATGTACGCATTGCAGCGGATACAAAGGTAGGTCCAAGCCTCACATTAAAATTCGGCTTTGGGGTATCCATAGTAGTGAGTTTGCCTGTAGTGGGCAACGCCAGTGTAACCTTTATGGTAGGTGTGGAAATGTATGCCGATAAAGATAAGGTAGTGCTGGCCGCATTGATGCTGTTCCGCGGGCAGGCTAATTTGCTGGGCGGACTGGTATGCGTTTGCATCACCATTGAAGCAAAAGGCATTGTAGTTAGGCAGGGTGGTAAAACAGACTGCAGTGCCCAGGTTACGTTTGCTATTGACATCAGCATTTTCCTGGTCATTGATATCAGTTTCTCTAAAACATGGGGAGAGGACAGGCAGGTGGCGTAGGGCTCCGTGGGCTATCAGCCGTCGGCTATGAGCTTTCAGCTATGTGAATTGTGAATAGGCAATAGTGAAAGGTGAAAGGTGAAATATGAAAGGTGAGAAAGACCAGTACCCTGCAACCAGTACCCTGCAACAATAAATAATTTGATCAATACAATATTATGGAAGCGAAAAGAAGATATACTACGATGGTTTTTCCACAAGGTTATGATGGAACAACTTTGCATCTCAATATTGTTGTTATACCGCGCAACCAGGATCCGTTTGCGAACTATCCAACTGGGTTACCGGCACCCGACGATAATGCTGTTCCATTTGCAGACCTTGTTCCCCAGTTTGTATTAAAAATAGTAAAGGGTCTGGATGAATGGTCAATCGGTAACGCGCTGGCTTTAACGCGAAAACCTGTAGATATGCCTGTAAATGTGGATGAGGCTACCAACAAAAATGCCCTGCTACAGGCTATCGCGGCCGAATTGGGTGCTAAAATTAATATTACTGGTTCCGATAAAACGCCGGATGTAATGCCTGACTCGCCAACGGTAAACAAGTACCTGCCCGAAAGTTACCGGGGTGCGTTTAATTTCACCTCCCCACGGGTGCCGAACGCCAAAACAGATGACAGCTATCACTGTGCGATAAAAAAGGATACTCCTCCTGTTGCCACCTGGAAGAACAATGACGATTTGAGCTGGGGCCAGGTATTCGCTTATATATTGCGCCAGCCTTTGCTTGCCCGGGCCTGTGGCATGGTATATGAAACGCAGATTGCAGTGGAAGGCGACAATGCAGCTTTATTCGAAAAGGGCTGCTATATCTACGCCGACATTGTTAATGAGGGTTATAAAAACATACAGGAGGAGTTGATGGTTGATGTCAACGGGCCTTTTATCAAACCCTATGCGGCCCGCATTCCCAAATTAAAAACAGGAGTGATAAACAAGCGCCCGGTTTTTGCACCTCTGCTCTTTCCGGTTTTATTTGTAAGGGCAGGAGAAATAGTAGATCCGGAGCCGCCGCCAGCGCCCTGGGATAAAATTTTTGCCGAACTGAATGAATACAACGATGGCTTCGCTAAAATTGTACATGCCGCCCAGCCTGTAAGCAGCATACTCCTTAGTGAAAGGCAGGATGGAAGCCACCCTGTAAAAGATGAAGGTATACGCCTGGCATGGGACGATGAGCAGATTTTAATATGGTATATGCGGCAATTGGAAGGGTATCCCACCAAAACAGGACCCCGGATTGACGCACCGCTGGGCATATTTGGTTACCGCATTGATGTAAAAGAAGATGCTCTGAACGCAAACTGGAGCAGTTTGAATTTAGTAAGATGCAAACAAACCTATTCGCTTGGGGGCGCCAGCCTGGGTAACGGACCCAATGAAGAACTGGAGCTGCCTTTCCAGGTTTTCCCAACCCAATTGGACAACGATACAAAAGCCCCCTACTGGCTACCCATGTATTTTACCAGTTGGATCGGCAAAAGCGTAGTGTTGAAAGACAGTGATGCGGTTAATATTCACCAGAGTGATGAAGCCCGGTTAAACCCTTTGGATCCCACACCTACCAAAGCTGTTGACCCTAATAATATGTTTGATGAAGTAGCGGCGGCTACGCTATTGCGTTATGGCAACCGTTACCAGTTCCGTGTTCGCATGATGGACATCAGTGGTGGTGGTCCAACAATTGCTGAAGAATTATTCAATAATGCCGCTGCGCCAACTTCGGAATGGAGTTTTAAAAGATATGTGGCGCCATCTTTGTGCCGCATTGAAAAACCGAAAGATCTCAGGGAATCCAAAGTCGATTTTTACAATGAGACCATAGCCGATGATCAAACTACATCCTTCAACAGCACGCCGGTGCTTTCCATTCAACGACCGGTGCTGAATTATCCGGCAGTTGTGTTTACAGGAAAATACCAGTCGCTGGGTGCAGATCCTGTTCAGCTATTGATACAGTCGGCACAGGATCAGAAGCAGGGTGGTACAACAGCCAATCCCAAAAACATTGTTCCTGCCATAGCCGACCCGGACGTGGTTGCGGTGGAAATAAAAGTAGAAGTGGAAACACTGCGGTTAGATAACCTCGCCAGCGAAAGCGGTAATGAAAATTACATCACGCTTTATACCACTTCAAGAAATTTCCCGGCTGTAAATGCAGCGGCAGATATAGATAAAACCCTGTCCCTTAACGTTATCTTTCGTGATGCACCAACACTTAACCTGGGAAGCAGCGATGATCCCTTTAATACACCGGAATTGAACAGGGCAGCGATCAATGCCATGACGGATATTCCATTGCCCACGGCCAGAAAGATCAGGATGACCGTTCGGGCCGTTTGTGATGGTGATGACAGCACTTATTATGGATTTATCAACGAAGCCCATCCGGATCTGGACAGCCGGTATGGTAAAAAAACACAGTTCTGGTTTTACAAAGAACTGCTCAGCGAAAATACGCCACTCCTGCTGCCCAAAGCCAATGTACCCACTTTGCAGGGCCTGTACCTGCAGCCCGATCCTGAATTTATCCGTAAGGGAATAGTCGGCCAATTCTTTTTCTTTAACACAGAAACCAGTAACCGACCCGATATTATGCAACGCCTGGCACAGCAATTGGGCGTAAAAGTAAACGGACTTACGCTCGTTGCAGAAAAAGGGGAAAGGATTGTTTTTGGATGCAATAATAAAATACGGCATCACCTGGCGCCGGACGGGAGCAGCATTACTTTTTCATCAAAAGCCGATTTGTGCAATCATTGGATAGGCTGCTTAGTGTATCGCCTTAACCGCGACTGGAGCTGGGATGCGCTGCAGGATACGGCTTTCATTATCGGGCGGCAAAAAAAATTCAGTCGCGATGATACAGGTGAAATGGAAACGCTTAGCAATATCGGCGATATTGAACTGAAGCATTCGGCTTCATTTGAATCTTTACAACGTGATGGCTTTGGCAATATCAACCGGAGCAGCACTACTGTTATTTTTATTGATGCCATCGAACCCAAATCCGCTTTGCTTCAGCCAAACGGGCAGCTTCGTTTCCCCGATAAAATTGAAGTGCAATATACCATTACAGCAAAGTTTAAAGAAGGTCATGGTGAAGATCAGACAACACAACCTGAACAGTTGGTGTTGCCGGCCACCATTATCCCTGCGCAGGTGCCCAAAATCGCAAGTGTTGGACTGGCGTTCTCTCCTTATCGTAAAAATGAAAAATACAGTGCTACGGAAGCCAGGCAAAAATACCTGTGGGTAGAACTGTCCGAGCCTGTTCAGGATCCTGCTGACACAATATTTTGCCGCGTATTGCATTATGCACCCGATCAACTGATAGGAAACAATAAGCAGTTGGCTGAGTTGTTGCAGGCAACCACCGAAGATCCACCGCTGCCCATTGATCCAGAATATATACGGATGATCACGCCGGGTCAAACGGATGACATGGCCGGACTGGGTGCTATGCAGGCAATGGAAAAAGCCAGCGATGACGATGATATACATTATTTACTGCCGCTTCCGCCGGGATTGCATCCGGAGAGCGCTGAGCTGTTTGGCTTTTTTACCTGCGAATTCCGCATTGGTCACGGTCACTGGAGCAATGATGAAGCAGGAAAAGAAAACCTGTGGAGTACTGCCCAGGGCAGGTTTGGGCGACCGTTAGTGGTTGCAGGCATGCAGCATCCGGCTCCAACTCTTTTGTGTAATGTAAACCGGGATATTGATAAAGTATATGTGAATGCGCCCTATGCGAAAGCGGTATGGAAAGGGAAAAATGTAACCAACGACCCGCCGCGTACGCAGTTGCATTGTGTATTGTATGCGCAGGTAAAACAGGCCGATGGCACAACATACCGCAATATTCTTTTGGATGAAAAACTGATGACATTGGTAAAGGCGCCCGACCTGGAGGTGCAAGCACAGGCTGGTACAGGATTGTTTAATAACGCCGTTCTTTCTGAAATTGTACATACATCGGCTATATGGACGGTTGATAAAACAGATGAAGCCGCAAGGGCAAATGTTGTGCTGAGCAACCTTACACTGATGAATGAAATGAGTCGTTTGGAGATAGACAAAGTGTATGAAGCAAGGCTTAACAAAGCCATGCGTGATTACAAAGCAGGTAAAACCGTAAAGATAGACAAGACTATGGCATCAAATATTCTCCATGCTTTTGAAAACCTGAAAGATACCGGCAAAGCGGTACCGCTGCCCAAAGCGGCAAAGTTTACAGAAGCAAGTCTACTGGCCGGTGCCGTTAAAGCCATATACAAAGATTATCCAAAAACCGCCACTGCCATGTGGACGAATAAAGAAATTGCAGTATTGTTGAAACAACTGGGGCTACCTGAAGATGCTCCTCTGAGCGTACTTGTGGTGGAAGTGTTTGGAAATATTACCAGCATATTCGATCATTTTTTACCATTACCGGATGAAAGGCTGGCCGCTTTGTCATCGCAAGGAGCCACAAAAGATCTGGCAGCCACTTTGCTGGAACGCAGAAACAGAAGCAACAGGGCATTGGACGATGAACTCGGCAATTACCGCATCTTACGCACATCACCACTCACTGAAGTGCCTTTTGTATGCTGCCCAACCTGTGGTTGAGCCTGGAGTGTTTGCGGCGCTGTGGTGCTGTCCGGTAAACCCAACAGGTTAGTCAGGTTCAGCCTATTAATTTCACCAGTCCGTATATTGCGATCGTGGCTATAGACGATACACTAAGCCAGAACAGTATATTGTAGAACAGAGAAGACTTCAATGAAGGATAATTTTTATTGTAACGGAAGCACAGCGCGGCAAAAACAACGATCAATAAAAGCACTGAGCCTACCACACCACCGGATATGATCATTAGCACCGGCATTTGGATAAAGAGATAGGCCACTACCCAGGCCGCGGGAAATATCCACGATAAGATGGCAATTGTTTTCTTTCTTTTAAGCGGGTTATAAAAATCTATCCATCCAAATTGTCCAAAAATATCAGAGAACAATCTCGACCAGTAGGCAAGGGTAGCAAACACACTGGAAAACAATACAAAGAAGGCGCCAATGAGATAAGCCATTCTTATGCCACCACCCAATGATTGCGTATAAATGTGGGCAAGCGTTTCTATCAAAGCATTACCCTCCGGTATTTCTCCGCGATTGTACAATATGGAAGCACCCAAGAGGAAAAACGCGGCCGTAACGGCTGTATAAATAATCATGGCTACTATGGCATCAAGGTACATCACACTCGTCCAGCCCCTTGCTCTTTTCTGCCATGCTGCTGTGTTATCGGCCGGGCCGGTGTAAGCGGCATATCCCTTTTCAATGCACCAGTAATTATAAGCAATAATCTCGTCGCTGGCCACACCGGTAATGCCAAATGCGCCGATGGCAAGAATAACGAGGTGCGATGGCAGTTCAAATTGCAGACCGGATGCAACATCAGCCATTGAAAAACGGTAAGGGGTAAACGAAACTGACACCAGGGATACAATGGTTAATGTGGTGAAAGCTACCACCATTACCAGCGACGATTTTTCAACGAGCCTGTAATAATTTTTATAGATGAGCACAGCAATCAGCACGGCGATGGCAACGGCCCATGCAAATACAGGTAGCGCCGGAAAAAGCATACTTAGAACAATAGCGGATCCTCCAAGCATACCGCCTACCTGTATTATTTTAAGTAAGGTGAGTAAAAAAACAATACCTACGGCCCAGTTGCTTTTCCCGAGTTTGGGGCCGGGAAGTTTTGCGAAGGATTGCATGGGTGTTTCCCCGGAAAGGATTGCCCGTTTGCCAAACTCTAATTGTATGGCTACTTTTACAAGACAGCTTACAATAATGATCCAGAATGCAATGAACCCGGCCCTGGCGCCGAGTACAGTGGTAGCAATCAACTCGCCTGATCCTACAATAGAGGCGGATAGAATAAAACCTGGGCCGAGAAACTTGAGTTTTGCCCCAAAAGATACCGGTGGTTCTTTGATGCTTCCGTGTGTGATGGTATAGTTATCCGCAATCATGGTTTGGTTATATGCTGACGATTTATTTTCGGGTTTACTATAAACCAATATAAGTGACCAGGTTTTCAAAAAAATATAAGTTGCCTAAAGAAAGCACATTTTCACCTATTCGTCTATACGAATAATTTTTGTTTTCACACATTTTTTTGCCGGCTTCGGTCAACTCGCCTTATATTTAGGATAAACAGGGATGCAGATTGCGGAGACCGGGCTTCCGGAGTGGATTTTGATTGATAAAAAAATACCGAAACTTGAATAAAATTATTTTTATTTTCTTCTGGGTCGTTTTGCTAAAAGCCAATAAGGCAAATGCTCAAAAAGAATACGATGTGGTAAGAAACAACTGGATTGAATTCAGTGATGCCCCCAATGCAATGTACCATTATTTCGCCCAACAAGCCTATGCCCTTTTGAACAAACGTGGTGCTGCAATTAAAGATATCCGTTCATTGCAGGGTTGGCAGAACAGACAACAACATATACGTAAATCTTTAGCGGATTTGGCAGGTTCTTTCCCCCGGAAGACCATATTGAATGCAAAAACCGTAAGAACAATAAATAAAAGAGGCTACAGGATAGAGCATATTGTTTATGAATCGCAGCCGGGCTTTTTCGTTACTTCTTCGTTATACATCCCCAACGGACAACCGAAAAAGAAAATGCCGGCTATTATTTACTGTAGCGGGCATGCCAGTGAAGGCTACCGGAGTGCCGTGTATCAGCATGTAATTTTAAATCTTGTAAAAAAAGGCTTCATCGTATTTGCATTTGACCCCGTTGGGCAGGGCGAACGGTTGGAATATTTTAATGCTGCAGCGGGTAAGTCAACAGTTGGCGGGCCCGTTGATGAGCATTCCTACGCAGGTGCGCAGGCTATTATTGCAGGCGGTTCCCAGGCATGGTATATGATTTGGGATGGCATAAGGGCAGTAGATTATTTACTGGGCAGGAAAGAAGTGGATGAACAACGTATAGGCATAACCGGCCGCTCAGGGGGTGGTACCCAATCAGCATACATCGCTGCATTCGATGAGCGCATAAAAGCAGCCGCCCCGGAATGTTATATCACCAACTTCACCCGTATATTCCAAAGCATCGGTCCGCAGGACGCAGAGCAAAACCTGGGTGATGCGGTTTTTCACGGAATAGATCATGCAGATCTTTTGCTGGTGCGGGCGCCAAGGCCCACATTGATGATAACTACTACCCGTGATATGTTTAGTATTGAAGGCGCCAGGGAAACCGCAAAAGAAGTATCGGGTATTTATAGAGCATATAATAAGAACGACAATTTTAATATGGTGGAAGACGATGCACTACATGCTTCTACCCAAAAGAACCGGGAGGCCATGTATGCCTTTTTTCAAAAACATTTAAACAACCCTGGTAATGCCAACGATGAAAAAACGGATACTTTAACAACACAGGAATTACAGGTAACTGAAACCGGGCAAGTAGCTATTTCATTAAAAAGTGAAACGGTTTTTAGTTTGAACCGTAAACACGGGGACCAATTGGAACAGCAATTGAAAGGTTCCCGCAATAGTCATAATCTCCATCTTGTTAATGCGGTACAGTCGGCACGTAAATTGTCGGGCTATGAGCCGCCAAGGCAAATGAATGAACCCGTTTTTACGGGACGGTTTCAGAGAGATGGTTATACGATAGAAAAATATTTTTTGCAGGGTGAAGGAAATTATATTATGCCTTACCTGCTACTGAAACCGGACAAGCCCGGTCACAAAGCGCTTTTGTATTTGCATCCTTCGGGCAAGCAAACTGACGCCGGGGAAGGTGGCGATATGGAATGGTTTGTAAAAAAAGGATTTACGGTGCTGGCGCCCGATTTAATAGGGGTGGGGGAGATGGGACCCGGTGTTTTTGAAGGGGATTCCTACATCAAAGGCGTTTCCTACAATGTATGGTTTGCTTCCATGCTCGTAGGCAGAAGTATTGTGGGTGTGAGGGCTGGCGATGTGGCAAGACTCGCCCGGTTATTGCAGCAAAAAGAAAATGCGCAGGAAATTTATGCGCTGGCAAAAAAAGAAATGACGCCGGTATTGCTGCATGCCGCGGCTTTTGACAGCGCTATCAGAAATATTGCACTTATTGAACCTTATACTTCTTATCGTGCCATTGTAATGAATCGTTTCTATAACCCTGCTTTCATTCACAGCACAGTGCCCGGTGCGCTTACGGCCTACGATCTTCCCGATCTTGCCGCGAGCCTGGCGCCACGAAAACTGCTGATCGCCCATGCTACAGATGGCGCGGGAAATGAATCTGAACCTGAAGAAACAGCAGAAGATTTTGCAATTATTAAAACGGCCTACCAGCATAAAAATGTGGGCGGGCAACTCCGTATTATACCGGGTAAGCCAACCGGTAACTATGCTGATCTTTATTGGGAATGGATAAAATGAGAATTGGCTTCGGTTTTTTTGATTAATACTTTGCGTAGCTGTGATTTTTTAATTCGGCAATTTTTGAAATTGAAGACTTTGATTTTTTTGCAGGCACGCTTTATGTTCCATAGGAACATTTCATGGGTAGTAAATGTTGAAATAGAAAATGAGCTCGTTCCGTAGGAACGTTTGTATGTATTTCCCGGAATCTCCTACCCACCAAAAGTCCCTACGGGACTAAGAAAATAATTTATATTATTATTATTATGCGAGCAAAATGTTTTATTTTATGAGCCATTAATTATAAAAAAAAGATCTATGCCGAACACCTATTTCAAATTACATATTCAGCTTGTATTTGCGGTAAAATATCGCGCCGGGCTAATACATAGAGAATGGAAAGAAGATCTGCATAAATATATAACAGGTATTTTCCAACAGAATAATCATAAGATGCTGCAAATAAATAGCATGCCCGATCACATTCACATTTTTATTGGGATGCGGCCTCATCAATCCATTTCTGCATTGGTTCAGAATGTAAAAACAGAAAGCAGTAAGTGGGTAAAAGCACGAAAACTTTGCAAAAATTCGTTTAACTGGCAAGAAGGGTATGGTGCATTTTCCTATTCAAAAAGCCATGTACCAGATGTAATTCGGTATATCCAAAACCAGGAAATTCATCATCGTAAAGAAAGATTCCTGGATGAATACAGGAAAATGCTACAATTGTTTGAAGTAGACTATGATGAACAATACCTTTTTAAAGAACTTGTTTAGCACAACTTTCCTGCTGAGCGAACAGCAGTTTAAAAAAAATAAAGATACCTTGCTGCAATGAAAGCATTAATATGCAGCCGCCCCGGAGCTTTTGAATACAAAGACCTGCCGGCGCCGGTATTGCAGCCGGGGCATGCCATTATCAGAATAAAACGCATTGGTATTTGCGGCACCGATTTGCATGCCTACCAGGGAACACAACCTTATTTTAATTATCCCAGAATATTGGGACATGAATTGGCCGCCGACCTGGTGGATGCCGATGGATTAAGCGGGTTTGTGCCCGGAGAAGCACTGACCTTTATTCCGTATTTCAGTTGCGGGAAATGCATAGCCTGCCGCAACGGCAAACCCAATTGTTGTGCAACCATACAGGTATGCGGGGTACATGTGGATGGAGGAATGGCAGACTATTTATCGGTGCCGGAAGCTGCACTTGTAAAAAGTGAAGGCCTAACCTATGATGAGCTGGCACTGGTAGAACCGCTGGCTATTGGAGCACATGGCATACGGCGGGCAGGTGTTATGAGAGATGAATATGTGCTGGTGGTTGGCGCAGGGCCAATAGGACTGGGTACCATGGAGTTTGCACGGATAGCCGGAGGGTGCGTGATTGCAATGGATTTTAATGAAACACGACTTGAATTTTGCAGGAAAGGCATTCACGTTGCACATACAATAAATCCATCCGCAGAAAATGCCATAAACCGACTTGGAGAAATAACAAATGGCGATATGCCCACCGTGGTTATTGATGCAACGGGCAGCCGCAAGGCAATCAATGACGGGCTGCAATACCTGGCGCATGGCGGCCGGTATGTGCTGGTCGGGCTACAGCGGGAGGAGTTCTGCTTCAGCCATCCTGAGTTTCATAAAAGAGAATCAACGTTAATGAGTAGCCGAAACGCTACCCGGCAGGATTTTGAGCATGTCATTCATTCAATAAAAACCGGGTTGATCAGCCCGCTTCGCTATATCACCCACCGCGTTCAGTTTGATGCAGTAAAAGATGCGTTTCCTGAATGGCTCAATCCTTCCGCGGGAGTAATAAAAGCAATGGTTGAAAAGAATTAAATGGTATATTGAATGAATAAAATATTCAGTTATGATGAAAGCTATTCTTGTTGCGGTTGTTTTTATTTCCGGAGTTGTGGCCGTAACGGTAAGGCAGCAGGCTGAACGAAATGCAAACAATTCCTTTTTACGCTTCCCGGGGGAAGTCATGTTGCAGCAGCAAAAGGATGTTGTTCCGGCAATGACAATTTCACGGTCGGATACCGGTGTTAACCTGGCTAAACTTATCAAACCCGGTGCAACACTAAAACGGGTATCTGATCAGTTTCGTTTTACTGAAGGCCCTGCTGTTGATAAAAAAGGTAATATATTTTTCACCGACCAGCCCAATGATAAAATCTGGAAGTACGATACAAAAGGAAAGCTTTCTGTATTCATGGATAAATCCGGTCGCTCCAATGGGTTGTACTTTGATGAAAAAGGAAACTTAATTGCCTGCGCCGACGAAAAAAATGAATTATGGTCCATCAGCCCCGGGAAAAAAGTTACGGTATTGCTGAATGGCTTCAACGGTATGCGGTTCAATGGTCCCAATGATTTGTGGATTGATAAAAAGGGAGGGATATATTTTACCGATCCTTATTACCAGAGAGATTACTGGGAAAGAAAAAAACCGGATATGGATGCGCAGAAACTCTATTACTTAGCCAAAGGAACGCAGGAAGCTGTTGTAGCGGACGCCGACTTTGTGCGGCCGAATGGGATTATCGGCTCACCGGATGGAAAATATCTTTATGTGGCAGATATAGGTGCTGATAAAACCTACAAATATCAAATAAACAGCGACGGCAGTTTAAGCAACCGGCAGCTTTTCGTTTCGCAGGGTTCAGACGGGATGACGCTCGACAGCAAAGGCAACCTGTATATTACGGGTAAGGGTGTAACGATTTATGATCCGTCGGGAGCAAAATTGGGCAATATTCCCGTTCCATCGGGTTGGGTGGGCAATGTTTGTTTTGGTGGAAAAGACAGGAAAACTTTGTTTATCACCGCATCAGAATCCGTTTATACTTTGCTGATGCAGGTGAAGGGTGCGCAATAAATTTAATTTAGAAAACGAATATCGCAGTTAAGATTCCGGCGTAACAACTAAAAATCTATGAAAATATTATAAGAAGAGAGATGGCATCAATTTTTAAATGGTTTTGTTACGCGGCGCTTGTTCTCTTTTTTTATACATCATGTGCATTAGGCTGGGCAGCACAATCAGCAGCAAAGGCAAAGCAACAATAAAGCCGCCAATAACCGCAATGGCCAGTGGCTGATGCAATTGAGCCCCTGTTCCAATACCCAATGCGATGGGCATCAGGGCAATGATGGCGCCTAAGGCAGTCATTAGCTTCGGCCGCAACCGGGTAGAGATGGCGTATATTATAGCATTATCTGCATTGCTGTTTTGCTGCAGTGATTCCCTGAATTGAAGAAAAGTAAAGATGGCATTTTCACCAATGATGCCTACAATCATAATAAGTCCGGTATAGCTACCCACATTAAGCGGTGTACGGGTGAAGTATAAACCCAGGTAACTGCCACTAATACCCAATATAGCGATCAGCAAAATGACCAATGCCGCTTTAAAATCCCGGAATAAAAACAGGATTACACAAAACACTAAAAGGCTGCTGGTAATTAATATCATAAGCAATTCGCTAAAAGACTGTTGCTGATCAGCATAAGCCCCGCCATAAACGATCTGGTAGCCGTTGGGCAAAATAATTTTTGCGGATACTTCATTTTGAATGTCTTTGATCACGCTTCCCAGGTCCCGGTTATCTAACCTTGCGGATACTATTCCCATAGATTGCAGATCCTCCCTTTTAATTTCCGCATCGCCGGTATTTAGCCTGATCGTAGCCAAATCAGTAATGGACTTTAATTTTCCATCGGGTAAAAAAACCTGTACATGTTTAATCTCATCCACGCTTAGGTTACGGTTGCCGGGATATACGATTCGCAACGCGGAAAGTTGTTGCTTTTCAAAAACGGCGCCCACGATATTTCCTTCAAGCGATGTTTGTAACTGGTATTGCAGGTTGGCCGGTGTAATACCAAATTGTGCCAGTGCAGCCGCATTAGGTTCAATAGAAATGGAAGGGCCGGCAATAACTATTCCGTCAAATACATCCGCTGTTCCCTCAACTCCCGTTATGATTTTAGAAACTTCTTTCGATAATTCCTGTAGTTTTTTTGTGTCGTTACCGAATATTTTAACTTCAACAGGTTGCACCGATGTCATCAAGTCACCCAGCATGTCGCCAATTACCTGCCCAAAATCTATGCGCAGCGCAGGTTGTGTAGCTTCTACTCTTGTTCTTATTTCATGAATTACGGCATTGGTTGTCCTGCCCCTTTTCTTTTTTAATTGTATCAGGTAGTCACCACTGTTGGGTTCGGTAATAAAAAATCCCATTTGTGTTCCCGTTCTTCGCGAATAGGCGGCTACCTCCGGAATTTTTATAATGATCTTTTCCACTTCCTGCAGTATCCTGTCGGTTTCTTCCAGCGAGGTGCCGGGTGGAGAAGTGTAATCTAACACAATACTGCCTTCATCCATTTCCGGTAAAAAGCCTGTTTCCAGTTTGGGAAGTACAATATAAATACTACCTGCCAGCAAAAGCATAAATAGTATACTGATGTAGGGACGTTTGATAAAAAAGCCAACCCACCTTTGTTTGTGTACCGTATGGGCAACCTGCTTATTTTTCTTTACATCGTTTACCTGTTGCTTTGCATTCTTCAATTTGGGTTTTGTTCTGGTAAGTAGTAAATAAATTACCGGCAGTGCAATCCAGCTTACAAAAAAAGAGCATACCAGTGTAACAATCATGGTATCTGTAAGTACTTTAAAATATGCGCCCGCTACACCCGTCATTAAAACAAACGGAAGAAAAATTACAATGGTGCTGAGGGATGAACCTATCATTGCCGGAAATAAATAATGAACGGATTTTTGTAAAAGATGGGTTGTGGGCTCCCCGGGATGTTCTTCATGGGTACGATGGATTTGCTCCACCACCACAATGGCGTCATCAATAATTAATCCTATGGCTGCGGCAAGAGCGCCAAGTGTCATAATATTGAATGTTTGTCCTGTGGCGTACAACACAATTAATGTAAGCAGCAGGGTAACCGGTATTGTAATCAGGATAGCCGCGCTGGCTTTTAACGACCGTAAAAAAATAACAATAACGATAAGAGCGAGCGCTAGTCCTATCCATAAACTATCGGTTACGCTTTTAATAGAATCTTTTACAAAATCTGCCTGTACATAATAAGGCTGTATACTTACGCCCTTGGGTAAAATACGCTTCAGCTCTTCTACTTTTTTCTCCATTTTGTCCGACATATCCACAAGGCTGGCATTGGGCTGTTTGATCACCGCCAGTAAAACTGCGGAATGACCGTTTGCATTTATTTTAACATATTCCTTTGCTTCCGCTGTTCCTATTGATGAAATATCCTGCAGGGCAACAATGCGCTTTCCGTTGTTGCTGATGACTAATTTTTCCAGCTTAGCCTTTGAGTCCAATATCGCATCCGTTACCGTCAGATACATTTGCCTGTAGTCGGATAAGTATCCGTTCGATTTGATAAAATTGGTTTCATTTAATGCCCGTGCAATGGCATCGGGCGTTATGCCAAGCGAGCTCATTTTTTCCCGGTTCAAAGTAAGCCAGTATTCCTTTGTTTTACCGCCCATCACTCTTATTTCACTCACTCCTTCCACCTGCGAAAGAAAGGGTTTGATCGTATACAATGCCAGTAATTTTGCTTCTACCGGTGTCATGCCTGGTGTTTTCAGCGTATAGCCGGTTACCGGCAACGTGGATGGATTCATTCTTTCTACGGTGATCTGTATATCCGGCGGCAGCACATTTTTTATTCCGCTGATCTTTGATTCAATGCGTTGCTGGCTGACATCAATGTTCGCGCTCCACTCCAGGTAGGCGCTTATCTCGCAACTGCCACGGCTGGTGGTGCTTCGTATCATTTTTAAGCCGGGTATCTGTTTTACAGCGTTTTCCAGTTCACGCGTTACGGTAATCATCATTTTATTTACCGGCTGCTGTCCTGCATCCGCAATGATCTTTATTTTGGGAAAAGTAATTTCAGGAAATAATGCCGGTTGCATGCGGGAATAGGCAGACAGCCCCCCTGCTATAATGATAACCAGAAGAACGGTCAGCGGATTTTTGTAGGATACAAAAAAATTTTTCATGGTATTATCATCACTTTAGCGGTATCGGCCAGCCCATAATTTCCTGTCAGCAATATTTTATCTTCCGGAGAAAATATTGGAGAGAGAATTTCAACCCGGTTGTTATTCTCCAATCCTTTTTGCACCGGTATCTTTACCGCAGTAGTGCTGTCAATCAATTTCATTACCCAAAAACGGCTTTGCACCTCATCCGTTAGCACTGCGGCTTTGGGCAGCGTACGGGCATTCGTTTTTAATTTTTTTACAAACGCTACTTTTGCAATCAATCCTTCAGGTATTTGCTCACCGGTATTAACTTTTATTGCAATGCCCTGGGTTTGTGAAGCAGCATCAACGCTTGGCATCAGGGAAGCGGTGTAACCATTTAGCTGAGTTCCATCCGGCAGCCTGAGTACAACGTTTTTATTGTCGGCGAGATATGGTTTCAATTCATAAGGAAGGTAGAGCAGGAAAACAAAACTGCTCTTTTCGCTGACTACTGCCAGTTGTTCACCATCCTGAACGTAATCACCGGCTTTATAATTCAGGGTAGTAACATAGCCGCTGCCGGGACACCTGATGTGGATGATACCCGTAAACCGGAACGAAGAATCCAAAGCGTTAATCGTATTGCCCAATGCTTCCGCTTCTTTTGTTTTAATAGTGAATACTTCCTCTCCTTTATTAATGAACTTTCCTACCTGGGCATGTACTGTTTGAAGGTACCCGGTGGCGTTAGCTTTTATAAAGGTCTTCAATTGAAATACGGAAGTAGCATTTAATTCCACGCTTTCTTCAAGGCTGTCATTCGCGATATGCGTTATGGTAACCGGCGTTCCCGCTTCGCCTGTTTGCCCGTTGGTATCGGTAGCAGCGGAGCTACAACCGACTAAAGCCGGATATATGAGCAGGGCCGCATAAAAAAAGGAGGATTTGAACATGCCGGTTACGGTTTTCTATTCCAGTAATTAATCTGGTTGATGATCTGTAATTTATTAATGATGTTTTGGGAGATCATATTTTTGGCATTCAGGTAATTGCTGACCGCGATAATATAATCGGCAATGTGTACATCACCTGTTACCAGTTGCTGCCGCTGCGCGTTGATTAGTGTTTCTGCATACCTGATTTGAGCGGTTGTTTGTTCTATTAATGTTTCGGTAAGCAACAACTGCTGTTTTAGCCGGGAAATCTGCTGACTGTACTGGTTACGGAAGAAATCCTGGTAGCCTTTCCGGTTTTGTTCGGCAATTGTATTTTTTTGATGCTGTATTTTCCGCTGTTTCCCATCGTAAATAGGAACAGCCAGTGTAACGCCCGCGCTTAAGCCTAAATTTTTATAGGGAGTGGTTATAAACGAAGAATTGTATCCGCCATCTCCGTACCAGTTTATCTTTGGCTTGTAGCTGAAATCAATCTGCCTGTCTTTTGCGCTTATTTTCATGCTGTCAATTTGAAACTGTTCATAAAAAACCGATTGTTCAGGGCGGGGAAGTTCTTTTAATGTCAATACGGGAGTATCAAGTATCAGGTATGCCGTATCTGTTAGTCCCGCGATGTAACGGAGCGTTGCGAGATCATTTTGGTACTGATTGCGGATTTGCTTTACCAATAGCTCCTGCTGTTGTATGTTTACAAGAAAGGATAAATAATCTGTTTGTTTGTAAACACCCTTTTCGGTTAGTTTTTTTAAAATAGTATCCTCCACTTTCAGCAGGGAAAGCATTTCCTGGTTAAAGTTTATTTGCTGCAAATCGCCGTAAGCCGTAATGTATTGCTGGGTAATGCTTCTTTTAACATCCTGCTCTGTTATTTTACCCAGGTTTTGTAAACCCAGGTTTTGTAGTTGAAGAGTGCGGTATTGATTGCTGATATTTTTTTTCCCTGCCAGGGTTTGTGTAAAACCGACCATAGCGTTATAGGTGTGCAAATTGGTAATAGTCTCATCATAACCCCATCCATTTATTACGGGCGCATAAGTGCCGGTGGAATTGCCATTGATCTGTAATCCGTAACCTGCCCTTATTCTCTGGCTGTCTATTGTATTGCTTTGAATCTGAAACTGGTAATCTTTCAGCAACGGGCTGTTTTGTAAAGCCTGGCTCATAAAATAATCAAGGCTCTTTCCCTGGCTTGCAGCAGCATGCCATAAGGTGGATAAAAGAAATGTAATAAGCAAAACCGGTTTCATCGGTGATTGATAATTAATTAAAACAACAGTATGCAGGCATTAATGGGTGCATTCCAAATTGTCGCTGGCTGGTGGGGACACCAGCCAGGGCAGCCTGCCGTGGGCGGTGTCTTCACCGCCCACATGAAGCAAAGCAATGCGACAATTTGGAATACACGCAAAACTTTCTTTTCCATAATTTGTGCTGTATTTTTGGATAAAGCCAATAAGCCAGTTTTGTAGAGACGATACCAATACCGGCGCCCGCAACCACATCGCCAAACCAATGTTTATTATTATACATCCGCAAATAGCCGGTGGCGGTTGCCATAGAATAACCGGCAACGCCAGGCCAGGGATACCTGTCTTTATATTCCTGGTAAAGAAACTCAGCCGAAGCAAATGCTTCCGCAGTATGGCCTGAGGGAAAAGAAAAATGGTCAGATCCGTCGGGCCGCATTTCATGCGATATTTTCTTTACTGAAGCAACCGTAATATTTAAAATAATATTCGACATCAGGTAAATGATGCTCCTGTCTGCAAGATTATGTTTTCCTTTTATACCCGACAGGTTTAAAGCATATACGGCAGCAGCCGGGGCAAACTGCAGGTAATTGTCCAGGTGAATTTGCCTGTGGGGATGTTCGGCATACACTTCATCTTTTAGTTCGGTGTTTATGTGCTGAAGGCCATCATTTTTAATAGAGCCCAGTCCATAAAGAAACAAAGTAGCAGGAATGATAAAAGGCTTCAGATGAAGATGTTGATTTTCAGCCTTCATGTTCAGGTATCGGTTGGACTTTGACATCCCTGTAATTGGCGGCAGTGTTGATGAACTGTCTGATACCTGGGCTTCCGCTAACAGGTATAAGCTAAATCCAATAAATAATAAACAGGAATGCTTTATGAATGGCATTGCGCTTACTTTAAAAAGTAAACGTATAGACGAAATCTGAACAAATTCTGAATTTCAGCGGGGAAACCAACTTGTGTTAAGTCAAGTCAATTGTGTCTGTATGTTATCGTGAAGGTGAGAGGTGAAGGTGAGAAGCGTATCTCACTTCTCACCTTCAACGTTTGACATAGCATTAGTTCCGGGCTTCAGGTTTTATTTTCTCCGTGGCCAAATATTACTCTTGAGACAACCACCTTTGATGATTCGCGGTATAATTACCGGCATTACTCTTTCTCTGCTTTCAAAAAGTTTCCATGGGCATCAAATATTAAATCTTTACCCCCTACCTCAGCCTCGTAGTTAACGGTTCCGTTTGATTTGGTAATTTTAGCCGCTTCCTTAATCGTCTTTCCTTTGTAATGATCTTTCACATAGCTTAATACAACCGGGGGCAAGGCAGACGCATCCATACCGGTTTCAGTTTCTGTTATTGTTCCATCAGCCTCAAATAAGGCCGACATGGAATGCCCGTCTTTTTTAAATTCGGCTTCATACTTTCCATTTTCCTTCTCCCATTTGGCTTTAGCATCCGGAAATTGTTTGCTAAAGGATTCCTTTACGGATGCGGGAACCTTTGATGATTCTGTTTTTTGCGCATGAACTGTTGCTGTAATTGCGACGCCTGTAAATAACAGGATGAATGCTTTTTTCATGGTAATAAAAATTGATGATGTTAAACAAAGTTTACGATCAATACTGAAGGAATGCTGAAATTTAGCCTGGTAATCGGTTGCTAAATAACTTGCTTCAGCTAAGGTTAACGCGGCAGAACGCATTCAGGAAGGATTAAAGTGAACTTTAAAAATGTGAAACGGATGGCTGTAATGATAAGCAATTTGAAAACCACTTACCTGGCATATCTTTTTTGTCATTGCTAGCCCAAGCCCGATACTATTGCTATTGCTGCTTTGTTTTTTAAACCGCTGAAACAGTTTGCGGGAATCAAGTTCGGCGGGTATTCCCTCGTTGGCAATTTCCAGAGAGTTGTTATGTATACTGATTTTAACTATACCTCCCCGGTTGTTATGCCGTATAGCATTGGAGAGCAGGTTACCCGTTAATACTTCCATCAGCGTTCTGTTTGCCGCTATGAACATAGGGGGAAAAGCTGTTTTTTGTACTATTATATTTTTTTCTTCCAGCGCATTGCTGTACTGATCCAACAGTTTATTTACCGTACCGGCGATGTTTATTTGTTCTTTATCCGGAAACTGGTTGTTGTCAATTTTGGCAAGTAACAACAGTGCTTTGTATAAACGGTTCATGCGCTGCCCCGCTTGTGAAAGTTCTGCCAGCAGTTCAGACTGCTCATGGGTCATAGGTACGGTTTGCATCAGTAGTTCCACCTTGCTTTGAAAAATTGCAAGCGGTGTTTGCATTTCATGCGACACATTCTCTGTGAATTCTTTTTGTAAATAATATACTTCCCGGTTGCGGTTGATGAGTGATGCGATAGCTTTATTCAACACGGTAAATTCTGTAATGGTAGTTTCTTCAAAGTAGGGGAGTCCGTTCCCTTCTATCCGGAAAGCGCGGAGCTTATCAATTGTATTGTAAAAGGGAGCCCATAATTTTTTTGAAAGCAGCCGGTTAATCAAAACCAGTCCAACGATAATTAAAAATAACAATGCGCCAACGATCATTACAATATTTTCAATCAAATCTTCCGAGTCCAGCAGGGAACTTTTTAATTGAAGGATAAATGTTTTTCCGTTTATCTGTACAGGCGTTTCTAAAATCCGGTAAGGAATATTTTCGCGGGATATTTCGTCATAGGTGCTTATGGTATAGAACCGGTCGTGCTTTGCGCTGGTGCTTTCCGCCGGAATAAGTTTAGTATCCGGTTCAAATATGCCCGGTTGCGGCAGGTTATGAAATGAGCGTGTATTTTCAAGGCTGCCGGCGATCTTTGTTTTCTGCGCCACCAGGCTTTCATCTACATCTTCGGTAACAATGCTTTGTATGGCAAAATATAAGGTGGGTATAGCAATCAGTAATATTAGGATGGCATATAAAAGGTAAGAACGTATGGATTTATTGAGCAATTTCATATACGTACTTCAAATTTATAGCCCATGCCATAAATTGACTTTATATAATCGGAGCAGCCGGCCAATGTTAGTTTCTTTTTTAGGTTTTTTATATGGGCATAAATGAAATCGAAATTATCGAAAACATCCGCCTCATCTCCTGAAAGATGTTCGGCAATCGCGTTTTTTGAAATTACCCTGTTTTTATTGGTCACAAGATAAAGCAGCAGGTCATATTCCCGGCGGGTAAAAATAACAGGCTGGTTATTTACCAGGATAGCTTTGGCCAGGGTGTCTACAGTGAGTTCATTGAGTACAATGATGTTATTTCCATGAAAGCGGCGCCGGCGGATTACAGCGGCAATGCGGGCGCTAAGTTCCGATAAATGGAAAGGTTTGGCAAGATAATCATCGGCACCCAGGTTCAATCCGGTAATCCTGTCGTCTATTGAATCTTTTGCCGATATGATAATAACACCATCCGTTTTGTTATTCGCTTTTAAATCTTTTAAAACATTCAGCCCGTTGCCATCGGGTAAACTGATATCCAGCAGTATACAATCATAATCAAATACCTCCGTTTTTTCAATGGCTGTTTTTACCGTGTCGGCCAATTCGCAAACGTAATTCTCTGCCTTAAAATAAGCTACGATACTTTTACTCAGCGCTTTCTCATCTTCAACAATGAGTATCTTCATTTCAGGAATGTTTCTATAAATATAAAGGACGGATTCTGAATAAAAACTGAATTATTGATTCCTCTATTGCTATTGAATTATACCTGGTTCACAGCAACTTTGCGGCAGCCGGGAGAACTGCCTGGGAATGATTCACCACCCCAGCTCTTTGTTTTTCTGAAAAATAATACTATAAATCCGGACAAAAGTAACATCTCCTGAAATACAGGACTGCTAATTTTGGCATGCTATGGGAATCTGTATGTAAAATTTAAAAAACAATGTATGGAAAAGAAAGGCGTTAACCATCCCCACAGAGATCCTTCATTTGTTACCGGCGCATACTCAGATGCAGTGTTATCAGGCGGTTTTTTATTCGTTAGCGGGCAGGCTTCGGTTGATTTCAAAACTTCAAAGTTTGTATTGGGAACAATTGAAGAGGAGACACGGCGCACTCTTGATAATATCAAAGCTATTGTTGAAGCCGCCGGAGCTACGATGGAAGATATCGTGAAGTGCACGGTGCATTTAAGCGACATCGGCGAATTTGATCGCTACAATAAAATATATGCTGCTTATTTTCCGGGCATAAAGCCCGCCAGAACCACTGTTCAGTCCGTTTTGGCCGAAGGCATAAAAGTGGAAATTGATTGTATTGCCAGCGTATCCACCCAAGCGTAACTTAATGACAAGTATTAAAGACACCAATATAGGCATTGTGGGGGTTGGTTTAATGGGAAGCAGCATTGTGGCTTCTCTTCTGGCCGCCGGGCATAAGGTTAAAGCTATCGCTCCGCTTTCGGGAGAGCAGGAACTGGCGGCAGTACGCGTTAAAGAGCAGCTCCTCCTTTGTGAAAAAGGAGCGCTGTTAACAAAACCTGTATCCTTTTATTTATCTTCTTTAACGATTTCAGAAGATTATAATACGTTACAGGATTGCCGCCTGGTAGTGGAATGCATCATTGAAGATATTGAGATTAAAGAAGCGGTTTTCAAAAAAATTGCAGCCAATGTTCACAGGGATACTATTTTAGCGAGCAATACGTCTGCCATACCGATCAGTATATTGCAGGAATTTATTCCTAATCCTGAAAGGTTCATTGGCATTCACTGGGCTGAGCCGGCTTTTGCCACGCGGTTTCTTGAAATCATCTGCGGTGAAAAAACTGCTCCCCAAACGGCTGATTGGGTATTTGAACTGGCACATCAATGGGGAAAGGAACCTACTTTGCTCAGAAAGGATATCAGGGGATTTATTACCAACCGCCTGATGTATTCGGTATACAGGGAAGCGCTAACGCTGATAGAGAGCGGGCATGCAACAATTGAAGATGCCGATAAAGCTTTCCGGTATGACGCCGGCTCCTGGATAACGCTGATGGGTATCTTCAGACGGATGGATTTTACAGGTCTGCAGGATTTTCCGGTAATATTCAACACTTTATTTCCGGGCTTGAGCAATACCGGCGAAGTGCCTGCCATTGTGCGGGAATTGATGGATCTGGATGCAAGAGGTACTCAGAACTGTAAAGGCTTTTACCCTTACACCGAAGAAGAAGCCGGAAACTGGAATAAGGCTTTTGAAGCTTTTAACCAGGACATATACCGGCTTGCGGCGCTATACCCGGCTGAAGTAATTAGTCCTGTATTGAAGTAGTGCGGTTGGTACCCAACGAAGGAGGGTCAGACGGCACGATAAACACTGGAGATTTAAAGCAAATGGAAAACAATAAATACACACAATCTGCGAAGTTGCTTGAAAGGGCAAAGAAAGTAATGGCCGGCGGTGTTTCTTCTGAATTCAGGAAATACAATCATCCTCATGCCATTTTTTATACGCACGGCAAGGGAAGCCGGGTATATGATGTGGACGGCAATGTTTATCTCGATTTTACACTCAGTCAGGGACCATTGATCCTGGGTCATTCCCATCCGCATGTATTGAAAGCTGTAAATGAATATTCCCAACACGGACAATTATTTGCGGGCCAGCATATTAAAGAAATAGAACTGGCGGAAACCATCAGCCGTTTAATTCCTTCTGCGGAACTGATGCGTTTTTGCTTAGATGGGTCGGAAGCTGTTCAAACCGCCTTAAGAGTGGCAAGAGCCAAAACAGGAAGGAAAAAATTTTTACGTTTTGAAGGACATTATCATGGTTGGCTCGACAATATGTGCTGGGGCATTTCAGCGCCTTCTGCAATGGCGTTGGGTAGCAGGAAGCAGCCGGAAGTATTTCCATGGACAGCAGGTTTACCGGATCAGGTAAGAGACGAGTTCATTATAGCGCCATGGAATGATATGGAAACGCTTAAGGAAATAATAGGAGAGCATCATACCGAAATAGCCGCTATTATTACGGAACCCGTGATGTGTAATAACGGCTGTGTTCTTCCGGCAGATGGATTTTTGCCGGGCCTTCGGAAAATATGCGATCAATACGGAATGGCTTTGATTTTTGATGAGGTGATCACCGGCTTCCGGTTAGGTCTCGGGGGCGCCCAGCAATATTTTAATGTTAGTCCTGATCTTTCCATTTTTGCTAAAGCTATCGGTAGCGGATACCCTATAAGTGTGGTGGCAGGAAAGAAAGCATGGATGCATTTGATTGAAGAAGGTAAGGTAATTCATGCGGGAACAATGAATGCGGGTAATCCTACAGTTGCCGCGGCGCTGGCCACCATCGAAGTGCTGGAGAAAGAAAATCCATATCCCCGGATATTTCAATATGGAAAAAAATTAATGGAAGGGTTACGTGAAGCGGCGTTCCGTTACAATCATCACCTGGTTGTTCAGGGACCCGGCCCCATGTTTCATATTGCTTTTACAAGCAAAACCGAAATAAAGGATTACCGGGATACGCTGGACTTAGATCGTGATAAGCTGGGAAAATTCATTGCCGGCATGCACGACAGGGGTATAAGAATTATCGGAAGAGGGTTATGGTATATCAGCGCGGCGCATACAGCTGAAGATATAGATCATGCGGCACATACCGCTGCCGGGGTGTTGAGCAATATACAACCGGCATAATTGGCATTACTTATGCCCAAATAAAAAAGAATGGCATTAAACGGCACTAAAAAAGAAACGGTATTAATAACGGGAGAGGGGCGATTGGCCTATAGTATTGCTGTTTGTTTCTTGCAGTCAGGGTATCCGGTGGTACTGCGAACGGAAAATATGGCTGAAGCTAAAAAAAATATTGCAACGCATTATGCCGACTTACTTCGGTTTACCGGTGAAGCATTTAACAGAAAACACCTGGAAGTTACCAGTACGCTGGATGCCGGTGTGAACTACCAATTGGTTGTGGCAGTTACAGGCGAAGACATTCACGGTAAAAAATTGCTGCTAAGAGAATTGGAGAAAAAAGTGCCTGCAGGTGCAGTTATCGCTGTCAATACGGAAAGTATTCCCTTGTGCGTTTTGCACGACGGCACAACGCATCCGGAACGCATTATAGGACTCAACTGGACAGAACCTGCGCATACCACCTGGTTTATGGAGATCATAGCCAATGCTAAGAATGACAGGACCCTGGTTAAGCATCTGGCCAACGAGGCCAAAACATACTGGGGTAAAGATCCTTATATTATTTCAGGCGATCTTGGAATCCGTGCTAAAATGATGGCTGCCATGACAAGGGAAGCTTTTTACCTGGTAGAGCATGGCTATGCATCTGTGGAAGATATAGACAGGGCATGCAGAAATGATCCAGGGTATTATTTGCCTTTTGCGGGAAATTTCAGGTATATTGATTTGATGGGCGGCGCCGGCGCTTACGGACGGGTGATGAAAGACCTGAATCCTGAGTTGTCGAAATCTATAAAAATCCCTGATTTTTTTATAAACGCCGCTCAACAATGCGGTGCGCCTGCTGAAAATAGTAAGGGGCTATATGAATACGAGGAAGGTGATACGGAAAAATGGGAAGCAACCTTTCGTGAATTCAGTTACCGGATAAAACAGATTATTGATAAATATCCTTTTGCTTATTTAGAAGAGGGATCGTCTGAATAAAAGGCGATATTACATTTATACCTATCAGTTTAATGTATGGCTAAGCGATTTATTATTGATGCTCATCTTGATCTTGCCATGAATGCAATGGAATGGAATCGCGATCTTACACTTCCATTGGAAGAGATAAGGCTGAGAGAGATGAATTTAAAAGATAAGAACGACAGGGGAAGGGGCACGGTATGTTTGCCCGAACTGCGTAAGGGGGGGATCGGATTGGTAGTGGCTACCCAATTGTCGCGGGTAAACGCTGCAGGAAGTGCATTGCCGGGCTCAAGCTGGTATTCGCCACAGCAGGCCTGGGCGATGACGCAGGCACAGCTTGCCTGGTACAGAGAGATGGAAACTTTGGGAGAAATGGTACAGATCATTAACCTGCAGCAATTAGATGAGCACCTTGAGTTGTGGAACGATGAAACAATCGTGGAAACCGAAAAGCCTGTCGGCTATATCCTGAGCCTGGAAGGTGCAGATTCTTTAGTGAATATTTCCTACCTGCACAAGGCATACGCTTATGGCTTACGTGCAGTAGGTCCAGCTCATTTCGGACATGGACGATATGCTCCCGGAACTAAAATGGAAGGACTTTTGACACCGCAGGGCGTGGAGTTGGTAAAAGAGATGGATAAGCTCGGAATGATCTTAGACGTTACTCATTTAACAGACGGCGGCTTTAAGCAGATAATGGATTTATACAACGGGCCCGTGTGGGCGAGCCATCACAATGTAAGAACCATCGTGCCTGTGCAAAGGCAGCTTACCGACGAGCAGATCAGGTTGCTGATCGAAAGAGACGCGGTAATAGGCGGCATGCTGGACTGCTGGGCGATGGACAGCCGGTTTATTGATATGGTATCCGATCCCTGGCAACTGAACATCCGTCTTGAAAACCTGGTGGACCATTGGGATCATATCTGCCAGATAGCAGGGAACAGCAGGCATGTGGCTTTCGGTACCGACTTAGATGGAAATTTCGGAACGGAGCAGTCGCCCTGGGATATGAACTCCATTGCTGACCTTCAAAAATATGAAGCCATTCTTTCCGCGCGTGGGTATAAAACGGAAGACATTGACAACATATTTCACAAAAACTGGCTAAGGTTTTTACGGAAGGCGTGGGGGAATGTAAGATGGTAAAATGATAAGACGGGTAAGACGGGTAAGATGGTAAAATGGTAAGATGGTAAGATGGGTAAGATGGTAAAATGGTAAGACGCGTAAGATGGCAGAAGCTTTCTTACACTCTTCTCTCTTAGACTCTTACTTTCTTACGGTCTTACGGTCTTACGGTCTTGCTCTCTTACGGTCTTACACTCTTGTACCTTTATAGTTTTAAATCTCAAATCTCAAATGAATAATTTTTCCGCCGGCGCCGCGCAGGTTGACATCACCCCCCCGCTGGGTACCATCATCAACGGTGAGTTCGTGGCTTTTTACGCCCATACCATTCATGATCCTTTGTACTCAAAAGCATTGGTCTTACGCAATGATATAACTACTGTTGCTATCGTTATAGTGGATATCTGCGCCATGGAAAAAGCGTTTATCGAAGAAGTAAAAAAAGAAATCCACAGCCAGGCAGGGATTCCTGCAGATCACATTTTAATAGCGGCTACCCATACTCATTTTGCGGGCTCAATAGTTGATTTACTGGGTGGCCCCTGCGATTTGGGATATAGAAAAGGTTTGGTTGCTAAAATTGTTCAGTCTGTAAAAGATGCTTTGGCAAAACTGCAGCCTGCAAAACTGGGTTATGCATCTGTTGCTGTTCCTGAGCATGTGGTATGCAGACGATATTATATGAAACCTGGGTATGAGGCGAGAAATCCCGTTACTAACGGATGGGATATAATAAAAACAAATCCTGCAGGAGGTGAAGCGTATATAGATAAAAGAGCATCGGCTGTTGATCCTGAACTGAGTGCCGTTGCCATTCAATCTATAGAGGGTGAATGGATCAGCCTGCTGGCCAATTATTCCATGCATTATGTTGGCGACTGTGCCAACGGAACGGTAACTGCAGATTATTTTGGCGTATTTGCAAGACACATTAGTACAATGCTTAAGGCTAATGAGCATTTTGTTGCCATGCTCAGCAACGGTACCAGCGGTGAGGCAAACATCTGGGATTTTCTTCAGCCTGATCGTTATCCAAAAGGCGAACATGAAAAGAAGGAACTGATCGGTAAGGACCTTTCGGCAAAATTGAGTGAAGCAATAAAAAACATACAGTGGCAGGCCAATCCTGTAATCTCCGCAGTTTTTAAAGAAGTAACACTGGGCGTTCGCAAGCCATCCGCTGCAGAAGTGGAAGCGGCAAAAAAAATAGTAGCACAAACAGACTACCGTTTAATAGACCCTGCAGTTCCGGAAGCTATGGCAAAAATATACGCGAGGGAACAGGTACTGCTGAATGAATATCCCGATACGATTGAATTTCCTGTACAGGCATTAAAGATCGGCGATATTGCTATTGGCGGGCTGGGCGGAGAGTTTTTTGCGGAAACAGGACTTGCATTGAAACAACAAATCAATACCCGTAAATATTTCACCATCACTATGGCCAATGGATATATCGGTTATGTTCCGCCCGCACATGAAATAGAAAAAGGCGGCTATGAAACATGGAGATGCAGAAGCAGTCATGTGAAAGAAGATGGAGAAGGAATAGTGAGAAATGCATTATATAAAATGGTGAAGACCGTAAGAGAGTAAGAGAGTAAGAAAGTAAGAAAGTAAGAAAGTAAGAGAGTAAGAGAGTAAGAAAGTAAGAGAGTAAGAAAGTAAGAGAGTAAGAAAGTAAGAGAGTAAGACCGTAAGAGAGTAAGACCGTAAGAGAGCAAGACCGTAAGAAAGTAAGAGGTCAAGGGAGGGGAGTAAGCTTTTTCTTACCATCTTGCTATCTTACCATTTTACCTATCTTACCATTTTACCTGTCTTACCATCTTACCTGTCTTGCTGTCTTACCATCTTGCTATCCTGCCATCTATATTCAGGGTTAAATAAATTGCGAAACCAATAGTCAAGAAATGATGAAATTGCTGTACAGCCTTGCATTTTGCTGGCTGGTTATTTTAACAGGTTGTGATCAGGGTATTGAGCCGGTTATTGTAAAACATCGGTTGATCTATAACAACGACGGTACAGAAATCCTGGGCAATAACTGGTTTGGAAAACGGCCGCTCACCCTGTCGGATGTTAACCAATACGTGGATATGATTGCCGGCTCACAGGTTACTACTTTTATGATATGTTCGGGTAGCGACTTTTTTTATTATCGCTCAAAATTCGGCAATATTATCGGTGATGATAAGAACGGTGAGCTAAATTGTGGCGGCAATATTGAATACCACCGACTCCTGAATCGTTTATATCAGAATGCAGTGTTGCTGGAGAAAGAGGCCGGAACAGATATTGTTGAAGCTACTTTGAAAAGAGCAAAGGAAAAAAAGCTGGAAGCTTTCATCACCTATCGGATGAACGATCTGCACTTTGCAGATACGGCTACCAATTGTCCCATACAATACAGTGCTTTTTGGATTGCCCATCCGCAATACTGGACCAATGATACTACACTAACCGGTTGGAACAGCTCCCGTGCCCTGGATTTTGCCCACAAGGAGGTAAGAGACCATAAACTCGGCATCATCAGGGAGCAGCTTGAAAAATATGGCGCGCTGATCGACGGTTATGAACTCGACTTTATGCGTTTCATCGTGTATTTTAAAAAGAATGAGGCACGGCAAAATGCACACCTTATTACCGGCATGATGCAATCTGTAAAGCGTATGACAGACTCGATCGGGCAACTTCATAACAAAAAAATTTTGCTTACCGCACGCGTGCCCGCAACGCTTGCAAACTGCGGGGAAAAGGGACTGGATGTGAAGGAGTGGGTAAAACAGGGGCTGGTTGATTTTTTAACCATGGGGATTCACTGGTTGGGTGAGCCTGCCATGCCGGTAGCGGAATTTAAAAAGCAATTGGATTTTGAAATTCCGGTTTATGCTTCACTTGATGATGGTACCTACAATCCCCGTGAAGGTTATTCACATGGAATGTACAGGGGCATGGCATCTCATGCTATGGCACAGGGTGCAGATGGAGCATATCTCTTCAATTATTTTTTTACTGCGTACAATGAAGCGGGGCAAAAACTGCAACCGGAAGAAGGTACTGTAGTATGCCGTACCATAGCACCGGAACTATTGCAGGAGCTTGGATCGCTGGAAACCCTGAAAAAAAGAAACAAAGTTTACATGCTTTCGGATGGTGCCACTTCTTACAGTTTAACACCGAACAGCCCTTTACCGCTGGATCTTCGCGGGAATACAGAAGCCGCTGTTTTTGTAGGAGATGATGTAGCTGCAGATAAGCCAGAAGAAATCATCTTGTTTATACGCACAAATACCGCAGATTCGTTTTCTGTTTTAATAAATGGCCACACGCTAAAACAAACAAATGCTGAATACCCAAAAAGATATGACAAGCTGCGCGGTATAAAGGGTAGTCAAAAAGTTACGGCTTTTATTGTGCCGCCAAATGATCTGTCGCAAGGAAAAAATCAACTGACTTTTTCCGCTGAAGGGGGTTCCGTAATTGTACAGCGCATTGAACTGGTTTTAAAATATGGCGATGTGGAACGGCATGGCTATTTTTAGTTTGATACCCGCTTTTTAGGACTTTATTTTATGTACAGGTAATTGTTGCCGACGTTCATGGAATCCGGAGGTTTATTGCGTTAACCTGCCTGCAAACCGTCTTTTCAAATATCCACCCCACAAAAGATTAATGGACACCCGAACCAACTGCGGAATGCTTGCTTAACTGACTATTTCTTTTGAGGATATGGCTGTTGCCGCGGCACTGGTTGCTATCAATCTTCACTTCCGGATTTCACTGCGATTTCATATTCTTTTCATCAAAAAATAATATGATGTTGTTCTGAAAAATAGTATTAAGAATGTAAATAAAAGTAGCATATTTTGATAAATAGTAAAATTAGATTTGAAACTGGAATTAACCATCCCGCTTGTGTTATGAATAGAAAACATTTTACAGATCATTCTGATTTCTTTAAACTGCCAAAAACTACGATTATGATTCGACAACTCCGAGAAAAGTTTCAATTACAGCATTCGCTGAAAAATTTTGCAGGAAAGATGTTCTCAATATTGATGGTTTTGCTTTTTAGCGTAGGATTTGCTCAAGGGCAAAATGCTGTTACAGGGAAAATAACAAATGAAAGAGGGGAGCCTTTGGCTGGAGCCAGCGTAAAAATTAAAAACTCCAACAGCGGCACTACAACAAATGAAGAAGGGTTGTTTAGCATTAATGTTGCTAATCTTAATATAACGCTCATTGTTAGTTCAGTTGGATTTCAAACAAGAGATATTCCTTTAAATGGCAAATCAAATATTGATATATCCCTGGAAGGTGGAGTTGATCCACTCTCTGAAGTTGTTGTTGTTGGGTTTGGGTCTCAGCAGCGCAGGAGTGAAATAACTACTGCCGTTTCAAAACTTGATAATAAAGTGCTGGAAAATATTCCTTACTCAAATGCTGCGGCTGCATTGCAGGGTACGCTGGCAGGGGTGCGTGTACAAACCAATTCAGGGCAACCCGGTGCAGCACCTAATATTATCGTTAGAGGCGGAACTTCCATAAATAGTCCAAATAGTTCGCCACCAATTTACATTATTGACGGAGTGTTGCGGGGTAATATGGATGATATCAGTGCACACGATATTAAATCTATACAGGTATTAAAGGATGCTGCGGCAACTGCAATTTATGGAGCGCAGGGGTCTAACGGCGTGGTAATTGTAGAAACAAAATCTGGTCAGTCGGGCAAAACGCAGGTTAATTATAAGTTTGATTTGGTGAGGTCTGAGGTTGCCAAAACTTATGATATTCTTACGGGAAAAGATGAAGCTTATTTTTCCCGCCTGGGTATATTAGCAACCGGGGGAATAAATCCCGCGTTTCTCGCACAATTAGATGGAAGCACCTACCTGGGGGGAGCTGGTAATGATCTTACCAATAAAACAACGGGTTCATTACAATATCTTACACCGGAGAACCAGTATAAGCTCAACGAAGGCTGGGAAAGTATTCCTGACCCCGCAGACCCGTCAAGAACTTTAATATTTAACAGTGTAGACTGGCAAAGTATGCTTTTTAGAAAGTCGCTTTCCCAAAATCATGCAATTTCAGTTTCAGGTGGAACTCAAAAGGCGAGATTTTATTTAGGTTTAGGATACCTGGATAGTAAAGGAATTGCTATACAAACAGATTACAAGCGGTTTACAATGAACCTTAATGGAGAGCTTAATATTAATGACAGAATAAAGATTTTCTCCAGAGTAATGTACTCTAATACAAGGAATACACAGGTGCCGACAACAGATATTTTTAAATCTTCCCTCATTGCGCCTGCAACCGATAAGCTATATTTTGAAGATGGAACCCTCTCCCCTGGACGTAGTTTAGGATATTCCAATCCATTTTATAGATCATCGGTTTATCATCCAAAAAATATCGCAAATGACCTGACCCTGATTGCGGGTGGTGAAGCTGAAATTATTGCAGGTTTGACTTTTAGTCCTCAGGTTTCCGTGCAATATAGAGGAGGTTACTCCAGGAATTTTTTACGGACCTACTTGAATGGACCAAGTACACTTGTAACCTCACGCACGGCTACCGGTTCATATGCAGAGAACTTTCGGCCACAGGTGAATGCTGTATTAAACTACGGTAAAGTATTTAACAATGATCACGATTTTGAGATAAAAGCAGGCTTGTCGTATTTATGGGCTAATAATATTTCGCTATCGGCTACAGGTCAAAACGCTGCAACCGATATCATCCCAACATTAAATGCTTCTGCAACACCAACAGCAGTTTCCGGTTCAGAAACACAACAGGTGTTGACAGGTTATTTTTCAAGGGCTGCATATAATTATAAAGGCAAGTATCTTTTTAGCGCAAGCTTGAGATATGACGGTGCATCAAACTTAGGCACAGATAATAAGTGGGGTTTCTTTCCTGGTGTATCTGCAGGATGGAATATTGACAGAGAGGATTTCTGGAAATTCTTACCTGCAGGTTTGGTTAAATTGAAATTAAGAGCCAGTTATGGTGTAACAGGTAATATTAGCGGATTGGGATTGTACCAGGCGCAGGGAGAATATAATGCTTCTTCGAGATATTATGGTTCTTCAGGTATTATGATATCAACTTTGCCGAATCAGAATTTAAAGTGGGAGCAATCAAAGACACTTGACATTGGAGCAGATTTGGGATTATTCGACAATAGAGTGAGTGTTATTTTTGATTACTACAGACGAGTTACTGAAAACCTTCTAACCTCTTTAACACTGCCTCCTTCAACAGGATTTCCCAGCATATTAACAAATTACGGATCTCTTGAAAACAAGGGGTATGAGATAGAATTGTCTGCCAGAGTATTATCTCCTGAATCTCCAGTTCAATGGAATATTGCGTTTAATACTGCGAAGGTTAATAGTAAAATTATGAAGTTGCCCGAAAACGGAATTGAGAATAACAGGGTAGGCGGCGTATATGTATATGATCCTGCCAGGGGAAGTTATGCATGGCTCGGTGGTTTGCAGGAAGGGCAAAGGATCGGGGACCAATATGCATATCAGCAGGTAAGCGTTTATTCAACCAATGCTGAAGCCGCAAAAGCACCTATTGATATGTTGCTACCCAGTGCAAGTAAGATGAAGTATGGCGGAGATGTAAATTGGATGGACGTTGACCGTAATGATACTATAGATACGAGGGATCGTATTTACATGGGAAATGTTATTCCACGAATAACAGGCGGTTTTACAAATACTGTTAATTATAAGGGACTGAGTCTAACAGTCAGAATGGATTATACATTGGGTGCAACCATTTATAATGAAACAGCTGCAAGGCTGGAAGGAAATTTTTCGGGGGCAAATGCGATAAGTGGGCATATGCTAAGATCCTGGCAGAAGGAAGGAGATGTTACGGATGTGCCCAGGTATTATTGGGCCGATCAGAATGCACAATGGAATGTGTGGAATAATAGAGGAAGTTCCCGGTTTTATCAAAGTACAGATTTCTTATGTTTAAGAGAAGTGACGCTTGCATACAGGTTGCCGCAAAGTCTGCTGAAACAGATAAAAATTTCTGATATCACATTAAATCTCACAGGAAGTAATTTGAAGTATTTTACGAATTACGAAGGGTTGAGTCCTGAACAAACAAATACAGAAACCGCGTATCCTAACCCAAGATCATTCATTTTCGGAGCTTCAATTACTTTCTAACTGAAAAACTGTAATAAGATGAGAAAAAATAACATATTGATATTTTCAGCTTTAATAATTACGATTGGAACTGGTTGTACCAAAACATTGGAACTTGAACCTGTCAGTTCTATTTCAACTGCATCATTCTGGAAATCTGAAGACGATGCAAACGGAGCATTAAGAGGTATGTATATAAGGCTACGTAGCGTTACTGCCACAAACTTATATTTATGGGGGGAATCGAGAAGTCAAAATCTAAAACAGTCACTTGGAAATGATTTTAGTAATCTCAGGCTATATAATAATACGTTAGATCCCACTGTTGCAGGTCCTGACTGGAGTTCGGTATATCGTGTAATTAATGATGTTAATCTTATTTTGAAATATTTACCTAACATTTCCTTTAAAACAGAGGCCGATAAAAATAGGTCATTAGCAGAGGCCTACGCTATGAGAGCTTATTGCTATTTTATTATGGCTAAAACATGGGGGGACCTGCCTCTTGTTACTGAACCAACAGAAGGCTATAATCCTGATGTTATTTACAGGGAAAGAACTTCTGTTGCTGCAATATTTACCCAAATAAAAAGTGATATAGCACAGGGGCTGTCTCTTTTCTCTGATAATAGCTTTACTGCCGGGAGGAACAGATGGTCAAAACCGGCATTAAATGCGCTTAAGGGGGATGTATTTTTATGGACAGCAAAAAAATTAAACGGAGGCAATGAAGATTTGACTGCAGCACTTTCTGCTTTGAATGATGTAGACGCGGCAGATGTACAGCTATTGAGTGATTTTGGAAGAATCTTTGATTATGACAATAAAGGGAATAAGGAAATTTTAATGGCGAATAATTTCCTTCTCAATGAAACAGGAAGCACTTTCATGCAGAATATGTACATAGATGCGTATCCACCCAATAGTGATCCTGCAGCAGTTGCAATTATTGGCGCTGTTGGAGGGGCAAATTACTGGACATTGACTGATGATACGAGGCAAAAGTTTAAAGCGGAGGATTTACGCAGAACTGCAACTTATACAGAACTGTATAGCTATGATGAAGCAACCAGCGCATATACTAAGTTTTATGGTTGTATCCAGAGGAAGTTTGACGGCATGATCAATGCAGGTGCCAGAACCTTTATTGATGATGTGGTATTGTATAGATATGCTGATGTGTTGTTGATGAAGGCAGAAGCCCAGAATGCATTAGACCAGGACCCTTCTGATGCAATGAATAAAATAAGGAAGCGGGCGTTTGGCAGTAATTTTAGCGGTAATGAATTTGTATCCGGGTCAAAAGAGGATAATAATAATGCCATTTTAGAGGAACGTTTACTGGAATTTTTATATGAAGGAAAATATTGGTGGGATATATTGAGGTTCGATAAAGCTGCTGAATTAATACCATATTTTCAAAGCAACCCCACTGACACCTATAAATATCTCTGGCCGCTTTCGTTATCTATTTTAAGTACGGAACCTAAGGCTAATCAAAACCCTGGTTATCAATAGGAATAAGCAATGAGCGCTTTCAAAACAAGTCTTTTAGTTCGTTCGGTGTTTCGGCATTCCATGATGATATGTATGTTGATATATGCAACAAACATGTATGCTCAGAAAAATGTTAGTGAAGGGGTTTATCCGATAGAGTCTTCCAGGCAATTGTTCATAGACAATATCTTAATAGAAAAGGTTACAGGAAAGGGCATTCTTCTGCTTCATCATCCCGTACCGCGTAATGTTGTTTTGGAAGCCGACGAAGGGTGGGAGGGGAATGGAACAAACTATGTTACGGTTTTTAAAGATGGAGACAGATACCGGATGTACTACCGTGCGGGGCACTATTCTTATATTGGGGGTAAAGACAGACCTAACCGTAAAGATATTTACTGTTATGCGGAAAGTATGGACGGAATTTACTGGAAGAAACCTGTTCTTGAAATCATTAACTGGGGAGGGTCATTTAAAAACAATATTATACTGGACTCTATTGGTAACCATGCTTTCTCCCCGTTTTTAGATGGGAATCCGGATTGTAGTCCTGATGCGAAATACAAAGCACTCGGATGGGGAGGAGGTGAGCATGGGCTGTATGCTTTTAAATCTTCTGACGGCATACATTGGACCCTAATGAATGAAAATCCCGTTATTACCAAAGGAGCTTTTGATTCTCAAAACCTGGCATTCTGGGACACTGAGAAAAAGGAATACAGGTGCTATGTACGCGATTTTCGTAATAAAACCAAAGGCTCTGTAAACCTTATCAATGCATCAATAGATGCTGGACGGGATATTCGCACTGCTGCATCTAAAGATTTTATTCACTGGACAGAACCGAAGTTTGTGAGCTATGAAGCAAATACAGACCCGGGAGGCACTGTGCCCGACAAAAAATCGCGTTCCAAAGACTATCCCGCCGGCAGGGTTAGTGAATTATATACTAATCAGGTAATCCCATATTATCGTTCGCCCGGATTATTTATAGGTTTTCCCACAAGGTATGTAGATAAAGGGTGGACCACATCAGCAAAGCTTTTGCCACGCTTTGATTACCGGCAGACAAGGGCGGCTGATTCCCGCAGAGAAGGAACAGCTATAACAGAAGGCATGATTATGAGTAGCAGAAACGGGGATCATTTTAATATCTGGCCGGAGGCTTTCCTGCGTCCGGGACTCAGAAAATATGATACATGGTTTTATGGAGATATGTACCAAAACTGGGGATTGGCAGAGACGCCATCTGACATTGAAGATGCACCAGCGGAAATATCAATGTATGCAACGGAGAAGACACTGCAGGAAACAGGAGTAAGAATAAGACGATATACGATCCGGATAGATGGTTTTGTTTCGCTTCATGCACCACTTGCCGGAGGTGAGCTCATTACTAAACCATTTACTTTTAACGGAAGTAACCTTAGTTTGAATGTTTCAACCTCTGCTGCCGGTTCGGTTAAGGTGGAAATCCAGCAACCGGATGGTAAAGCCATCCCGGGATTTTTTTTAGATGATTGTGAAGAGATATATGGCGATGATTTGGATCGGCAGGTTATATGGAAGCCCGGTGCTGATCTTGCTAAATTACAGGGAATTGCTGTCAGGTTGCGGATAGCGGTAAAGGATGGAGATGTTTACTCATTCATATTTAAGTAGGTATTAAGGTGTGTATTATTCAGGTGTTAAAGCCACTCATTCATTTCGAAAAGCATATTTATGTTTACAAATCTTAGAAGAAAGAACCTTTTTTTCGGATTAGCCATCATTTGCTCTGTTATTCAAACGAATTTGCTTGCTCAAATAAGTAAATCATTACAAATAAGGGATAACAGAGAACTTTTCGTAGATCAATATCTGATAGAAAATTTTACTCATGTACAACAAAAGCTTCATCATCCCAAAAATGAGGGGCCTGTATTATATTTCGATAGGAAATGGGAAGGGAATTTTAGCGGCTATTCTACTGTAATAAAAGATGGTGACTTGTATAGGTTGTATTATAGAGGAATTCGTGAAGTTGGCAACGATGGCAGTGAAAGCGAAGTTACCTGTTACGCAGAGTCCAGGGACGGTAAAGTATGGGTCAAGCCTGAATTGGGAATACATGAAATGGATGGATCTGCAGGCAATAATATCATTCTTGCTAATGCAGCACCTGTTACACACAATTTCTCACCGTTTCTTGATAAGAATCCCAATGCAAAAGCTACAGAAAGGTATAAAGCACTTGGCGGCATAAAAAAGAGCGGATTAAAGGCATACATATCTTCCGATGGGATACATTGGAAAATATTGGCAGACCAACCGGTTATTACAGAAGGAGATTTTGATTCGCAAAATGTTGCATTTTGGTCTGAAACGGAGAAGAAGTATATCTGTTATCTCAGGTCCTCAGCTATTTCTCCTGATAAAAAAAAATACAGATCGGTAAGCAGAACCACATCTGAAGATTTTATCAATTGGAGCAAACCTGAGCCCATGCAGTTTGGGGATGTGCCTTATGATCATCTTTACACACAGCAAACCAGCTCTTACTATCGTGCTCCCCAGATTTATATCGCTATTGGTGCGCGATTTATGCCAGGCAGGCAGGTAGTGTCGGATGAACAGGCTGCTGTGCTGAATGTAAATTCCAAATATTATAAAGATTGTTCGGATGCGATTTTTATGACTACCCGCGGAGGGAATCTGTATAACAGAACATTCCTGGAGTCAATTATCAGGCCGGAAATAGGATTGGAGAATTGGGTGTCCCGCTCCAACTATCCTGCGCTTAATATTGTTGAAACCGGGGCAAATGAAATGTCTGTATATGTTAATGAGAGTTATGCGCAGCAAGGCGCTCATCTAAAAAGATATTCAATGCGTATTGATGGTTTGGTGTCAGCACATGCAGAAATGAAAGAAGGATATGTAATTACCAAACCAATACAATTTGAAGGAATGGAACTGGAAATTAATTATTCTACTTCGGCGGCAGGTTTTGTGAAAGTGGAAATACTAGATACGAATGGAAAGCCTGTTCCGGGATTTTCAAAGGATGATGCTACTGAGATAATCGGGAATGAAATTAAGAGAATAGTAGGGTGGAAAACTAACCAGTCTGTACAGGCTTTATCAGGTAGGCCAATCCGATTGAAATTTTATTTAAAAGATGCAGACTTGTTTTCTTTTAAGTTTATAGGATTAGGTAGAATGACCTCAAACTAAAGATAATACATTGCGGAGACTAATTAAATTAGTATTTTTATTCTAAATTATTTAGTTATGTTTAAAGGAATAAATGCTATTGATTTTGCTAAACA
>Ga0209916_1000135_pt1 | contig 161186 bp, 142 predicted proteins | sample ThiBio_1000_plan_FD_183956 | JGI IMG/M metagenome (GOLD analysis project Ga0209916, IMG submission 183956) | Wastewater bioreactor microbial communities from Cape Town, South Africa - Thiocy_solids_2 (SPAdes) | ecosystem: Engineered > Bioreactor > Thiocyanate-remediating > Anaerobic-Aerobic ...
GGGTGAAGGCCGGGTTTTTAGACTTTATTATAGTTTCCCATTATCTCCACAATAATTTTCAATTACCGATAGAAGAGTACCGATCTCTTTTTCCCCATGATTTCCCTGTGTATGCATCCGTTGAAGTAGAACCAACTATGGAAAGGTATTATAACATAGCCTATCCATTATGGCAAAAAAAAGTGAACGGAATATATTTGTTTAATTTTTTTACAAGTAAAGGTAGCAAAAACCCACCTCCATACGACTCCATAAGCAAGGTTGGTTACCCCCTTATTGCAACGGATTCTGTGTTATTGGTAGCCAACAGGCATTCCAGTACCTTATCTTATGTAAATCCAAAGACGTTCAAGATTCTTAAGAGTATTCCTACCGGTCCACATCCCGGGGCTATCGTTGTAACCCCGGATCAGAAAACAGCTTACGTGAGCAATTTTGAGCACAATCATAGTCCCGCTGGAAACAAAATTTCTGTAATCGATCTGGTGGAAGGAAAGAAGATCAAAGATCTATCAATATCTTATTATGGTCGCTTGCATGGAGGGGCAGTTTCTCCTGATGGCAGGTATGTTTATTTCACTTCGGAATATTTAGGTTATGTAATTGAGATAGAAACGGAAAGCAACAGGTTTGTGCGGGCAATTGCCACACAAGGGAGAGCGCCGCATATGGTGTATGTTTCCCCGGACGGAAAATATTTATTAACCGCTAACCGGGCCTCCGGTGATATATCGGTCATTGACCGGTCCACCGGCTGCCTGCTTAAAAAGATCGCTTCCGGCAAAGGTGTGGAGGCGATGGCTTTCACGCCCGACAGAAAATTTGTATGGGCGTTGAACCGGGCAGAAGGAAGCGTAAGCATAATAGACATGCAGAAGCTGGAAGTAATGAAGACTTTGGATTGTGGAGGCATGCCTGTTCGGATCAGGTTTACTTCCGATGGGAAGAGAGCATTGATCTCGGGATGGACCAAAGCAGGTACACTAATGGTGATTGATGCGGTGACCTTCAGGGAGATAAAGCGGATAAAAGTTGGCGGTTATGCTATTGGAGTTGAGCTTTCTGCCGATGAGCGATATGCTTTTGTAGGATGCGAGGACCTGCTGGAGCCGGGAGCTTTGCCTGATATCTTAGTCCACTCAAAAAAATATAAAACAGCATCCGATGGTGTGCACATCGTTGACATGAATACATTAAAGGTGGTATCAGTAATAAAAACAGGGCTGGGACCCGGTCCAATGTCCATGTGGTATCCTTTTAAATAAAAAGGTGCAAAGGCTATTATTTAAAACGACCATAAAACTGAAATTAATATGCCTGAAAATAGACATACCGAAAGAAGGCTGATATTTTTCTTACCTGAAAAAATTTATTTACCATACTTTATTATTTCAGCATGCCTGACGGGCATGATCTTATTATCAAAAAAAACTTCATCTCAAACCTGGATACAAAATTCGCTGTCAGGTTTTGCCAAAGGCACTCTTGATGCATCGGGACAAAACCTTTATATTAATTCTAAAGGCCAAATCCGGACTATTCATCGTTTTGATCTTAATAATGACGGGAACATAGATTTATTATTCAACAGCACTCACGATTATGATTATGTTGTTCCTGCAACTATAATGTCTCTGACAAAAGATAGAAAGATGACGGTTGGAGACCTGGCTGTCACAGGAAGTCTGTCTGTGCAGGTTGCCGATCTCAACAAGGATGGATTTCCTGATCTGGTTTTTTGTCCTAATTCAAGCGGACTCCAAAATTCTCGCGGGATGCTTACTATTATATGGGGAGGAGAAGATGGTTGGCCTTCGCACAGGAGCAATGGCTTACTGCCTATAAATAGTGCTAAATCGGTAGTGGTAGCCGATATGGATAGGGACGGATGGCCGGATATTGTGACTTTGAATTCAGCAGCATGGAATCCGGGCCAGCCGGAAGGTAATATTATCAGAATTTATTGGGGCGGATCGAATGGTTTTATGATGGAAAATTTTAAGGATGTGGGGATAGAAAAAGCGAATAGCCTGTTGTCAGTTGATTTTGATTCGGATGGCTTTAAAGATGTTGCGATACTTACGGGTAATGCCGTAAACATGCTTTGGGCAACAAAAATAAAGGATAGTGCATCTAAAACAGATAATTCCAGAATCTTTGAACTTTCAAAAATCCGCTTGCCTGATGCTGAGGGGACCTCTTTTACCGCCGGAGACATTGACGGGGATGGGCATCCGGATATCATTGTTGGTTGCCCCGAAAAGCTTTGTTTCATTAATGGTAAAGGGGGCCGGAACAGCAGGTCAATAAAAACTGTTCCTGTAAAAGTCAACGCTACTTCCGTTTCTGCTGGAGATATTGATGGTGATGGAAGTACTGATATTATTATTTCTTCCTCCCTGCTAAATCCTGAAATTGGAGAATCAATGGGGGAAAGTAAAACGATTAATAGCAATAGCGTGATTTTATGGGGCGACAAAGGCAATTTATCATCTGGCCAAACAACGGAACTGGAAGCTCCATATAGTGTTTCCACGGCTATCGCAGATATTGACGGAGATGGTTACCAGGATATAATTTGTGCCATTGAACGTGGGGAAGAAACGTATGCCGCTGAATCAAAAATTTTTTTTGGCAAGGGAAACCGGACTTTTGAACAAAGTAAAAAAAGTATTCCATCCAGTGGTGCTTATAATATTGCCGTTATACCCCCCGACAAAAAAGGTATATCTCACGTGATTATTTGCAACCGTATGAAAGGAACGATCGATGAGAAAGTGCCCCTCTATCTTTACTGGGGGAGCGAAGAAGGGTTCGAAGTAGAAAATAAAACGCTCATCCCTTTCGAGAGCGGCTATCAATCTTTGGCGGCAGATATCAATGAAGATGGATATGTAGATATTGTTTCCATGAATTCAATGCATGGCGGGGGAGAGAAAGGAGCTACTGCAGGAGTAAATATTTTCTGGGGAAGTGAACAGGGATTTGATTTCAATAATAACCGAACCGTTTTGAGTGAAGAAAATGCCGGCACGTGCAACATTGCGGATTTAAATCAGGACGGATACCTGGACCTCGTTATCGGCTTCTTTGAACACCCGGATATGAAACCTACCAGCCTGGTAATATACTATGGCTCAACATCCGGAATAGAATCTAAAAACAGGGTAGCCATACCGTGTGAAGGTAGATCAACAAGCCCTACGATTGCTGATTATAATAAAGACGGCTGGCTTGATATAGCTGTTTGCTCTTTTCAAAATGATATGCTTCGCATTTTTTGGGGAAGTGCAGGAGGCATTAATGAAAAAAATCAGCAGAATATTCATGTTCCGTCAATCATTGATTTAGAAACTGCAGACTTTAATAATGATGGCTATCTTGATCTGGTGGCTTGTAGCTATAACGATAAAGTGAATCATCACTATGATACGGGAATAAAACTTTTATGGGGAGGGGCAAGCGGTTTTCAACAATGGAATTGGCAATGGTTGCCCGGCTTTACGCCTCTTGGACCTGTAGTTTCTGATTTTGATGGCGATGGATATTTAGATCTTTTTTGCCCTTCCTATCTTGGAGATATTACCAGGGAAGATCTTCCGATGAATCTTTATTGGGGTAGCGCTGAAGGCTTTGATATTGAAAGAAAAACAGTATTGATCGGCAATTCGGGAACTGATGGTCTGGCGGCTGACTTTAATAAAGACGGTAAAATGGATCTGGTAGTAGCAGGACATACTTCAAACGGAGCGCACAGCAAAGGTGTTTCAAAAGTGTATTACAATGACGGAAAAAGATTTACTAGCCAATCCATGGCGGTTAAATACCTGCCTTCCCCCGGGTGCCACTGGATGTGGAACACGGATATGGGAGGCATCTATGATAGAAAATGGGAGCAGATTTACACATCCGAAATTTTTATCTGGAATAAAAAAAGATCAGAAGCTACAATAGCTTATACAGCAGATATTCCCCCGGGCACTAAGCTCAATTTTGAAGTACGTGGTGCAGCGTCTAGGAACTTATTGAGCCAGGCTGTATGGCAACCCGTCAGCTCAGATAATTTTAAAATGAATGAAACGAATCGTTGTCTTCAGTACAGAGCGATTTTTATTTCTGATAATGGCGACAGGTATCCGATTCTTAGTAGTGTTACTGTAAAGATTAAATGATGGGACCGTCAAACAAAAAAAAATATTTAAAAAAATTAAAGATTCCAATAATTATGCAGAAGCTTTTGAGTACCGGTCTCATTTACCGCAATGCCAGTCCACATGTTTCAAGTAAACAGGCGTATTTCCCATCCGTTGTTCTTATGGATAATGGCGAGATGTTGGCCTCGTTTGTTATTGGCGAGGCATTTGAAGCAGTAAATTTGAACACTTATGTTGCGCACTCAAAAGATATGGGTGAAACCTGGTCTGAGCCAGAGCCGCTTTTATACCAGGAATCAAACAATTTCTTGTCGAATTGTGCGCGGATCACAGCTCTCCCTAATGGCAATATAGTGGCTATTGTGGTGCAGTGCCACCGTGAGCATCACCCTGAGGAGGGATTGGCTAACCCCGAAAACCTTGGTTTTGTGCCAACGGATTTACTACTGGTTCGCTCCGCCGATTTTGGACATTCCTGGACGTCGCCGCAGACTATAGTTCCGCCGATTATCGGGCCGTCATTTGAATTATGTGCGTCTATTATACCACTGCAAGATGGGCGCTGGCTTTGGCCTACTTCCACCTGGCGTAGTTGGGAGGGGTATTCTCCCAATGGAATGAAAATGATTGCATTTGTTTCATACGATAAGGGTAATACGTGGCCGGAATACCTGGATGTTATGAATGACAATGCCCAGAAGGTCATTTACTGGGAAGGGAAAGTTATTGAATTAAGCAACCATATGCTGGTGGCAGTTGCATGGGCTTATCATGAAACGCAGGGGAAAGATCTGCCCAATCATTATACCATAAGCCGTGACGGCGGTAAAACCTGGATGGTACCGCGTTCTACTCATATTCAGGGACAAACAATGGCAATTACAGCATTGCATGACGGCCGTTTGCTAAGTGTTTATCGAAGGATAGATAAACCTGGGTTATGGGTAACCATTTCAAGATTAGACAACGATGCATGGATCAATGAAAACGAATTCCCCTTGTGGGGGGCACAATCAGAGCGCCTACCACATCATTCGGATAATATGGTGCATGATTTCAATGAACTTAAATTTGGCGCCCCGAGCATTACTGTACTGCCCGGTAATTGTATATACATCGCTTTTTGGTGTTATGAGAAAATGGTATCAAATATCAGATGGTTTAAGCTGATTGTTTAAGAATGATATCGAATTAAACATACTGAGGATGAGAAAAGAAGCAGTACGTATAACAGTTACCTGAAATTTCTGGAACAATGAGATCCCTTCAGCAGTTTTGGAATTCAGATTGCTTTGATAGCGCTGAAATTTCTCCGGGATCTTTTTCTAAAATTATCACGTGCAAGCAGATCGTGTCGCGCTTTTACATTTTGATCATATTTAATTATATGAATGGATATTTTATGTTTACAAAGAAATTGATGCGACTGTTAATGCTGATAGTGGTATTTTTTATTCCCCGGTTAACACTCAGCCAGCTTCAACATCAGCTAAAATGGAACGAATTGCCTTCAATTCCTGATAAACAAGGATTTGCCGGTATGTTCGCAGGGGTGAGTGATGAAAATCTAATTTGTATGGGCGGCGCCAACTTCCCTGACGGGATGCCCTGGAAAGGAGGAAAAAAAGTTTGGTATGATGATATTTTCGTACTGTCAAAAAAAGGCTCAGCATGGAAACTTATCAATAAAAAATTACCGAGGCCTTTGGCTTACGGGGTATCTGTAACTTACCGTAATAAGATTATTTTAGTAGGGGGTAATAATTCGGAAGGTTATTATTCGGATGTATACTCGGTTGAATATAGCCAGGGAGAAATTCAAATAGATACGCTGCCTTCTTTGCCCTATCCGATAGCCAATATGACGGGTACATTGGTCGGGAATACAATATTTATTGCCGGAGGTGATACCAGTTTCACAGGAATGCCTGTTATGGTATTTCTGGCTTTGGATCTGCTCAATAGTTCAGCCACACGAAAGTGGATAACTTTAGAACCTTGGCCCGGGCCGCCAAGGATCCAGGCTGTGAGTGCTTCGCTGCGTGATCATTATTTTATTTTCAGTGGGATTAATCTGGTAAGAACCCCGGAAGGCGCTAACGAAAGGATAGTTCTGAAAGATGCATATCAATTTATTCCTGCTTTCAATGGAAGTACAGTTACAGGAGGCAAATGGACAATTCTTCCCGAAATGCCCCGCGGGGTTGCTGCGGGAGCCAGTCCGGCGCCTGTTTTTGGAACGGACCATATATTGTTTCCCGGAGGATTGGATAGTGCCACAGCAGCATACCCTGATCCTTCGACTTTTCCCGGCTTTGTTACGGACCTGCTATGTTACAATGCTGAAAGCAATACCTGGTTAAACCTGGGCAATCTTCCTGAAAAATCAACGCGGGTAACCCTGCCTGCTGTTAAATGGGATCATCAATGGATATTTCTTAACGGCGAAAGAGGACCCGGAAAAAGATCTCCCGAAGTATTTACATTGTCAAAAAACCTTCAGTTCGGGTGGGTGAATTGGATTGCGCTGTTTCTATACTTTACTGTAGTGCTCTGGATTGGATTTAGGTTTTCCAGAAAGGGGCATACATCACAAGAGTTTTTTACAGCAGGAGGGCAGATACCCTCATGGGCTGCCGGACTGAGCATTTTTGGTTCCCAAATCAGCGCCATCACTTTCATGGCTACTCCGGCTATAGTTTTTGCAACAGACTGGTCACTGGCAATCGGGTCTGTAATGATCTTAGCTGTTGTTCCCATCGTCATTAAATTTTACGTGCCATTTTTCAGAAGACTTAATGTGGTATCTGCCTATGAATATCTCGAGCATAGGTTTAGTAAAAATGTACGCACGCTTGGGAGCATTTCTTTTATTTTATTTCAGCTTGGCCGAATGGGAATCGTGTTGTTCCTTCCTTCAGTTGCTATTGCATCCATCACGGGGATGAATATATATACATGTATTGCTGTTATCGGCATTGTTTGTACAGTATATACATTTCTGGGCGGAATAGAAGCGGTAGTCTGGACAGACGTTCTTCAGGTGATTATTTTGATGGGTGGGGCAGTGTTATGCCTTTTTATTGCTACGGCAAATATTGACGGAGGTTTTAGTACTGTTATACATCAGGGATTAAAAGACGGGAAATTTACTTTATTTCATACCGGATGGAAACCAGAGAGCCTTGTCTTATGGGTAGCAATAGTGGGCTTTTTCTTTCTAAATATTATTCCTTATACTTCCGACCAGACGATAGTGCAAAGATACCTGATTGTAAAGGACGAAGAGGCAACAAAAAAAAGTCTTTGGACCAATAGCTTGTTATCGCTTTTAACTATTCCCGTATTCTTTGGTTTGGGTACGATCCTTTTTATTTTTTACAAAAAAAACCCGACCAAAATACCTTCGGAAGAAATTGGACAGATATTGCCTAATTTCATTGTCCAGGAGCTTCCCATCGGTCTGGCAGGGCTTGTAATAGCCGGTATTTTTGCTGCAAGCCAATCTGCGCTCAGCAGTAGTTTGAATAGCATAGCTACTTCTTATATCAGTGATATTCATTGCCGTTTTTGTCCCGAAATCAGCGATCGTTCCAAATTAAAGCTGGCCAAACAAATAATAATACTTATGGGGATGTTGGGAATGACTATAGCAGCGGCAATTGCCGTGCTGAATATTGAATTCATCTTTGATCTATTCCAGGAGGTACTGGGAATTGTGGCTGGCAGTTTAGCCGGGGTTTTTATATTAGGAATCTTTACAAAAAGAGCAAATTCCTATGGCGTTTTGATGGGAATAATAATATCAGCATTTGTAGTATTCATCATGAAAAATAATACTGGCATTAGCCTTTATCTATATGGTGCAACAAGTGTAATCACTTGTGTAATAGTAGGTTACATTGCCAGCATTCTGGCACCTCAGGGAAAAAAGAATTTGCAGGGGTTAACCTATCAGACGCTGAAAAAAGAAAATAAATAATATTTGTTGAGGCTGCCAGCAACGAAGCCTTTGGGTCGCACAGGCATACCTCCGATAGAAAGAATGCTTTGGTTTCCCAAAAATACCAACAAGGAGGCATTAACAGTGATTGTCGCAGCAACCCTCAGGAGGCAAAGGGGGAGTGGAAAGATTAAAGTGCCGAAAGAACCTTTTCCGAAATGTGGATGGTATGGTCAATATCTTCTTCGGTGTGCACCGCACTGATATACCATAATCCCCTGCCAATGACCCTGATGTTATGATTGTGCATAGCGGCTATGAATTTCGAAAGTCTTGCTTTATCATATACCAACGTATCCCGGTAATCCGTTACAGCCGATAGTTGCGTGAACCCTGTATGGAACATAGGACCTGGTCCCTGCACCAACAACGGTAAACTGATTTTGGCAGCAGCTTTTTTCAAACCTTCCATCAACCTCTGCCCTAATTTGAACATCCGCTCATAGGGTTGTTCCTGTTCTAATACTTCAATAGTAGCTAATGCTGCAGCAACAGAGGGATTCCCTGAATTCATGGTTCCGGCATGTACCACCTTCCCATCCTCGATGAGTTGCATCCATTCTCTTTTACCGGTAATTGCGCTGATCGGATATCCGCTTGCCAGGGCTTTTGCAAAGATGGCCATATCGGGAATGATGCTGTAATACTGTTGCGCTCCTCCTAATGATAACCGGAAACCGGTGATCACTTCATCAAAGATCAGTGCTATACCAAACTTATTGCATAAATCGCGCATTCCCTGCAAATATCCGCTTGCAGGCTGGATGCAGCTACTGTTGCACATCACAGGCTCGGTGATCACGGCAGCTATTTCTTCGTAACGCTCTTCAATAGTTTTTTCTAACAATTCCGGATCATTCCACGGAAGAATAATGAATTCGTCTATCCCATGTGGAGGAAGCCCCTGCGACCAGGGAAATGCAGTCGGATGTTCCCGGCGCCCTAATGCTGCAACATCCGTAGCAGATATTCCCCACGCAACATTGTCGAGCCACCCGTGGTAGTGGCCTTCAAATCGCAGGAATTTCTTTCTTCCTGTTTTTGCTCTTGCAGCGCGCAGGGCGGTTTGTACCGCTTCAGAACCATCGAGACAGAAGCGCATGAGTTCTGCGCAGGGAATGAGCTTTTGCAATTTTTCACCCAGCTCCACTTCGCGGATATGCTGGCCGGCAAAGAGCTGCCCGTTTAAGGAATAGCCGGCAACAGCTTTCAGCACATAAGGATGGGAATGACCAACTATCAAAGGCCCCTGGCTTAGCGTGAAGTCGAGATACTCGTTTCCATCCACGTCATAAATGCGACTCCCGTTCCCGCGAGTATAAAATAAAGCATGAGGGTGATTGTATTTCCGGAATTCTGAAGATACACCTCCCGCCAGTACTTTTTTGGCTCTTTCCAGAAGTTGTGCAGATTGTTCATATTGCAGGTCGGACATATAACTGAAATTTAGACATCGTACAATGGCCGGTTAAGCGGGTATTCTATTACTGGAAAAACTTTCCAGTTCTTCTATTACTCTCAAAATTTCTTCATCGCTCCATGCTAAATCCGGGAATAACAGTGGGGGCTTAGGCTTTCCGATATTGATCCCATGTTTTAAAAGCATGGCCCTGTTAAAGAATGTCCATATGCAAGGGAGCACCTGCTCTATTAGTTTCTGTAAGCGAAGCATAAATGCTATTCCTGTAGCAACCTGGCCGGCCAGGAATTTTTGTCTTATATCTTTGCATGCGTACCCGAGCAGGTTGTATGTAGTGCCAATAGCTCCGGCGGTGCCGCATAATGCTGCATGACATAACAATTCGTCGGCTCCGCTAAATAATTTCCAGCCCGGTCCTACGTCATTATGGATATTGCTGATCTCTACCAAATTGAGTGTCGTGAGCTTCATTCCCCTCATATTCTCTATTTTTTTTAATTGCTGTATCATTTCTTTGTTCATAACAGCATTTCCAATCTGGTAAGGGAAAAAAGGAATTTCTACAGAGGAAGCTATTTTCCGGTAGTGCTCAAGCGCCATCGCCGGGGACGCAGCATAATAAATGGGTCCCACTGCTGAAATAGCCTGTACGCCGCATTGTTCGGCATGTTTTGCCAGCCTTACCGATTCGTCCGTATTAAGTGCTCCCACTTGAACCATTACCGGCAAACGATTGTTATTGATCTTTAAAGTTATTTCTGTTATTTCTCGTCGCTGCTTTTCATTGAACAAAAAGCCCTGGCCGGTTGATCCAAGCAGATACAATCCATCTAAGTCCTGCTCAATCAGCAATTCTATTAATTTCTCAAGCTCTTTTACATTTAGATCGCCATTATCAAATACCGGCGTAAACATTGCCGGCCAAACGCCCTGGAAAACTTCCTTAGATAGATTATTATTCATATAAATGTTAAAATTGTTGGGTATGATGATTAATATGTACTGTATATATTCTCTGAATTAAATTATGTATGAATTAATCAGGAACTCACCTGCTGTTTTACCGGGCACCAGTTCTTCTGAAGAGAGTGCCCAACATGATCTTTTTATTGTTTAATCAGGTGCCACCTTTTTCATAAGCAACTCTCAGTAATACAGTGGTGTACCCATATATCAGCCCTATTAAGGTGTATAACAAAATTACAATAGCGGCATGGCTATAGGTGGCTCCTTCAATGTAACTTAAGAAACAAACCATTGCACCCGCACCAATAAATATAGCGGGAATAAAATCCAAAGGCGGCGCCTTCTCTGCGAATATTACCATGCTAACCAGGATAAATGCTGCTATAGGAACGGAAAAAAATCCTGTATTGCCCAGCTTGCCGGCAAGTTCAAAGATCAGGCTCGTCATGACTATGCCCGTACCGTATCCCAATAGTGCTTTAAACCCGCCCTTTACATTTGCACCGGCGAGGAAATAAACGGCCCATGCCTGAAAAGCTATCCATCCATATCCTTTATTGCCTCCCGGAGGCAGCAGCGGACTGAGTAATTGATCAATTACAATAAATGTAAATGCCAGCGTAGCTACAATGAACGGAATTGCGATGAATCTTTTTTGTTTCATTTTGATATCTTTTATGCATTCAAAGAAAAACAGCTAAAGCTTTGATATATGTTCCTCCATTTCATTTGGATCGTTTCAATAGATTGCTGTAACCAAATTCATCTGCCATAGCTAAACACTGCTTGTAGGGCAATATTCCTTCTGAACACGTAACATGAAATAAACAGGACGCCGCAGCACAAACGCCCAGTTTGAGTGCTTCTTTCAGCGGCCAGCATTCGTGTAGACCAAACAATATTCCTGCTGCAAGCGCATCACCTGCACCGTTGGCGCCTTTGATCAAATGTTCGGGGATCTGTAAGCCTGGCTGAATGATTTCGTGCCCTTCTTTGTGTATAGCTATTAACCCTTTTGGAAAATGTATAAATATATATTGCCTCAGCCCCATTTTAAAGATCTCTTTTGCTGCCAGGCGGCATTGTTGTATAAAGAGATCGTTTTCATCCCACTCCGATAAGCCGATCCCTGATAGTTTAGCTGCCTCGTATTCATTGAGGAACAGATAATCTATATAAGGCAACGCATAAGGAACGACCCTGGCAAACCGATCAGAGTCCTCACTTACAAGATCAACAGAGGTAAGCATTCCCGCTTTTTTAGCCTGTTTAAGTATCCTGGAGGCGCCGGTTCCTTTCCCGGGTGTGATCTCATCCATTTGATCCAACAGAAGCAGGTAGCCAAGATGGAGCATTTTCGTATTGGATAGTGTTAAATCAAAATGATGTTCGTTCAGTAATGCATTTGCTCCACGGTAATGCAGGAAGGTGCGTCTTCCACTTTCTTTTACCGACATAACAATAGTATGGGAAGTCGGCGCCTGCGTTGTAATATGCAATTTGTCTGCATTGATACCATATCTCCGGCAGTCTTCTAATATGTGCCGGCCTTCTTCATCGTCACCCAGAAGCCCAAGCGCCTTCAAAGGAAAAGGCGCGGAAAGCTTTCTCAACGCTATTAAGACATTATACGCCGAACCACCATTGCTGACATAATTACCCGTTATGTTCACAAGCGACTGTTCAACAGGAAACCTGTCGATTACCTGGATTTTATCCAGGATCCAGCTTCCGGCCACAAGCATTCCTTTTCTTTCCGGGTTATTCATAAAGTATTCGACTATTTGATACTTCTATGTGAATAATTTTATTCATACCTGTCATTTCCTTTACTGGGTTAAGAGATACGAACCGCAGCCTCCGTTATTTGGGATTGGAGTGCGGCTTGAAAAAGCTCGTGGCTCATCACTGCTTCCTCCGGTGTTACGCAACCAAACCTGTCGTTCAGAAATCCCTCTCTTTCTGCAACAAATGCTGCAAACATTTGCATAAAGCAATCAGGGAAACCTGCTTCAAAAATCCCCCCCGTTATGCACTCAAAAGGCATCTGGAAACCAAGATCTGCCCGCTTCCACCATTGCTCTTTTCCATTTTCGAATACCCAAAGTGCTTTCATATCCTTTGTACTATAGCGCACTCCTCCATTTGTTCCGTAAACTTCTATATACCAGGTATTCGTTTCTCCGGGTGCCAACCTTTTCACGTCCAGTTGCATTGGTACTTCGTTGCCCTCAATTACAACCTTTGTACTGAGGGTAGCATTGTTCCATGTGTCACACTCCGCACGACCGCCTTTTCCATCGGGGCGGCTTGTTATAATTTTTTGTAATTGCGCATATACCTGCACCGGCTTCCATCCCAGGCGAAGCGGAATATGCAATGCGTGCATCCCCAGGTCTCCCATTACCCCAACTGCTCCACAATACGTCGACTGACGTTTCCAGTTAACAGGCTTTTCGGGATCCATATCGCTTGAATGCAAAAAGCCCGCTTTGATCTCAAAGATTTTCCCCAGTCTTCCTGAAGTCACTTCCCTGATCACCCTTTGTGGCCCCGGTAAAAATGGTAGCTCCGAACTGCAGCGAACGAACCTTCCTCTTTTTTGAGCTTCGGATAATATTATTTTTGAAGCAGGTAAATCTATTCCAAATGGCTTTTCGCCAAGCAGGTCCTTACCTGCCTTTAAAATGTCTGTATATACCTGCTGGTGTAAATGATGCGGAACGGCAGCATAAACAACATCTACCAGCTCACTATTGATCAACTCCTTGTAGTCTTTGGTGAACAATGTGACAGTTGGAACCTGCCGGTACCACTCTAAAGCTTCTTCATTTAAATCGCATACAGCGGTAAGTTGTGCTTCTACGGGAAAGTTCTTCAGCGCAAACCATCTTCCAAAAGCGCTGGCCGCTTCCCTACCCATTAACCCACCTCCAATAACGCCAATCTTTATTTGCTTCATCTGTATATGTATAGTTTGGTTTTGTTCAAATACCGCTTTTGTATAAAACATTTATTCCCTTGTGTAACCGTATGATGTTTATAATAACCGGTATTTAAAGTTTCATCACTTTAGTAAATATTCCACCTCTTCAGGCCGCGCATCTTCATGTACTATTGCCATCAGGGCGCGTGTCATGCCTTTAGGGTTAGTGTGTTGGACCACATTTCGCCCGTATACGATCCCCCTGATCCCCTGTTGCATCAATTCGTAAGTTCTTTGCAAAATTTCCTGATTGCCGGCTTTGCCGCCTCCGCGTACCAACACCGGGATATCGCCGGCCACCTCCACAACGCGATGGTAATCTTTCACATCATTTGTAGGGTCTGCCTTAATAATATCAGCTCCCAGTTCAATGCCCTGCCGCACAAGCGGAATGATTTTTTCAGGATCACCATCTACCATATACCCCCCCGCTTCGTTATTCGGGCGAAACGCTAAAGGTTCTATCATCAGAGGCATTCCAAACCGGTCTGTATCAGGTTTTATTTTCAGTATATTTTGAATGCACTGATCGGTAATTTCCGGTTCATCCGGTATGTTGAATAAGTTTACTACAACACAAACTGCGTCCAGACGAAGGGCTTGTTCCACAGGGTGGGCTATCATCCGGCTAAATAAAGTACGGGGTAATTTGTTTCCGTAAACATTTGCAGTATCTACCCGTAAAATAAATGATGGCTTTTCCTTCCCGGGAATGCTTTGCAGGTACTTTGCCTGACCGGCGGTGAGTTGAATAGCGTCCGGGGCAGCATCTGCCAGCAGGTGAACAACGTTTTGCATATTTTCTATACCCTGTAAAAAAATATGTTCATTAAAGAAGCCATGATCCACTGCTACATCAAAACAATTTCCCGATTTGCTGTTAAAAAGACGATTTATTCGATATGATTTCATTTCCCAACGTGTTTGCTAAATTCAATGACTCCTTTACAAGAATGCCAAGCTCCTGTGACAGTAAATTATTTTTTGGAAAGGCATGACCCAAGTGCTGCCTGAACCCTTCGCCAAAGGGAACGCCTGCATCAGCTCCGCGTTTAGCGGCAAAACGGCGCATGGCATGTATATATTCATCCATGCCATGATGGGTTCTCAGCCATTCTCTTTGAGAAGCGTGACAGGCGAGCATTTCTTCCTTGATTGATATTTTGCCGGAAATATCAACGATCATTCCAGGGCTTATCTCCTGCCCGTACTTGTCTCTTCCTTCCATTGCATCCACATAATAGAGGTGGGGGGTATGAAAAAAGGGAGGAGATCCGGTCTCTATATTTTTTATCCCGGCACTGAAGCATGCTGTTCGAACGAGTTTGGAGGTTGTTTCATGATCCACCATATAACAATCGGGACTCATGGTAAAGACCATGCCTGGTTGCATTTTCCGTATCAGCTCAATTACTTTGATAAGGGTAGGCTTATCATATGAGATAAAAATATCTTCACATTCCAGGCAATGATAGCTGGCGCCAAGCAGCGATGCAGCATTCGCAGCTTCGTCTTTTCGAATGTGGCTAATCTCTTCCCTGCTTAATAAAGCAGTGCCGCAATCCCCTGGTGTCATCGTTGCCAATCCTATCTGCCATCCCCTATCTTTTAACAATGCCAGTGAGCCGGCGCAGGTTAATTCCGCATCATCGGGGTGGGCGACTATTGCCAATGCTGTATTTTTTTCTTTTAAGCTCATTACAGAATCTGTATTCAATGCATTTCAACTGTTATTTCCTTGAGTGCCGGTCTATAGTAGTGGAATTCTACGTTTGGATGTCCTGCTAATATTGACATAGGAACTGAAGTATCTTCTATTTTTTTTGAGATCATGAAAGCTGTAAGCCTCATCCCAAATGGGTTGTCATGATTTCCCGCCTGCCATATAGAAACCTTTTCTGCTTTCCATGTTTCTTTGGGACCCACCGTGAATGCGTGCATGGGAACGTTCTGGATATAACCGTTGCTGGACGTTCGGGCATTTTGCATTATAGTTATGGGATGCAACTCAACTTTTCTTGCGGGCAATAACCTATACTCATCAGGAGAAGGCGGCGCATCTTTATATATACCTTCTCTTTTAAACGGATCATTAAAAGCCCAGTGCTTTGCGTCGCCCTGACCGCCCAGCATTACTTTGCATCGCACTTCATCGAAACTATTGCTGTAGCGCTCCAGGTTTTTATCACCCGGATAAAAGATATGCTCCCTGGGCATTAATAAATGGGGATTGATCTTGCTGAACATCAGTTCCAGGTTTGTACGTGCAAAGGACAGCGGATGTGATTCGTTGACGGCGATGTCTTCTATGCACCATTCGTCCATTCCCCAGAAATATGCGTTTTTTAATGACAGCTCCAACTCGTTTACAAGGCGTGCTACCAGTGGTAATTGTTCCGTAGGTCCGATAGGTCCGCAAATTCCCGTCGGGCTCGACGGGGTAGCACTCTTCCAGGCTGTAATATATTGTAGGGCGGCTGCTAAATAAAGATCTTCGAGCGTATCGTGAAGCATCACCTTAAACCCGGGACGTTCGAGTTCTTCAATATCTTTAATACTTAATCTGGCTGCATCTCTGAGAATTTCATCATCCAGTGTGGTATAATCCCACCAGTCGCTGGCAAGCATGCTTTGTTTTCTGTTCATGAACCTTATTTTATAATGTTACTACCTTTCCTGTTTTTACAGATTCATCACATGCAAAGGCAATCCGGAGGCTGTTCAGCGCATCATTGAGATGCTGTGATAAATCTATATCTTCCCGGATCGCACTTAAAAAGTATAGCTGCTCCCTCCGGCAGAGTTCATGATGGTCAGGTTCATCCGTCAGGTCAACCCATTCGTCACTCCGGGAAAATTTGTCGTTAGCGTCTAATTCCGCATGATGTATTAAAAGAGATTCTGTTTTAGTATGCGCCTCAATAGAATCTGATTTCCCCGACTGGCTTGCTTCTTTTGCCGCAATGGATACAGATCCGTAGGGTCCAAAAACATCTTTTACAAAAAAGGCCGTTTCACTGACCATTGGGCCCCATCCTGCTTCATACCACCCTACGGAACCATCAGCAAAACGGATCTGTAATTGTCCATAGTTGTAATTATCAGCAGGAATTTCTTTTGACAAATTGGCGCCAATGGCATATACCTGAGTAGGTTTTGATTCCGCCATCTGGCACATTACATCAATGTAATGAACGCCGCAATCCACGATCGGGCTAAGGCTTGCCATCAGGTTACGATGAAGGGTCCACATTGCACCGTCGCTTTGTTGATTGAGGTTCATTCTCATCACCAGCGGCTTTCCAAGCGTTTTGGCTTTTTCTATGAATTTTTGCCAGGATGGATGGTGCCTCAGAATATATCCTACAACCACCTTACGTTTTGTTTTTTCCGCTTGCGAAAGCACTCTTTTTGCCCCCTCTACGGTACTGGCAATGGGTTTCTCAACAAAAATATTACAACCCTGTTTCATCGCTTTGATGGCAAATGGTTCGTGCGTGTCAGGATAAGTTGAAATACAAACGGCATCTGGTTGAGTGGAATGGAGGGCTTTTTCAAAATTGTCAAATAAGGGATATTTTCCTCCTAAAAGCTGATTCAGTTGTTGTTTGCTATTCCCTCTTGAAACTAAACCGCAAATTTCAAATCCGTCGGATTCATGATATGCTTTGGCGTGTGAGCTGCCCATGTTGCCACACCCAACCACCAGTACACGAATAGGCTTCATTTTTTACCTGTTTATTTGAATTAAAATGTTTTACGCTAACACACAATTCCACTCTTTTTCCAGTTACACCTAGAAAGATAACTTTGAGTATACAGCACTTGGTTCTCATTGTACTCCTCAATAGAGTACAGATTTTATGAAAATATTTTTTTATAAAAAAGTACATTTGTATATATGTACTACATATCGAAGATAAACAATATTTTGAATAATCCAAGATTTATGATTAGAAGAAAGTAAGAAAGTATGTATGTTTTACTGATTTGTTCGGTTGTTACAGGATACAATGATGGTATGATCGCCGATTTTTCGATATAAAAAGTATATTATTCAATATCAAAATGAGATTGTTAAAAACAGAATAACTCCTTTTATAAATGAAATGGTGCATATTGAAATGCGTGAGCAACCGTTTTTCTGGTCGCCCTTTCAGCGGCAGCCATCTCTCCATGTTCACCCCGAATTTCAGTTAACCGTTATTGTTAGGGTATTGAAAAAGAATTGTAGGCAACAGCATAGAAAGCTTTGAGCCGGAAGATATGGAATTTCTCATCTAATGTTCCCCATGTTTGGCTTAGTGATCCTGTATTTTACCAGGAGGGCGTTCAATTGCAGTCGAAAGTAATTATAGCCTATTGTAATCCTAAGGTTTTTTACCAAATATTTCCCCAAAGCCAAAAAGTCGGTCTACCGCCTTACCATTGATTTCGGAGGGATGGAGATAAAACATAATCCGTGCATGTCACCACCCTTTAGACCGTAGAGGCACTGGTAGGTACACAAGGTGATCGCGTGATGAATTTACCTGTACTAGCCTGCCCTTCAAATTTAAAGTAATAACCCTCAACCCCTTATAAATAATGCTAATTAAATTAACACAAATACTAAATAATTTAGTATTCTTGCTGTTGCTATGTACCTAAACTGCAAGACATATTTCAGCTTCCGCTATGGAACTTTCGGCACCCAGGAACTGGTTAGCGCTGCTGTGGAATCTGGTGTTACTTCTCTGGCTCTTACCAATATCAATTCAACTTGTGACACCTGGGACTTCGTTAAGTTCTGCCAGGAAGCAGGTATTAAGCCCGTGGTAGGCGTGGAGGTCCGCAATGACAACAGGTTGGAGTACATTCTGCTGGCTGCGAATAATAAGGGCTTCAGGTGGATCAATGCATTTTTGTCCTTTCACATACAGGAACAAAAACCATTCCCTCCCAAAGCAGAAATGACCCCTTTTTTTGACGATACCTGGGACGGCTATGTCATCTATCCAACGGGCAAAAAACAAGTTCGTGAATTGCTGTCAAATGAACGTATTGGCATCCTTCCCTGGGAAGTGAACAAGTTGTTTGGAATAGATGTAAACAGTGCAGGTGATAAGCTGGTCATTCGCCAGCCCGTTACCTTCCAGAACAAAGCTTACTTTAACCTGCATAAGTTGCTGCGGGCAATTGATTGCAACGTGGTGGGTACCAAACTCCCTGCTGAAGCTGTTTGTAGTGATCAGGAATACTTTATTCAGCCAGCCAGGCTGCTGGAAGCTTTCAGACAGTATCCGTCCATTGTTACCCATACCTACAAATTGATCGACAGTTGCAATATCACCATGGATTTCCATACCGATAAAAACAAAAAGACTTTCAGTTATTCAAAGGAAGATGACAGGAATTTGCTGGAAAAGCTCGCCATGGACGGGCTGGCACACCGGTATGGGAAAAATAAAGAAGCCAGGGCAAGAGTAGAGAAAGAGCTGAAAATTATAAACGATCTTGGCTTTAACGCTTATTTTCTTATCACCTGGGACATTATTCGCTATGCACAAAGCCGGGGTTTTTATTATGTGGGGCGCGGCAGCGGTGCCAATTCCATTGTAGCCTATTGCCTGCGCATTACGGATGTGGATCCGATAGAACTGAATTTATATTTTGAAAGATTCTTAAATCCTCACCGTACCAGCCCCCCCGATTTTGATATTGACTTCAGCCACCGGGACCGCGACGATATCATTGATTACGTACTGAAACGTTACGGGAAGAACCAGGCAGTGTTATTGGGCATGTACAGCACTTTCCAGTATAGGGCTGCTGTGCGGGAACTGGGCAAAGTGTTTGGATTGCCGAAGGAAGAAATTGACGGACTGGCTACAGGCAGCCCGCCGGATGACGGGATCAAACAAATGATTTTAAGGTATGGGAAGCTAATGGAAAACTTCCCCAATCATCTTTCTATTCACCCGGGTGGCATACTTATATCAGAATCCTCCATTCATGATTACGCGGCTGTGTTCATGCCGCCAAAGGGTTTTCCTACGGCCCAACTGGATATGTTCGTTGCAGAGAATATAGGCTTGTTTAAATTGGACATATTATCGCAGCGCGGACTCGGGCATATTAAGGAAAGCCTTGAATTGATTAAAAAAAATAAAGGCACAGATGTCAATATTCACGACTTTGAAAACTTCCGAAAGGATGAAAAAGTAAAAGCGCAAATCCGTAGTGCCGATACGATTGGTTGTTTTTATATTGAATCTCCGGCCATGCGGCAATTGCTGAAGAAGTTAAAATGTGATGATTATCCAACACTGGTAGCGGCCAGTTCAATTATACGTCCCGGAGTAGCTCAAAGCGGTATGATGAAGGAATATATTTACCGCTATCACAACCCAAGGAAATTTGAATACCTGCATCCTGTCATGAAAGACTTACTGGAAGAAACCTTCGGTGTAATGGTGTTCCAGGAAGATGTGATAAAAGTAGCGCATTACTTTGCGGGGCTTGATTTAGGGGAAGCTGATGTTTTGCGCAGGGCCATGAGCGGGAAATACCGGTCAAACAACCGCTTCCAGTTGATTAAAGAAAAATACTTTGCCAGTTGCAAAGCAAAAGGGCATCCGGATGCACTGGCGGCAGAAGTTTGGCGGCAAATGGAAAGCTTTGCCGGTTATAGCTTTAATAAAGCACACTCAGCCAGCTTTGCGGTAGAGAGCTATATGAGCCTTTACCTGAAGACTCATTATCCCAAAGAGTTCATGGTAGCTGTGATCAATAACTTTGGCGGATTCTATCCCAGGGAACTGTATTTTTTGGAACTGCTCAAAACAGGCGGGGAGATTAAGCCACCATGTGTAAACAACAGCGATTACTACACAAATATAAAAGGCAACGAAGTGTATTGCGGACTGGTGCACATCAAAGGACTTGAAGTGACCATGGCTGAGCGTGTACTGGAAGAAAGACAGCGCAGTGGCCCCTACCTGCACCTGCAGGATTTTATTGAGCGTACACGCGTTACCAGGGAGCAACTGAACTTACTGGTAAGCGTAGGTGCTTTTGGTTTTACCGGTAAGTCCAAAAAAAGGCTGCTATGGGAATCCAACTTCCTGCAGGCAAAAAATAAAGATCATGTTCCGGCTGGTCTTTCTCTGTTCCACGACAAACCGCTTGAGTTTACATTGCCCCAGCTGGTGGACCATCCTTTGGATGATTTGTATGATCAGTTGGAAATACTGGGCTTCCCGCTGTGTAATCCTTTCGCACTGGTGGATGATGATCCTGGGAAGTATGTGTATGCCCGCGACCTGGATAAGCACATTGGCAAAACCATTGCTGTCCTGATATACTTTATCGCCTATAAAGTGGTGCCAACAGTGAAGCAGGAAGTCATGAGTTTTGGAACCTTCATAGATGCCAATCTGGACTGGATTGATACGGTGCATTTTCCTGATTCATTTAGACGCTATCCGATTGAACGAAGCGGATTTTATAGGGCAACAGGAAAGGTAACAGCCGACTTTGATGTATGCAGTCTTGAAGTGCATTACATGGAAAAGGTAGGGTACAAAATGCGAAGCTATGCTGGCCTCTGAGCGCCATATCACCCATATGGACCTGGATACTTTTTTTGTGTCGGTAGAGTGTTTGACCAATCCAAAGCTGAAAGGAAAGCCTATCTTAATTGGTGGGAGTGGAGACAGGGGGGTGGTTGCTTCATGCAGCTATGAGGCCCGCCGCTTCGGTATCCATAGCGCTATGCCCATGAAAACGGCCAGGAGGCTATGCCAGCATGCCATTGTTGTGCGCGGCGATATGGAGCAGTACAGTAAGTATTCAAATTTGGTTACAGATGTGATCAGGGACACAGTGCCCATGTTTGAAAAATCCTCGATTGATGAGTTTTACATCGACCTAACGGGAATGGACAGGTTCTTCGGCTGTTCCCTGTTCAGCAAAGACCTTGGTAAAAAGGTAACCAAAGAAACCGGTCTGCCCATATCCTTTGCTCTTGCCAGCAACAAACTCATCAGCAAGGTGGCCACCAACGAAGTGAAGCCTTCGGGGCAAATTGAAATCCCATTCGGTAATGAAAGATCGTACCTGGCGCCACTCAGTGTGGCGAAGATCCCCGGCGTAGGTAAGCAAACCACTATACTGCTTTTAAAAATGGGTGTGGAGACGGTTAAAACCCTGGCTGAAATCCCGGCAGAGATGATGGTAAACCTGCTCGGTAAAAACGGGATGGACCTGTCACGAAAAGCAAAGGGAATTGATGAAAGCCCTGTGGTTCCCTACCATGAGCAAAAATCCATTTCGACAGAAAGCACTTTTTCCCAGGACACGATTGATGTTAACTTCTTGCGCGGGCAACTGGTGCGCATGACAGAAAAAATTGCCTTTGAGCTCAGGAGCCAGAACAAACTTACCGGCTGTGTGGCAGTGAAGGTGAGGTATTCAGATTTCGAAACCCACACGGTGCAAAAGGCAATACCTTACTGCAATGCGGATCATGTCCTGCTAAGAGCGGCAAGGGAATTGTTCGATAAGTTATACCAACGAAGGATGCTTGTCCGTTTAATTGGAATTAGGTTTAGCAATCTTATTCCCGGCAATTACCAGATCAGCCTTTTTGATGACACGCAGGAGAATATCAGGTTATATCAGGCGATCGATAGTGTAAAGAAACAGTTTGGGGAGAAGTTGTTGTTCAGGGCGGCAGGGGTTTAGAAATTTTAATACTTTAGCAAATCCAATAATACAACTATGCTGAAGGGAGGACCTGATTTACTACGAGACATTGAGGTAGATTTTGAACAAATTGAAAAGAATAAATTAAGGAAAAAAATTATCAGGATATCAGTATTTGGCACCGTCATGGCATGCTTGCAAATGGTGTTTCTCAGATTTGGACACCCGTTCTACAAAACAGCGGAATTTTATCCAACTGTAATACTGGTATTGTTAGTTCAATTTTTCGCATTTCCATTTGTTGCTTACTTCATTGCCTTATGCCTGAATTTGATAAGGAATATGGGAAGAATTGATTCACAAAGGATATTTACTGTTGGCAGTTCGATTCTGATTCTATTCTACTTTTTAGAAATCCCTTACTGGATATTCGTTATTTTCAAGTACGTTTTTTGAAGAGGTACTAACAAAATAATTTTAATATGTGCTATTATAACGGCATCAAAGTGACAAAGGATGAATACATCCGGTTGAAGGCACTGGAAAGGCGCTTTGCGTTCCTGAATGACGAAATGGCCATCCATAAGGGCTTTGACTATGGAGATTATCCGATCATCAGACCAAAGGCCGGCACTCATGAAACCGAGCGGGTGGAAATGCAGTGGGGATTCCTGCCACCATACGTGAACACTACGGAAAAAATACAGCACTTCAGGTTCGGATATAAAGATGCATCCGGCAAATGGAAGCCGCCTTATACGACACTCAATGCAACCAGCGAGCAGCTGCTGGAGAAAATGTACAAGGATGCTGCACTGCACCGGCGCTGCCTAATCCCGTCCGCGGGATTCTATGAATGGCGGCATGTACAGGTTGTAGGGAAGTCGGGGAAGCTGTTGAAAACGCCTGAGAAGTTTCCCTATCTTATTGAAATGATAAATCATCCCGAATTTTATATGGCCGGCATTTGGCAACCCAATACCAACATGGATACGGGAGTAACGACCAATACCTTTGCTTTAGTAACAACTGAAGCAAATACCTTGATGAAACAAATACACAACAGCAAAGAGCGGCAGCCGACAATTTTACCGGGCGATTTAGCGGAAGCATGGCTGTACAAAGACTTAAGTGAGCAGGAAATATTGGATATCGCCAACTACCAGGCAGCATCGGCAGAAATGAAGGCAACACCACTGCATAAAGATTTTCTAAAACGCGACAATCCCCACGAGAAAATAATCTATCAGGAAGTGCCGCAATTGGTATATAATTGATCATTTTGCCTGTTGAAGGAATGACCTCTTCAATCAGGGTTTTTCGGACACAGACGGAGGATATTGTTTAGCTATATAAGCCAGGATTTCATCAGCAATCACTGCATAATCAATCTCCGCAAACTTGAAATCTTTGAGCGGAGTTCCCGTGCAGTACTTTGACACTTCGTCTGCGAAGGCCTGTTGCGACAATGCAACCAATTCCCGCAATACAGCGTTGTCATTATCTCCTTCAGGCAGGATAAAAATCACTTGAATGGCATCCATTTCCAGTACTCTTGCGCCGGTGAATTGATCATCAACCGTGGCATTCCAGTAGAGATAAATTTGATAGCCGCCAATGTGCTTCGGCAAAGGGCTGACTAAAGGAGTTACATGAATATAGTCTGAGCTGACGAATGTATCGCCTTTCATACTTCTATACTCATCGTTGAGCTTATTTTTATGCACTTCCAAATCAATAGTTTCAAACAGCATTAACCTGAAATGAGTTTTTGATAATACGCACAAACCTTTTTCATGAGACACAACTCGCAAAGTGGTTCCGGACGGCAAATTTCCCGTCCCAGAAACGACATAGACATTCCTGCATCCCATTCAGTCTCTGGGAGAATAGCCATCATATCCTTTTCCATTTTTTCCGGCTTGTCTTCCTTTACAATACCAAGCCGCGGTGCTACGCGAATGACATGAACATCTACCACAATTCCTTCCGCTTTTGCTCCTGCAAAACGCTTGATGACATTGGCAGACTTTCGACCAATACCAGGGAGTTTAATAAGTTCTTCCATGGTAAGCGGGATAGCACTATCCTTTTTCAGAATGCCGGCAATCTGGACCAGCCATTTGGCTTTGTTTCCAAAACTTCGCACTTTGGAGATATAAGGGTGCAGGTCTTCGGGCTTGACTTTGACAAGTGCCGACATGGTGGGGACCGCTTTGAATAAAGCCGGTGCTAGTTGATTGATCAGTGTATCTGTTGTTTGAGCAGAAAGCACAACCATTACCAGCATCTCATACAAGTTTGTTGCTTCCAGTGGATGTTTTGTGGTCTTGTATTTTTTGATAAGGGGCTTCATGGCGGCAGGCCAATCAACGGTAGTCTCTTTCATGAATTCGTGTTTATAGGTAAATGTAACGCTTTTAGGAGCGATGAGAGTTGATGTAATCTTCAATGAGTTTCCCAACGCCTTCAGCTTCTTTCTGCCTGCCTTCCGGCATGGAGGTCCAGAAATAACTTGCATTGAAGTCCTTTGCCCGTACAACGAGTAGTGGCTTACGCTCGCTGCTGAAAGATACGTGGAAAGCCAGGCGGTCTTGCATGTCCACAGGTCGAATACTCAAAACGGTATTACCATAGCAAATTTGAAATGGTTGATCTGGAAATAAGGAATCCACGATCAAATTTAAGTATAAGGATTGAAACGACTGAGACGAATCAGTAGTTTGTACTGGAGAGGTATAAATTAACGAATAACAGTTAAAATGTGTGGATATATTGAATTCTGATGTTGTAACCGCTATAAAATTAGCAGTTGTAACAGATTTTTGAGTTGTTGTATAAACCCTGCTGTATTATAACATGTGGTGCCTTCACGCTTTAATACCAGTTTCCCCTCTTTATCCAAAACAACTGTAGTTGGCAGTGTGCCAGTATAAATTTGAGAAGGTAGGAGATCTGTAGACTTAGCTAAAGGAACATCAAATCATTTTTTTGTAAGTAGCTTCTTGCTTTTGATAAATCGTCATCTTCACCGGTAAAAAAAACAAACCTGTTATCGGCTTTGAACTTATTTTATAGGGCATCTAGTGAAGGCATTTCTGCCTTGGAGGAAGCACACCAACTCGCCCAAAATAAAATATTACCTGCTTTTTTCAGAATCGTTTCGAAGAAATCTTTTCAGCATTCATGCTAATCATTTAAACAGATGAGGTTCTATTTTTTTACTGCGCAACCGGTCGTTTCTTTGTGTAACAAATCCAATATGTCTTTTTTATCCGTATCCTGAAAGCAAGCCGAAATCGTGACCAACACCACTAACCCAGAAAATCCAATGCAATGTCCTAAAAACCGACAAAGACATTGATCAAAGCAATGACAGCCTGATACAAGTCGTTGCTTTGTGCTTTTTGAGCTTTAAACGACTTGGATAAGAAATGCTTTCTTATATTTTAGACGATACAGCATACTTAAGACGGCAGCTAAGTTTACCCTCTTTCCTAAAAGCGCCTTGGAGGCTTACAGATACAAAATGCCCGGAGTAGAAACTCCGGGTATTCTCTAACCTATTAAAAACTGTCATAAAAATACTACCCAATGTGTAGCCTGACAATGCCTGATAATCAAATTTCGATAGCAGCGCCATATGTTTAGATTTTTGCTGGCAATACTATAATGAACTGTCCGTTTATACAGTGATACTGTGAGTAAGCGATAATGCACTGCAACATCAATCTTAAGTGTTAATGCTTATTGTATTTTTCATCCTATGATTGTACATTCGGAAAAAATATTCTCTCAGGATATGGACACAACTCAAGGGCCCCATTTTTAATGGGTTTTTTGTTTAATCATCCAGAAGTCTTTCTATTTCACGTCTGCTTATTTGTATTGATAACCACCACTTCCAGCAATCTTCCATTACCTTGTCGTATCGCCGCTTTCAAGCTTCTCCATAAGAGTTTGTTGGGGCTGGAGAGTATAATGTAGTTAAATAAAATAGGTTGTATTTCTTTAAAACCTATTTTTAGTTTTTGTCCCCCCCCTTATTTACGTTAACAGCAAAAACATTATTTACAACTATACTCAATAGTCATATTTCTTTATGTCGTGTAAAGAAATCGATTTCCGTATTGTCGAGTATTTGGACCGAAGTTAGTTGGCAAACCTTTGCTGTTATATTCTGAGGCAATGAATGGGTTATTAACGCTATAGTCAAATGACAAAAGCATCCCTAACTTGGGGGTTCTAAGAAAGCTTATATTATTGCCATATTGTAAGTTTGGCACAAATAAATTATCATCCTGCCCATAAGTAAAATTGACAGAATCAATACGCATATCAGGATAATGAGTTCTAGTCCTTTTAATAATGCGATCTCTTGAACCAAGTGTATAGTGAGATAAAGAATAGGATTCTATTTCATTATCATGATCAACCGATGGCATTGGTTTTAAACTCCCAGGTTTATAAATTATGAATCCATAGGTTGTGTCACCTGCAATTCGATTTTTACTATCATAAATATATTTATGTCATTGAAAAACATTTTTTTCTGTATTAGAGCCTCCGCCATACAATCCGATGCAATCAGTCAATCTGTTTTTCTTGTCATAGAAGAAATACAGATTAGGCTCACCCGTTGAAATATTTTCAAAAATAACACTGTCCGGATCCCCAAGCTTATTGTAATGAACCACGCCCGTTTTTTCCAGGTAATTTGAGTTAGACGCGAATTTTGAAATTCTGCAATCAGGACCCGGAGACACTAAATCATTATCCTGTAATTTTCTACAACCAAAGGGTGGGGTGAAAGTAAAGATAATAATTGTTCCGAGCAGAATACTTTTGGGCATTTTCATTACGTTGGTTGAGGGTAGTGAACAATCAGGTAATGAAATTCGAGGAAAATAGAAAATGTTGGTGAACTCTGACTCTTACATATTTTAATCATCCGAAAATCTTTCCATCTCACGTCTGCTTATTTGCATCTCTAACCACCACTTCCAGCAGTCCGCCATTAACCGGTTGTAATCCCCGCTTTCAAACGTCTCAACGATCGTGATCTCCGCACAATAGTAATGTGCATCCGCATCTGCAAACTCATAAATTTTTGCAGGGTATACTGTATTCCCCTCATTTGCATCATTAATGTGTAGGTCACTAATAAGGATGTGACAGCGGGGAGATTCAATATGCATTACATCTATTAGCCCGGATCTCGGATCTCTGCCAGGTATGATATCAAATTTTTCCATTCAAAACTTTCTTTACGCTAAAAATATATTACTACCCCTTAGACGGTGGGGCAATTGTGCTGGTGGTATCTTCAAATCCGATGCTAGGTGCAACGTCACGAATGGCCATAAATCCATCTTAACATAAACTTGCAGGTAGTCTGGGTGGTTTTAAAAAATGATCCATTTCGTTAATCGCATTAATGGGTTGCAAAGCTAAAATTTTGAAAGTCGCTAAAATACAAGGGGCGCCGTAAAAACGGCCCCCGTTTTATTAGTTTCAACCCTAAACCCTTAGGAGAAGGGCAAGTTACTGCATGTCTGCGGATTTAAAAATTTTGGTTTAGCGATTTTAAAAACAACTTTGAATGGAATGAAAAATAGCCGAAGGAAAACCTGGAGGAAACACCTCCCGAGGTGTTGGGACGCGAAATAATTATTCCGTCGTTCTTCAAACTTATTTATTTTTTAGGAACCTTTGTTTTTGGCTTTTTAATATCCGGTTTTTTCGTTCCCGGTACTATACCGGCAGCCATGATTTTGCCAGCTTTTTTCACTTTTTTAGAAAACTTCTTATCACCTATACTGTCTTTCATATCGGAGAAACTCTCTGTCAATTTTTTTTCCACCTGTTTTCGCAACGCTTTTTTGTTATCACTTTTTGCCATTCAACTGCGGTTTTTGAAGTTAATACACGAATTTAACAATAAGACAATATTTCCAATGTTAAGTTTTCAGAGCGGTGTCCCATCCACGAACTCTGATAACTATGGGGCGGCCGGCAGTGTACATGCTCAAAAAGTAGATACCGGGATAGATAAACACTGTGGGCGGTTCGGCATCCGCCCGATTGTTACAATTGACGCAACGGGTTTACCTAAAATTTCCATTCCTTAATAATCCCTTAATAATTAGTTTAACTACACTTGTAATCTTTGCAAAACCATTGTATTGAAAAAACGTCCCGTTGATGTTGTTGTGGTATCCGATGTTCATCTCGGCACTTATGCAAGCCGCGCCAGGGAATTCTTAACCTATTTGAAAAGCATCGCTCCCCGACTTTTGGTACTCAATGGGGACATTATAGATGGCTGGCAATTCAGCAAACATTATTTCCCCGCGACACATATGGCGGCTATCCAGGAAATCCTTGCCCTGCTTTCAAACGGCACCCGGGTGATCTACATCACCGGCAACCATGATGAATTATTGCGGCGTTACTGTGACTTGCAGATCGGAAATTTTAAACTTACCGATAAAGCCCTCATTGAGATCAATGGGAAAATGACCTGGATCTTTCACGGCGATGTATTCGATCACACCACCAGAGGGCAGGCTAAATTCTGGACTAAACTGGGAAGCAATGGGTATGCTTCCCTTTTGGCTTTTAATGGCATGGTCAACCGCCTGATGAAAATAATGGGAAAGAAAAAACTTTCCCTTTCCAAAAAGATCATGGAACACTTCCATAAAAGAATGGTCAATATCGATGCCTTTGAAATGATGATTGCCGAACTGGCAATCGATAAAAAATTTGATAATGTGATCTGCGGCCATATACATCAACCGAGGAAAAGAAAAATCATTACAGAATCTGGATCAGTGACCTACCTGAATTCAGGCGATTGGGTAGAACACATGACGGCATTGGAATACCGCGATGACGACTGGTATATCTATACCTACGATGTAGCCACCATGAAAGAAACGGAACTATTGTCCAGTCCGCCACAACCGGAAGTGATGACCAATGAGATAGCAATTTACCTGCACGCTTTGCAGCAGGCAACTATTTAATCCCAAAAGCGATGAAAATATTTTATGCGGTTCAGGCTACGGGCAACGGCCATATCAGTAGATCCATGGAACTATTGCCCCACTTACAACAATATGGAAAAGTGGATATTTTTCTCAGTGGCAACAACAGTAATTTGTTTCTGGACGCACCAGTAAAGTACAGGAGCAAGGGTATGAGCTTGTATTACAATTGCAATGGTGGGCTTGATTACTGGAAATTGTTCCGCGAGTTTCAACCGCTACGCCTGAAACAGGAGATCAGCCATCTGCCGGTAGAAAAATATGACCTCGTGATCAATGATTTCGACTACATCACCGCCGCATCCTGCGCCAAAAAACGTGTTCCTTCGGTAAATTTAGGCCACCAGGCCAGCTTTCATTCCCCGCAAACCCCGAGGCCCTTATTAAGAAGTTCGGCGGGAGAATGGATCCTTAAAAACTATGCGAAGGCCAGCCGCTACATCGGGCTGCATTTTAAAAAATATGACGATTTTATTTTCCCGCCCGTGATCAAAAAAGACATCCTGGAGGCCGATCCTACAGATGGAAACTATATTACAGTTTATTTGCCTTCTTTCTGCAGGCAGCAACTGGAGCAAATATTCCTTCCGCTAAAAGTTAATCGGTTTGAAATTTTTTGCTTCCAGGTTTCGCAACCTGAAACAGTGGGCAATATTAGCTTTATGCCGGTAAGTAAAAAATTTTTCAATCAGAGTTTAATTCATTGCAACGGTATCATCACCGGCGGTGGTTTTGAAACACCTGCCGAAGCCATTCATCTGGGCAAAAAATTGATGAGTATCCCCATCAACAGCCAGTATGAACAGCAATGCAATGCCGCCGCATTGAGACAACTGGGGATAACAACGCTCAAAACAATTGATAAAAATTTTAATGATCATTTTTACAAATGGCTTAATGAAGGCCCGGTCGTTAAAATGGACTATAGTCAGAGCATCCCCCAAAGCCTGGCGTATCTTTTTTTGAGCATATAGGTGAGTACGCCACGGAAAAAGTACATTAAAATCAGGTACAGATTACCAGTACGGCAGTAGATCAACGTATGCAGGCAGTTTTTATACCGGACACAGTTTTTTTCATTTACTGATGTTGCATGAAAGCATAAACCTTGGGGCCGGTTCGGCATCTAACATCCGGTATGAAGCATCCGGTATCTATTTCATTACCTCATCAATCTCCACATCTCCTTCCTCGTTCCTGGGGTGAGGATAATCTTTTTTGATATTCTCCTCTAACTTTTTTTTATCCTTATTGTTCTGTCGCACGAGGAACAGGATCAGTGCGATAACAAGGATGCCTGCACCTGTGATAATGGGCCAGTTCATATGCGGATATTTTACCAAAGTTAATTCATTGCTTAAACAGGCCATATTAAGTTTCGGCTCATGAGGACGTGCTTCTCCATTCTTATACAACAGATCAAAGACGCATTGGTAAGCTTCGCACGTGCATCCTTGATGTTACCCTGGCCTTTTATGTTACAACAGCCATTTTTCCTGGTTTTCTTCGCATTATAGTAAATTTACCTGTGCGTAGTACAATGATTACAAACCAATAACTGCTCGCATTACGGTATAATGGTATAATGTTCTATTTTTTGGAAACGCAATCGGCCGTTTCTTTGTGTAACAAATCCAATGAATCCTTTTTGATCCATACCCTGAAGAACAACCGAAACCTTAACCTGAAACCCTAACCCAAGAACAACCCGAAACCCTGACCCTACCCTGAAAATCCAATGCAATGTCCTAAAAACCGACAAAGACATTGATCAAAGCAACGACGGCCTGAAAACTGTTGTTGCTTTGTGCTTTTGGTGTCAGCCTAATATGTTGAAATTGAAAAAGCCCCATGAAAATGGAGCTTCCGATATAATCCTTAATTCACGAATGAGGACTACTAAATTACGGTAGTATGATGGTATATGCAATAAGCACTAACACCAATCGATTGTTATATAGAAAATGTCTTTATAAAAATATTTGACAGGGCAATTTATGAATAACCAAAAAACCCGCATTGCTGCGGGTTTCTAAAAGTAAGCACAGCCTATCTACCTGACCTCAAATAAAAGCTTTCAATTCAGCCATTCTAAAGTTTTTATGCATCGAATGTTTAAATTAGGGTTTAACTTAAAAATAAGGGGCAGCATAAAAATGCACCCCGTTTTTAAATCCAATATCCTATGAAAAACCGGAGCAAATATAGGTTAACAATTACAATGATTAAGTATTTATGCGGTACAATTCGGTTGACGGCCTGTTTACTTCGATGAATAGCACCACGGTTTTAAAAATTTAAAGCAGCGTTATTATTATTATTGGTGGTTTTCCTGCTCATTTCTATTCTTCCATACTCGAACTGCTGTCGATAAACAGGGTAGAGCTCTCTTGCAGTGCGGCTGGTATAAAGTCTAAGATGCGATGATGGTTCTCCGGGTAGTTCTGTCAGCCCCGCTTAATTCATCTCCACATTCACTCTTTTTGCCGCAAGTCCAATGTCTCTGAGTAAACCCGGAAGCTCGCCGCGGCGTTGGGAAAATTCATTAAGGGCTCAATAGTGAATTCATCAAGCGTGTACACTTTTCTGCTGATAAGCACGAATATTTAATCCAACGATTGCTAGTAAAACAGCGAACTTTTTATCTCTTTTTGCAAAAAAAGTTGAAATCAGAAATTAAAGCTTTACAAACCTTACAATCCTCCGTTCACCACTACTTTTGACAAGTACTGCTATATATCGTCCTTTGCTTAAGGTATAAACGGGAATCCGTACAGAAGTCAAACCTTTGATATTTTTAGTTACAAGCTTACTTGTGCCGTTCATGCTTGTAATTTCCAAAAACACAAATTCCTCAGAAAGATCAATTGAATCTAATACGAATTCGTTGGTTACCGGATTGGGGTAAAGGCGGGCACTGGCTTCACGACCCGAAGGTTCCGCAGAGATTACAAATCTAAGTTCCCCACTAATCAATTCGCTTACCACCGCACATGGATTTAAAGTTGTGTAAACGCATCGCACTTTATCACCTGAAGACTCAGGCTTGTACACCAACTTTGACTGCACAGCACCGGGAATATCCCGCCAGGCACCCATTGTTTTCTGCTCTTGCCACTGTAGCATATCCTGGCCTGCGGCTTTTGCTACCGTAGCCGTAAGCGTAACGGATTCTCCTGATTTTATAGAAGTATCGCCGGAAATCTCCAGCGTAGGAGCAACGATTTCATTTACCTTGATTCTAATAGAATTGCTGGTTACTGCAGTTGTATCAGCACATGAAGCATTACTGTTCATTCTGACTTTAATCTCATCATTATTTTGGAAATTATTACTGCTGTATTCAATGGTGTTTCCTCCGGTGTTTTTGCCATTCAGCAACCACGTATATTTTGGTGCATCTCCGGCATTAAGTGCAGTTGTCGTAAACGTCAGGGTTGAGCCTTTGCATATTTCTGTTGCCGATGCGTCAATGGTAATGGATGCAACCAGACCGGTATTGACCTTAATTGTTAACATATTACTTTCTGACATTAATGAAGCCCCGCATTCATTAATGGCAGTATATATCACCTTAACACTGCTACCGTCACTTAGGTCGGCGCTCACCAATGTGTCGCTATTGCCACCCGTTTCTTTGCCATCAATCATCCACCTGTATACGCTTTCGTTGTATTGCTTGTTTTTAGCAATGAAAGTAATGGTCTCGCCTGGGCATATTTCAACTTTTGAAGCCTGGATTTCTACGTTTGGATTTCGAACGGGATTTACACTTACCCGCCCCGAACTACTGTACACAGTCTGAGGGCCGGAACATGATGTAGCCGCGACAGTTAAACTGGCCTGTATTTGATCAAGATCCTTTAAGTCGTACAGTACAATTGTGTCTTTATTATCTCCAACATTCTTTCCATTAAGTATCCATTGTATGGAGTACGAATCCCCGGCATAAAAGGTCTCCGCATAAAAGGTTGTTGCGGTGCCGGGGCAAATTATACCGGGATCAGCCCTATGAATATTTATTGCAGGTTCATCCCCTTTTACACTCATCGTAATTATATTGCTGGTGTCTCGCTGCAAACTTTCACTGCAGATATCGCTGGAAACGAGTACTGCCCATACCCGGTCACCATCCTTCAAATAGTTAGGTTGAAATATGGTATCCTCCAGGTCCAGTCGGTCGGTATTGTGCATCCATTCAAGATGGCCGTCGTAACCCAAACCGGAAGTATCTGCAATAAAGGTTACCATAGTACCATGGCAAATGGTTGTTTTATTTGCCGTTAAGGTTACATTTGGGATCTTTTTTTGCCTAACCTGTATGGTTACAACACTACTATAGTTCCCATCAATTTTACATCTTAATCTATAACCATGAGATGTTAGAGGTACCCGGTTAAGGTAAATAGCCTGTGTATTTGCACCGGTATAACTGGTATCATCTGAAGTTATCTCCTTAAAGCCTCCTCCCTTATCCAGTTGCCATTGATAAGTACTGCCATGGAGATCAGGCTCAACAGTAGTCGTCCATCCTTCGCAGACTGTTTTGGTCAGGTTTGAAGGGAAATTATTACCGTAAATTGTGATGGTTTGACCCCCGGAAATTACGATATCAGTTCGCCCATCCAGGTCAAAATCCACAGCACTTGCTGCATCTCTGGCAACCAGGGTTTGTACCCCTGGATCAGTAGCTATTTTCCCCGATGTCGAAATGTTCCTAAATAAAATGCCTGCAGAAACAAGGTCAGGCTTATCGTCTCCGCTGAGATTAGCCGCGATTACACCTAATTTTGACCCGCCAGGATTCATCGGCGATGCAAAGGAAATTACGCCGTTGGTTGTTGTATTTCTAAAAACAGCAGTGCCAATAATAACATCCAGCTTGTCATCGTTGTCAAAGTCAACGATGTTAATTTCTCCTCTATTAATTTCAGGAGCGACGATGTCTATAATTTTGCCAAATGTGAATTTCCCTGGAGTCGAAGTATTTTCAAGGCAGGAAAAAACCACACCATCGGGAGTGTTGGTCTTGCAAAAAATGATTTCATTTTTATTGTCGCCATTTAGATCGCCGACTCCAATAAATCCTGAGGGACCAACATCAAAATTTAATGCGGCCGCAAAAGAAGGGATGCCAGGTATGCTCGTGTTTCGAATGATCGAGATTACGGAACCGGAGAAGCCACCGGCAATAATATCAGGTCGCCCGTCTCCATCAATATCACCGATAGTGAGCGAAGTGTTGAAATAATTGTCTATGGATAGAGGAAGATGAATTTGCTGATCAAATGCTACCTTTCCCGGTGAACTGTTATTCCTTGCAAAGATTACATAGTTCGAATTGTTTGCGATTGTTAAATCCGGTTTACCATCACCATCTAAATCATTGAGTGTGAAACCCCACCCGTAAGCGTCTGCGTTGGCGAGGATCTTCTTTTCTTCGAAGGAAAACTTGCCCGGTGCCGAGGTGTTTCTGTAAACGAAAATGCCACTTTGAAAAAGATGTTGGCTCGAAACGATATCCGGTTTGCCATCAATGTCTATATCGGCAGCTGATACACGATAAAACCGATCGGAATTGTTTTCGGCACGATAGGTTATTTTCTGAGTAAAGGAGTTTAGTGTGAAGTTGCCACCATTGGGAAATGTAAGATGGAAACCGGTTCTGGATTTACCGCTCAAATGGGTGTTGGTGTTGAGTAGTGTAATCGGTGCAAAACTGGTCCCTGGAGGAACGATGCATACTACCTGGCCAGAAGACGCAGACGTTACTTTTGCTCTAACTGCCCCAAAATTTACTATATTATTTGCTGGATTTGGGTTGAAATTGGCTCCAGTAATAGTCACCAGTGTGCCAGCCGGCCCTGCCGCAGGAGATATTCCACTGATTATGGGAGCCGTCGATGCATTAAGGTCAGTATACACAAACCCCGCGATTGCATCCGTGTGATAAATATCCTTCACAATAATGTTTCCCGTTGCTCCATTTCCCACTACGGCTTCTATATCGGATGGCGATAGGATAGTAAAAGATGCTGCCGGAACATTACCAAAACTGACAGCAACAATTTTTTCTAAATTGTTTCCTTTTATCCTGATTACGGTTCCCGAACCCCCGGCCGAAGGTGAAAAGGAAGTAAGGGTTGGCACACCAGGAATCGCAAAGTCATGATTCCGAACCAGGGTATCTTTTACAATACCGTTGGATACGACCAATGCAATGGTGTCCCGTGCGCGGTTGATATCATGTTGGTAGCTTGCATTAAATGATTGGCTAATCAACCTGGAATTCAGATACCATTGGTATGTATAACCTTGCTTAGAAAGATTGTTTAGATTGACCTTTCCCGTTACATAACTATTCGTGGTATCTATTGTGAAATTAGCTGCCGGAATAGGTGTTCCACCGCCATTGGTGCTTATTAGTAAAGCCCCATGCGATCCTCCGGCCCATAGCTGGTTTTCATCCCACAGTGAAAGCTCTTTCATGCTGTATTCGTGTGCCAAATATTCTTTGGCGCCAGGAAGTTTTTCCCAAAAGCTGCCACCATCCGTTGTTTTAAAGATAAAACCACTGCCATTCAAACCAAAGCCTACACTATCATTCACAAATCGCATGTTGATGCAGTTAAATGGGTTGACACCCGGGTTGTTCTTTAATGACCAATTTGTACCACCATTGGCAGTGTAATAAATATACCCCTTGCCATCATTTTCCATACTGAGCCATCCTTTGGAAGAACTGATAAAGCAGACGTAGTTGAGTATTCCGGCTGGAGTATGTATTTCTGTCCATGTACTGCCGCCATCATTCGATTTTAATAATTTATTTTTGTCGTATTCGGTATTAAAGGCAAGAATATTGTTAGCGTCTGCATATGAGAGCCTATTGTATTCATCTATGCCGGATCTAATAACATTCCACGTTTTTCCCTGGTCATACGTTTTTAAGATCCTTCCGAGGTCTACGGCAAAACCAATATTACCATTTCCGGGAAATACCATGTCGCTTATTGAGGAATAATATCTTTGAGGATTAAACCCCGTATGAAATATGAGTTTATAGGTGTCACCGCCGTCAGTCGAATAAAGAATGGAAGGACCAAATCCGTAATCTCCATAAACAACAATATTGCGCGCATCAAAGGCTTTCACACCCTCTATTGCAAAACCAAATGTGAGATTTACCTGGTAATTGCTGTAGTCAACATTGCCGATGGTAATATATTTTTTTGCAAATGTTCTTCCGCTATCCTGAGTGAATCCTATCCATTTGTCAAATGCAACATAGCCCTGTGCAGGAGAGAAAAAACTAATTTTTGATATTTTTTCATCCAATGAGTTGTCAACATATATCTTCCTGACCTGCCCAGAAACTGTGCATGAGCCAGCCGCCAAGTAAAATAAATAAAAAATTATGGCTATCCTGCTGAAATGCATGCCAGTCGATGCTACAATAAATCGATTCATAAAAAAGATAGAGTTTAGGGTGCTAATAAAGCCACTTTGATATTCTTAAAAATATCGGAGCAAAGCAATCAAAAAGAGGTTTGTAATAGGATTGGCAACTAACTATTATAGAAGAGTTTCCCTTTTATTGCTGCAAAATCTTTCGTCCAACTAAGGAAGTGTTAACAAGACAAATGGTATAACGAATGTACCCCCAGTGAGTTATTTTTCCAAATTAATAATACTTCGTTTATATTTTATTTTCTGGTCATCACGGTAATTTTGGCGATAAACAAAGGTTGTTACAGGATCGGGCCATTCTCGGTTTAAAAGCACCAATTCGCGGTGAAATAGTTTGAGTTATGTTGATAACTACAGTGTTGGAAAATCGCAAAAGAGGTGCATAGCTTGTGATATATGCCTCAATCTCAATGCCAAGGCATTGAATCCAACAGTATGACTGCTTATTTGCATGTAAAACGCCTTCGGTGTGGCCGGTTGAATTCAGTTACCTTCTGTAACCCAATTCGGCTCCGCCGCTCCCAGGCAGAGTACACAATGTCCAACGACTGACGTCTCACACCTGCAATTCTCTTATACCAATCCCGGCTGCTTGTTTCAAGCGAGGGTTACTTTGAATTGAAGAGAAGCTTTGGCTATCTAATAATTGAATCTTCTTGAAAAAGTTATGTGCAATCAATAAAGGTCAAAATTCTAAAATTCCGAAATTTAATTGCCAGGAAAGTCCGTATCTGTCAGCAAGCCAGGCAAATTTCTTACTAAATCCGTAGCTGCCAATTGGCATCATTGCTTTTCCCCCTTCCAATAGTTCGGTATAAAGATGATTGATTTCATCTTCACTGTCGCAATGCACATATATGGAAATGGAAGGTGTAAAGGTAAAGTTATGCCCAGGGCTATCGATCGCCATGTACTCCTGTTTGTCGATCGTGAAAGTTGCGTGTTTCACAGCCCCCGCTTTTCCACCCGGTTCTCCTTCTTTGAAATAGGTGATATTTTTTATTTCCGAACCAGGAAAAACTGAGGTGTAAAATTTTATTGCTTCTTCAGCCTTGCCGAATTGGTCTCCCGCAAACATTAGAAAAGTTGTCGTCTTTTGCATTTTTTGTGTTGTTTTTGTAGGTTTCTTACAATACCGCTGACGCGTAAACGCCAATCCCGTCTCCACCGGCCAATTTCCTTCAAAGTATGACAGTTACATGCATAATAAAGCGGCTTAAAATGACTGTTTTCAGATAGCACCTTTCACTATGGTACACCAGCCATTTTCTTTTCGGTAGTAACCGTATTCAAAACAAAATATATATGCTTTCTTATCGCCTTGATTTATACGGGTGTGGGTGTGGTACCGTAATACAAAGCCGTTGTCCAGTAAGGTTTGTTCTTTCACACTTGTTACTTCCTTCCCTTTGAGCAATTCTTCCAGAGTGCGACGATTGTTTTTTAATATGGCGATGACCTTACCTGTTTGTCCTGTTTCTTTTTTTCGTTTGGCATTGTGAAAAGCATTTTTATGGCCGGCAGAACAAAATCGCTTGTTCTCATTTCCGCTGATGGGAATCCCGCACCACAGGCATTTTATCTTTTTAACTCTTGGCGCCATGTTCTAAAATACTTCATTTTTCTTTCGTTTCAAAACGTTTCAAAACGAAATGATGCTCAAAGAAACGTTGAAAACCTTGACTTCAGTTTTTGGGTGCTCTACTTTCGTCTCAAAAAATTCATTCACAAAAAGAAAGTTTATGAAAACAAATCAGGTACTGCTGATCGGATATGTGGGAAAAGATCCGCAAACAACGCAAACCACAAAAGGATCAAAAAGAATTTGTATCCGTATGGCTACACATTACAGACGAAGCAATACAGCTGGCGAGCCATCCTTCCAAACGGTATGGCACAACGTGGTTGCATGGGATCAGAAGGCCGAATATGCAGAAAGAAATTTCATCAAGGGAAGTAAGATCCTGGTAGAAGGTGTTATTGACTACCGGAATTACCCCGACAAATTAGGTCATACCCGCTATGTCACCGAGATCAGGGCGAACAGCCTTCTGAATCTTGACCGCTGATTACAATCCTCACCATGAAAATAAAACCAATGGCACAGACATTTGTAAGAAAAAAGTTCAAGTACGGCAGGTCATTTAAGATCATCAATTGGGGTGTCCAATTTGATTCGCTGCTGGAACTGAAATACGCTATTTCGATCCAGGATGAGTACGCGTTTCTGAGAAGTCGTATTGCAATTTACTATCATCACGGTGCAGGGCAACCGACTTCTTATATCCGCGAAGGTGTTCGGCGCTATACACCGGACTATCTCATTCGGCACAAGCAAACAGGAGAAGCTTTTCTGGTCGAGATTAAACCACGGGCCGCAGAAAACGATCCTCAACTGGCCCTTCGAAGGGAAGTCGCCGAAAAATACATTCACTGGAGGAGATTCGACTGGAAATTCAAAATCGTCTTTGATGATGAAATTGTTTTAAACCGAACCGGGCTTTCGGTGTTCCAGGATTGCTGCAAATTAAAATCTAATTCAGCATTCAAGATTTGGCTGGCACAGCAGGACAAACGCTATAATCGGTATGCCCCAACATATTTTGCAAAACCGCCCAGGGAATGTGACATCCGGTTCGTGATGTTGGGCATGCATTCCCCCGGATGCAACTATATCTGATTGCTTAAGTGCTTTGATGTAGCCGGCTGTTGTTTTTTAAATATTTCTGTCCTTGCGTCGCACTCGTTATCGTTCTGTTCCCTGATTGCCCTTTTTGAACAATTGTACAAATGACAGTTTGTTGTTTGCAAGAAAACGGGGCAAAAAGCAAGCGAAGTTAGCGGCTCCCCTGCTCAACCAAATCGTTCGGCATAAACGGTTTCCCCCTAAAGGAACCCCCAATTATTCCGCGTGCGATTTGGTGTCTTTTTCCTATTCGCTGCCGCTTCTTGGCCTGCTTTCTTTTTTTCCGTTTTTTCTTTTTCAAACAATTTTTTTCATCATTAAAATCAAAGATTATGGAACTCACAGGCAGATTAACAGCAGATGCAAAGATCAGCACCTTAAAAGACGAAAGAAAAGTTGTAAACTTTTCCATCGCCATCAATGATCGTTACAAGTCGGCAAATGGCGAAACAAAAGAAATAACTACGTTTATCAACTGCGCCTATTGGGTGAAACCAGCTATTGCACCCTATTTAACCAAAGGGACATTGGTAGAAATCTATGGCCGCATAGGGATAAATGCATGGACCAACGCTGAAGGTCAGGCCAAGGCTTCCCTCAATTTTCATGTTAGCAATATCAAATTGCATGGCGGTAGAAAAATAGATGAGCAGACGACTGCAACTACTGCAGAAGCCGCAGCGGATGACCTCCCATTTTAATACAGTATTCAATCATTTTTAAAATCTTTTGGTATGGCACACAACATCAGTTACAACGAGAATACAGGGCAGCATAGTTTTTTCAGTGTTAATGAAAAACCCTGGCACGGTCTGGGTAAAATCGTTAGTGATTATCCAAGCAGCCGGGAGGCAATACAGTATGCGGGATTGGACTATTCGGTTGAAAAAAGGGCACTTTTCACTTTTGACAATGAAAATCAAAACGCCAATCCGGACTATGATATAATTATTCCTGAAATCAAAGTGCCTAATTATTTCGCTACGGTGCGCACAGATACCGAAACCGTTTTGGGCGTTGTGGGAAAAGATTATGAACTTATACAGAACAGGGATGCATTTACTTTTTTTGATTCGATTGTTGGCGGTGAGGGTATCCAGTATGAAACCGCAGGAGCGTTAGGCAAAGGCGAACGTATATTCATTACCGCCAAACTTCCGGGCTATATTAAAGTGGGTAGCGAAGACTTAATTGAAAAATACCTGTTTCTGACCACTTCCCACGATGGTTTCGGAAGTATATCCGCGGCATTTACACCTACGCGGATAGTGTGTAACAATACACTGAATGCAGCTTTGCGCAATTGCAGTAACCGGATTAGTATCCGCCATACGACCGGAGCAAAAGAAAGGCTTGAAAGCGCCCACAAAATTATGGGCATCTCCAATAAACTGACTGAAGAAATGGAGCAGATATTCAATCAGTGGTCAAAGGTACGGGTAACCGACCCGGAACTTAAAAAACTGGTTCGCCTGGCAATGGTGCCCAATCGTGAAGTATTGCAGGATATTCAAAAAGGTAAAGAAAATGAACTGTCCACCTGTTTTAAAAACATCTGTGATAATGTTTTTACCTATGCGATGACCGCACCATCTCAACAACTCCAGACCACCAAAGGCACTTTGTTTGGTGTGTACAACGCTGTAACAGGCTATATGCAAAATGTACGCCGTTATAAAAGTGGAGAAGCAAAATTAAAATCTATTATGGAGGGCAACGCAATGACCAAGAATCAAAAGGCATTTGACCTGTGCACCGATTTTATGCGCAGCGAACTGGTGGGTATTTATCAGTAAAAGAAACCGGGGGCGCAGCCGGACAAGCTGCGCCATTTTTATGGAAACAATTAACCAATTTAAAGCAGTTAATCCTCTTGCTATTTCAATTTGGCGGAGATTGAAATTTACTTATCCCAATGCTTTGGTGTGGGTTAGGATGGGGGAGGAGTATTATACATTTTCGAGGGATGCGATAGCGGTAAGCAGCGTTTGTAAACTCAAAATATTCCCCAGTGTTCAGGAGCATTGGCATTGTACCATTACTTGTGAACAAACTGAAGCGGTTTTAAAAAAAATGATCCGGGCAGGCTTTCAGATAGCCTTATGTGACGCGCTGCAATAACACAATTCAATATGCAATGGGAAGACTATTTGTATGGTTACGATGATGGATTTATGCATGGCAGATCCGGCAAAGAAAACAGTGGGTGTAACCTGCTGTTTTCTTTAAGCAGATTTATCATCTGCATAATTATTTTTCTATTGAATCTATTTTACCTGCTCATTAAATCGGTAATAGAAATATGTATCTATTTGTTGACGGTATGCTTAAAGTTATTGGAGAAACTGTAAAAACGAGGCAAGCTTTGGGCTTGCCTCGTTTTGGTCATTCAGAGAAATGATTGTTTTACGGCTTAATGTAGCATTGGGAGAGGGTGTAGATAATTAAAGTATAATCTTAGAATCGCAATCATAATTCTTTCACAAAGTTATCCTTTGGGCTGCTGAAGCGTGAAAAAGACTTCGGCATAAACACCTCCCCACCCTGCATATGCACTCCTTTATTCCGATTCCTTTTTCACTGGATTGCCCAAAAGATGGGATGGTTTCATAATTAATTTTTAATCATTAAAACTTTGGTTATGGAATCAAGATTAAGCCTTCAGGAACTCAACAATGTAGCAGAAGTTGAAATCGTTTACCGCAGAAAGCCAAACTGCAAAGCCTCCGAAAAACCGGTGATTCACACTTCATCCGACGCCTATGCTATATTTATGCATTACTGGAATTTGGATACCATTGAATTAATTGAGGAATTTAAAGTACTTTACCTCAATAGGCGCAATACTGTCCTTCAGCTTTTAGATCTTTCCAAGGGAGGTATTTCAGGAACAATAGCTGATACACGGTTGATATTGGCAAGTGCATTGAAAGTTTGTGCCTCCTCCGTCGTTTTAGCCCATAATCATCCTTCCGGAATTGTAAAACCTTCCAGGGCAGACCAGGCATTGACCCATAAAATAAAAATTGCTGCATCTTATCATGATATCCTCATTGTGGATCATTTAATCGTTAGTCAAGATTGCTATTTTTCATTTGGTGACGAAGGGCTGCTATAGGCCCTTTTTTGTGCTTGCTGTAGAAATGGTATTAAAAACAAAGGCATTTCTTAAAATAGTTACAGTGATTTTAATTTTTCATTCATTTCCGAGAGTCCCGCCTTGGCCAGTAGTTCAGAAGTTAGTGATGAAATTATTTGTGTGCTCTCCTGGGTGATTGCATCCAAAATGCCAATGGATTTATCGGAGCTATTGCTGCCGTTTAATCCTCTTTCAATTATTTTACTTAAAAGTAGCATATCCTTTCTGGCAATACTGACACTAAGTTTTACATTTTCATTCATACCGGGAATGCTTAGCAATGTCTCATAAATCCTGGCTACATCTGATTTCGCTAACATAAGAAAATATTTAATGGTTCACTGATCTTGCTGTCCTGGCAAAAATATTCTAGTCTGAGGATATGATCCCCTTCAGAATTTGAAGAGGATGTTTTTTACAAGCGGGTTCGGTTTAATTTCACACCTGTTACTGAATTGTGTGATTTGAAAATAGTGTGTAATGGAAAACAGTAAATCTAAATTTACCTGTGAGCAGGCAAAGCAAATTGACTTGGTGGAATATCTCTCAGCCTTGGGCCACCTTCCGGTGAAAATCCGTGGCAATGACTATTGGTATTTGTCTCCTTTAAGATCAGAAAAGACAGCCTCCTTTAAAATTAACCGTTATATTAACCGGTGGTATGACCACGGCTCAGGCAAAGGTGGTAACCTCATTGATTTTGCAGTGACCTATCATAACTGTACGATCAAAGAATTACTTCAATCCCTACAAGGGGAATTTTCTTTTCATAGCCCTGTTCCGCTTTCTCCATCTGATGGTAAACTGCTAAACAGGGGTATTGAAGTTTTAAGTGATTATCATATTGGTTCCTGGTCTCTGATAAGCTATCTCAAAGAACGACATATTTCCTGCAGCGTTGCACAGCAATATTGCCGGGAAGTTCATTACAGAAATGCCGACAGGATTTATTATGCAATTGGGTTTAAGAATGATGCTGGAGGCTATGAGCTTCGCAATATAAATTTCAAAGCAAGCAGCTCTCCAAAGACAATGACCTGCATTGAAAAGGGAGGAAAAGGGGTAGCGGTTTTTGAAGGTTTTTTTGACTTTCTTTCGTGGGTGGTTCTGCATGAATATGCCGAGCAAGAACCTATGGATTTCTGTGTACTCAACTCCCTTTGTTTTTTCCAACTCGCAAGACCATTCTTAGAACGGCACGATACTATACACCTTTACATGGATAACGACCCGGCCGGACAAAATTGCAGTTATCACGCACTTCAAATTAGTCCTCAATATTTTGATGAAAGTGGCCTGTATAGAGGCTATAAGGATCTTAATGAATGGCATATCAGCATGGGTAAGGGTCTCAAGAAAAAGGGGGATTTCTATTAAAAAATAACTAAGATCTGAATACAGATTTAGAAAAGATGGTTGACAGTTTAGATACAAATGGCGATGAAACCAAGAAATGTTTTCTTAATCACCAAAGATATGGACAGGCTTTAGGGTGCCTTTTACCGCCCCCGGTGAAATGTACGGTTGTATCACAACCGGGGCATTTCACCCCCTTCGCTCCGGAGTCGCAGGGGATTATTGATGAAGACCTCTTTCCTGATGCAGAAAATGAAAAAGAGATGAATGAAACAAAAAGTAATCGGAGCAAATGGTTGCATATACGGCTAACGGAAGCCGAATTAAAAAAGCTGCAATTCGGTTTTTCAAATTCCACTAAATGCAAAATGAGTGAATATGCCCGTAGTATTTTACTCAATAAGCCCATCACAGTCTATACCCGCAATCAATCCTTTGATGACTTTATGGCAGAAATGATATTGCTTCGGGCAGAGTTAAAAGCCATCGGCAACAACTTCAACCAATTGGTAAAAAAACTGCACATAATGGACAATAGTGCTGAGATCAATGCATGGGCCTTGTTGAATGAAACCAGCAAACGCCTTTTCTTCAAAAAGGCAGAGGAAATCAATTTAAAAATTGCACAAATAGCTGATAAATGGTTGCAAGAATAAATACCGGCAAAAGCATTTCAAAAGCCCTTAATTATAACGAACAAAAAGTACGTGAGGGTAAAGCTGAAATCCTGGATGAATCAGGCTTTTTAAAAGACGTTGATAAACTTAGTTTTTATGACAAGATCAATCATTTTAAGCGCTTTACTTCACTCAACGAAAGAGCGGTTACCAACACGTTGCATGTGTCCTTGAATTTTGATCCCTCAGAAAAAATAGATAATGATAAAATGGTGGAGATTGCTTCTGCCTATATGGATAAAATTGGATTTGGAAAACAGCCTTACTTGCTATACCGTCATCACGATGCCGGCCATCCACATTTGCATATCGTCAGCATTAATATCGAAAAGGATGGAACACGTATTTCGATGCACAATTTGGGACGCAATCAATCCGAAAAAGCCCGTAAAGAAATTGAGCGTGAATTTGGACTGGTAAAAGCGGAGAATAAAAAGAACACCGATTTGTTGAACCTCAAACCGGTCAATGCGACCAAGGTAATATACGGTAAATCAGAAACCCGCCGCGCTATTGCCAACGTACTCGCCCCGGTCATCAATCAATATAAGTTTACGTCGCTGGCTGAACTCAATGCCGTACTTCAATTGTACAATATCACTGCCGACCGTGGACGCGAAGGTTCTCGCATATACCGGAATAATGGGCTTACGTACAGTATACTGGATGAGAAAGGGAATAAAATTGGTGTACCACAAAAAGCAAGCTCGTTTTTTATGAGACCTACGCTGGGTACCCTGGAAAAAAAATATGCAGAAAACGAGTTGGTAAGAATACCGTACAAAGAAAAATTGAAAGGTTCCGTTGGCTGGATTTTAAATACACAACCTGAAAGCCTTGAGGCGTTTGTTAAAGCTTTGGAGAAAGAAAGAATAAGTCTGGTAATACGCAAAGGAAAGGAGGGTGTGATTTATGGAATGACCTATGTAGATCACAAAACCAAATGCGTATTCAATGGCAGCGACCTGGGCAGGCAATTTAGCGCAAAGGCGGTACTGGAGACATGTCAGTCAACTGGCCTGGTGAAGCCAAAGCATATGGACAATAAACTGACTTTACAGGAACAGATGAAGAATCGATATCGGGAATTAATGCAAATAACTGGGCATACTGCAGCACCGGTTTGGCGGCTTCCAGAAATAATACTGTCGCAAACTGTGGAACCGGACTATGTACCTAATCAGCTAATACGAAAAAAGAAACGAAAGAAGCATCGCTTAAAACGGTAAACAGGGAATAATTAACGTGAAGAGATCAAAAAGAAATAGGTATGAATACTGGGGAGAACGAGCAGGGCCTTCGTAAGATTATGGATTTGACAAGACTGATCAGCATTGTAATCCTGGTCTTACATTTTTACTATTACTGTTATCGTGTCTTTGATTCATGGGGATTAACGGTAACCATTATTGATCGGTTGATTGGTAATATCGGGGGTACAGGGCTTTTTGATGATTTCCACCGCTCCAAACTGATTGCATTAGGTTTTTTGTTTATCTCGCTATTGGGGACAAAAGGAAAGAAAGATGAGAACCTGAATTTTAAAACGGCTTTGGCCTATATCATTACCGGATTAACAATCTACTTTATTAGTTTTTTATCGTTAATGCTTTCAGTTGGTTTAGAAAATATTGCTGTTCTCTATGTCGCGCTCACCAGTTTGGGCTACATTTTAATATTGACAGGTGGTACCCTTTTTTCCCGGATTATCCGTGTGCAGTTTAATAATAAGGATATTTTCAACAGGGAAAATGAAACTTTCCCACAGGAGGAGAGACTGATCGAAAATGATTACTCAATCAACCTTCCTGGGAGATACCATTTGAAAGGAAGGGTTCGGAAAAGCTGGATCAATATTATTAACCCGTTCAGGTCTCTTTTGGTGTTGGGTAATCCCGGTTCAGGCAAAAGTTATTTTGTAATACGGCATGTTATCACTCAGCATCTGGCTAAAGGGTTTTCGATGTTTGTATATGACTTTAAGTTCGATGATTTGACTATCATTGCTTACAACCACTATTTGAAAAACAAACATCGGTTTGTTGTCACGCCCGAATTCTATGTCATAAACTTTGATGATCTTACCCGCAGCCACAGGTGCAATCCGCTGGACAAAGAAAACATGCTGGATATCACCGACGCAGCAGAATCAGCCCGTACGATTCTGATGGGACTAAACCGTGAGTGGATCAAGCGTCAAGGAGACTTCTTTGTGGAATCGCCGATAAACTTTTTGACAGCCATTATCTGGTACCTACGCAAGTACCAGGACGGAGAATTCTGTACATTACCGCATGTGATAGAATTAATGCAGATAGAATACGACAAATTGTTTTCAATCCTTCGCACTGAGAAGGAAATTGAAGTGATGATCAATCCTTTTATAAATGCCTATCTGCATGAGGCAATGGAACAGCTCGAAGGTCAGATCGCATCTGCAAAGGTAGCGATGGCAAGGTTATCTTCTCCGCAACTTTATTACGTCTTGTCTGGTAATGATTGTAATCTGGATATTAATGACCCGGAAGCGCCTAAAATTTTATGCGTTGGTAGCAACCCGCAGAAGATACAGATATATGGTGCGGTGTTATCCCTGTATGTAAACCGTTTGATTAAACTCGTCAATAAAAAAGGTAAATTGAAAAGCAGCCTGGTGTTCGATGAATTTCCAACTATCTACTTAAACAATATTGATAGCTTAGTTGCTACTGCCCGCAGTAATAGAGTTGCCACCTGCTTGGGCGTACAGGATTTTAGCCAGTTGAAGAAAGATTATGGAAAAGATCAGGCAGATGTGATCATGAATATTACTGGCAATATTGCAAGTGGTCAAGCAACTGGTGATACAGCCAAACAGTTATCAGAGAGATTCGGCAAAATTATGCAGGACAGAGCCGGCCTTTCAATTAACCGGACCGATACGTCTATTAGCAAATCCAAACAACTGGATAGTGCTATTCCGGCTTCCAAAATTGCTGGTTTGAGTTCCGGGGAATTCGTGGGAATGGTAGCAGATGATCCGGACTGCAGGATTGACCTGAAGACTTTTCATTGCGAAATAATAAATGACCATGCGGGGCTGAAAATGGAGCAAAAATTTTACAGGCCTTTGCCAGCAGTAAGGCAGGTGGATGGTGTCATGATCCAGCGAAATTATTTTCAGGTAAAACAAGATGTGGAGGACCTGGTATCTGCAGAAATTGAGCGGATGATGGATGATCCCGAACTGTCCGGATTAATAATTAGAAGATAGAAAGACCAGTTTCGCTAACGAATCAAAATTCAACTATCATGAGCTTCTCAGATCCTAAATATTTTATTTTTCAATTTAACTGCACACAATCGGAAACCGGGCGACTGATTAAATTGGTCAAGTTTTCCTAATGTTATCTATTTTTGATTGTCGGGCAAATCTCCAATAAAAGTGATGTTGTTACAGAGGGTGTTTTTCAGGCTCTTGGGGTATCCCGTTTATTAATGCGTGAGAGCCCGGAAACAAATCAGCGTGAGAACAGCATCAATAAAACAGTAAATAAAGTCAACCCCATGTCAAAAACAGCATTCAATTTATTTATACTATCAACAGCATTTGCTATCGGTTCGTGTTCTTCTTCCAGTTATAAACAGCCCGATGTTAAGTTTACACTCCAGGAATCGCAACTTCCGGCGTATGAAGACAACATTGATCATAAACAACTGATCAGTAGTATTGAAAAAGAAGAAGGTGCCGAACATCGGGGTGAACAGATATATGGGACCATCTGCTTTAACTGCCATGGAGATCCCGGTCAAAACGGTTCCATTCCCACAGCCTTCAAATTCTGGAACGATAGTTTCAAAGTTGGAAATGACCCCTATTCCATTTATCAAACCCTCACCAGAGGATACGGGTCAATGCCTCCTCAAACGATCCTTACCCCCCGCGAAAAATATGATGTCATTCATTTTATCAGGAGCAAGTTTGTTGCTAAACACAACAAAGAGCAATATTTCGAGATAGACAGCGCTTATCTCGAAAGCCTTCCAAAAGGAGATTCAACAGGCCCTGAGCCAAAGAAATATGAGCCATGGGCAGAAATGGACTATGGCAACTTCCTTATCAATACGTATGAACTGGTTGATTTGAACCCACAGCCGCGTGAGCGGTCCGGGGGACAGGCCCCGCTACCTGACGAACACCTGGACGGTAAAAATTTTGCCTACAAAGGTATTGCAATCCGACTGGACACAGGTAATGGTGGAGTAGCCGCAGGAAGAGAATGGGTAATATTTGACCATGATGTGATGCGTGTTGCGGGTGCCTGGACAGGGAATGGGTTCATCGACTGGGAAGCCATTCTTTTTAATGGTTCGCATAACATTTCTCCACGAACGGTTGGCGACCTTCAGTTTGAAAATCCTGTGGGATCGGGCTGGGCTGACCCGGAAACCGGATCTTTTAACGACAATCGCTTCCTGGCCAGGGACGGCAGGAGGTTCGGTCCCTTATCCCGCAAATGGACGCATTATAAAGGGCTTTACCAATACGGGGACAAGGTGATCATTTCCTATACGGTCGGGAACGCAGATGTTCTTGAAACTTTTGGTTCGGAAAAGTTGAATGGTCAATTCGTATTAACGCGGACTCTCAATATCACTCCTTCATCCCGCACGTTAAAAATGAGAATCGCTCCTGATAGCACTTCGGTTGCTCTTGTTGGAACCGATGCAAAATTAAAAGCATCCGGGGGATTCAATGTTCTTGAAATACCGCCATCAACTGCAGTGAGGATCAAATTATTGATATCAGCCATTTCGAAAGAAGAACTAAGAAAGTATGCCAGGACATCTGCCTACCCTGAGTCCCTCGATTCACTGACCAGGGGCGGAAAGGCACGATACCTCCAAAAGTTAACCACCACAATTACAAGGGGTGATCAACATGGTCCGTTCAAAGTTGACATTTTAACGCCTCCGTTCAACAATGAATGGAAGAACCAGTTGCGATTAAGTGGGATTGATTTTACGGCCGATGGAAGCAATGCCGTGGTTTGCTCCACCGATGGAGATGTGTGGCTCGTTTCCGGGTTACTAAAAGATTCCGGAACCTTGTCGTGGCAACGTATCGCTTCCGGCCTGTTTCAGCCGCTGGGCATTAAAGTGATCAACAAAGAAATTTTTGTAACCTGTCGTGATCAGATCGTAAAGCTCAGGGATCTGAATGGCGATGGGGAAACGGATTTTTACGAAAGCTTCAACAGTGATCATCAGGTAACGGATCATTTTCATGAATTTGCGATGGGCTTACAGTCCGATAAGGAGGGCAATTTATATTATGCCAAAAGTGCGCGTCATGCCAGAGAAGCGCTGGTTCCCCAACACGGAACCCTGATAAAAGTAAGCAGGAATGGATTGAAAACGGAAATCATAGCTACAGGATTCCGGGCAGCAAACGGAGTTTGTATTAATCCCGACGGAAGCTTTATTGTTACCGATCAGGAAGGCCACTGGAATCCGATGAATCGGATCAACTGGGTTCAGAAGGGCCGTTTCTATGGCAATATGTTTGGTTATAAGCCGCCAACAGATAGTTCCAACGAAGGAATGGAACAGCCGTTGGTGTGGGTTGAAAGACACCTCGATCAGTCGCCTTCCGAGTTGTTATGGGTTAATAGTGATACATGGGGACCTCTTAACGGCAGTCTCCTGAATTTTTCTTATGGTTATGGCAAAGTATTTATAGTTCCCCATGAAAAAGTGGGTAGCCAAATGCAGGGTGGAATTTTTGAATTGCCTATACCTGCCTTTTCCACCGGTGTAATGCGGGGCCGGTTCAATCCGTACGATGGCCAGTTGTATGTTTGCGGTTTGTCGGCTTGGGGATCTACGCAAACTCTTCAGTTAGGTGGATTGTTCAGGATCAGGTATGATGGAAGCCCGGTGGTTGTGCCCATTGGCCTGAAAGCCAAAAAGCAAGGCATGCAAATAACCTTTGCCAAAGAACTTGACCCTGCAAGCGTAAAGGATATTACCAATTACAAAATACAAACATGGGATCTGCTGCGTTCGCGCAGATATGGTTCAGATCATTATAACATTAAAGAACTGAAAGTTTCGAGGGCTGAACTGAGTAAAGACAGAAAGACACTAAATCTTTTTATTCCCGAAATAAAACCTACATGGGTAATGGAAATTAGCTACCAACTGAAGGATGCTGACGGCGGGAATGCAGAAGGACTTATCCAGAATACAATTCATGATTTTGAGCCCGACCCGATTAAATAAACAGACGCAAATTTACGAGATCATTGTGCTGGCGGAACGCGGAAGCTGGAATAAGATTCACCGGCTTCCGAAAAGCTGTCTGACTGTAACGATTCGTTTTTATCCTTTAATTTCAGCAGGACAATATTCGTTTAAATTATATTTACATTAACTTTTAGCATCTGATAGAAGGATGTTTTTGAGTTACATTTAATTGGAAATAGGTTTGATTTGAGTAAATAATTTTTTTTTTCATACACGAGACAAGCACCGGAAAGCATTTTAGTCAACCCAATATAAAATCATAAATGAAGGTAATTGTATTTACTATCCCTGTAGGTGTTGGTAACTCCTTTCATCTGCAGGAGGATCGTTTGCCCTACTTTTATCCTCATTTGCATCGCCACAATGAAATCCAGATCACGTGGGTCATAAACGGGGAAGGGACGTTGATCATTGGAAATACCATGACTCCCTTTACATCCGGGGATCTCTTTGTTATAGGCGCCAACCAGCCTCACTGGTTTAAAAATGATCCCAACTATTTTATCCCAACCAGCCCGCGAAAGATCCACTCGGTAAATATATTTTTTAATCCAACAGGATTCGTATCGCATTTACTTTCATTGCCGGAAATGCTTAGTATTAAGAAGTTCGTGGGTCAAACCGAACTTGGTCTGCAGGCATCAAAAAGAGATTCTGAAAAGCTGGCTGAACATTTTTTAAAAATAAAAAATAGTACTGCCGGTTTCCGACTGGCATATTTTATTGAACTATTGCAGATAATGGCAAACTTAAAAAAGTGGAAGTACCTGTCTGCCGCATCTTTTGAACGTGCAATCACAGACAGCGAAGGATTAAGAATGAATGATATTTATCGATATACAATGGACCACTTTACCGACGTGATAACCCTTGAGCAAATTGCATCTGTAGCGCATTTAACACCGCAGTCATTTTGCCGTTATTTTAAAAAACATACTACCAAAACATATGTCAATTTCCTGAATGAGGTAAGGATCAATGAGGCGTGCAAAAGATTTATTGAAAACAATTTCGATAATATAGGCAATATTGCTTACCAATGCGGATTTAATAACGTAGTGTCTTTCAATCGCGTTTTTAAAAGTATAATGGGTAAAACACCTAAAGAATTCATTGAAATCTATCACAAAGAGAATTGACTTTGAATTGCCGGTACTATTAAAACTGAGAACATGGTAAGGAATGTGAGATTACCATTGTCAAAGCATATCAGCGCGGCATCCAATTAAGCCAGATTCAAAAAAATAATCACATGAAAGATTCCGGCATCGGTTCAATAGACTTGCTTATAATACTGGTTTACATTATTGGTATTCTGGCAATTGGTCTGATCAGCGTAAGGAGGAAAAAAATGACCAGCATCAACTATTTTTTGGCCGGACGCAGTTCCAAATGGCCAATTGTAGGCGCTGCTCTTTTTGCTTCAAACATCTCTACCATTCACATGGTGGGTCTTGCGGCTTCCGGCTATAGTGAAGGGCTGGTGTGGGGTAATTTTGAATGGATGGCGGTTTTTACATTGATTCTGCTGGCACTTATATTTGCGCCGTTCTATTTCAAGACCAAAATTGCGACGCTTCCCGAATTCCTGGAAAAACGATATGGATCTGCATCGAGAACATTTGTTGCTTTTATGGGAATTATCGCGGCGTTGTTCATTCATTTGGGAATGAGCCTCTACGCGGGTGCGGTAGTTTTCGAGTCTTTTTTTGGAATTGATGTACAGCTATCCATTATTTTAATTTCAATTGTTACAGCTATCTATACCGTTATAGGCGGGCTAAAATCGGTAATGTTAACAGAAACGGTGCAAACGATCATTCTTATATCCGGCGCTGTATTGCTTACCATTTTTGCTATTCTTGAATTGCCGCGACATGGAATAACCTCTTTCGCCATATTTAAGGACGCTTTAAAGTACGGGCAGCTCAGCATGTTACATTCCTCTGATTCAATAAAAGCGCTTAGCCCGGCAGGTGGAAATACCGGCTTAACCTGGTATGCGGTATTATTAGGATACCCGGTTTTGGGTATATGGTATTGGTGTACCGACCAAACACACGTACAGCGCGTTTTAAGCGCACGTTCATTAGAAGACGCACAGAAAGGATCTTTGTTCGCGGGGCTGTTAAAGATTTTACCGGTTTTTATTTTGATCCTGCCGGGAGTTATCGGATATATACTTTACAGTGATATTATCGGAGCCAACGCCAATCAAACGTTTCCGGTGCTGGTGACACATTTACTTCCGGTTGGCATTAAAGGAATTGTTGCGGCAGCCCTGTTATCTGCTCTGATGAGTGTTGTGGCGGCAGCATTAAACAGCTCGGCAACCCTGATGTCCATTGACATCGTTAAACGATTCAGACCTAAAACGTCAGACCGCGAGCAGGTATTTTTTGGTCGTATTGCGGCTGTTGTTATAATGATTGCAGCTATGCTTTGGTCGACACAGGGTGGAAATTTTTCAAGCATTTTTGAAGCAATCAATAAAATTGCCGCAGCAATGGCCCCACCTATTACTACAGTTTTTTTATTGGGGGTTTTTAGCAAACGGGGAACCAAAGAAGCTTCCATAATAACACTTTGTCTCGGATTTGTGCTTGGCATAATTTCCTTTTGTTTTGACTATGTGCCCATCAGTGGCAAAATGTATATCACCAATGATTGGGGTATTCCGTTTATGATGCAGGCCTGGTGGCTGTTTTGCTTCAACTGCATCATTTATTATGTTGTCAGTTATTTAACACCCCGGCCAGATCCCAGGGCAATTGCTGAATGCACATGGAGGAGTCCGTTTTCCGTAATTACTCAGGGAAAGTTCAAAGGAGTAAAAGACATACGCTTTTTGGCTGCGTTGCTTTTGTTGTTCCTCGCCGTCATGTATGGCATTTTCAAATAAAATTATAAGGACAGGGCTAAGTATTTGATAAACCTAGCATACATCATTAAACAAAAAAAGATCAGCAGGCTGTATCAGCGCCTGAACATGTTGGCATTTCCAGGATTGTCTGTAGTTCAACAATAGGAATATCCTTATGAATTGTAAATATAAAATCGTTTTAAAAGATGGGAAATTTTGTTGCAGACTGGATAAAATTCGTATGCATTGTGGTGTTAGATCAATATATCTTTATTATCAGATTTTAATTACGGGTGGAATGATTAGCAAGTGAGGTAACGCAGCAATTCTTACACAGCATTTAAATTAAAGACCAAAATTCTGATTATGAAGAAAATCCTGATTGTTTTTGGACTATTCTTGTTGCTTACAGGAATAAGCGCTACGGTTTGTGCACAGCGGCGGCAAGTAACCGGCACTGTGCTAAACAGCGAAGGAGTTCCAATTAAATTTGCGACTATAAAAGTAACGGGAACCAGCGTGGGCACCAGCGCAGATGAACAGGGTGTATTTAAAATTAATATTGACGGCCATGACGAGTTAGAGGTTACAGCTATTGGTTTTGAACCGGGCATTGTTAAGGTGGGCAAAAACAATTCGATCGTTGTTACGCTTGTTTCAGCCAAAAATAATTTGGGTGAAGTAGTGGTTACGGCTTTGGGACTTTCGCGCGCTAAAAAAACACTTGGTTATTCGGTGCAGGAACTCAACAACAGCGCGCTTACCGATGCTGCCGATAACAATATTATAAACACTGTTTCCGGGAAGATTGCCGGTGCCCAGGTAACAAGCGGTGGTAGCACAATCGGCTCCTCCTCAAGAATTGTGATCAGGGGCAATGCCTCTTTTTCCGGCAATCAGCCTTTATTTGTTGTGGATGGAACGCCGATTGATAATACTACTACCAATCTTGATGGCGGCGGGGGAATAGATTGGGGCAATACCGCTTCGGATCTTGACCCTAACGATATAGAATCCATGACCGTTCTTAAGGGTGCTAATGCTGCAGCACTGTATGGAAGCCGCGCTACCAATGGTGTTATACTTATTACTACTAAAAAGGGTTCTAAGAATAAGGGACTGGGCGTAGACGTTAATTCATCAGTCGTTCTGAATGTACCGGGTTATTGGCCAAAATTTCAAAATGAATACGGTGGCGGTTGGGATGGAGAAGAATTTATCTACAAAAAATTCCTCGAGGATAATCCCGGTTCAACACTTACTTATAACGAGTATGCCAATCAGTATTCCTACAAATATGTAGATGGTAATGGCGGAGGCATCAACGATGCCTGGCCAATTAACTGGGGACCACGTCTTGATGCAGGTCTTAAACTTGATCAATGGTCAACAGGTCCTGCCAGTCCATGGGTTTCAAGAAAGAACAACTATAAGGATTTTTATAACACGGAAATTACAACAGTGAACAGTCTTGCCGTTAGTGCAGGTGGCGAAAAGGCTTCCGGTCGCTTCGCATTCACCAACCAAAACACACCAAGAGGAATATTACCCAATACCGACCAAAAACAAAATACGATCAACACAAGCTTTACCTTAACTCCTACGGAACGGCTTTCTGTAGTTGGTAATATTACCTACCTGGTAAAAAGCAGTGACAACATCCCCGTTAATGGTTACACTGGGGTAGGGGTTGATTTTGCATGGACTCAGCGGGATTTTGATACCAGGTATTTACGCGACCAATTCAAAGAAAATGGTAACGTCAGTATGTTTCCCGGAGTCGATAATTATTATTACTACTATGAAAACCTGAACAATCTTAACAGGGAAAGGGGCTTTGGAAACGTCACCGCCACATATAAGATAACAGATTGGTTATCTGCCATGGCTCGCGGCGGCACAGATTTCTATACGGAGAAAAGGAAATCAATAACACAGTCGGGTACTGCAAATAATGTTCGTAGGGGCCAGGGCGGTCAATTTAATCAAACGAACATTTTCACAAGGGAAATGAACCTCGATTTCATTTTAAATTTTGACAAAACGTTTGGCAATATCCGGGTTGACGGTCTTGCCGGTGCGAATTACCGTGATAATGTATACAACAGTACATACCTTGCTGCAAGCAACCTTACCGTTCCTGATCTGTACACTATTTCAAATGTTAAGGGAGCACCTACCACCTCCATGTTTGACAGCAAAAAAAGAACCAATAGCATTTTCGGGTCGGTTAACGCATCATATAAAGACTTCCTGTTTGTTGGCATAACGGGCCGCAACGACTGGAGTTCCACCCTCCCTCCGGATAACCGGTCTTATTTTTATCCCTCCGCAAGTTTAGGTTTTGTAGTTACGGATGCATTTAAGATTGCTTCGGATGTATTTTCCTATGCAAAAATAAGGGCGAGCGTTGCCAAGGTAGGTGGAGACACGGATCCTTACCAACTGAGCAGAACGTATTCGGCCAGTTCCTTTAACTCGATATCCATGTTTGCTCCAACGGGTATTTTACCACCAGCCAATTTGAAACCGCAGGAAACCAACTCCTACGAAATAGGTGCTAACCTGAGGTTCATTAAAAACAGGTTATCGTTGGATGTAACCTATTACGACCAGGTCACGGTAAACCAGATCATAAGCGTTGCAACTTCTACCACCACAGGGTACGCCGGTATGCGGTTGAATGCAGGGGAGATCGAAAATAAGGGAGTGGAAGTAATGCTCAACGCACGCGTTTTGGAAAGCACTTCGGGCCTTAACTGGAACATCGCAGTAAACTGGGCTAAAAACAACAATGTAGTTAACGAATTATACGGAGGTTTACAATCGTACCAGATATCTCCCGGATTTGGCGGTGCTTTAACGTTGGGAATCCCCGGCCAGAAATGGGGAAGTATTTGGGGGTTGCCTTTCGTTAGAGATGAAAAATCGGGCAAAATGGTTGTGGGAGATGACGGAATTCCTTTAACAACAAATGTTGCCAAGAACTTCGGAACGGTCACTCCCGATTGGATCGGCGGCATTAACAATATATTCCGCTATAAGAATACCACTCTAAGCTTTCTCATTGATATGAGGAAAGGTGGAAAATTCTTCAGCACTACCGCATGGCATGCGTATCCAACCGGAAGTTATGAGGTAACAACAGCCGATAACGTAAGGGAAACAGGATTAATACTTGATGCTGTTAAAGAAGATGGCACTCCTAATGATGTGCGGGTATCTGCCCAGCAATTTTATGGGGGAGCCTGGGTATGGAATAATCACGAGTATTCTATTCTCGATGGATCCTACATCAAACTTAGGGAAGTCATCCTGGGATACAATTTCAGCGTAAAAAACATCCAATGGCTCAAAAGATTGAATGTATCGGTTTTTGGAAGAAATCTGGCCATACTGCACAGGGATGAAAGCACTTCCAGGTTGGGACTGGACCCTGAGGTAGGAATGGGTGGCGGTAATGCAGGTGTAGGCTTTGAAAATTTTCAGATACCTACGACCCGCAATTTCGGATTTAAGCTCTCTGTGACTTTCTGATTCTTATTGAAGACTGAAACTTAAAGACAATCGACATGAAAAAAATATTGAGAACACAATTGTTTTTTATTACTGGCATAGTGTTAATACTTGCCGGAAGTTGTACCAAAGATTTTAATGACATCAATGAAAACCCAAATGCTGCTACTGTTGTTCCGGGTACCAACGTGCTGGGCCGCGGCATTATTTCTTCAACCAACACTTTGTTTGGAGAACGATTAGCAATTTATTATACGGGCTCTTATGCAGGTCACACTGCTGCTATAGGTTTGGGTGATTATGAATACCGTGTAGATATCAACAACAGCATGTGGCGGGGGATGTATATCGCTATGACCTATCTGCAGGATGCCGCAAAAATTGCTAAAGCAGAGGGAAACACTAACCTTTATGCTGCGGCGCTTACCCTGAAAGCATATGATGCTCAAAAAACCACAGATATGTGGGGGGATGTTCCATATACAGAAGCCTTTCGTTTGGATTCGAGCATTTTGTACCCGAAGTACGACGATCAGGAAACAGTTTATCGCGCTATATTGAGCGAATTGAAAGAGGCGTCCGAAATTTTTAAGTCCGGAACGGGTGCGATTGGCGTTGGAGACTTTATTTTTAAAGGAGATGCCTCAAAGTGGAGAAAGTTCTGTAATTCGTTGCGCCTGAGAGTAGCCATCCGCATGTCGGTGGTGGATCCCGCAGCAGCTACAACCGTTCTGGCGGAAATACTGGGCGATCCTTCTGCCTACCCGGTTATCACAGAGAACGAAGACAATGCTTACCTGTGGTTCCCCGGTGTTTCGCCCGACACTGAGCCCTGGTATAACCGTTTGGGTACAAATGGCGCATACACTGATCAATACAGGATGAACGATGTATTGGTCAGCGCACTCAAAGATAACAATGATCCGCGTTTACCGGTATATGCACGCCTCAACAATAATGGTGGTTACAACGGATACAAGTTTGGTCCGGCACAATTAAGTGATCCGAATAACAATGGAAACAATGTGTCGGGTATCGGGGAGCGGTTTGCCAACAATCCATCTGGTTTTTCTCCTTTTATAAATGCTTCAGAAGTAAGCTTTATTAAAGCCGAAGCGTATGAAAGAAACATGGTAACCGGAGATGCCCGGGCAGCTTATGAAGAAGCGGTTACTCTATCCTGCATGGAAAATGGAATAAACGGCGGGGCTATCACAACATTTTTGGCACAACCGGAAGTTGCATGGGACGGAGGAAGCATCTCTAATCTTCATAAAATTTATCTTCAGAAATGGGTCAGTCTTTTTAAACAGTCAGAAGAGGCCTGGTCGGAAGCCCGGAGAACTGATGTGCCGCTGATGACAAATATTGCAAAGGATTATTCGGCTACTCATAACAGGCCGCCTTTCAGGCTGGCATACGCCGATGAAGAAAAAACCTTAAATACAAATTTCCCTACCGATGTTACTGAAGATGATATTTTCTGGGGCACACAGGTATGGTGGGATACAAGAACGGGTGTTCATTAACGACATTTGGGTTTATTCAACGAAAACTAAATAAAGAAAGCCTCTAAACAGAGGTCTTTCTTTTCCTGCAAATCTTAGCCGGCTATTTTCGCAAGCTGCAGTAAACTGTTTCCGGCTTCATTAACTTTTGGTATGGCAAAAAATGTCTTTGTCTTCTTTTTATTGTTGTATTGTTCGCCACAGTTAATATTGGGTCAAAATACCGGCATCAGCATAGACAATAAAAGTTTTGACCCCTCAACATTACTTTGGTACCAGTCTCCTGCTTCTGCGTGGGAGGAAGCGTTGCCTGTGGGAAACGGCCGGTTGGGCGCCATGGTATTTGGCAAATACGGCGAAGAAAGAATACAACTCAATGAAGATACATACTGGTCCGGTGGTCCTTATTCAACCGTAGTCAAAGGTGGTTATAAAAAGCTCCCCGAAATCCAGAAGGATATATTTGAAGGAAGACCCTTGGCAGCTCACAAACTATTTGGAAGACATTTGATGGGCTATCCTGTAGAGCAACAAAAGTATCAATCGCTAGCGAATATTATACTGACCTTCAAAGACGAAAAAGAAGTAACAGGTTACAAACGGTGGCTCGATCTTGCAGCAGGAACAACTGCCGTTGAGTACAAGGCACATGGCGTTACCTATACCAGGGAAGTGCTTTCATCGGTGCCCGATCAAACCATCGTTATCAGAATTACAGCTGATAAACCGGGAAGCATTTCGTTTACAGCCGAGCTGAGGGGTGAAAGAAACAGCGCGCATTCAAATTATGCCACCGATTACTTCAGGATGGACGGTATAGGGAACGATGAACTCATGCTCAGTGGCAAATCAGCGGATTATATGGGCATCGAGGGAAGACTACGCTATGAGGCCAGGTTAAAAGCAGTGCCGGAGGGAGGCACTGTGAAAGTTGAAGATGTTGACCTGATGGTTGAGAATGCAAATGCTGTAACGCTTTATTTTGTGGCCGCAACCAATTTCATAAATTATAAGGATGTAAGCGGTGATTACCATGCAAAAGTTGAAAATTACCTCAGGAATGTGCAAAACATATCCTATGATAGTATTAGAGCAGCTGCCATAAAGGATCACCAGTCGCTGTTCAACAGGGCCAGCCTTACGCTTCCCACCACAAAAAGCTCGTTTCTCCCAACCGATGAACGATTAAAAGCTGTGGACAAAGAATCGGATCCACAACTTGCTTCATTAGCATATCAGTTTGGCAGGTATGTGCTGATCTCCTCTTCGCGCCACGGAACACAACCGGCAAACCTGCAGGGAATATGGAACAACAATATGAATCCATCGTGGGATTCAAAGTATACAACCAACATCAATCTGCAAATGAATTATTGGCCGGTTGAATCCGGCAACCTGTCAGAATTGTCGGATCCATTGACCAGGATGGTGAAAGAACTTACTGACCAGGGTAGTCAGGTAGCCAAAGAGCATTATGGTGCCCGCGGGTGGGTGCTTCACCAGAATACAGATATATGGCGTGTTGCCGCTCCCATGGACGGGCCAACCTGGGGCACATTTACTGTTGGCGGCGCATGGTTGACCACGCAATTGTGGGAGCATTACCTGTTTACATTAAACAAAGATTACCTCAGAGACATATATCCCGTGATGAAAGGTGCTGTGCAGTTTTTTATGGACTTCCTGGTTACCTATCCCAATAATGATAAGAACTGGCTAATAACCGCTCCTTCAACTTCCCCGGAAAACCCGCCAAAGGGTCCGGGTTATCGGTATTTCTTTGATGAAGTAACCGCCATGTATTATTTCACTACTATATGTGCAGGCGCTTCTATTGACATGCAGATAATCTCGGACCTCTTTGGTGAATACATCGACGCGTGCAAAGTGCTGGGCGTAGACGAAGATTTGTCAACTGCTGTCGCAAAAGCCAGGGCGCGCTTAGTGCCACCACAGGTTGGAGCAAACGGTATGCTGCAGGAATGGGCGGAAGATTTTGAACAACTGGAAGACAAGCATCGTCATATTTCCCTGCTGTACGGATTGTACCCGGGCAATGTTATTTCGGCCAAAAGAACCGCTTCGTTGGTGGACCCGGTGAAAAAGGTACTTGAAGAACGGGGCGATGAAGGCACCGGCTTTTCAAGAGCCTGGAAAATGAGCCTGTGGGCCAGATTGTATGATGGAGACAGGGCGCTCAAAATATTTAAAGGCTACCTTAAACAGCAGAGTTATCCACAACTGTTTGCAAAATGTTATACCCCGCTGCAGGTAGATGGGACATTGGGTGTTACTGCCGGCATCACGGAAATGCTGCTGCAATCGCACGAAGGTGTGATTGACCTGTTGCCTGCGCTGCCCGCAGAATGGGTAGAAGGGAAACTGAACGGAGCCTGCGCACGCGGCGCTTTTGAAGTGAGCTTACAATGGCAAAAAAACAAACTTACACAGGCGGTCATCCTTTCGAAGCAGGGGGGAGAATGCAGTATAGATACGAAGATCCCGGTGGTGGTAAGGAGCAATGGAAAAAAAATCAGTTTCAAAAATGCAGGAAATGGCGTGATCAAATTTCCGACGAAGAAAGGCGGGCGCTATTACATTACTCCAAAATAAGTTAAGGTGAGAACAAAAAATTTCAAACTCCCGTCCGGGACCTGTATTTTCTTCCTGTATCTTTTTTTGTCACAGGCACCAGTTGCCCAGGTAAAAAATTTACAACAACGTTCAGGTGGATTGAAAGGATACATTACCATGCGCATACAGCCCCCACCGGATGGCTTCGGTTATGGCATCAGCTTCTATTCAGGCGTATGGCCTTTATTGGATAAACCACTTTCCAACTTCCAGATAGGTTTACCTTCTACATGGATCATTCCGGATAACCGCGGATATAACGAGCCCCTTTGTCCTCCGGGAACCATCGCCAGGGATAATTGGGACGAAAGGGGTCCTTCCTACAGGGATGTTTTTCAAACAATTGAAGGCGGACTGGGCTTTTGGGCAAGCACACAGTTCAATTCAACTACGCCGAAATTTCGAATAAACGGTACGCCTAACTGCTATAACAGTGAAATCTCCTCGCCTGGCTGGGGATTTGGTAACCCCGATCCTCTCGATGCCGGTGGAATGGGACTGGCACAACTCAGTAATCGCCTGATTATACCACCCGACGGGCTTACTTTCGAAAAAGGTGACCCGGGAGATCTGTTTGGCAATGCGTGGATGGTACTCCCCTTGATGGAAGCCAGGGAAAAAAAATCAGCAACAGCAGCGCCTACTGGTAGCCAATGCTGGACATTGTTTATCAATGCAGCAAACTTTAAAGGTCCCCTGGCTTTTTACGCTCCCTCTGTATGGAGTCGCATTGCAAACGGGTATGCCACCGCCGAAGGTCGCACGCTGGATGTAAAACCAGGCATTGCCGGCGGCGGTGCCATGGAGGTAAATACTGTACCCTATTTTGAGGTCACGGATTCAAAGGGAGCTGTTTACTCAAAAGTACCGCGGCTACAGTTCCCTGTAAATAAAGAAGGCAAAACGATACTGATGCAGGATGTAACCATGTATTCGGCTAACGCATTGTATCGTCAAATAGAATCGATGATGGCTTCAGGAAATCCTGCAAGCGGGAAATTTAGCAAAGATGGTGCCTACACCGCTAAGTGTACAACCCTGCCAATAGTATTGAAGCAGGGCGATGAAAATTTTAAATTAACGGGTTTGTCTCCTGGTGTTGAAACCACCATGTTTGGAGAATCTTCTTTCGGACTTACCTGGAAGGGCGCAAAGAAAACAGGTTACTTTCCCGAGTATTATAAAAAACAGGGAGATAGTATGATTGCCGTTACTGCGGCGGAGGTTCCGGCGGAAACGGGTTTAACGGAACAAACATTTATTCCCGGTAAAACCGGTAAAGCATATACCTCGCCCAACGAAAAAGGAAATGTATGGACCGATCCGGGTGCCAAAGCAGGTCCGTACACTGCCGAATTAAAAGATGGCTCTGTTATTACCTATTACTGGTATCGTTTTATAGATCAGCCCTCATTGCAGTCTATTGTGCTAAGCACATCAGAAAAGGAGCGCCTCCAAAAGACGGTTGAATTTATACATCGCCACTGGACAACAGATAAAGAATATATTTCAGGTCCATCGCAGGGAAAGCTGGCGACCTTAGATAAACTCATACTTGTAGACCCGCCTCAGGGCATGGAGGCAGGATATGTTCCGATAGTAGTGAGACAGGCTGGAAAGAACGTAAGTAGATAAAAATATTCATATTAAGCATACATTATAATCCATCACAGCGATGAACAGGATATCTAAATCAATCAGCACATTATTCTTTGGTATCATTGTTTTTGGCCACTATATCTTACCCGCACAAACCACCAAAACTTCATTAAACCTCGAGGATATTTTCAGCAACGGCGCTTACCGTCAAAAAGGATTTGGACCTGTTCGCTGGATGAAAGACAATAATGGTTATTCCACATTGGAGGCTAACAAAACCTATGGAGGAAATGATATTATCCGCTATGATGCACCTACGGGTGAAAGAACTGTATTGGTTTCTGCACAAAAATTAATTCCGCGGGGAGAAACAAAACCGCTAATGATCGCTAACTACAGCTGGTCTGATGACGATAGTAAATTATTAATTTTTACCAACACAAGAAGAGTGTGGCGCTACCATACGCGGGGCGATTACTGGGTACTTAATTTAAAAACAGGGCAGCTGCAACAACTTGGTAAGCCGGTGGAAAGAACAACAATGATGTTCGCCAAATTTTCTCCCGATGCTGGCAAAGTTGCTTATGTAAGCAAGTCCAATATTTATATAGAGGATCTTACCAGCGGCGCCATCATTCAGGTTACGCACGACGGCGGCGGAAATATCATAAACGGCACTTTCGACTGGGTGTACGAAGAAGAGCTTGATGACAGGGATGGTTTTAGGTGGAGTTCCGATGGTAAGTATATTGCTTACTGGCAGTCTGACACCAAAGGCATGGGTACTTTTTTCCTGATCGATAATATTGATTCTATTTATTCAAAACCTATTCCGCTGCCATATCCCAAAGTGGGCACTACCCTTTCAGATGTAAAAATTGGTGTGGTTCCGGTGGCAGGCGGACCAACGAGATGGTTTGATATTCCCGGCGACCCACGCAACAATTACCTTGCCCGCATGGATTTTGTGCCAAACACTAATGAAGTGATGATCCAGCAGCTAAACCGAAAGCAGGATTCTAATTTTGTATGGATAGGAGACATCGGTACAATGAAACTGAAAAATATTCTCACAGAAACAGACGGCGCATTTCTCGATATTCATGATGATATCCGCTGGCTGGAGCAGGAAAAATATTTTACCTGGGCGAGCGAACGGGATGGATGGCTCCATTTATACAAGGTATCGCGCGACGGGAAAAAAATAAGGCTCATCACTAAAGGAGATTTTGATGTTATTTCTATTTCCTGTATTGATCCTGCAGGAGGTTATGTATATTACATTGCTTCCCCTGACAACTTCACACAACGCTACCTGTACCGGAGCCGTATAGATGGCACCGGGAAAGCAGAAAGAATTACGCCGGCGGAAATGGCGGGTCAGAGCAACTACCAGATATCGGCAAATGCAGAATGGGCAATACAAACATTTCAGAGTGCTGTTACACCGCCTGTAATATCACTTGTAAAGCTGAAGGGGCATAAAGCGGTTAAGGTCCTTGAAGATAACAGTGCATTAAAAACGAAGTTTGATAAGCTTGGATTACGGCCGAAAGAATTTTTCAGGATAGATATTGGCGATGCGGTGTTGGATGCATGGATGATAAAGCCTGTTGATTTTGATCCGGCTAAAAAATATCCGTTGCTTTTCTACGTATATGGTGAACCGGCAGGATCTACCGTGCAGGACAACTGGGATGGGGGTGATCTGTGGCATCAGTATATGGCCCAACATGGAAATATTATCATTAGTGTTGACAACCGGGGCACCAGAACCCCCAGGGGAAGAGACTGGAGAAAATCTATTTACCGCCGGATAGGAATACTTGCGTCTGAAGACCAGAGTAAGGCAGCGCTTAAAATTTTTGACATGTATCCTTTCATAGATAGTTCACGGGTTGGTATGTGGGGATGGAGCGGCGGCGGACAAATGACGCTGAACTGCATGTTCCGGTATCCGAAGATCTATAAAACAGGATTGGCTGTTTCCTTTGTTTCCGACCAGCGGCTGTATGATGCAACCTACCAGGAGCGCTATATGGGTTTGCTGGAAGACAATGCCAGGGGATATCACGACGGATCACCAATAAACTATGCAAAAAATTTGCAGGGCAAACTGATGATTATTCATGGCACGGCAGATGACAATGTTCACTACCAGAGTTTTGAAATGCTGGTGAACGAACTCATCAGATATAATAAGATTTTCAGTATGATGTCTTATCCAATGCGTTCCCACGGTATATATGAAAGAGAAAATACCACGCTTCACCTGCGACGGACCATGGAGAAGTTTTGGAAAGACAATCTTTAATTGATCACCATAAATGAGGAATAATGGAAAATTTTCCGAGTATTTTTAATGATGTGATAGGACCGGTAATGCGGGGTCCGTCAAGCTCTCATTGTGCAGCCTCTTTAAGAATCGGAAGATTATGCAGGGATCTGATGGGAGGGCAATTGAATCACATCCTGATAGAATTTGATCCCAGCGGATCGCTTGCAACCACGCACAAAAGCCAGGGTTCAGACATGGGATTGTTTGGCGGGTTCCTGGGCTGGGAAGCGTATGACGAAAGGCTGCCGCAATCTGAATATTTCCTCGAAACAGAAGGGATAAACATAGAAATTGAGATCCTTGACATTGGCGCTGATCATCCCAACACCTATAAACTTACGCTGAGCAACCAGGTAGAGAGCCACACGTTAACGGCTATCTCAACCGGCGGTGGAATGATTGAAGTAATCGAAATTGACAGGAACAGGGTGTCAATGGCCGGAGACTTTTATGAGACACTTATTTATTGTAGTGCGGCAGATAAGGTTATTCCATTTATTCAACAGTCATTCAGCCACGATGAAATGATTTGGCACGAGGGAAGGGAAACGGGTACGTCTTTTGTTCAAATCAAAGCGCAGCAATTTCCTGATGAGCGTTTATGCAGGGATCTGTTGGCAATAGATGAAGTGCAGTATATCAAAAAGCTCGCACCTGTTCTTCCTGTTTTGTCGAGAAAAAATCTTCGTGTTCCATTTATCACCTGTACCGAAATGCTTTCGTATAACGAAGATAAAAATCTTGCGCTCTGGGAGTTGGCAACCGCCTACGAAAGTCAAAGAGGAAATATTTCGGAAGAAGAAGTATTTGAGAAGATGCGTGCTATAGTGCGGATCATGCGCAATGCCATAGAAACAGGTTTAAAAGGAACGCATTACGAAGACAGGATATTGGGGAGCCAGTCTGTTCAGTTAAAATCACAGTTAGACAATAACCGTCTGATGGGGGGTGATGCGAACAACAAAATAATTTTGTACGCGTCGGCTATGATGGAAGTGAAAAGTTCCATGGGAGTTATTGTTGCTGCGCCCACGGCAGGATCATGTGGCGCTTTGCCCGGCGCTGTTATAGGTATGGCAAGTTCCCTGAACCTGCCGGAAGATGAAGTGGTGAAGGCTATGCTGAGTGCCGGCCTCATCGGTGTTTTCGTGACAGCGCATGCAACCTTTGCGGCAGAAGTGGGTGGCTGTATGGCCGAGTGCGGTTCAGGTTCGGGCATGGCATCCGCTGCCTTGGTGGAAATGGCAAAAGGATCCTTACAGCAATCGTTGGCCGCTGCGTCATTAGCGCTGCAGAATTCCCTGGGTTTGATTTGCGATCCGATAGGTAACAGGGTGGAAGCGCCCTGCCTTGGCAGAAATGTGATGGCTGCAACCAATGCGGTATCCTGTGCCAACATGGCATTGTCTAACTACAATCACCTGATACCGCTGGACGAAGTAATTGAAACAATGAAGGTGGTGGGAGATCAGATCCATCACACCCTGCGTTGCACAAATTTAGGTGGGCTCTCCATTACCAATGCCGCTAAACAAATAGAAGAAAAGCTGGGCAACAAACAACCTCAACCTTTTTACAAAATCTGTTAAAAGCCAATGTTCAATAAACATATTTATTCCCAACGCAGGCAACGCTTAAAAGAAACCGTAAACAATGGAATAATACTGCTGTTGGGCAATGAAGAGAGCAGCATGAATTATAAGGACAATCTTTATCCATTCCGGCAGGACAGCACTTTCCTGTATTTTTTTGGAATAGACCGGCCTTCTGTAACGGCGATAATTGATATAGAAAACAATAGCGAAATACTTTTCGGCGACAATTTAACGACCGAGCAAATGGTGTGGACAGGCTTCCGGGAGCCGCTGGAATCGGTGGCTGAAAAAACAGGTGTTACACGTGTAAAAAGACGAAACGAAATGGAAGCGGTATTGAAAAATGCACAGGCGCAAAGCCGCCCTGTTCATTTCCTGCCCCCCTATAGACCGGAGCAGGCTAACACATTAGGCGCACTGCTGAATACCGGGCTGGACGCTTTGCAAAATATGGCTTCTGTAAGTCTTATTAAAGCAATCGTGGAGCAGAGGTCCATTAAGTCCGGAGAAGAAATTGAAGAGATCACCAAAGCGGTAAATACAACAGTTCGCATGCAGCTTGCCGCCATTACCATGGCACGGGAAGGAATGACGGAAGCGGAAGTCGCAGGAAACATCCACAGCATTGCAATTGCTGAAGGAGGCAACCTCTCCTTCCCTTCCATTCTTACTATCAACGGGCAAATTTTACATATTGGCTACAGTCAGGCCAAACTGCGTAATGGCGATCTCGTTTTGTGCGATTGCGGGGCAGAAACGGCCATGCGTTATGCCGGTGATCTTACCCGTACTTTTCCCGTGAGTGGCAGCTTTACCTCCATGCAAAACGAGATTTATGATATTGTTTTAGAAGCGCACCAGGCTGCTGTAAGCATGCTTAAAACCGGCATATGGTATCGCGATGTTCATTTATTTGCCTGCGAAAAATTAACGGAGGGGTTGAAACAGCTGGGACTGATGAAAGGAGATGTTAAAGAAGCTGTTGATCAGGGTGCACATGCATTGTTCTTTCCCTGCGGACTGGGGCACATGCTGGGGCTCGATACCCATGACATGGAAAACCTGGGTGAAAAATATGTCGGATATAATGATGAGGTCGTTCAAAGTACACAGTTCGGGTTAAAGTCACTGCGCCTGGGAAGAGCGCTGGAAGAGGGCTTTGTCATTACCGTGGAGCCCGGGCTTTATTTTAATGCGCAGTTAATGGAAGAATGGGCCGCCGCAAAAAAATGTCATGATTTCATTAACTACGAAAAATTAGGTCTCTATAAAAATGCGGGCGGCATAAGGATAGAAGAAGATTTCCTGATCACAAAAAGCGGATCGCTGTTATTGGGGAATCCATTACCAAAAAAGGCAAGGGAAATTGAAACATTAAGAGTCGCATAAACAAGGATCCCGAACCGGTGGCATACCTATTACATCATCACGCCTAAGAATAAACGCAAAATATGAAAACAATTGTTTTGAACGAGCCGGGTGACCTGATGGAAAAAGACGCACCAGATCCTGCCAGATTGGGAGCAAATGAAGTGTTACTGAAAGTGAGATGTTTGGGCATCTGCGGCACAGACCTCCATGCCTATAAAGGACGGCAACCCTTCTTCACTTATCCGCGCATTCTGGGACATGAGGTAGCTGCTGAAATTGTTTCGTTCGGGCAGCATGTAACGCATTTAAGGAAGGGGGATATGTGCACCGTATTACCATATAGAAATTTGATAGCCGACCAGGCGGTTAAAAGCGGTAAAGTAAATTGCGGAAGTGGATTGCATTACATGGGAGTGCATGAAGATGGCGCTATGCGGGAGTATTTTATTCGCAATGCGGAGGATATCATCCTTTGCAAAGACCTGGATGCTGAACAAATAGCCATGATAGAACCTTTGTCAATTGCAAGCCACGCAATCGAAAGAGCTTGTATAAAACCTTCAGATATTGTGCTGGTGGCCGGTGCAGGACCCATCGGTATCCTAACCATTGCAATGGGGCAATTAAAGGGAGCACGTTTTCTTGCAACCGACCTCAACCAGCAAAGACTTGCCTTTGTTAAAGAAAAATATCCTGCAACAGACATCATTGTAACGAACGATCATTTGCTCAGCAATATCAGGGAACTGCTGGAAGGTGATTTACCTACAATAATTATTGATGCCACAGGCAACAGGGAATCTATGATGAACTGTTTTGAATACGTAGCTCCGGGAGGTACAATCGTTTTCCTTGGTTTGTTTACAGGGAATATAGAATTTTCAGACCCGAAGTTTCATGCGAAGGAGACCACCCTGAAATCATCAAGGGCTGCTGTTCCCGAAGACTTTAGGAAGGTGATCAGGTTGTTGCAGGGCAGAACAATCAATATTGATGGATTGATCACCCACCGGCTGCAATTTGATTCTTTAACCGATACTTTTCCTCAATTGTATAATCCGGATAAACAGGTTATAAAAGCGGTAATTGAATTTTAGATATAATCATTTAACTGGCTTATGATAAGAATTGACAGCCACCAGCATTTTTGGAAGTACGATCCCTCTCTGCACACCTGGATGACACGCGAGATGGAAGTTTTAAAAACCGACTTCGGCCCCGCAGACCTCGCGCCATTGCTGGAGGAATGTCAATTACAGGGAAGCATAGCCGTGCAGGCTTCCCAAACAGAAGCAGAAAACATGTTTCTTTTAGACCTTGCCGAAAATCATCCCATTATCAAAGGCATAGTCGGCTGGCTGGATCTGCAATCGAAAAACGTAACGGAAAGATTAAATTATTACAGCGCAAGAAAGAAAATAAAAGGTTTCCGTCATGTTATTCACGATGAAGCAGACATTGATTTTATGTTGCGTCCCGCTTTTGTAAACGGTATCAGTTCATTAAAACAATTTGGCTTTACCTATGATATTCTCATATACCCTTTTCACCTGCCCGGTACTGTTAAACTGGTCAATCAGTTTCCTGATCAGCTTTTTGTAATAAATCATATTGCCAAGCCGGAAATAAGCAAAAAGGAAATTATACTTTGGAAAAAATTAATGACCCCTGTTGCCTCTTTCCCCAATGTGTATTGCAAAATCTCCGGAATGGTTACCGAAGCCAAATGGCACCGTTGGGCTCAGGATGATTTTATACCCTATCTTGATACTATAGTTAATTTATTTGGAACCGAAAGAGTGTTGTATGGGTCGGATTGGCCGGTGTGTACCCTGTCTGCATCTTATCGTGAAACTTACAATATTGTGAAAAAATATTTCGACAGCTTTTCACACGGGGAACAGGACAATTTTTTTGGAATGAATGCGCAACGATTTTATCGTTTGTAAATAATGATAATAAATGAAAGTAACGCCCACATATAAAGCTACCATCCACAGCAGTGAATTTGCCGGCTATGGAAGCAGGTTGGTTTGCGGTACATCAGGACTGGGAGGTGTTTGGGGAAAGGTTGATGAAGCTGAAAGTATTGATTGTATGCTGTACGCACTGGAAAATGGTATTTCCTGTTTTGACACTTCCCCTTCTTATGGAAATGCAGAAGCTTATCTTGGGAAAGCACTGGCAAGATGGAAACATACCAAACCGTTTATAAGCTCAAAAGTGGGTCGACTAAAGGCAGACACTGCATTCGACGTAAAACTGGATTATTCACCTGCTGCAATGCGTGACAGCCTGATGCGAAGTCTTGACCTGTTAGGTCTTGATAAACTCGACCTCCTATTTTTGCATGAACCGCAGTGGGTACCAGCAGACAGGATACACGAAATTCTTGATACACTTCTTCTTTTCAAAGAAGAAGGCTATGCCGGTATGTTAGGCATTGGTGGTAATCCACCGGTTTCATTTCATCCTTATATTGATAGTAAATACTTCCGGGTTATTTCAAGCTTTACTAAAATGGATGCTTGTAATCTTTCTGCCTTCGAAGAAATACTGCCTGTTACATCCCGCCAAAATATTGCTTTCTATGCAGCATCTTCATTGCATTTCGGGCTTTTAGGTGACCGGTTTGAACAATTTATGACGAACGGCAATAAAGGATATGAAGATAATATATCATTAAAAGATATTGAAAATGCCAGGCTTGTTAATGCCTATGCCGAAAGATCAGGAATGCCACTGGCAGAAATGGCGCAGCGATACCTTTTTTCTATTGCCGAAGCAACCCGTGTAGTAATGGGCCCAGGGAAACTACACCATGTGACTGACACATTAACATGGTGGAAAGCAGGTGCGCTGCCTAAAGAAATGTTTGATGAAGTAACTGCAATAATTTTAAAGCGTACATGAAGAGAAGGGTGGCATATCATTATTGGTATATCACGGTAATGGTCTGCGCAATCTCCTGTTCCGGTGGCTTACTTGCGCAGCAACCTGTGAAAGTATTTATTCTCGCCGGCCAGTCCAATATGGCGGGACATGGAGAGATATATGCTAACCCCGGTATACGCGCAACAGGTACGCTCGAATATGAAGTAAAAAATGATCCATCGGGTATATACAAAAATATCGTTGACAGCAAAGGGCTCTGGAAACAGCGAAAAGATGTGTGGGTGAGCTATACCAGGGAACAAAACGAACTGAAGAAAGGTGAGCTGACTGTTGGATATGGAAGTGCTGATACGGAGATCGGCCCTGAATTTCAATTTGGAAATGTAATGGGCGATCATTTTACCAATCAGGTATTGGTCATTAAAACAGCCTGGGGAGGCAAAAGCCTCGGTGTGGATTTCCGGCCCCCGTCATCAGGCGGATCAACAGGTTTCTTCTATAAAAAAATGTTGGAGGAGATACACGCGGTGTTGGATCATTTGCCTGCTCAGTTCAAGCATTATAAAGGTCAGGGATTTAAGATTGCAGGCTTTGTGTGGAACCAGGGCTGGAATGATGCCGGTGATTCTGTTTTGTACAAGCAGTACAAAATAAATATGGTGAACTTTATAAAAGACGTTCGGCATGATCTTCAGATACCACAGCTACCGTTCGTTATCATCAACTCCGGCCAGGGAGGTTTACAACCTGCAAAAGACAAGTGGATGCGAAGCGTTCAAACAAATATTGCAATGGCGCAGTTAGAAGCAGCCGCCAGCCCTGAATTTGCCCACAATGTAATGCTGGTAAACAGTCAGCCTTTCTGGAAAGATAGTTCCGAATCTCCTGTAACCGAAATACATCACTATAACAGGAATGCAGGTACGTATTTTATGATGGGAAATGCGGCAGCGAATGCTATGATAAAATTATTAGAAATAGTACAGCAGTAAAAAATACATAATTCAACAGGTATAAGAAAAACAGGTTAATAATCGTATATAGACAGGTATTTGCCGACTAGTTTATAAGACAGTGATAATTATTTTTGAACATAAATAAATTTCTGGTTATGAATACTGTAAAGTGGGAAGGTGTTTATTCAGCATTGCTTACGCCTTTTGATGACACTGATAAGATTGATTTTGAACTTTTTGAAAAAAACATGCAGTCACAGGTGGAGGTTGGTATAAACGGACTAGTTTTAGGAGGATCTCTCGGTGAGGCAAGTACCCTTTGCGCCGAAGAGAAAAATGACCTGGTGATCTGTGCAAAAAACTTTGCCCAAAAAAGACTCCCGGTAATTTTGAATATTGCAGAACAGTCAACCCGCGATGCCATAAAAGCTGTGCAAAATGCAGAGCGCAACGGCGCAGATGGTTTAATGGTTTTACCTCCCATGCGTTATAAAGCCGACGAAGCAGAAACGCTCGAATACTTTAGGACAATCGCTACGAATACATCCTTACCAATAATGCTTTACAATAATCCGCACGATTACAAAATTGAAATTACGATGAGTATGTTTGAACAGCTTGGAAAAATCCCGTCGGTTCAGGCTGTAAAAGAATCAACCAGGGACGTAAGCAATGTAACAAGGCTAAAGAACCGGTTTAACGACCGGTTCAAAATTCTTTGCGGCGTGGATACGCTTGCATTAGAGGAGTTAGTGCTTGGTGCCGACGGATGGGTAGGAGGTCTTGTTGATGCTTTTCCTGCAGAAACAGTGGCCATTTACCGGTTGTTGAAAACTGGTAAATACCAGGAAGCCTTGACAATTTATCGGTGGTTTTTGCCGCTTCTTGAGCTGGATATACACCCAAAATTCGCCCAGTACATAAAAATGGCAGCCACTCAAACCGGCTTGGGCAGTGAATACGTCAGAGCACCGCGCCTGAAAGTGGAGGGGGCAGAAAGGGAAAGAATTCTTTCTGTAATAAAGAATGCAATTGCAGCGAGACCAATTTTATCCTCCTAATATAACGCTCGAATTCAACATTCCGGATACTTTCAATCTCTATTTTCGAAACACGAATGATTCAATTAGTATGACAAGAACCACCAAGACAAATCCAAAAAAGGCTCAAATTTTTGGTCAGCCCCCGAATATAAAATCATGATCTTTTACCTGCTATATTTGTACTTGCAGGTCAACTCCACCCCTTGCTTTGGACGGGATATATGCTGGAAGCAATTGGAGGAGGCATCCTGTGGTATTTTAACTTCACCTGCTCGCTTGCGATCATTGCCCCCAGTATTCGTATTACGCGCTTGCGAATTTTGATATCTTTCTGACCGGGTCGCTCGCCTGATATTAAACGCGTTTCCTTTCGCATAGGATTTGCTCAACAAAATTGTTTCTTTATATCAAATGCTGCAGCGTTAGTTCCTCCATAATCTTTTTACTTCCTATAAATACAGGACTGCGTTCATGAATGTGGTCTGGTGCTATATCCATTATGCGCTGCATTCCGTCCGTAGCATTGCCACCGCATAACTCTGTAAGAAATGCCATTGGATTGCACTCATACATCAGACGTAACTTTCCATATGGCTTATCTTTTCTTGCCGGATACAAAAAGATGCCTCCGTGCAAAAAGATGCGGTGCATATCGGCTACCATGCAGCCAGCATTCCTGCAGGAAAACCTGCCATCCTTTCCATTGTCTGAATAGTTACAGGCATCGAGGAATTTGCGAACAGGTTCATCCACACAGTGGTAATATTTATAATCAAATGAAAAGGTCTTTCCTGCTGCGGGAATAGTCATCTTTGGATGACTAAGATAAAATTCTCCCAAACTGTTATCCAGCGTAAAACCGTTAACGCTATGCCGCTTTGTTCCATAAACGAAGATGGTGGAAGAGCCATACAGCACATATCCCGCCGCAAACTGGTTATCTCCTTTCTGCAAAAAATCCTCCATAGTACAGGGGCTGCCCAGCGGCGAGACCCTCCGATATACGCTAAAGATAGTACCGATCGGCATGCTGGCATCTATATTCCCGGAACCATCCAGCGGATCCATCAGCACTACGTATTTGCTGTGGTTATTTTTGGCGTCATCGAATACAATAATATCATCGTTTTCTTCGGATACCACACCGGCGCAATAAATGCTATTACGCAGCACTTTAATAAATGTTTGGTTAGCCAGCGCATCCAGTTTCTGCACCGCTTCTCCCTGCACGTTGGTTTCTCCCTGTTCGCCTATTATATCGGCTATTGCGGCCATATTCACCTGTTTGCTCACCATCTTTGCAGCAAGGCCGATACCTCTTAATAATCCTGATAGCTCTCCGGTTGCCTGCGGGTAATTGCGCAACTGCTGAATGGTAAATTCATCCAATGTAATCATAACAGTACTGTTTAAAGCACCCGGGGAACCGCAGCTTTCGTTTCAGGTCCGGCTTTTTGGGAATACTTTTCAAAATTATTTATAAATAGTTCCGCCAATTGATTGGCTGATTTATCGTAAGCATTTCTGTCCTGCCATGCATGCCTGGGATTCAATATAGTATCAGGTATGCCTGGTACATGTGCCGGTATACCTATTCCGAAATGCAGGTGACGGTAATAGTATGTATTTTTTAATTCCCCTTTCATAGCTGCACTGATCATTGCTCTGGTATATTGTAAGGAAATGCGTTTACCTTTTCCGTAACCACCTCCTGTCCATCCTGTATTGATCAGCCATACATTGATTTCCTGGTGATTTTCCAACAAACTGCCTAACAGTTCCGCATACATCACGGGATGCAGGGGTAGGAATACCTTCCCGAAACAGGCGGAAAAAACTGGTTGCGGTTCCGTAATACCTATTTCCGTTCCTGCAATCTTCGCTGTATAACCGCTGATGTAATGAAACATGGCCTGTCCTTTGGTGAGCTTGCTTATGGGCGGCAAAACGCCAAACGCATCACAAGTTAAAAAGAAAATATTTTTCGGGTTTCCACAGGCAGACAGGTGTTTCGCATTTGCTATAAATTCAATGGGATAAGCTGCTCTTGTATTTTCTGTGATGGAATCATCATCAAAATTCACCTCATTAGTGCCAGCATAAAAAGCGACATTTTCCAGCAATGCACCTGACCGGAGGGCATTAAATATCTGTGGTTCTTTCTCTGCACTCAGGTTAATGCATTTTGCATAACAGCCGCCCTCGAAATTGAAAATGGTACCATCTGCCCAGCCATGTTCATCATCACCAATGAGACGGCGAAAGGGATCAGCGCTTAATGTCGTTTTTCCTGTGCCGCTTAAACCGAAGAATAATGCAACATCTCCACGCGCTCCCTCGTTGGCAGAGCAGTGCATAGACAATACATTATAACGATATGGTAGTGCAAAATTCAATACGCTAAAAATGGCTTTTTTGATTTCACCTGTATAAGCTGTGCCGCCAATAAGAATGATCTGTCTTGTAAAATTGATTATAGTGAAGTTTTCCTGTCTTGTCCCGTCTTCGGCCGGTGAAGCCATAAAGCCTGGTGCATGAGCGATCAGCCAGTCTGTTTTTGTGAAGGGTAGTTCTTTGTGTTGGGGGCGAAGAAACAGATGATGACAGAATAAATTTGCCCAGGGCGTTTGGGTGATAACACGGATATCAAACCTGTAACAATTATCCGCACATGCAAAACTGTCTCTCACCCATATTTCTTTGTTATTAGAAAGAAAGGTGCAGACTTTCTCATATAACCTGTCGAAAGCTTTTGCATCAAATGGAATGTTCACTTCTCCCCAGTCAACTGCGGAGCGGGTAATGGCGTCCATTACAATAAAGCGGTCTTTAGGGGAACGTCCGGTAAACCTTCCCGTATGTACACATAAAGCACCTGTATCATTTAGTGCTCCCTGTTGTAGCGCAAGTGTTTGTTTTACCAGTTCATCCGGTGAAAGTTGATAATGCAGGTTATCGGCTTCAATACCCAACCGGATAAGTGAATTTTTAATGGTATGGTACATAGATAATATTTAATTATAAACGTCATATTTTGTTGAACAAATAATATTTAACAGGCTACCCTTGACAGGTTAGTGCTTTATTCCCTCTCCATCAATAATACCTGCCAGGCTTCCTGAACCCTTCCTTCATCCAGCAGATGCTTGGCCTCGGTGTACAGCATTTTCTTTCTTTGCGCCTTATCCTCGATGGTGCGGAGCCGAAGGCTTAGTAACTCATGGATATAGGTATCGTCCCTGGTGGGAATCGTTTCCACGTTAGCCAACTGCGCCAGGTGATTGCCCGAAAGGATGTCACTGGTTTTGATAGCCTCCGGCAGGGCATCAAAACCAATCCCGAGTTTTGCGTTGGGTTTAGCCAACTTAAAAAGGTTCTCAGGTTCAACATAACAATACCAGTCGCCACCCAGCCTTGCCACGAGTGATAACTTTTGCTGGTCAATCATGGTGCCTTCCGTATTGAGTATCTCCTCACTTATATGCATGCAAAGCACTTCTGCAATCACCAGATTACCCGATCCGCCTGCCTCTCCAAGAGGTTGTACATTGATGATCCTGCATTCGAACTTCACGGGGCTTTCCTTTACCATCGGAGGTTTTAGCAGCGTAGCCGCTTCTTTAGTAAAGCCGGCTTTGATAAACTCATCTATCCCCGCCGGATACTCGCAGGAGGCAAGCGATACCTGTTGCACCATATCATAGGTCACGATGTGGATCACAACTTCCCTTGTTTCGGTAAGGTTGTCCAGGGTATGCTTGGTCGAGTTATCCCGCAAGCGACGGTTGGGTGAAAAAATGACTAGTGGCGGCTCGGTGGAAACCATATTGAAAAAGCTGAAGGGTGCAAGGTTCACTTCTCCTTTTTTATTAATGGAACTTACCAGCGCGATGGGACGGGGAGCGATGGCATGTTGCAGCCATTGTTGCCGCATGAAGGCGGGTAGTTCAGTGAGGTGCAGTAACATGTGTTTTCTTTTGATTAAGAATGCTCCAAAGGGTGGATTGCTCTATGATGGTATTATGCAGTTTTCCGAGTCCCGTTATTTCCATATCCACTTTATCTCCGGGTCGCAGCCATTTTTCTTTGTAATACGGGTCTTCTCTTTTACCGGTACCATTGAGCTCCAGTAGGCAACCGGTACCAACAGTACCGCTGCCGATGACATCACCGGGGTATAGGGTCACGCCGTAACTGGCACGTTCGATCAGTTCGGCAAAAGTCCAGTCCATATCGGATAGATTTCCTTTACTTAGTATGATGCCATTGACCGTGGCGGTCATTTGGAGGTTCCAGGATTTGCCGGTATGACCGGGCTTGCAGGCGGTTTCATACATCTCAAGTTCATCCGTGGTGACCAGCCAGGGACCGAGCACTGTGGAAAAATCCTTTCCTTTTGAAGGCCCAAGGCTCAGTTGCATTTCCTCCATCTGCAGGGTCCTTGCGCTCATGTCATTCATAATCATAAGCCCGCCTATATAGCGATCCGCCTGGGCAGCCGGGATATTCGTTCCCTTTCGGCAAATTAAAATAGCACATTCCAGCTCGTAGTCAAGCTTTTCAAAATGATCGGGCATACAGTGAATATCGCCCAGGCCCTGAACACTGAGGTGGTTGCCAAAATAAAAAACAGGAAACTCGTCGAATGCAGCGATCATTTCCATAGAACGGTTACGCCTTGCTGCCGCTACATGCTGGCGAAAAGCGTAGCCGTCGCGCAGCGACATGGGTCGTGGAATAGGCGATAATAGTGTTACATTGTCAACAAGTATCCCTGTACCTTTTGGTTTGCTCTGCAAGGCCAAGGGATAAAAATCATCCCAACCTTCGAGAAAAGGCTGCATCGTGGAAGGCAATGAAGGATGAAGGTTTGCTATATCATAGAGCAGTTCACCTGAAAGCATTGCTAACCTTTCTTCATTACCGGATAAATAGGTAACCAGTTTCATAATTGTAAGTTTTTATTCTGCCCAGCTCATGGTGTAGCCGGGATTTTCAATCTCCACCGCCTGCCTGGTGAGCTGAAGCGAGTGGAAGGTATCTATCATGACCGCCAGTTCCCTGGTATCTTTGGCACCAATGGATTTTTCCACAGCGCCCGGATGCGGTCCGTGTGGTATGCCCGAAGGATGCAGGGTGATCATTCCTTTGGTTACGTTTTTACGGCTCATAAAATTGCCATCCACGTAGTAGAGCAGTTCATCACTGTCTATATTGCTGTGGTTATAAGGGGCAGGAATAGCTTCTGGATGATAGTCAAACAGACGCGGCACAAAGGAACACACCACAAAATTCCTTGCCTCAAAAGTCTGGTGTACCGGCGGAGGCTGATGCACCCTACCGGTAATGGGTTCAAAGTCATCAATCGAAAAGGCAAATGGGTAACAACAGCCGTCCCATCCCACCACGTCAAACGGATGATTGGCGTAATGCAGGCTGTAAAGATGTGAATGCTTTTTGACGTTCAGCAGGAAATCTCCTTTTTCCTCATGAGTGATAAGTGCCGTGGGTCCACGCATATCCCTTTCGCAATAGGGTGCGTGCTCCAGCAATTGACCGTAAGGGCTGAGGTAACGCTTTGGAAAACGTACTGGGCTGAAAGATTCAACGATCAGCAAGCGGTTCTGCGTGCCGGAAAACGATATTTGATAAATCGTGCCTTTCGGTATAAGGATGTAATCTCTACTGGAAAAATGAAGATCGCCATACAGGCTATGCAGGATACCGCTGCCTTCATGCACGAAAACCAACTCATCGGCATCGGCATTTTTGTAGAAATAATCCTTCATGCTTTGCTGTGGGGCAGCAAGGGATATATGGCAGTCGTTGTTGAATAAAATTACCTGCCGGCTACGCAGGTAATCCTCCACTGGTATAACTTGAAAACCGTCAAAGCTGCGATGCTGCAACTTCATCTCCGTTGCGGCTTCCGGACGCAGGTTTATAGTAGCGCTCGTACTCATTATCTGCGTAGGCGGAGAAAGGTGATAAAGCAATGAATAGTCATTGGAAAAACCTTCAGTAGAAAAGAGTTGTTCCGAATAAAGCCTTCCGCCGGGTGCGCGAAACTGGGTATGGCGTTTATGTGGAATCGTGCCAAGTGTTTTATAGTAAGGCATTGTTTAAAAATTTTGGTGATTATAAATTTCCCCTCAGCGCCTGCTCCCTTTCAATAGCTTCAAAGAGGGCTTTAAAATTTCCTTTCCCGAAACTCTGCGCGCCCTTGCGCTGGATGATCTCAAAGAAAAGCGTAGGTCGGTCTTCTACTGGTTTGGTAAAAATTTGCAGCAGGTAACCTTCTTCATCCCGGTCTACCAGGATGCCCAACTCGGCCAACACATCGATATCCTCGTCAATATTGCCTACTCTTCTTCTCAATTCGTCATAGTAGGTTTGCGGCACCTTTAAAAACTCAATACCGCGGAACTGGAGTTTTCGAACAGTACTGATAATATCTTTTGTGGCTACGGCGATGTGCTGAACCCCTTCACCATCGTAATAGTCTAGAAACTCTTCTACCTGTGATTTTTTCTTTCCCTCCGCCGGTTCATTGATCGGGAACTTCACATACCCGTTACCATTGCTCATTACCTTGCTCATAAGTGCGGAGTATTCGGTAGAGATGTCTTTATCGTCGAAGGAAAGGATGTTTTTAAAACCCATTACGCTTTCATAAAAGCTGACCCATTTATTCATACCATTCCATCCCACATTACCAACACAATGATCCACGTGAAGGAGGCCGGTTTCTGAAGGTCTGTATTCCGGTTCCCACTGCACAAAGCCGGGCAGGAAAACGCCATCATAATGCTGCCTTTCCACAAAGAGATGAACGGTATCGCCGTAGGCATGGATGCCTGTAAGGTTTACTTTGCCATGATCGTCTCTGAGCTCAGTAAGTTCCATAAAACTTTGAGCGCCCCTCAAAGTGGTTTGTTGCCAGGCGTCACGGGCATCCTTTACGCTGAGTGCTAGAACCTTTACACCATCACCATGCCGGTAGATGTGATCGGCAATTGCATTGCCCGGTCTCAGAGGCGTCGTCAGTACCAGGATGATCTTTTGCTGGCGGATTACGTAGCTCACTTTATCCTTTGAACCCGTTTCGGGGCCTGCATAAGCCAGAGACTGGAAGCCGAAAGCCGTTTTGTAATAGTGGGCAGCCTGCCTGGCATTGCCTACATAAAATTCTATATAATCTGTTCCATACAGAGGTAGGAAATCAATGTTGCCGGCAGCCTTTGCAGCCGGACGAAGTGTCGTTTGCATTGAAAAACGTTTTTAATGAAGTGTAATCAAATACAGAAAAGTGAGGTCGCCTTTGGCGTTACAGGCAGGAAGACTCTTCAAGGGAGAGCAGCAGAAGGACATAGCAGTTACGCCTGTCTGAAAAATATTTGGACGGATAATCAGGACGCATAGGAAAATGCATTGATTTTTTCTGAAATCATGAGCAGAGAACCCTGTAAATTGTTCATCGAATCCAGTACAAAATAGCTGTTCTGGAATTTGTCTTTGATGACGGGCTTTAAAAGAATGGCTTCTATATCGAAAGGTACGCGGTTTGCTTTTGGGGAGAGACAAAAATTTGATTCCCCAATGGAGGAAAGAATGCCTGCCCCGTAAATCTTTAGCCTCCCATCCTCCAACAAAAGACCAAATTCAATAGTATACCAATAAAGCCTGGCAAGCATTTCAACAACAGCTTCAGCATATTTGTGTTTTGCGGCGATCTCAGCCAACCCGTGCAGGAAATTACAGATCAACGGGTCGGTTAGTAGCGGAATATGACCGAAAACATCATGGAACATATCGGGCTCTTCGAGGTAATCGAGCTGCTCAGGTGTTCGTATCCAGGTAGTTGCTCCGAACTCCCGGTGCAGCATCTTTTCAAAGAAGAGGCGGTTTTCAATCAGCCCTGGCACCTCATAGATCTTCCAGCCTGTTAAGGTTTTAAGTTTTTGGTTCACGATGTTAAAATCTGGAATGAGGTCAGTGCGGAAATCAAGTAGTTGTAAACCAGGTGAAAAATTAGGGTAAGCAACCTTGTGGATTATTTCCAGTTGCCTGCTGAATAAAACAGACCATGTATGGTGATCCGTAACCGTATAGGCGCTGTAGTCCTGCTGTGGCATAGCAAATGTTTTAATGAATGAAACAATGGATAAAGAGAGAGAATACAGAATCAGGACCTGCTAAGCAGGACGCATTTTGCGGGTCTTCTTATGCGCGGAGCGATGCATAATACAAACTTAAGGATTTTTCGGAATTATCGACCAGACTTCTTTTTCGATACGCGCGCACAGACCAATTCTCTATTACAGTTTCATCCTGACTTCCACCAATCTTAAACAGCTACGCCCTAGTAAGAAAATTTTAAGGGATTAAAACCGTACTAGATGTTTAAACGGTTATACATTGTATTTGTCGGGAAATAGAGTAACATTTTGTCAAATAAAATTGGTTTGGTATTTCGAACAAGATGGATTTCAAGAAAAGTTGATAATTAGATTTTAATCACGTCATTTACCTGAATCCAGAATTTTTTTACTTAAGTGCGTTTTTTATTGCCTGGGCAACCAGGCTGTCATCAATGTCTTCGAGGTACGTATTGGTTTGAAATTCGGTTTCATGTCCCATCGCTTCCTTAATAATAGAAATATCCACTTTATTTTTTCTCAGGTTGGTTGCAAATGAATGACGTGAAACATAGGAGGTAAGATGCTTTGGACAATTGATTTGCTTTTCAAATTCCAATAGGTCTTCATTAAAGTCTTTTAGGGCACTGTCAATACGGGTAGCAATCTTGCGTGGCGTATCATGGTACAAATCAAGAATAGGAAATACGTAGCCGCCTTCACTTTGCATCGGATATACCTTAAAGATTTGCACTATTTTCCATGCTTTGGGGTGAAGTTCAAAGCTGTAGTGGCGTTTATTTTTTGATCGTTTATAATTGATATGACCGTTAAGTATATGTTCATCATATTTGAGCTTGGCCATATCCGTAAAGTTCATACCACGGCAATAATAGCTGAACAAAAAGTACTTCTGGGACCGGAAAGGTCGGGAGCTATAATCATATTCAAGCTTTTCAATCATTTTAATATAGACCTCAGATATTGCCCTTTTTTTGGTTCTAATCTTTTTATAGGGCTGAAAGCTGATAAAATGCCGGGGATGGTGCTCCTTTGGGCATAATCCTCTTTTTATAGCGAGATTCCAGAGTGCGTAAAATGAGCGCAGGTAGTTGCTTTTTGTAGATTCAGTTTTAAGCGTCCTTATATAGTTTTCTAAATCAAGAAAATCTCCTGACTTTAATTCGTGGAAATGTCTATCTCTATAACAAAGCAGATGATTAGAAATAATACCTTTGTTAGCTTTGAAAACATCTGCATAGCCAGTCCTGCCTTGCTTTTCCAGTTCTTCAATTATTACGTCGTAAAATTCCAGGATGCGTTTCTTTGGCGCAGTTATAGGCGTGTTTTCAGGTTTCTTTTCAACGCGTTGCTTTAGTTCCTTTATGGAAATATTTTCTCCCTGTTTTTTTGCTAGCTTTAATTCGAAGTCAATATCTTCTTTGATTTCCTTGATCCTGGAGACAAGTCTCGAGTATGTGGGGCAATAGGGTAGGGGTTCATTGTTATCATGATCCCAATGCTCCGTTTTACATGACATTTCAGTGCTGATGTACTCAACATTTCGAAAATTTGTCATCCGGACTTTTACCGTAAACCCTTCATCTTTGAGCTGGTGATATTTCCACAGCACACTTTCACAGACCACTTGCATGCCAGACTATTTTTACAGATTTTTAAAACATTTTTAAAACTAACCGATGATTTTATTTGTTGCCATTTGATGAGGCAATAGATATTGTAATCCTTACTGGGTAAGGCTTTGCTAAGGTAAATTATAAAATTTGAATAGCAATGATTTTACGCATTTGGTGGCATGGCATGCAAAAGGTCACCGGTTCGACTCCGGTAACCTCCACAAAAAACGCCTCCATTTCGGGGGCGTTTTGCATTTATTTACCCCTATTTGTGCTCCGGTATGCTGCTGACCATAAGCTCTTTGAAGGCAGGATTCTATTCAAGTTTTGTGCGTGGGATGCCCATTCATAATAATTGGCTTAAGGTGAAGAAATAAGTTGATTATTGAGTATGCTTAATAAATGATGGCAATTCCAGCACCCCATCCCATATCACTATCGTAGTGTGTAGATAAGGCAAGCCACTTTCTTAGAACATATCTTAAGCCTGCTGCGTACTCTTTATCGGTATTCCACATAAGGTTTCCTCTTAAACGATTGGTAAGGGGTATATCTTCCCGGCCCAATTGGAAACGGAACTTGCCATCGCCATCTACCCTTGCATCCGCCACTATAAGCATAGGTAATGTGTATTGCAAGCCAACCACAAAAGTTTTCCGGTCACTTTTATTGCTCAACTGCCCGAATGCGTTCTTTGCTATTTGATTTTTGTCCACTTTGGCGTAGTGATAATCAAAACCCACGTAAGGAAATAACCATTGCATCTTGCCCAGGTAGCGTCCAAAATTTAATTCTACTTCCCGCCCGTGTTCTGGTGTGAAACCCAGGTGCCATAAACCCTGTAATTCAAAACGGTTGCCCGATACCTGAAACGTTGCATCGCTGCCATTGCTTTCCAAACCAATAGTTGCTGTTGAAAGGATCATTCTTTCGCTACGTTTGAATTGCTTCCAGGCTAATGATTTATCGGGTAATTGGGGATTGGGCGGTGAGTTTTGATAGCTTAAAACATTGCCCATACCCGCCATCATGTGGTATAAAATATGGCAATGGAAAAACCAGTCGCCATCTTTGTTAGCCGCAAATTCAAGAGTGTCGGTTTCCATTGGCATGATGTCTATCGTGTTTTTAAAAGGAGCATATTCGCCCTGCGCTCCCAATATCCGAAAGTCGTGCCCATGCAGGTGCATGGGATGCCGCATCATAGAATTGTTGGTAAGAACAATGCGTACTTTTTCACCTTGTTTAATTAAGATTTTATCCCACTCACTCAAGGTTTTATTATTGACAGACCATACATAACGGTTCATGTTTCCTTCAAGCGTAAAGTGCAATACCCTGGTGGGCACATCCGGCATTGTTGTTTTCACCGGGGAACGAAGCATGGCATAATTAAGGGTTACAATGTTGGTGCTACTACCCATATTCATACCGGGCATTTCATGCCCTTCCATACTTTTTGATGTATCCATTTTGGCGTGGTCCATAGCATTCATGTCATGCACCTTACCGGATGCAGCGGTATCCGCTTTCTTATCCTTCATGCCATCCATGTTCATGCTGTGCATCTCATGCATTCCGGAACTGCTTTTATCTTCATCACTGCCGGTAATCTCAGGATACATGACGCTGTTCATGTCCATTGATTGAAGGCTCATTTGCATGCCCGGCATCGGCTTCATATCACCATTCAATTTCATCATGCCATTCATCATTTTCATACCCTCAAAATATTTCAGCTTTGGCAGGGTTGGCGCCGGCATTTTCATGCCGCTGCCCAGCCACAGCGAGGTATAGCCGCTACGGTCTTCTGCTGTTGACCGGAATTCATAACTCATGTCGGCAGGAATGGTTACAACCACGTCATACGTTTCTGCCACGCCTATTATTAACCGATCCACTTCTACCGGTTCTACATCGTTTCCGTCATTGGCAATGACCGTCATTTTACCACCGGCATATTGCAGCCAGAAATAAGAGGATGATCCACCGTTCACCACACGCAATCTGACTTTATCGCCTGCCTTGAACTGTGGGGCCTCAGCTTCGGGTTTACCGTTACTTAAAAACTTTTCATAGTACACATCGGCCACATCCATAGCAGTCATGCGTTTCCATTCGTTGCCAAGTTTTGTGGTAAAATATCCTTTGCTAATGGCTTCTGCGTAGCCCTGCACACTTCCTTTTTTAATAGCATACCAGTCGTTGGCGGCTCTTAATCTGCGTTGCACCTGGTGAGGATGTTCATCCGTCCAGTCGCTTAACACCAATGAGAATTCTGCCGTGTAAGGATTGTTCATCTTCATTGTTTCATTTCCAGTTCCATTCATTGTATCATCTTCCCTGCTTCTAAATATCAATGGCCCATACGTACCCAACTGCTGCTGCAAGCCGGTATGGGAATGATACCAATAGGTCCCATTTTGCACCACTTTAAATTTGTACAAATGAGTTGTACCACCGGGAATTACAGAAGTGGTTAAGAAGGGAACACCATCCTGCTCATTGGGAAGTATAACGCCATGCCAGTGGATAGAGGTTTCCGTTTTAAGCATATTGTGCAAATAGACTTCAGCCGTATCGCCTTCCGTAAAAATGAGTGGTGGTGCGGGAATGGAGCCATTCACCGCCAGCCCATGCCTTTGCTTGCCGGTATAGTTTACCATGGTATCAGTAACATATAAATCGTAACGAACTGTTTTGCCCGGATCGGCGATTACCTTTCCGCCAATCTGGTTAGCCGCATCCGGCTTCGAATGATCCATTTTCATTGTATCCTTTATCATGTTCATATCTTTCTTCATATCCATGTCGGGCATCTCTTTCTTTTCGTTTTTTATCGGCACGGTATCTTTTGCCATTTTCATCTCCTCCTTTTTTTGAGATACTTTTTGGGGCGCAGCAACTTTTACTGTTTTTTTGACCAATGTCATTCCGCATTTAGGGCAGTTGCCGGGCATGTCCATTTTTATTTCAGGATGCATTGGACAAGTGCAGATAACTTGAGTTTGGTTTTTTTGCGCCTGAATATCAGGCCCAAAAACAACAAGCAAAACCAATTGCATGGCAGGGAGTAATATCTTTTTCATTTTATTTAGTTTATTGACAATATTTTTTCTTGCGCAGAAAAATTGCCTTTAGAATAAAGAGTGTTACTGTTTTTATTTTTTTCATTACCGTTTATTTTGTTCAAGGCTGTCTTTTGCCCCCAGCGCCCAATCAATATGGCAATCATAACAGGCTGTTTGCAAAACCAATTGGATGTTTTCAGGAATGGAAATTGTTTTGGAAATATCTGTTGGAAATACCTGCCCGTTTTTATTACGGGCAGGTTGTATTAACTGAATGCCTATCAGCACAATCACAACAGCTAAGCCTATTTTTTTCATCCGACTCATAGCCCTTTTTTAATTTCTTCTTTCACTTCGCCGCAAGTGGGCATTTTAGCTCCGAAGTATGGATTTTTTAATTTCTTTTGTTTCGCTCAACCAGTTGGCGCCTTTGTTAGTATTATACATTGGGCAATGGGTTTGATACAGGGTTTGATCTGTTCCAGAAACCTTTACGATATCGTAAACATCTTTACTGAGCGTTTCAAAATGTTCCTGTTGATGTGCTATGTTATTTGCGTTTGCTGCAATATGTTCTGCATGTTCTATTGCATCATCCTTTACATCGGCAAATACCTTTTTTTGGTTAGCAGAAAAAGAAGTAATGTCTGCTTGCTCAATAGCCTTTTGCATTTTGCTTCCGGCTGTGGCAGCATCTTTACTGTTATCACTTGCCAACGCATTCTTAAGCTGCAAATAAGAGGCAACCACATCGTTTACCGGGTTGTAGCTTTTTGTTTCTGTAGTAGCGGACGGTATCTCCATTTTGGTTGTATCACTTGATGCAGCTGTTGTTTCTTTTGATTGATTATCGTTGCTGTTGCAGGCAGACAAGGAAACAACTGCAATTGTGATCATGAGTAATGTTTTCATCTTTGTTGATTATATTTTTTAAGGAATAGCTTATCCAGGCAGCATTGCTCAATGCAGCTGCCGGATTGAAGGGGACGTGTTATTTGTTTATGGTTTCAACTATATTGCCGCAACTTAGCATAGCACTGCCGTAGTATGGATTTTTGATTGTTTTACTATCGCTGAGCCACGAAGCTTTTTTCATGGGGCAATAGGTTTCGTAAGCAGGTTGTGTTCCCAGCTTAACTGACTTTGCCAGTGTAATCATGTTGGTAGAAAGCCGGGCAAATTGCTCCCGTTGCTTTTTGAGGTCTTTTGTTTCTGAAATCGCGCCGGCATCTTTCAGTAAGGCATGTATGTTACCTTCAGAAATTACTTTGTAATCAATGCCGTTGGCTGCTTTTACAAATTCACCGGCACTTGCAGCTGCTTTGCCGGTATTGCCTGCAACCAATGCATCTTTTATGCCATAGTAAGAAGTGAGTAGTTGGGGAAGTTGTGTTTGTGCATTTATTGTACTGTCCTGGGCAAAACTATTTTGCAGAAATACAGTTGCGAAAATTGCAACTATTGAAAATATCTTTTTCATCTTATGAATGATTTAATGTTATAAGAAATACATACAGGCATGGCAATACCATGCAGACTGAATTAATCTTACATCAAATCATATCTGGAAACTCTGAATAGCTATGCGAATGTCCGGTATGGGGGGATGACCGCTTCGGACAAATAGTTTTTTGTCTCTAACAACATTTGTGTACGCTAATAAAGTGATATTGTAATAAACAACTACAAAAGATGTAAAGAAAACCGGGTGAATAACGCTTACCGGATTAGGTATTGACTTGTCAATTTGTTGAAAATTCATTACTTCAGCAGTGCAGCAATCGTCTTTGTCCTTCTTCGACTGTTCTATGTTATTTATCTTATAATGACTGTGAGCTTTCTTTTTCTCATGATGGTCATGTTCTTTTCGATCTTGGTGAATAGGTACTACTGCTTGGGTTGTATTCTCTTTGCCGTGCTGGTGAGATTTCTCTTTGTTGCTGCTTTCCTTCTTTTTTTGATGGATGTGTTTTTTGCCATCTTTATGAATATGAACTACGGCTTGTGTAGCTTCTTCACTATCGTGGTGTTTTGAATTGTAACCCATATCCAACCCTAAGGAACAGGCAAATCCTACTATAGTATTCAAAGAAAATACAACCAGTAAGAAAGCTGCTTTTAACTGTATGGATTTGGTCCCTTTCATTTAAATACTAACGAATTGGAATTTATTCTTGTCACCTTCTTCAAAACCATTCAAATGATCAAGAAAGTTCTTTTATTCAACTTAAAATTACCCCTAAACAATTAATCATTGCAAAAATCCTGCCCTGTATTTGTATGTTTTACACCTTTAATCTCTTAAGTTTGTGCCAACGACCAATCTAACTAACTGAAAAAGAGCGTCTTACTTCAATTTCAGCAACTTGGCATTTATTGCTACTATTACTGTGCTTAGACTCATAAGTACTGCACCCATGGCGGGGCTGAGCATAAACTTTGGATAAAGCACACCCGCTGCCAATGGAATAGCGATAACATTATACCCTACAGCCCAAACAAGATTTTGTATCATTTTCCGGTATGTCTTTCTTCCAAAATCTATCATTTTCACAACGTCTTTTGGATTGCTGTTTACTAATATGATGTCTGCAGTTTCGGCTGCTACATCTGTACCCGAACCTACTGCTATGCCTATGTCTGCCTGTGCCAATGCCGGGGCATCATTTACGCCGTCACCAGTCATGGCAACTATTTCACCCTTATCCTGAAATTCTTTTATTTTTTCCAGTTTTTGATGAGGCAACACGTTTGCCAGGTAACCGTCCATGCCCAGTTTGTTTGATACTGATGCTGCAATTTTCTCATTGTCGCCTGTAAGCAAAAATGATTTGATGTTCATTTGCTTTAACTGTGCAATGGCTTCTGCCGAACTTTCTCTAATCGTATCTGCTAAGGTGATGATGCCCGCAGGTTCATCATCAATCATCAAAAAGTTTACTGTTTCGGAACTTTGATCTGTTTCCGGAGGTATCGCCGGCAGTTGCTTGTTTTCTTTAAAGAAATAATTAGGGCCGGCAGCAACTATTTTCTTTCCATTAACATTACCCGATACACCAATGCCCTGCATGTATTTGAAATCGGATGAGTGCCATAGTTGCAAATTCTTTTCTTTTAATGTTCTTAATATCCCTCTTGCTATATAATGCTCTGAATGTTGTTGTATGGCTGCTGCATACTGCAATATGTCATCACTGGTGTATTTATCCGAAAGGCTGAAAATGTTTTGCACTTCGTGCGAGCCTTTTGTAAGTGTACCGGTTTTATCAAAAATAATTGTTGTTAGGTTTCTTGCATTTTCAAAGGCTGTTCTGTTTCTAATCAATAATCCATGGGTAGCGGCTGCAGTAGTGGATATGGCAACAACTAAGGGTATGGCAACACCTAACGCATGAGGGCATGCTGTTACCATTACGGTTACCATTCGTTCTAACGCAAATGCAAGGTCTTGTTGAGCATACCACACAATAAATGTTATAACACCTACAACAATGGATATATATGTTAGCCATTTAGCCACCTTGTCTGCAAGGTTCTGTGTTTTTGATTTTGCACTTTGCGCCGACTGAACGAGCGTAATAACTTTATTCAGATAGCTGTCTTTACCTGTTCCTGTAACCCTGATGCGTAAGGAACCATCACCATTTACGGCGCCGGCTATTACCTTCGTATCTTTCTCTTTCTTCACCGGCACACTTTCGCCCGTGAGCATACTTTCGTTTACAAATGAACTGCCCTCTGTCACAACGCCATCAGCAGGTATTTTCTCCCCAGGTTTGATTACCGCTATATCATCCTTTTTAAGCTCCTGGATATTTATTTCTGTTATGACCCCATTGTGTTCAATATGCACATCAGAAGGCAATAACGCCACCAACGATTGCAAAGCATTGGAAGCGGCCATCGTTGACCTCATTTCTATCCAGTGGCCAAGCAACATAATATCTATCAGCGTTGCCAGCTCCCAAAAGAAGTCCATACCCTGCAAACCAAATACAACCGCTGCACTGTACACATAAGCTACTGTAATGGCCAAAGCCACTAAAGTCATCATGCCAATTGCATTGTTTTTAACCTCTGTTACCAGTCCTTTCAGGAATGGCATTCCGCCATAGAAATAGATAATCGTACCTAAGCCAAGTAATACATATTTATCACCCGGAAATTTAATGCTAAAGTTGAACCAATCCTGTATCATGTGTGAAAGCAGCAAAACAGGAACTGTTAACACCAAACAAATCCAAAAACGTTTTAGAAAGTCTTCCGTATGATGACCGGCATGTTTGTCATGCTTTGAGTGCGCATCATCAATAGCATCCTCTGCATGTGCATCATGTTGGGGGTGTTTCATTTCATGTTGCTGGTTTTGCGTTTTCTTTTTTGCTTCACTGTGGTGGTGGTGAGAATGTTCCATATTCGGTAATTTAAATGTCTTCTAAATTTCTTCTTTTTACTGATAGCTCATAACAAAATAAGAACAATCCTTGTTTTAAGAACTTGTTTGTCTAAGAGCCCATTTTTGTTTAGATATTCAGTGAGTTTTAACTTTTCATCATACAATTGCCTTTATCCTTTTTTATAGCTGCAAAACTTCTATTTAATCTCAGTCTGCTACCGAAACGTTTTACAAATTTTTTAAAATGAAATCAACCCGTTCTTCCGGCGGGAGCGCAGGCACATGCACAAGCGAAAACCCAAATGACTTATACGTATCTATAATTAATTCATGAATTTTTCTTTGGGCAGCTTCATCCTCCGTACGGGCATAATCTTTAATGAAGGGAAGACGTTCAAGAATGAATATTTTTTTATACTGAAACAACTGCCATACATCCTTAAGACTTTCACGCTCAGGAATGTTTAAAAAGCGGTAGTAGGCTAGTCCATCGGGAATGGCTCTGTCCAGAAAAACCATATCCGAAGGCGCAAGTGATTTTTCTTCTTCTATCTGCATTTTTAGAACACCCAACTGAAATTTCTCCTGGTTAGCTCTTACTTCCGCTACAGTTTTGCCATCTATTTGTTGTGTATCAATATAATGTCTTGCGTGTTCTATAGTAGTCTTATAACCCTTTTCAAAAAGCAGGTTTATAGTAGTTGTCTTTCCAGTGCTTGGTCCTCCTGTTAAGACATACCAGTTAGTATCTATTCTTTCGCCAGGCTCAAATGATTTCAGAATTGATTCAAGTTCCCTCATAATAAATTTTATTTAGTTCTACATAATTCTTTGGAATCTCCGAGGATTTTCTCATGCCTTAGTTCATTGATCCCTATTTGTTCTAAAAGATTAGGACTGTCATACAACTCCTGGCAAAGGACAATTCCTTTATTCAGCAATCGAATGTTGAAAATCGAAAAGTTTAGGATGCCAAAAGACAGATTAATAATACGCTTGTTTTATGCCCAGACTTTCATTGGTCTTTTCGATGGACTGGGTAGCGTTTTGTTCTATGCCTGTTAATGCTCTAATAGCGTCTATTGTTTCGGGTATAACGATAGCCTGGTTATCTACGACATAGGCATAAAACAATTCATTGCCCTGTACTTTCAGCATATCTTTCCACAATGCTACCTCGTACATATCACCATAGGGACGGCCTAAATCAAGCATCAATTCTTTGATGGTATTATTGGCTGATAATCCATCCGAATATTCGACCATAGCTATCCGTGATGATTTCTGAAACGCTTCCAGCACTTCTTCCTTTGTTGCATTTCTGGTTAATTGCACATTCCAGTAATGGAGATGACTTAACGTTTCGGGTACCTTTACCGCTGTGGTAATTACATCAAGTGAAGGGTCAACGCTTTGCGCATCAGGTCCCTGGTGGCTTGGAATATCTTTTTCAGGAACCAGGGTATTCATAATACCACCCAAGTGGCTTTCCCAGGGATCTGTGGCTCTGCGCAGTAAAGTTGCTCTTGCTTTTAACAGTAGCCCTGCGTTCTTCAGTGCCGTTAGTGTTCGCAAAATGGAAGTAGTGTTGCAGGAAACTACACGGGTACTGTCAAGGCCTATAGCCGTTTCATAATTATTTTCCGCACTGAAAGAGTGACCTGTCATTTCGTGTTTTTCGCCACCCTGCACAATAAACTTTTTACCATTTTGCCGGTACCGGGGAATATTTTGTGCTGCAATTTTTTTGGGTGTACAATCAACAATCACATCTGTCTCATTCAACAAATCATCCAAAGTTCCCTGGATGGGAATACTGGCTTTCTTCATTTTATCGCAGGAAGCCTCATCAAAGCCATAAACAGGATAGTGCTTACTTACTGCCATTTTAATGCGCCAGTCGTTTACTACATCACAAATTCCCACCAGTTCCATATCATCCTGAAGGGCAACAGCATCTGCAACCCGTTTTCCAATTACACCGTAACCGTTAACGGCAATTTTAATTTTTTTCATAATATTCCGTTTTAAGGTTTTCTGATTTTAATGCATTTTACTGCACTTATTAATAAAAATAGTTCTCTTAATGGAGATGCCCTGCCGCCGGAACGTTACAGGATCGCCTTTCTTAGCAAGGCATATTTCTGCATGATATAAGGTTGTTTCATAAGAACAATTATCAAATTAATATTAACGCTGCCAAAGAATTGTGTTATCCTCCAGCGGTACAGAAATATTCTCATAGTTGGGAATGATGCGAACAGTGTAATCGCCGGCTGGTCTGGTTGTTATTACCTTTGCACGATAAATACGCTCATCCTTGCCGGAAAAGTTTGAATCTGACTCCATGTTGATCCTTTCAGCCTTTCCGTTATTTATACCATCAGCAAAAAGCTCAACTGAAATTTCATCAGGTTTAATATCATTCAGTAAAACAGACACACGAAACAAGTATCCATTTTCAACTATTCCAGCTTCGGGTTCACCTATTTTTATATCATCTATATTGCTTTTAAAAACATGCTTCGCATTGACAATTTGTTTTGCAACAGCACCTTTTTCTGCAGCCCGTTTAATATAATTACTTGCCGCAGGCAGGTAATATTGTTCCGTATATTCACGAACTGTGCGATTGGCTGAAAATCGCGGTGTAAGTTTAGCCATGCTATTTCGAATCTTTGCTACCCAGCTTTCTGGTATTCCATTGTCGTTGCGTGTGTAAAATTCGGGTACTACCTGCTGTTCCAGTAAGTCGTATAATTCGTTTGCTTCCGCGACATCCCAGGCAGGATCATCATGGTGTTCCAATCCATCCCCCAAAGCCCATCCTACTTCAGGTGTATACGCTTCAGCCCACCAACCATCCAGTTCCGACAAATTGATACCTCCATTGACCAATACCTTCATGCCACTTGTACCACTTGCTTCCCAGGGTCGCCTTGGCGTATTTATCCAAACATCCACCCCTTGTACAAGGCATTCTCCCATCATCATATCGTAATCGCTTAAAAAGATGACGTGCTTATATAAATTATGCTGTTGAATGAAATGTATCCACCGGCGTATCAATGTCTTTCCTGGTTCATCAAATGGCGGTGCTTTACCCGCAATGACTAACTGCACTGGCTTTTCCGTGTCTGTGAGTATGCGTATAAATCTTTCGGGATCATACAGCAAAAGGTCGGACCTTTTATATGGAACGAAGCGACGTGCAAAGCCCAGTGTTAACGTATTGGGATCAAATATCTCTTTTGCCATTTCAATCATCCCGTGCTGTCCTGAAGCAGACATCTGGCTTTCAAATTCAGCCCGGATAAAACTGATGAGATTTTTCCGGGAGTTGATACGAAATTTCCAAAGATCCTCTCCGGGTATTTGAAAAATCTGTTGATCCAGGTTTTCCAAATTACCTTTCCAGCGATCCTTTCCACAAGCATCTGTCCAAATTTTGTCGGCATATTCCGAATCCCAGCAGGGCATGTGCACTCCATTTGTTACATATCCAACCGGTACTTCTTCCACCGGCCAACGGGGAAAAAGATTTTGAAAAAGCCTTCGGCTAACCTCGCCATGCAAACGGCTAACACCATTCACCGCGCCGCTGCCCCGGATTGCCAGGTAGGCCATATTAAAGTTTTCGTTGACATTTCCTGGTTCCTGCCGGCCAAGCGCCAAAAGATCATCAAAACTAATTTTCAGTTCATTTCGGGTATAATCACCAAGAAACTGCTCCATAAGCGCCGGAGTAAAATGATCAAATCCGGCAGCAACCGCTGTATGTGTTGTAAATAAATTACCCGCCCTTGTGGCTGTTAATGCTTCCTCAAAGGAAACATCATTTTCCTTCATAAAATCACTAGCCCGCTCCAATACCGCGAAAGCGGCATGCCCTTCATTCATATGACAAACTTCCGGTATTTCATCTAATGCTTTTAATAATTTCCAGCCTCCTATTCCTAATAATATTTCCTGCTTTATCCTTAGTTCGGGGCCGCCACCATAGAGTTCACTGGTGATTCCGCGATGAACGGGTAGATTAATTGCATCATTGCTATCCAGTAAATACAGTTTCACTCTTCCTACCTGAACCTGCCAGGCGCGAAGCCAGATTGGATGGCCTGGCAATGATATTTTAATGCGAAGCCATTCCCCATTTGGTAACCGTAATGGTGTAATAGGCAACTGTCCGGGGTCGTTATACGGAAACAATGGCTGCTGATTGCCATACTGATCAATCTCCTGTCGAAAATAGCCCTGCGCATATAGCAGGCCTATCGCAACAACCGGTAAACCCAGATCACTGGCGGTCTTTAACTGGTCACCCGCAACATTACCCAATCCGCCACTATAAATCGGCAGTGCATCGGATAACATAAATTCCATACTAAAATAGGCGACTCTGGAAAGCGGTGCAGTTGTATGGTTTTGCTGAAACCATGCCGGTGATTTATCCTCCTGCTCTTTAATCTTCATAAGCTCTTCCATATTCTTGCGGAAAGTAGCATCGGCTAATTTCTGTTCTAGCTGTTCTCTTGAAACGGACTGCAGGATAATCCACGGGTTTTGAGTAATTTTCCAAAGAGCAGGATTGAGCTGTTGCCATAATTTATCGGCTGCATGGTTCCATGACCAGCGTAAATTAAGCGCAAGTTCTATGAGTGAATCAATGCCTTCAATATCCAGAGGCAAAAGTTTGTATACCTGATTTGCTTGAAGTGTTTTCTTATTCATAAATTAAGATTTGAAATTTATAGAATTCAATTAAGATTTATCATTTAATAGAAAAATATCGCTGGACTCCGTGCTCAGCGCAGATTCATCGGTTTGTAATTGCGTTGACTTTATGACCCTGGCATCAGCAGTAACCATATCTCCACCTTCTATAAATATAATATCGCCAGGCACCAATTCTTCCGAAGGCACTTCAGACAACTTGCCCTCTCTTAAGACTCTTGCAGGTACTATTGTAAGTTTCTTTAGCTCCTCCATAGAACGTTGTGCCTGGTATTCCATAAAAAAACCTATGACTGCATTCATCACAATCACGGCGATAATAGCAATCCTGCCAAGCCACTCCAGTACATATTGCTGCGGATTTCTTACAAATAACTTATCCAGTCTGCCACGAATACGCGAAGTGATTACAGTTATTCTTCGTTGATCAAAATTGGCAGTGCCCAATACAGTAGAAAATTCTGCCATTAAAGGTAAGCTGTTGTTTGTGTACTACAGATTTTCGTTTTGCAAAAGGACAAGGCTTTACCAAAAGAGCCGATTGAATAGTTTTTAAGGCGGCAAGTGAATACGGTCTCATTGACCAGGATATACATTTTACCGGAAAAGCAATAAAAAGGAAATGTTTCAATTCCGCTAACCTGCATTGGCTTTTTTACAATATCCAATCCAAATACAAAAGATCGAATTGAATTGGCATTTTTTTCAAACAAATGTAATATCTTGATAGGGATATTCGGATCGTAAAATCTATGATAATATGAGTAATCAGCGAAAACCAAATTTCCTGCTCATCGTGGTGGATGACATGGGATATTCAGATTGCCAGCCATTTGGTGGTGAAATCAGCACACCGAACATTCAGCAGTTGGCAGACAACGGTGTCCGCTTCCGGCACTTTCATACGTCGGCGCTTTGTGCACCCACAAGGTCTATGTTGATGTCGGGCTGTGACAACCATCAGGCGGGGCTGGGCAACATGCCCCCCATGCATGCCACCAACCAATACATGCAGCCGGGTTACGAAGGCGTTTTAAATAAAAATGTTTTAACCATTCCTGAAATTTTAAGAGGAACTGGCTATCATACCTGGATGGCAGGCAAATGGCATCTGGGTGAACATAAAGAACGCCGGCCATATGCGCGTGGTTTTGAACGCACGTTTTCTTTTTTAGGTGGCGGCGCCAGCCACTTCAGCGACCAGCGGGCTTTAAGTGCCTTTGAACAGCCGCATACAAAGTATTCTGAAGACGGGGAAACAGTAGAATATCTTCCGGAAAACTTTTATTCTTCCGATTTTTATACCGATAAGATGATCCAATATTTATCAGAACAAAACGATGACAAACCATTTTTTGCTTACTTGTCTTTTACCTCACCGCATGATCCCTTGCAAGTGCCGGACAGGTGGCTGGATAAATACAAAGGAACTTATGACAGCGGCTATGATGCTATTCATGAACAGCGCCTGAAAAAAATGAAAATGCTGGGCCTGATACCTGATGACCTGACAGAGAATGAAGGCAGTGGCATGTTTAAGAAGTGGAACGAACTTACGGAGGAGGAACAAAAAGACCAGGCAAGAAAAATGGAAATTTACGCCGCCATGATTGAAAACCTGGACTGGAATACAGGACGGTTGTTTGACAAGATGAAAGCATTAAACAAGTTTGACGACACTATTATTTTCTTTTTATCAGACAATGGCGCCAACCCCAAAGAGCCTGCTTTTTATAAGCCCAATACGGAGGAATTAATTGCAAAAAGCTATGACAACAGCTTTCCGAATTACGGCAAAATAAATTCTTTTATTTCCATTGGCGGGGCCTGGGCAGAAGTGGCTAATACACCATTGTCGTACTTTAAAGTAACCACGTATGAAGGGGGTACGCAAACACCACTGATTGTTTCGGGGACACGGGTTCACAAGCGGGGCGTGGTTACGGATGAATTGTTGCATGTTACCGACCTGATGCCAACCATTCTTGATTATGCCAATATAAAATATCCCAGCGACAATAAAGATTTGAAGCCGCTTTATGGCACTTCGCTAAAACCTTACCTGCAGGAAGAAACAAAGCAGCCCATTCGTAATGAATTTGCAGTGCTGGGTTTTGAAATAGGTGAATGCAAGGCCGTGAAAAAAGGTGATTGGAAGCTGATCTTTATGCCACCGCCCTACGGCAAAGGTGATGAATGGCATCTTTACAATCTGAAGGAAGATATCAAAGAAGAAAAAAATGTGGCGAAAGAATTTCCTGATAAATTCAACGAACTGAAAGCCGATTGGCAGGCTTATGCGATTTCGGTGGGGTACATAAAATCCAACGGCGAATCCGCGGTGCAAAAATTGGGTTATGAAGAATTTTTTCGGTTTGATGCAAAACACAGGACAGGCCCCAAAACGAAAGCTAAAAAATCAGGAACTAGGAATGCGAAATCAACAACTCCGGGTGATTAAACGATATCCCCATGTTTGAGATCCTGATCAAAATATCGTCCATCGTTCTGCCTGTTTTTGTGTTCCTAACGATGTTCAACGTTGGACTTACACAGAAGTTAAGCAACATCCTGGCATACCTGAAAAACAGAAAGTTTGCAATTGTTATGTTGCTGGCCAATTTTCTTTTTGCACCATTTCTCATGTGGGTATTGCTTTATTTTTTTCCGCTGGACCCCTACCTGGAAACGGGTCTCACCATATTCAGTATGTGCGCCGGTGCGCCGTTCCTTATAAAACTTACACAAGAATCAAAGCATGAGTTAGCATTGGGGGCAAGCACGATGATCATACTCGTATTGGGTACCGTTGTATTTGTTCCGCTGGTATTGCCTAACGTTATTCCGCAGGTTGAAGTTAGCGGCGGAGCAATTGCCTGGACATTAATTAAGCAATTGATTTTACCTATCATCCTTGGGTTGCTACTGATTAAATTTTTACCCAGGCCTGGAAAAACGATTCAGCCCTGGGTGGCAAAAATCGGTAACTGGGCTTTGTACGTTATGTTGGTTTCAACTTTAGCAGGATACTTTCCTCAACTGAAGGAAATTTTTGGACAGGGCGCTATTCTTATTGGTATCGTTTTCATATTAGGCGCCTTTGGCATTGGTTATTTATTAGGCGGCTTGAGCCGCAAAGACCACTTGCAGGATGTGGCTGCACTGGGCACTGCACAAAAAAACACTGCGGCAAGTATGATCATCGCCGCTCAAAATTTTGGTGACCACCCGCAAGTGCTGGTAATTATTACCATTGCCAACAGCCTGGGGATTGCCATGCTGCTCGTGATTGCAAAGGTTCTGTCTAAAGACAATAAGATTAAGATTGTGGAGGATTATGAGGAGGTAACGTATGAGAACGTTTAATATTATTTGTATTCGATTGGGTAACATCACTGTCCAACAATATTAACAAAACATGGATAAGGATTCGATCAATAAGGAAATAGAAAACGAGGCCATTTCTGTTGAAGAAATGCTTCCCGGGGAAGAAGAGTTGAAGCAAACGGTGAAAGCACATCGTTACAAACTACCCGAAAAATCAACACTGTCTGCCGATGCCAATGCCGGCCTCACCAAAGCTATGAACGAAATTCCGAGTGGGATGGCTTGTGGGCAGTTGGCAGGTGTTAGTCCCGTAATGGGGTTGTTTGCCTGTGTTTGCGGAAACATTACCGGTGGCATTTTCAACAGTACCAAGTTGATGATTGTTTCCACCACCAGTGCATCCGCTTTTATGGTGTACCAGATCACTCAGGCTTATGCTGAAGAACAGCGGGTGGGTGCTGTTGTTTTGCTGGTGTTGCTCGCTGGCCTTATCATGATCGTTTTGGGATTATTAAAGCTCGGTAACCTGGTGCGGTTTGTTTCCTTCTCTGTAATGACCGGTTTTTTGGCTGGTATTTCCATTCTTGCCATTTTGAGCCAGTTGCCCACATTCTTTGGTTTTGATGCAACCGGTTCCAATAAAATCATGCAAACCGTTGACCTTATCCAAAATATCAGGCTTACCAACTGGCATGCTTTAATACCAGGAATAGCCACAGTTGTGTTTATGGTGCTGCTTCCAAAAACGCCATTGGGACAGAAGTCGGCATTGGTTTCTGTTGCTCTTCCTTCGCTTTTTATTTTTTTAATGAAATGGAACGATGTTGAAGTGGTAAGTGATGTGGGTGAACTTTCATCAGGGCTGCCCTCATTGCACCTGCCCGATTTTTCGCTGATCAATCCCTCTCTTATAAGCGGCGCTTTTTCACTGGCATTAATTACCCTGATACAGGGAGCCGGTGTAAGTCAGAGCGTACCCAATCCGGATGGTTCCCGTCCCAACACATCCAAAGATTTTGTGAGCCAGGGTATTGCCAATGTATCTTCCAGTTTAATTGGTGGTATTGGCGTTGGTGGTTCCGTGGGTTCTACCGCACTGAATATTGTAGCGGGCGCACGAAGCAGACTCGCAAGCATTTTTGCAGGTGTGTTTATGCTGTTGCTTGTAGTACTGGTTCCCGGTTTGGTGGGGCAGGTAGCCATGCCTGTTTTGGCGGGTGTTATGATTTTTGCCATGGCCAGTTCGCTGCGTCCTCAAAAAAACAAACAAGTGTGGAACGCCGGCTGGGCTGCAAGAGTTGGCTTTATCAGTACCTTGCTCGTTACCATGTTCTGGCCCATTCAATACGCCGTATTGGTTGGAGTGATGCTCTCTTTCGTTATGTATTTTTTTATGTCGTCACGCTATGTAAAATTGCACCGCAGGCGGATGATGAGTGATGGAAGGTTTGAACAAATACCCGTGCCGGTAGAGCTTGAAAGTGAAAAAATACACATTTTTTCAGTGGATGGAAGTCTGCATTTTGCAGGTGCACGCATGTTAGAAAATCAGTGGCCAAAATTAGGAACGTACACACGGCGTCCCGTAATTGTGCTTGAAATGCAAGGTCTGAATAATGTAGGCGCCACCTTAACGGAAGTGCTGTTGAATTATTATCACAAAATAGAAGAGGCCGGTGGCCGGTTTTACATTACCGAATTAGGAGAGCGTAGCTATTCCATATTACGTACCCAGGCAGCTTCAGAAATTTTAGGAGGCATGCGCATTTTTAAACAAGAGGCAATCATTGGCGAAAGTACCAGGCAGGCAATTTTGGAAGCAAGAGAATGGCTTGGTAATTATAATCCGGAAAAGTAATTGCTTTACCCGGAATTGAATTTATTTTTTACGGGCAGAATAAAAAAGGACTTTTGAAAAAAGATGAATTTTAAAACCAACGGTTATTAAAATAGTTTTTGACCGCATGAATGGGTACACTAAAAATAGTAAGGCAGAAAAAACGGAAAAACCGGCTGAGGATACCCTTCCCGGTGAGATGCGCCTAAAGCATACCGTGGAAGAAGCCAGGCGGAAGCAGATCAAAAAATCAACAATTAAAGACGATATAAATGCCGGGCTTACCGTTGCCATGAACGAGATCCCGGACGGCATGGCTTGTGGACTGCTCGCAGGAGTTAGTCCCATCATGGGATTGTTTGCAACCGTGTGTGGAGGCATAGTTGGCGGGATATTCAACAGTTCCAAATTGATGATTATCTCTACCACGAGTGCTGCGGCATTCTTACTATACCAACTTTCACAAGCATACGCACCGGAACAACGGGTAGATGCTTTGATTTTGCTGGTATTAATTTCCGGCGCCATCATGATTGTTATGGGGTTTTTGAAACTGGGCAACCTTGTAAGGTTTGTTTCTTACTCTGTAATGACGGGATTTTTAGCAGGAATTTCTATCCTGACCATCTTAAGCCAGTTACCCACGCTGTTTGCCATTCCTGCGGAAGGCAGTAATAAAATTCTGCAAACGGTGAACCTGTTTCAGAACATTCAACTTACGAACTGGCATGCGTTCATCCCAGGAATCATCTCTATCGCCTGCATGCTCTTATTGCCTAAAACGCCCCTGGGAAATAGGTCGGCTATCTTTGCCATTGCCATTCCTTCACTACTCATTTTTTTTATGGGTTGGACCGATGTGGAAATCGTGAGTGATATAGGGGAAATGCCCAATGGATTGCCGCCACTTCGCCTGCCCGATTTTTCATTGATGCGGCCTGCTCTTTTTAGCGGAGCACTTTCGCTGGCTTTGATTGTTCTGATTCAGGCAGCCGGTGTTAGCCAAAGCGTGCCCAATCCGGATGGATCACGGTCAAGCACTTCAAAGGATTTTATCAGCCAGGGTCTTGCCAATGTATCATCAGGCTTAATCGGTGGCATTGGCGTTGGTGGGTCACTGGGTTCCACAGCTTTGAACATTGTATCTGGCGCAAGAAGCAGGTGGTCCGGAATTTTTTCGGGTACGCTGGTATTAATGCTTGTATTATTGTTGCCCGGCCTAATTGGAAATGTTGGCATGCCGGTACTTGCTGCCATCATGATTTTTGCTATGGCAAGTTCGCTGAAGGTGGAAGAAAACAAACAGGTTTGGGAGCCGGATGGGCTTCCAGGATCGGCCTCGTGTGCACCTTTTTGGTTACCTTATTTATGCCGGTACAATATGCAGTACTCATTGGCGTGCTATTGTCTTTCACCCTTTATTTTTTTAGTTCTTCCCGGTTGGTAAAACTGCAGCAAAGACTGTTTTTAAATGATGGAACGATGGAAGAAGTTCCGGTGCCGGAGCAAATTGAAAACGAAACCATTTACATTTTTGCGGTGGATGGCGATTTGCATTTTGCAGGCGCAAGAATGCTGGAAAAACAGTGGCCGGAAATCAACCCTGAAACCCGCAATCCCGTAATTATTCTGGAATTAAGAGGAAGAAATAATATTGGGGCAACTTTGATAGAAGTAATTGAAAAATTTTACGAGAAAATAACAGCAGCGAATGGCCGGTTTTATATTACGGAATTAGGGCAAAACAGTTATTCATCCTTTCAAGCCCAGGCAACTTCTGAAGTACTAAAGGGGATCCACTTATTAAAAAAAGAAGCTGTAATTGGCAAGAGCACCCGGCAAGCATTTACCGAGGCGAAGGCCTGGCTTTACAATGGTGCGAGGTAGGTTAACGATGTGTTTTTTTAATTATCGCAATCGGACGGTCTCGCGAATTAAAAAGGCAAAGGGCCCGGGTTGGGGCAACTTACCAGGCATAGGAATATAGGGACGCTATTTGCGTATATTATGATTTGGAACCTGTTAGCCTGACTTATGCTGTTTCCTGGTTTAAGGCATTAATTTTAGTATCAATAAATTATTCAAAATGACCAATGGCCAACCACAGATAAGTAATAGAAAGGTGGTTCAGGTTTTTCTTATCAGTCTTGTAGTAATACTTATCATTGCATCCATCGCCGGCCTTAAATATTTTATGTCGGGGTTTTTGGGTGCGGTTACGTTATATATTCTATTCCGGCATCGTTATCATCGTTTGACAACCGAAAAAAACTGGAATAAATCAATAACCAGTATCCTTTTTATCGGACTCTCGCTATCAACGCTGGCACTGCCACTTTACTTATTGATTAGGTATATCGTGCCACAGGCCAGTTCGGTCATTGACAACCGGGATAGGATTGTAGTAAAATTTAACCAGGTTAAGGAATGGATGGCAAGCAAGCCGGTATTAAGTAAGATAGATATGTCGGCGGATTCATTGGTTATTTGGGTTCAAAAAGTTTTAGAATATGTTCCGCAGCTACTCGGCTCTGTGGCTGCTATGCTGACTAACATCGTCGTTGCTTTTTTTGTTCTCTATTTTATGCAAACCAATTCCAGGTTACTGGAGAGAACGATCAGTCTCTCCATTCCCTTTTCGGCCCGAAGTAAAAAATTGTTATGGGCAAAAATAGAGCTGATGGTGCGTTCTAATACGATAGGCATTCCTGTAATGGCATTTTGCCAGGCTGTATTTGCAGCCATTGGTTATATGTTTTTTGATGTTAATAATGCCCTGCTTTGGGGATTATTAACAGGTGCAGCCACGATTGTACCCGTTGTGGGAACGTTACTGATCTGGGTTCCTGTTTGCCTGGTTCTGGTAGCATCCGGACAGCCGGTAAATGCCTTTTGGCTGGCATTGTATTGTTTTATAGTTGTGGGCGGGGTTGATAATGTTTTACGATTTACCTTCCTTAAAAGTCTTGGCAACGTACCACCGCTGATCACTGTATTTGGGGTAATCCTTGGGTTGAATTTATTTGGACTGCTCGGACTCATTTTCGGGCCGCTACTGCTTTCATTGATCGGAGTTTTGATGGAAGTTTACCGCAATGAGTATGGCCGTCGCCAGGAACTATCCCAGATCCTTTTAAAAAGAAATGAAAAAAGGCAGAACTTCCCATAACAGGTTCCGCGTTGCACCACAACTGATTAGCATCATCTTCTCCTGCAAAAAATAGCGATCTTTTTTCAAGCAACATTCTGCCGACCGGCAGAATGTTGCTGCTTTTGCACATTAAGATTCATGCCACTGCGCCGGATTAGGCAATTGGTTCTTCTTTAGGTTTACGCTCAAAAGCTTCTCCAATCAATTGGGATGCTTGTTTCAACTTTTCAGTTCTTGCCGTGTATTCCTTTTTCACTTCATTGATGCGTTTTACTAATTTAGACTTTCTTTTTTCACTGGCATCCTTCATTTGTTCCTCCATTTTGTTGACCTTAGCATCAAGCTGATCTTTTGTTTCTTTAACTTTTCTATTGATCTGATCGTTTATTGACTGTGCTTTATTTTGCAGTTTGTCTATTGCTGATGTAATATCTGCTTTACCTTCTGCTGTTGCTTCCTTTAGTTCTTCTTTCAGCTCTTTATATTCCGCCTCAATGGCTTGTGATTCCCGTATTAGCTGTTCTTCTGCCACTTCATAATTCAGCCTTCTAAACACCATTGCATTTAAAGCATCAAGTTTTGTATCCACCGGAACCGTCCAGACTTCATCAATCTCGGCAATTACTGCTATTTTGCCGTTCGTTAGTGCTTTTGAAACTTCTTCCACGAAAGCCGCACTAATGTCATCTTTGCTTATGTCAAAAAAAAAGTCCGGCAATAGTACCGGTTGAAGCGCCAATCGCTAATCCTACTGGACCTCCAAGTAACCCTATTAAGCTACCGACAAATAATCCGGTAACCATGCCTCCCGGCCCCGCCTCTGCCGCAGTGTTGAGGTGAACAGCACCTTTTTCATCTTTGCTTACAACAGCTGAGGCATACAGCGTGATGTCGCCTTTTTTATGTAAATCTTTCAAGGCGCTTTGCCCTTCAAATGCTGCTTTCTCATCATTGAAAACAGCAACTAACATCTTGTTCATGTTTCAGGTTTTAAAAGTGAATAAATATTTTTCATCAGCTAAGGTAAAGTAGCGAAAGACCCGGCTTCATCAATAGGATACCCCAAAAATAATAAGAATCGGGCCAATAGATTTTTCTGTTTTTCTACTTAAAAAACTCAAATTTTATTTCTTTGGGCATAATATGAACAGCTGCGAAGTCCTGTTTTGCTTCAATTTGATGGATCACATTCGCCGGTATAATAAATACATCTCCGGAGTTTAAAATATGTTCTGTGCCTTCCAGGTGCATTACGCATATGCCTGTCTGCATCACCAGAACCGATTCTGCGGATGCACGGTGTTTCGGCAAAAATTCTCCGGCATTGGCCGACATCTGCTTTGCAATAAATGATTTTCCTTCGGCCAATGGAATAACCTCTGGGTTGGTAACGACCTTCATAATTTGTGTCCCGAATTGAACTAAGCCGGTTACTAAAAGTTTATTTCAGTTTCAACTTCAGATATTCTCCAATCAATATTGCCGTTGGATAAGAAACTACTTCCTCCATTTTGGCATGTTCCATAAGTTGCTCTGCAAATAAAGTTGCTTCAGGATGATTTTCTGCCTTAGATACTTTCAACAATTCCTGCAAGGCTTCGTCTATTTGTTTATGCTCTGCAAGCATTTCAGGAAGTTCTGATTTTAGTTTGTCGGTCATTGCTATAACCGGCTTCATTTCGGGTACTATTTTCCCATCTGCGAGCATGGGAAGTAATCCCAAAGGCGGTAGCGCATATTCTTCTTCCTTAATAAAATGTGGATGCAGTACTTTAGCAACTACTTTTGCGGCTTCACCGGTTTTGCCGGGAAGTTCTGTTGCATGTTTGAGCATTTTGTGAAGTTCTTCATGCTCGGTGTGGAGCGCGGTGGGTGTTTTAAATTCCATGATTTTTATGTTTAAACATTAACACTAAAGAGATATCCGACAAGGGTAGATAATCCCATTGCAATAATCCCCCAAATCACAATTCTCATAATTGGCTTCATTATACCGGTGCCCCCGGATTTTCCTGATACTGCACCAAGTATTATTAGGGAAATTATAGTAACCCCATAAAGGAAATACTCCATATTCTTTATGGGTGCAAATATGGTAACGATAAGGGGTAAAATACCGCCTGCAATAAACGCGGCGGCTGAAGCAAAAGCTGCCTGTAATGGGTTTGCCTGACTTACTTCATTGATCCCCAACTCATCTCTGGTATGTGTGCCCAAAGGATCAAATTCAGTCAATTCTTTAGCTACCTGCAGTGCCGTTTCCTTTTTTAACCCCCTTCTTTCATAAATCTCGCCTAAAATTTTCAATTCATTTTCCGGCATTTCTTCCAGTTCCTTTCTTTCTCTTTCAATATCGGACTTTTCAATATCAGATTGTGAACTAACGGAAACATACTCTCCGGCAGCCATAGATAAAGCACCGGCAACAAGTCCTGCAATCGTCGCCAATAAAATAGGTTCCCTTGCTGTACCTGCTGTCGCAACTCCAATGGCAAGACTTGAAATAGAAATGATACCATCATTTGCTCCCAAAACTGCGGCCCTTAACCAGTTGCTCCGGTGTATGTAATGGCTGTCTAAGTAATTGTCTATAGTTATCATTTTATTTAATTGTCGTTCTGCAATTGCAATAATCCCAAACAAGTCTTAGTCTCACAGCGATGGGTCCGCTTATTGCGAAAACAAAAGTTTCGATCAGTTCAAAAATACTACATAACGCATGAATTTTGATCATTTAAACTGACCGTTGTCTAATCCAGCCACGCCAATGCAGCAGTCATCATTGCCTGTAACCCTGTTTTTAATGTAGGATGGATAACAGGAGCAAATTTTGGTGAATGGTTGCTCGGAACAGAATTCAGTTGATTGTTATTTTTTGCTTCTAAAAATGTTTTTGGATCTGTTCCTCCAACAAACCAAAAAACATACGGCACTTTCCAATTTCTTCCGGAAACACTGAAATCTTCACTCGCAGATGCCGGCTGGGTTTCATAGGAATTATCTCCAAATACAGCATGGAAAGCTTCCGAAACTTTATGAGTGGCCTCAAGGTCATTCACGGTTAGGGGATAACTGTCCAGTGTGGTAAACTCCGGTTCTTTTGGTGCATTGGAAGCAGTACATTCTGCACAGCAAATGCGCTTTACGGCGGAAAGTATATGGTCCCGAACGCCATCGTCAAAAGTGCGGATATTTAACTTAAGCGTGGCATCGTCTGGAATAATATTTTCTTTTGTGCCAGCCTGTAATGCTCCTATCGTTAACACAGCGTTCTCTATTGGGGCAATCTCCCGGGACACAATGGTCTGTAAACGCATAGTTGTGGCTGCCGCCATGATCACCGGGTCAATTGATGTTTGTGGCTGTGATCCATGCGATCCCCGGCCAAACAACTTAACTTTTAAACTATTTCCTGCAGAAAGAATTGGCCCGCCCCGGTAACCCACAGTTCCTGATTGACCTACCATGACGTGTTGGCCAAGAATGATGTCAGGCTTAGGAAAACGCTCCATCATGCCATCCGCTATCATGCTTTGGGCACCGCGTCCAACTTCTTCGCCGGGCTGGAAAACAGCCAGTAAAGTGCCCTTCCATTGGTCTTTATTTTCTGAGAACAACCGTGCGGCGCCCATTAACCAGGTTACATGTAAATCATGGCCGCATACATGCGATACACCCACTTCAACCCCTTCTTCATCCCGGTCTACTTTTGTACTGGCATAAGGCAATCCGGTAGCTTCTGTTACGGGAAGTGCATCCATGTCAGCTCTGAGCATCACGGTAGGCCCTTCTCCATTTTTTAGGATACCAACCACTCCGGTTACACCAACATTTGCAGTAACCTCAAATTGATATCTCTTCAGGTAATCAGCAGCGATTTTGGCCGTTCTGAATTCCTTCATAGACAGCTCCGGGTTTTGGTGAATGTCTTTATAAATGTTTTCCAATTCCGGAAGCAGTTTATCAATAATGCCATCGGTTTTGTTGTGGAAGTCTGTTATGCGAGCAATATCCATGGTTTCCAACGTTTAATTCTTAACTATTAAATTACTGATTTTTAAGCTTTTTGATTTAGGCAGCACAAATAGATTTCTATCCGGCCCGTTGCCAGGTTAAAAAAGAATTTACTGTTTTGCCGCTGTAATCTTATCATTCTTTTTAGAAAAGGTGAAGAAATTAATACTTAATGCCGGCAGTGTTGCGTTGCCGGATTTTATCGCATTGCCTTTTATTTGCGGCAGTTCGTCATTCGCATCTAACTTTAGTTCTGATCCATTCAGCATTACCGTTTCACCCTGGATTTCTTTAGAAGTCAACACGTATTGCAGCGCATCTGCCGGTATATTTACAGACGAAGATTCTTTATTGGTGTTAATGGCCAGAATGGTGATGCCGTCTGCCTGACCTTTTGTATTGTGCGCAAATAAATAAACGCCGGGTTGCCCGTCACCCGCTTCATATACTTCCGTGCCCATAAGTTTTGCCCATAATAAGGCCGCCCAATAATTGGGTTTAGGCAAATGGGTATCCTGGTCTACCAGGCTGTACTCACTGGCGGCAAGAGTGTTGTGTATTACAACTTTTACGCCGTGTTTTGCCGAGGAACCCAACTGATACAAATAGCGGAAGCAATCTAAATAAGTGGCGGCAAAAGGGTCGCCTCCTGCGGCTGCTTCTGCAGTTTCCGTAATCCATAAAGGCTTTCCGGGGTTGTATTTATCTCTCAATCGTCCGTAATAACTTGTTACACTATCCGTTTTTCGCAACCAGGCAAATTCCAGGGCATTTTCCGCCTTGATAGAAAAGGGACCGCTCCGCATCATGCGAATGGAAGCCGCTCCATACATGTGATAAGAAAATGCATCAAACACCGGTTTGGGCTCTGCCGACATCATGGAATCGGTGGTGAGCAATGTTATACCCATTGATGAGCCGCCACCAGCAAGACCTTCCATTACAGATCCGGGCCCTAATAATGTCATGTCCGGCGCCTGTTGTTTTGCCCAGGTCCTATAAGCATATACATCTCTTGCAAAGTCATGTCCGTCATAGTTTTTTTTGATTTCACCACCGGCAGTAGGCATGCTGGGTTCATTAAAAAGTTCTGCGGCGGCTATTTCACCCCCCATGCTTTTTGTATAGTTCACTATCTTCTGAGCTTCTTTTGGAGTCCATACGCCGCTGGCATCTCTTACGCCATTGGATACCGAAAACGATGTTACCAATTTAGAGCCGGTTTCCTTCACGAAATCAATAACAGCTTTCCATTGACTGCGGGTCAGTACATTCACAAATCCCGCCGGCGCTTTTTTCATCTGTGGTTCATCATTATCCTGGAAATAAATAGCATTTGCCCAGGTGCCGCTTACCCGCATATAAGCCGGCGCCAAACTTTTTGCCAGCGTAAGCAGCCTTTTATCTGCGAGATTAACAGGCGAAAGCTTTCGGTACATGGCGTCATTCTTTTGAGAAATATCATACGTTGATGATATCGCTAAAGAAGGCAGGCTATCCATCAATTTATAAGGTTTCCAAAACTCACCGCCAACAACTTCCACCATTTCCACATTGTAAGATTGAAAACGTTCATCTACGCTGCCTAAATGTTTCATTTCTTTCAAATTAATAGTAATGTCGCTACTGTCTTTACTGACAGTTGTGTTTCCACCTCCTGAACCGCATGCAGAGAAGGCAAATAGGGTTGCGATGTACATGAGCGCTACTGCAAATGATTTCATGGTATTTATTTAAGTAGCTGAATTATTTTAATGCTTAGCAAACCGTTGAAATGCATTTTAGATTTGGATTTGTTGGCAACTGCTTTACTTCTGCCGGCAACTGGCACGCTGTTTTTACCCTGGTAAAGAAAAGGCTTAGGCGACTTGTTGTTTAAAACAACTGTATTCATAAAGCGTAGATTATTAGATCAACCAATTCGATACGAAGCCCTTACAAAGATAAATAATCAATGACTACACTATTCCCGGCCAATGGTTATATTATTCGGAAAAAGTGTTATTGGATCAGGAAATGCCGTTGAAATAAGAGAAGAGTTGTGTATTTTATTCCACAATTTTTAATTTCTGTATCCTCATAGTAAAGAAGATATCTTTGCCTGGGAGTTGAAAAGGGTTTTGCAATTACAGTTCGGCGTTTAACCTTAATGAAAATGCGCAACAAAATACGACGAAGGCACAGGAGCGGAATTTCCTGGATTATCCAAATCGGTAATTTTTACCAGCACTAATAATACCCTTATAAGTGAAGTATGTCAGTTTTTTGTTCAAAAAATGTTTCCGGCAATTAATGCAGTTGCAACTCTCGGCGTTTATAGCCTTTCCCGCTATCGCACAGGACCAAATAAAAGGGTTTGAAATATACGGTTATATTAAAACAGATATAGGCTACAATTTTAATCAAATTAATCCTGATTGGTTTGATGTATTGCGCGTTACCAAACTGCCACAGTACAAAGATCAATTTGCGCCGGATGGAAAAATTTATTTCAGCATCCGTGAAAGCAGAATGGGATTTAAAAGTTGGTTACCGGGTGGTGCAGACCATATCCGGACTAACTTTGAATTCGATGTTTTTGGAGTAGGCGACAATGTGGGCCAGTCCGCTTTTCACCTGCGGACGGCCTATATACAATTGGGTGGGTTTTTAATTGGAAAGAACCAAAGCCTGTTTACAGACGCCGACGTAGTGCCTGGAATTCTTGACTTCGGAGGACCACCAGGCAGGCCCTCTCTTCGCTCTATTCAGGTACGCTACATGCAAAACAGGGAAACCCTAAAGTGGGGGATTGCGTTGGAACAGCCAGGCGCTACTTCTGATGAAGGCATTTATGCCGAAAGAATCGAACTGCAAAATGTAAAGCCTGAATTCAAACTTCCGGATCTTACGGCTCAATACCGAATGCTGGTACAGAAAGGTTATATCGAAGCAGCGGGAGTTTTAAAATGGATAAAGTGGAAAAATACCACCCCAGGCCCAATCAATCTAAGTGGAGATGAAATAGGATTCGGTTTTTACGTCAGTTCCAGATACCGGTTGCATAGTAAAACGCTTATTAAAGCTCAAATAGTCTATGGAAAGGGAATGGAAAATTATTTAACTGATGCCGGCCCGGATATCGGTATAAAAAATAATTTAGGAAATGCCACCACTCCTATAGTAGGAGTTTCATTACCGGTAATAGGGGGACTGGCTTTTTTAGAGTACAATTGGGGTGCTAAATGGATCAGCACATTGGGGTACTCAGGCATTCGAATATACAACTCGAACGCTCAGGCTGGCAACGCATTCAGGAATGGACATTATGGAATTATCAACTTGCTTTACCAGCCGGTTGCAGCATTCATAGCGGGAGTTGAGCTACAATGGGGGCAAAGAAAAAATTATAATGATGGATTTGGCTCATCTGCAATTAAAGTACAGTTCTCATGCAAGTACAGTTTCTCGCATTTGGTTCAGGAAAAGATAAACAAATAAGGTTTACCAACGCTTAACTTACCTTTTTAGGGTGCATTCCAAATTGTTGCTGGCAGGTGGAGATACCAGCCAGGGCGGCCTGCCGTGGACGGTGCCTGCCTGACCGGTAGGCAGGTATTCACCGTTCACATGAAATAAAGCAATGCGACAATTTGGAATGCACCCCTTTTTAGTAAGTTGACGATAATTTTTTATCTTCACTAGCACATTAACAATGGATCAATTTTTCAAAATCCACCAGGTAGACGCAGGGGAAGCAAAAAAAAATTCCGCCTCCCCTGATAAACCTCATATACATGACTTTGAAGAGTTAATTATTGGTATAGAAGGAAAGCTGGAGCATTTTATTGATTTTAGAACGACAAGTTTTGACGCGCCGTTCGTGAGCTTTATAACAAAAGGGAAAGTGCACCGTGCGATTCCGATGGTGAAAAATGGCAGGTGTCATTTCTGGGTAATACGATTTAAAAGTGAGTTTATCCCGGCAACCACTTTTCAATTGTATTCAAATTATCACAACTTTGCAAACATTCAAATACAGAGAACTGATTGCTTCGATAGAATCGTTAAGCTTTGTGAAATGATGTTCGGTGAAATGCAGCAATCTGTTCCTGACCTTGCTGTCATAAGTCACTTGTTGAGTGCCATATTCATAATGGTTGAATCTGAAAGAAAAAAATTCCTGGAAGCAGATGAAACCATTCAAAAAGCACAGAGTGTTACTTTCAGGATTTTTTTGAAAATACTTGAAGAAAATTATCACAGGCGGGTTGGAGTTGAGTTTTATGCAGAGCGGTTATTTATGTCTGCAAGGAATCTGAACCTGATTTGCCAGGATGTTTTGCACCAAACGGTAACCGAAATGATTGAAATACGAAAACTTATTGAAGCAAAAAACCTTCTGATAAGTACGGATAAATCGGTTTCTGAAATTGGGGCAGTTTTAGGCTACAGCGAAAAAGCATACTTCTCTGCAGTCTTTAAAAAAAGGTCGGGGCAAACTCCTACAGAGTTCAGGGATGAAATGAAAAAACTCGGTTTTTAAATTACAACAGATTATGAAGTATAAACTTGATAAACCAGTTCAGGGCGTCATTGGCAATGAAAAGTATCAATGTATCATTGAATGGCGTAATGGAAAATTCATTGCGGATGAACCGGAGTCTGTCGGAGGGAAAGATACAGGGCCTGATCCCTATTCACTTTTGCTTTCTTCCCTGGCTTCCTGCAAATTAATTACGATGCGGATGTATATTGACCGGAAGGGGTGGCAGATTGAAAGAATAGCCGTCAATGCAAATATGTACCAGGAAACAAAAGCTGCAACGACAAATGCAGTCATTGACTGCGACATTCTGTTTTTAAGTTCTGTAAGCGAGGAACAAAAATTGAAGTTGATGGAAATTGCAGAAAGCTGCCCCGTTTCAAAAATCTTACAGGGTAACCTGAAGGTAAGAGTGTTTGCTTTTAGAGACGGAGACACAAAAACAATAAAATATACAAATGGGGAGGTCACTGTTTTATGGAAACCTGAGTTTTGTCAGCACTCAACCCGCTGCTGGACGCAATTGCCTCAGGTGTTTAAGCCCTCGATAAAAAAGTGGATAGACCCTAACGGCGCTCCTGCTGAAAGCATTCAACAGCAGGTTGCAAAATGTCCGTCAGGAGCGCTTGTATTTTTAGAAAATAATAAGAAAGATGAGTGAGGGAAGATATCATACGCAATTCAACAGTGCCATGCATCCGAAGTGGTGAAGGATAATCCGGGCAAATAATCCTGAATGCGCATTGGACCTTGTACCTTGTACCTCTTTCCTGGTACTCTTGCTTTACGCTTCTTATCTGGCTTATTTGGATAAATGGGAAAGCCAACTTCCTGATATCACAACACATTTTCCTGATATTACTACTGAAGAAAGCCTGTCTAATCAGACCTTTATACTGTCAAATTCCATCAATCATTTATAAATGCCTAAAAAAATGAAAAAAATAATCACGTTAAAAGCAGTTGCGATACTTTTTGCATTGGTATCTATCCTGGCATCAACAAGTTGCGGCAGCAATACTAACAACACTTCAGACCTTCAGGCTAAAGTTGATTCATTACAAAATGAGCTCAAAAAACTTACAGATGAAAGAGAAATTACAGAATTGCGGCTTGCAAAATTTGACACGCTTGATTTTGAGTATTACAGTAATCAGAAATGGGATATGTTTACACATAACCATGCCGACAACATCAAAGTTTATTATCCCGATGGCGCCATTAGCACAGGCTTGTATCCGCAACACATTGACATGATTAAAGGTCAGTTTGTTTTTGCGCCGGACACGAAGATAAAAACGCATCCGGTAAGGTTCGGCAGCGGCGAATGGACTTGCGTGATTGGTGAAATGGAAGGAACATTTTCCAAACCCATGCCAATAGGAGGCGGGAAAACAATTCCACCTACGGGAAAGCCTTTCAAGCTTAGAATGGCAACGGTTGCACACTGGGGAGCAGACAACAAAATGACCGAAGAATTTTTGTTTTGGGACAACCAGTCATTCATGAAACAAATAGGATTGGCAAAATAAATAGTTTGTCAAAACCTGATTGAATAAATAAGAAGCATCAGTATATTATTTGTTACATCCACCAGGGTGTTACAGCCAGGAAGCGCAGTTTCGTATTTTGAACTGAACTCCACACCCGGTCAAACATTGAAATTAAGTGAGCTAAAAAGGCAAATGGATCATCATTGCTTTTTAAACCCTATAATCGAACAATGAAAGCAACAGGTATACATCCTTAACACAAAAATCAGATGATATGACTAAGTACCAAAATCTTAACCAGCAATATATTGCCGGCGCCTGGAAACCAGGAAGCGAAAACAACAATATTGATGATTATAATCCGTACGACCAGTCAATTGTAGCCACTTTTAAATCCGCAGGATTAAAGGATCTGGATGAGGCTTATAACGCCGCCAGAAAAGCACAGGAAGCCTGGGCTAAAACGCTGCCGCAAACCCGGAGTGATATTATGACGAAAGCTGCCAATATTATTGAACAGCGAAAGGATGAAATAGCCGATATCATGACAAAGGAATGTGGGAGCACCGTTATAAAAAGAGCCATTGAATTACAAATCGGCATAAACATTATCCGGGAAGCAGCCTCCTTCCCTACAAGACAACATGGATACATTTTTGATTCCTTTACTCCCGGTAAGGAAAGCAGGGTTTATCGGAAGCCATTGGGTGTTATTGGCGTCATCAGTCCTTTCAATTTTCCATTTAATCTCTCTTTACGGTCTGTTGCCACTGCACTGGCTGTTGGGAACGCTGTAGTCTTAAAACCAGCTTCGGAAACGCCCATTATCGGCGGAACTATTATAGGAAAAATATTTGAAGAAGCCGGGTTGCCCAAAGGTGTATTAAATGTCGTAGTAGGAAAAGCCTCTCTTATCGGCGATCCCTTTGTAGAGCATCCGATTCCAAAATTGATTTCTTTCACGGGTTCTACTCCTGTGGGTACCAACCTGGCAAAGCTGGCTGCGGGACAATTGAAAAAAACATCTCTTGAACTTGGAGGCAATAATGTATTCATTGTTATGGATGATGCAGATATAGACAGAGCCGTAGAAGCCTCTGTTTTTGGAAAGTTCCTGCATCAGGGACAAATCTGCATGTCAATCAACCGGATATTTTTACAGGAAAAAATATTCGATAGCTTCAAAGAGAAATTCATAGCAAAAGTTAAAAAATTAAAATTTGGTGATCCTGCTGATAAGGATGTACTGATAGGTCCTCTCATAGATGAAAAAGCAGTTAACAGGATTTTAAAAAGTATTGATGCCAGTGTTACCCGGGGCGCCAAAGTTGAAACAGGAGGTAAAGCCAAAGGAAATGTTCTGGAACCAACGGTAATGACGGGTGTGAAAAACGATTATCCCATTGCGCATGATGAAATTTTTGGCCCGGTAGCGCCTTTGATCTCCTTTAAAACGGTTGAGGAAGTATTGGCGATGGCCAATGAAATAAATTATGGGTTAAGCGGCGCTTTGCATACTTCCAATGTGGAAAAAGGAGTGGAAATAGCCAGGCAGATTACCACCGGTATGATTCACATCAATGACCAGTCTGTAAATGACGAACCCAATGCACCGTTCGGCGGCGAAAAAGGATCAGGTCTGGGGAGGTTCAACGGAGAATTTATCATAGAAGAGTTCTCCACCTTACAATGGGTAACCATACAACATGAAAAGAGAGATTATAGCCCGTTTTAAGAGAGAGAAAAATCTATGAATCAACAACAATACCATCAGCCTGAATCGGTTCGGTTTCTTGTTTTTGGGCTTCATTAAAAATCAGCTCATGAAAAAATTATTATTTGTATCAGTAATCGTTGTTTCGGCAACGTTTTCTTTTGCTCAAACAATCTGGAAAGATGATCCCTGGCATTCCAAACTAACCTTTACCGTTACCCATCAGGGATTTTCTTCTGTTTTCGGGTCGTTCCGGAAATTTGACGCAACCATCAATGCATCGAAATCTGATTTCAGCGATGCCGTATTTATACTTTCTGTTGATGTAGCGTCTGTAAATACAGAAGTGAAAATGAGAGACGACGATTTAAGGAGCTCCAATTTCTTTGATGTTGCCAAATATCCAACGATGACGTTTAAATCAACTGCTATAACCAACACCACAGGGATGAAAGACCGATTTAAAATTAGCGGTGACCTTACAATCCATGGAGTTACTAAAGTCGTTACTATGGATCTGTGGTACAGGGGTACCCATGAAGATGGAATGTCTAAAAAAACCAAAGCGGGATTCCAACTGACCGGAATTATCAACCGCAGTGATTTTAATGTTGGCCCGGCTGACCCTTTTGATATCAGCACAGAAGTTATGATAAGGGCGGATGGCGAATTTATCAGGCAGTGATTATAAGTAATATGGAAAAATAGTGAACGTGGATATAAGTGACGAAGAGGGTGAACCTCGTATGATTATTTCACATCGTATGGGATATTCATTTGTTCAGCACCCGGAATTCCGGGTGTATCATTTCGCAGCCCATTTCGCATCTCCGTTTCCACGGCTTGAAAAATGTACATGTGCTGCCGGCTATAATAGAGCATGTGTTTCCAGGATTCGTTTGGCGCTGAGAATTCCTCCGAAGTATCGCTTACAAAAAGCATCCTCCGCAAATTTTTAATGCCGGATGCTAAGGGCGCATTTGAAACAGGCAGAACTTCAAATCATTAATAATATCTCCGTTCGGTGAGTTTGCTTGCCGGATTGTAAAAATTGATTATCCGGCAAAACAGGTAATGAAAATTTAAACTGGTTTTCCGGGCGAATGACAGTAAAAAAGTGCTATATTCAGACTGCTAAAAACATCAGGTTGCTTCGGTTCTCGAATGGCTTTTGCCTAAATAAAAATCTCATCCGTTAAAAACTGCAAAATGGGGGAAAACATATCAAAACTTACCAAAGCATGCATTCTCGCACTATTATTGGTGTCCATGCTGGATTGCAGTGTGGCACAGCAGAAACCTGTTCTGGATATTATGCTCACGAATTACCAATATCCATTTGAGGTGCATTTTCTGGATATGAAAAGCCAAAATAAGGATATGAAAATGGCATATATGGATGTGCGGCCTCAACAACCAAATGGAAAAACAGTCACCTTGCTGCACGGTAAAAACTTCAATGGCGCTTATTGGAAAACCACTATTGATGCGTTGACCAAAGAAGGATACCGGGTAGTTATTCCCGATCAGATCGGATTTGGAAAATCATCAAAACCTATCGGCTACCAGTTTACTTTTCAACAACTGGCTCAAAACACTAAAGCTATTTTAGATGCTTTGAAAATTGATAAAACCTACTTGCTCGGCCATTCCATGGGAGGTATGCTGGCTACCCGTTTTACACTGATGTATCCTGAAACGGTGGAGAGACTAATATTGGAGAATCCTATCGGGCTGGAAGACTGGAAACTTGTAGCGCCATATACCTCCATAGATATTAATTACCGGCAGGAGCTTGCTGCACGTTACGAGACTGTACAAAAATATCAACTGGAATTTTATTGGGAGGTATGCTGGCTACCCGTTTTACACTGATGTATCCTGAAACGGTGGAGAGACTAATATTGGAGAATCCTATCGGGCTGGAAGACTGGAAACTTGTAGCGCCATATACCTCCATAGATATTAATTACCGGCAGGAGCTTGCTGCACGTTACGAGACTGTACAAAAATATCAACTGGAATTTTATTACGACAATAAATGGAAACCCGGATATGATGAATGGGTGTATTTGCTGACAGGTTGGGTAAACCATCCCGATTATCCGATCGTAGCAATGAACAATGCCCAGACTTCCGATATGATTTTTACACAGCCTGTATTATATGAATTTCAAAACATACAGGCGCCCACGCTGTTGATCATCGGCACAAGAGACCGGACAGCCATTGGTAAAAACAATGTAAAAGACAAAACTGTCAGAGATAAAATGGGATTGTATCAAATACTGGGAAAAAAAACGCAAAAACAAATACGCAACGCTAAGCTGGTGGAACTTGAGAATGTGGGACACTTACCGCATATCGAAACTTTCGAACGGTTTATCAGTCCTTTAAAAACTTTTTTAAAAGATTAGCGGCATAATCCTGTTAGATGAATTCATAGGTGACCAGATCACTTTTGATAATGGGTCTCTTTTTATTTACTTTTTAAACTAAAAAATGAGCGATCATGACAACAAACACTATTGAATCCGCAAAAACAGCTGCAAAACACTGGTATCTGTTATTGATACTGGGAGTCATTTTCATTTTAATGGGCATCCTGGTACTCCGTACGCCAGTTGGCGCCTTCATTACCCTGTCCGTTTTTTTGGCAGCTACGTTCCTGATTTCCGGGCTTTTTGAAATCATCTATGCCATCTCTAACCGGAAGAACACAGACAATTGGGGATGGAACCTGGCGAGTGGCATCATTGATTTGCTGGTAGGTATTTTATTGGTATCAAATCCCGGCGCCTCAATGGTTTTCCTCATATTTTATGTAGGCTTTGCTCTAATTTTCCGATCAATTATGACGATCGGATGGTCTATAAATTTAAGCAAACTTGGTATCAGGAATTGGGGCTGGATATTGGTTACCGGTATTTTAGGGTTGCTTTTTTCTTTTATGCTACTTTGGAACCCGGCTTTAACCGGATTCGCCATTGTAATCTATCTCGCAGTTGCTTTTATAATGATTGGCATAGCTCAGATTATCTTCTCGTTCAAATTAAAACAATGGAAAAGCGTTAACTGACTTTAGCGGTAGTGTAACAATAATATCTGCAATCTACACAGCTTAATCAAAGCTGTGTAGATCCTTATAAAAGCGATTGGTGCACTTCATAAAAGACAAAACACCGGATGGCATTTCAAGCTATGATTGATTTTGCTTTTTTACCATTAGAAGCAGCGCCTGAAAATAGCATTTTTACAATATGAGTACTGCTACAGAAATAATGCTTGTTTTAAAAAGTGCGGACGATATTTTCTTAAAAAATACCGGACTGCTTAATGGTAACCGGTTTTTGAACGACACAACCGAAGAGTTCATTATAGAAGCAGCGGCCAGAATTCCCCGTCGCCTGCCAATTGATATAACAGTGCATATACCGTCTTCCGAAATAAAACGAGCAGACGATATTTCTTCGGCCATCCATAAACATTTTGCCTACTGCCGGAAGAAATCGCAGACAAAAATAAAAGCTACTTTACATGCCGGGCGAAGAACCCTGCTGATTGGTTTTTTGTTCCTTATCATCATATATTCATTGGCTCATTTACTCCGCTTCTATTTTTCTACAGAAGGGTTTTTCGGCACCATATGGGAGTCATTAACCATTCTGGCCTGGGTTGCATTATGGCGGCCTGCCGAATTGTTACTGTATGAATGGTATCCCTATGTCAAAGAAGCAAATCTTTATAAGAGACTTGAATTATCCCACTCTTTGAGCGTGATATCTTATGAAAGGGAGGGATAATTGCGTTTCGCCGCACCCCCATTTTTGCCACGCCTGTCTTTTGGTGGATGTTCTATTTCTTTCTATCAATCACAGGATGTTTTGAGAGAAATTGTAATACCTTTTCATTATAAGCGATCGGGTTTTCGCCGTGTGTTAAATGGGAAGCATTGGGGATGATAACTTTTTCACATTCGGGTAAGATTTTCATCAGTTCGTCAGAAATCGCATATAGAAATTTTGGACTATGCTGACCATACACAAATAGTGCAGGTATATGGAGGTGCCTGGCTTGGTCGGTAGGAAACGGGGAAGGAAAACCAGGGCCTAACAATTCGGCTTTGAGTGCAGGAGCATTGTCAATAAAAGTTTTCCTTGCTTCTGCAGGTATTTTTTCATATCCACCTTTTCCTAATGCACCATCAGCAAATAATCTGACCCCTTTTTCCATTTGATTTTCTTTAAGCGCCCTTGCTGCAGGTTTCATGTGCTGCAAACCAAATTTTATAAAACTTTTCGCTGTTGAATAATCTTTCAGAAAAAGCGATAGCAGTTGAAGCGGGTTGTCGGGATTTGTAACAAGCAATGGTAAAACAGGGGGTTCATTGAGAACAAGGGTGTTTACCAATTCTGGATGATTAATGGCAGTAAGTAATGCAGTGTATGCTCCATAAGAATTTCCAATAAGATTTGTTTTCCCAGGTTTCAAAGATAGAATTAAATCTGCGAGATCATTGGAATGTAACGTAACGGAGTAATCAGAGCCATCGCTGGTCCATTTATTTGGATAATGGTAGCGTCTGCTATACGTAATAACATGGTAGTGTTTTGAAAAAGGCTCTACTTGATTTTTCCATATCCTATAATCCGAAATGCCACCATGAACAAAGATTACAGTTGCCCCATTGCCACTTTCCTCATATTCGAGATTAACATCGTTGATTTCTACAGTAGCCATTTTAGTTTTTTTAATTTTAAACAGGCTTGCTTATTGCTTAATGTTTGGTGCTATTTGTTAGAAATATTGCTAAATACTATCCGCCAACGGTACGGTCTGGCAAGTTGTTTTTTTTTTCGATTGCGTTCCGTACCGGAAGAAAAAGCTAAAACAAAGAACTAAAAGTTGACGAACGTTTTTCGTCCGCATTTTAGCCAACCTGATGTTATTACAGGCAGGTATTTTTTGTGTCTTATTGGACAGTCAATTTAGCGTTCGTTTAATTCAATTAGCTCAATGGCTTTATCTACTCCGTTTTCACATTTAATCTTGTCAGCAAGTGCCAGGCTTTTTTTGTAAAGTGTTTCGGTTGTTAAAAGTGTTTTGGCATTACTAATCAAAAGTTTCTCTGTAAGGTTTTTTAAACCGATTGGTTTTAGGGCTATTCCTTTTTTGTAGCCGATATTCCCCCAAAAATATTGGTCACCAAGCGGATATAATACCGGACAAGTAAAAAATGGTTTTCCTGCAATTAAACAAGCTGAAATTGTCCCAATACCACCGTGATTGATGACGGCTTTAACGTGTGGAAATAGTTTGTCATATGGTGCGGATTTGATTACTTTAATATTCGGATTTTCTTCTAATTTTTTGGTGTTATTGAACCCCCAACCTTTCACAACAATTACCCTCACATTTAATTCGTCTGAAAGCCTGTTTATTGCAATTGGTAAATCCATTTTGGTTTCAAATGTCATACTTCCAAATGTGATTAATAATGGTGGAGTCCCTTGATTTATAAAGTCCAGTAGGGCCTTGTCTAATTCACTTTGTGATTGACTGGTCCAGAACCCAGTAAAATGGTTATTGGCTGGATAGTCTTTTGGTTTGGTAAGATATTGTTCACTTATCCCATAAATGGAAGGAAGGTCTGGTTTCTTAAATTTTGGAAGTAAACCTTCAGATTTACGAAATTCATGTACAGGTTTCATCATCATATTAATTCCTAAGTCCGACAACTTGTAACTTAGTCTGTTTAGAAATGATGGTATTGGTAATGCACTAAAAACGGGGTTAACAAATTCATTTGTGCATTCAATGGCAGGAATTACGTTCGCTTTTATCATTTTTTCTGGGAACTGGTCAGCAAAGTAGTCACCCATCGTTTTTACGTGAAAAATAACGCGGTCGCTTTCTTTTGATAATTTGTAAAAGGCAGTCATGGAATTAAAAATCAGTGGATATACCCAAATGCTCAAATTTTTCTTAGCACGAAATGGATTTTTCATCATTTTCTTTCCTTCTTCCGAGTTCAGAAACTCTTGAAAGTCAGCTTCAATAGGAAGGAACTCAATGTCGTATGATTTCACAAGTCCTTCAAAATTTTTTGCTGTCGAAAGTGTTACCCGATGCCCACGTTTTTTTAATGCTTGTCCTAATATTGCAAAAGGTTGAACATCCCCTTGTGTCCCCATTGTTAATATTGCTATTTTCATTTTGTCTGATTTCGTAGATGTAAATGATGATTAAAGATAAAAGATAATTGTAATTCTGTATTTCGACGCTATTTGTCACCCCGCAATATTGCTAATGCGGTGTAAGCGGCTGGCATATTGCGTCAAATTGTGTGGGTATGGTGTTACACCGCATATTTTTTTCGATAGTCTATAGGCGATAGGTCAGTAAACTTTTTAAACACTTTTCTAAACGCATCAATGTCATTGTAACCTGCTTCGTAAATAATTTCGTTTACTGTTTTTCTTCCTGTTTCCAAATGTTTTTTTGCAAACTCTACTTTTACTCTTTGTATATATTCCATGATTGAGTTGCCTGTATATTTTTTAAATCGTCTTTCAAATGTTCTTCGTCCAACACCAACCACGCTGTACGATGTCTCCGACGTCGTACTCCATATGTTCTCCCGGGACTCCGTCCCGCAAAAAATACTATCTGCTATATAGTAGTTTCCGGTTCCACGAGCTTTTCATTTCACAAAAACTTTTCTTTCCTGTTGCGACTCTTCCGCTGCATCGCCGTTACCGCACCCGCGGCAGATAAATGGAGTATGCAGTGCAGGCGCCAATGGCAGTTGAGCCGGTATGCTTTGTTGCGCCCGCCTCTTATCAAATTATCAAAAAGCCTTATTTTTATCCCATCAACAATAGCACTACTCGTGAAACGAAACTTTTGGCTTGCCCTTTTTCTTGTCTTCAGCTTTATTTTATTTCAGGATGCAGTTGCACAAAACATTTATATAGCGCCCGGTGGCAATGACAATGATCCCGGAACCGCTGAGCAGCCGCTGGCAACGCTTACCGCTGCGAGAGATCGTATTCGCTTATTGCGAAAGCAAAATCCTGATGCCCAACATGCCTGGCAGATAATCATTCGTAAGGGTGAATATATTATGCCGGAAACTTTAATGCTATCGGTTGAGGATGGCGGCATGGAAGCAACTCCTTTGATTTTTAAAGGAGAGGAAGGTACGGTTTTTTATGGCGGCTTTTACCTCAACAAATTTGAAAAGATATCCGACAGTTTGTGGAAAGCCGATGTTCCGGAAGTGCGGCGCTACGACTGGCGTTTTGAGCAGTTGTTTGTAAACGGATCGCGTGTAACCAGGGCGCAAACGCCCAATAAAGGATTTTACTCCCCGGTATCGGTTAAAGAAACGGTTATTGTTAAAGGAGATGGCCGTGCGCCGGAACTGGCGGTTCAGCAAATTAAAATTCCTGCTGAAGCTGCAAACCGGATTAAGCATTTGAAGGAAGAAGATTTGAAAGACGCGGTAATCACTTTTTATCATCACTGGGACAATACCAAAAAACCGGTTCAATTTTATAACGCAACAGATACTTCTATATTGATCAGCGGGGAAGGGATGAAGCCCTGGAACCCTATTACAACCCGGTCTTTATTCGCCATTGAAAATGTGCCATCTGCTTTGGATGCTCCGGGCGAATGGTTCATAGAACGCGCCGGCACATTGTATTACCGTCCAAGACCCGGTGAAACCATTGAGGGCACAACTGCTATGGCCCCGGTATTGGATAAATTCATTACTATATCTGGCAATGAAAAAACCGGAGAAAAAGTCAGCGATATCCGTTTTGAAAACATTGCTTTCCGGGTGGCGGGTTACCGGATGCCGGCATCGGGTGTGGAACCTGCGCAGGCCGCTGCACCCATTGCGGCAAGCATTGAAATGGATTTTGCAAGCCGGGTTTCATTCATTAATTGCGAAGTTTCGGGTACGGGTGGCAGTGGTATATGGTTCAGAAGAGCCTGTGATAATGGATTGATAGAACATTGCTATTTGCATGACCTGGGCGCGGGTGCTGTTAAAATTGGTGAAACCATGCTGCGTGCCGATCCCAAAGAAGTAACGCACCATATAAAAGTAGTGAACAATATAGCCCGGTCGGGCGGGCATGTGTTTCCCTGCGCGGTAGGCATGACCATATTTCATGGAAGTGATAATGAATTGCTCCACAATGAGATTTCAGATTTCAAATACTCCGGGGTGTCTGTGGGTTGGGTATGGGGATATACACCCAGTCCTTCCAAACGCAACCGGGTGGAGTATAACCATATCCATCATTTGGGTTGGGGTGTGCTGAGCGATATGGGCGGCGTATATACACTGGGCGCTTCGGAGGGAACTACGGTAAGCAACAATGTTATTCATCACATTTATTCACTCGATTATGGCGGATGGGGCCTGTATACCGATGAAGGCTCGGAGGGCATTGTTATGGAAAATAACCTGGTGTACAACTGTAAGAGTTCTGGATTTCACCAGCATTATGGAAAAGAAAACAGCATCCGCAACAATATATTCGTTAACAGCATTAAAGCGCAGTTGCAGGCCACGCGTGTGGAAAAGCACCGCTCGTTTTCATTCACCAATAACATTGTATATTTCAACAGCGGAACATTACTGAGCAGCAACTGGCCAACGGTTAATATAACAACCGATGAAAACTGTTACTGGAACACCCGCGGCAGCAATATTCTTTTTGGTAAAAAAACCTTTGCAGCATGGCAGCAGGAAGGAAAAGACAAACACTCGGTTATAGCGGATCCTGGTTTTAAAGACGTGAAAAATTTTGACTTCCGGGTTGTAAATAAGAGGATCATCAGCAAAATAAAGTTCAAACCCTTTGATTATTCCAAAGCAGGGGTATACGGAACGAAGGAGTGGATACAAAAAGCAAATTTTGATGCGGCAAGAGCCGAAGCCTTTGATCAAATGGTTGCAGTGCATGAAGCGAAGGCGGCTGAATAGTGCTGGGTTGGGCGTGAAGGTGAGAGGTGAGAGGTGAAAGGGTGAATAGTGAAGAGTGAATAATGCCTATCGTTTCTTGAAAAGATGAGAAGAGAATAGGACAGAAAAGAATAATGCCGGAAAAAAAATATTTCTATAGTTTCGCTATCCTGTTTTTAAAATGGGAATGGCTGCAACAATATTTCAACCTTAAATTTATAATACAATCAGAATGGTCAAAAGACGAATGTATCTCCTCTTCCTGGGTGTACTGTCTACATGCATGGGTTATGCGCAGGAACAACCAGGCTTTACCTCAATTTCACTGAATAATCTTGATGCCTTTGCAAACCCCGGAGGCAACTGGTCTATTGCTTCGGATGCTGTAGCGGATATCAATAAAGAAGGCGACCTGAAGCCGGTTGCCGGAACGGGTGTGCTGGTCAATATGGTTTCTAAAAAGAACAGGGCGCACCTGGTAACCAAAGAAAGTTTTGGCGATGTAGAACTGGAACTGGATTTTATGATGGCCAAAGGATCCAATTCCGGTATATACCTGCAGGGCCGGTATGAGGTTCAGTTGTTTGATAGCTGGACTGCTTTGCGCCCAACCTTTTCCGATTGCGGCGGCATATACCAGCGATGGGATGATAGGCGAACAGGCGCCAATAAAGGATTTGAAGGTACCGCGCCCCTGCTGAATGTAGCCCGTGCGCCGGGTTTATGGCAGCACCTCAAAATAAAGTTCCGTGCTCCACGGTTCAATGAAAAAGGAGAGAAGATCACCAACGCCCGTTTTGAAGCGGTGTATTTAAACGGTGTGCTGGTTCAGCAGCAAACAGCATTAACCGGGCCTACAAGGTCTCCTTTGTTTGAAGAAGAGCATGCCACCGGCCCTTTAATGATCCAGGGCGATCATGGAAATGTTGCGCTCCGCAATATTCAATACCGTTTGTTAACTACAGCAAACGATACTCCCGAAAAGGTAAAGATTGTTAATCCCATTATTGTGCATGCAGAAGCAAAGCCCTGCCTGTTGCGTAGTTTTTTAAGCTATGGAAAAAAAATGATCACACATGCCATTTCGGTTGGTAATCCTAACCAGGTAAATTATTCGTATAACTTAAAAAGCGGGGCATTGTTGCAGGTATGGCGCGGGCAGTTTGCCGACGCTACCGACCTATGGCACGAAAGAGGAGAACCCTACCAGCGCATTGTTCCATTGGGAAGTGTAATTGCCTTATCGGATGCGCCGGCTGTTGCGGGTTTGCCCGATGCTGCCAATACGGCATGGCCCGATACTGTTTCTTTTGATGATGTGCAGAACAACGGCTACACACTCGATGCAGCCAGGGCGCCTTCCTTCCGGTATAGTATAAATGATGTACAGGTTACTGATAAAATTTCGGTTCCCAATGCATCAGGAATTGTAAGGGAATTGATGGTTGCCAATCCGCCTGCCAACTTATACCACCGTATTGTGGTGGCTAAAAAGATAGAACAAAGTAAAAAAGGTTTCTATGCTGTTGATGATAAGTCGTTCTACATTTCAATTGATGAAAAGCTGCAGCCTTTTATACGACAGGCAGGCGTAAATCAGGAATTGCTGGTTCCTATAAATAAAGCCGGCGTTGCGGTAACCTATTCCCTCATCTGGTAATTATTATGAAAATCATGACAATATTATATTTCAGATCATTCCGCTTTTTAAAACACATGCTATGTCTGTCGGCATGTATGGTTGCTGTACATCTCTCTGCACAAAACCAAAAGGATACTACCATACATGTTCAGAAAGAAGACGATTTTTATACCATTCAAACCGTTCCTATACCCGAAGGCATATTGCTGGAAGTAGGGGGTATGACCTTTTTGCCCGATGACGCGCTGGCCGTATCTACCCGCAGGGGTGAAGTGTGGATCATTACCAATCCCTATATGAAAAATGGCACCACTCCGCACTACCGCCTGTTTGCACAGGGAATGCATGAAGTGCTGGGCCTGAATTATATTAATGGAGATATATACGCGGTGCAACGATCGGAGCTTACGCGCCTGCGGGATTTAGATGGCGACGGGGAAGCGGATGAATACGAAACCGTGTATTCGTGGCCGTTAGCAGCCAATTACCATGAGTTTTCTTATGGGCCGGTATTAGACAAAGAAGGCAATATGATACTTACACTGAACCTCGCGTGGGTAGGCGATCATGGTGAAAGCTTATCCAAATGGCATGGCTGGATGATCAAGATTACACCCGATGGAAAAATGAAGCCCTTTGCCGCCGGCATGCGCTCACCCGCTGCTTTTGCACTGAACAATAAGGGCGATATATTTTATGCCGAAAACCAGGGCGACTGGGTAGGCTCCGGGAGTATTACCCATGTGGCCGAAGGCGATTTTGTGGGCAACCCTGCAAGCCTGGTATGGTCGCAATTACCGGGTTCTACCGTTAAGCTAAAAAAAGAAGACATTCCTGATACGGGTGAACCCAAATATGATGTGGCCAAACGGGTGCCGGGGTTAAAGCCGCCATCTGTATGGTTCCCGCATACCATCCTGGGTATATCCACTGCTGGTCTGATCAGCTATGATGCCAACGGGAAGATGGGGCCTTTTAAGGACCAGTTATTCGTGGGCGACCAGGGACAAAGTAAAATCATGCGGGTATACCTCGAACAGGTGAAAGGGGTTTACCAGGGAATTGTATTTCCTTTTCGGGAAGGATTTTCATCGGGTATTCTCCGGCTCAACTGGGGATCGGACGGCAGCATGTTTGTGGGCATGACGTCCCGTGGCTGGGGTTCCACGGGCAGAAAGGAATATGGTTTGCAACGGATGGTATGGAATGGAAAAACGGCATTTGAAATGAAAACCGTGCAGGCGAAACCCGATGGATTTGAAATTGAATTTACACAACCCGTAGACGAACAATCTGCACGTGATGCGGCATCTTACCATATTTCGAACTTTACCTATAAGTACCATCATAATTATGGCAGTCCTGTTATTAACCAGGGAAGCTGTCCTATTATAGCAATAGCCATTTCGCCCGACAGGTTAAAAGTGCGGCTGGTGGTGGATAGCTTAAGGCTGGGGTATATTCATGAAATAAAAGCGGAAGGGTTGCTTTCTGCGGAACGCAATACGCTATTGCATAATTTTGGATTTTATACGCTCAATCAATTGCCCGATGGTGAAAAACTTCCGGTTACGTCAGAAAACCGCGTAATAGTAGCTGCGCCTCAGCGTGAGCATGGCATGCAGCACGAAACAACAAAAGCTCCTGTAAAAACGTCAAAAGCTACCGATGTAAAACACAGCACCAGACAACCTGCTGCCTGGACGAACGGACCCGACCGCAGCATTGTTATAGGTACCAGGCCTGGATTAAAGTTTGATGTAGAAACGATTACCGTTAAAGCGGGTTCAAAAATAAAGTTGCTGTTTAACAATAACGACGATATGCTGCACAACCTGGTAATCACCAGGCCAGGCGCTGCCGACAATGTGGGTGAAGCCGCAACCAAATTGGGTTTGAATGGTGAAAAATCAGGCTTTGTGCCGTCCATGGCAGATGTATTGTTTCATACCCGGTTACTGGGACCAACAGAAAAGGAAACCATTTATTTTACCGCACCCGCACAGCCTGGCGACTACCAGTATGTGTGCACTTATCCGGGGCATTATGTAGTGATGCGGGGGGTGTTGAGGGTGACGAAGTAAGAGGGTAAGATAGTAAGATGGTAAGAGGGGGTAGTATTGCCGTAAAGTTCTTACGTTCTTACAGTCTTACGGTCTTACGGTCTTACGGTCTTACGGTCTTACAGTCTTACATTCTTCCGGTCTTACGTGAAAATGCAGGTGGGCGACATTACGGAAACCAGAAACTATAAACTATAAATTCTGATGAAAAATATTTCAAAAATAGCAGCAGCACTTACCGCATGGCTGTTCATCCTGTGCATGCAGCATACCCACGCGCAATCCCCAAAAGAGAAAATAAAGTTGCTGATCATTGACGGGCAAAATAACCACGGCAACTGGCCTCAAACCACGCAAATGATGAAAGGCTACCTAGAAGAGACCGGGCTGTTTGCTGTTGATATAGCTACTACTCCGCCCGCGGGTGAGGATATGCAAGATTTTAAACCTGTTTTCAGTAATTATAAGGTGGTATTGCTTAATTATAACGGCGATGCCTGGCCGCAAACAACCAATGCCGCTTTTGAATCTTTTGTAAAGAATGGCGGAGGTGTGGTGTCGGTGCATGCCGCTGATAATGCTTTCCCGGAATGGTCGGAGTTTAATAAGATGATTGGCCTGGGAGGATGGGGCAACAGGAGCGAAAAAGACGGGCCTTATATTTACTATGATGAAGCAGGTAAACGGATAAAAGACAACAGCCCCGGAGTGGGTGGCAGTCACGGAAAATTTCATGCGTTTCAGATTGTTACCCGCAATAAAAAACATCCCATTACAAAGAGCTTACCCGAAGTATGGATGCACAATAAAGATGAGCTGTACGATCGCCTGCGCGGCCCGGCCGAAAATATGGAAGTACTGGCCACCGCTTATAGCGCTAAAGATCAAAACGGCACAGGCCGAAATGAACCTATAATGATGGTGATCCGCTACGGAAAAGGAAAAATTTTCCATACTACACTGGGCCATGCCAATGAATCGCAGCAATGCGTTGGTTTTATTACTTATTTACAGCGGGGAGCGGAGTGGGCGGCAACAGGCAGGGTAACCCAAAAAGTACCTGCTGACTTTCCCGGGGCCGATAAGGTGAGTATACGATCCATCGCGGAAGGCAAATAAAAACAAATTTCAAAGTCCGAAGCCGGAATATCAAAATCCGAAGCAATACAAAGAACCAGGAACCAAATTACAATAACCAAACCTGTTAGCCCTGGCGGATAAATCTCAAACACGAAATCCGAAGCGAGATGCAATCTCAACGCTCAAATAAAATAGTTATAGTGCGGGCTACTGAAAAATGAGAAAGCAACAGTGAGGTGAAGCTGAAATTACAGTAGTACGAAAACTTCATCAAGGCTCCTTCCCGAAATCGGGTTGTATATTAAAGCAGAAAACCTCTTTTTGGGGAACTCGATGAAGTACAGGAACAACATGTACACCTGGTAGCGCAATGCCGGGAAGGAGATGTTACGAGCTATAAAAAGCTGTATCAACTATATGCCAAGACTATGTTCAACACAAAAATTCCAATCAGGTCTGAATTTGGAACAGTAAAGTTGCTATAACGCTGTAGTTGTGAACGGAAAATCACAAATTCCGCATCAAATCATCTTTATCCTTTTTCAGTGACCGTATCATTTCTCCGTATCCCTGCTGTTTTAACAGGGCGGTTACCGTTTGGCTAATGCGTTTGGCTTTGGTGGCGTCTGTTTTGGCTGCTTCAATCCACTTGGAAAAATAGTTCTGATGCGAACGGGGCAACTGCTTAAAAAATGTCATTGCCGGCGGCTCATCCAGCAAACATTCTAAAAGTTCAGGAAGAATTTCATAAGGTGCATCAATCGTTAGCTGCACCTTAACCATAGCGCCTTTGTTTTTTCCGATGGCTTTACGCATAGTGGCATTCAATGCCATGATAAAGTTTCCGCCGCCCATGGGAATAAGGCTCACTCCTTTAATGGCGAAGTCATCCAGTTTGCCTTTTACGCGAAATGCCGTTTTTGTGCACGGCTTAAGCCGCTCCGCAATTTCCCCCGGTATTTCTATATAGTTCCAGCCGGTTTTTTCTCCCTGTTCCCCGAATTTTAATATAGTGGCTGTGAAACTGGCCATAAGTGTGGTTACAAGATATGCAATTTGAAAGAAAACAAAAACCAGAGAAAATTCAAATCCGAAATCTAAAAATTCAAAATTCGAAGGGTAAATATAACTTTACAATCTCAAACCTTTCCGCCGTGGTGGATCATAAATCTCAAATTTCAAATCTCAAATTTCAAATCTCTTCCCGATATTGCACCGCCTGTAATTGTCCACATATTGTGCATAGTTTCAATGTGAGATGAGTTCCTGTGTATAAATCGTTAACAATAATGGGGGTTGACAAAATTGTCTGCACTAATTTTCGTTTTGATTCAGCTATTTTTGCCCATTCTATAAAAATATTGAACTGTGCGTTTAAAGAGTTTAGAAATCAAGGGTTTTAAGAGTTTTGCCGACAAAACTACGATCAATTTTGACCAGGGAATTACTGGTATTATCGGACCCAATGGCTGTGGTAAGAGTAATATCATAGATTCCATTCGGTGGGTAATAGGAGAGCACAAAATCAGTAACCTGCGCAGTGAAAACCTGGAAAGCCTCGTGTTTAACGGGTCACGTACCCGCAGTGCCAGCGGACTGGCAGAGGTAAGTCTCACTTTTGAAAATACACGCAATCTTCTTCCAACCGAATTTGGTACAGTTACCGTTACCCGAAAATTTTATAAAAGCGGGGAAAGTGAATACCGCCTCAATGATGTAAACTGCCGCCTGAAAGATATTCATAATCTTTTTTTGGACACGGGTATTAGTACCGACAGCTATGCCATTATTGAGTTGGGTATGGTGGATGATATCATTAAAGATAAGGAGAACAGCCGCCGCCGTATGCTGGAACAGGCTGCCGGCATCACCATCTATAAAACCCGTAAACGGGAAGCCAAATTAAAATTGGATGCTACCGAACAGGACCTGGCACGTGTTGAAGATCTTCTTTTTGAGATCAATAACCAGTTAAAAAGCTTGGAAAGTCAGGCCAAAAAAGCGGAGAAGTATTACGAGATAAAGAAGGAGTATAAAGAGTTGAGCGTGGAACTGGCCAAAGCAGCGCTGGAAGGGTTCAACATTACATATAAGGATTTAAACGAACAACAGCAACAGGAAATAGACAAACGTTTTGAACTGGAGGCCGGTATTGCACAGGATGAGGCTGCAATTGAGCAGGAAAAACTGGGTTTTATTGAGCAGGAAAAACAGTTGCAGGAAATGCAGCATGCTTTTAATGACCTGCTGGGAACCGTGCGCAATAAAGAAAATGAGAAGAGCCTGGGCGAACAGCGCCTGCAATACCTGAAAGAAAGAGAAAGCAGCCTGCGCGATTTTTTACACAGATCTGAAGGGCAGTTGAAGGGACTGGAAGAAAGCATAGCTTTTACTGCCGGACAAATAACAGATGAGGAAAACAAACTGGAAGAATTTACCGAAAAGGTTGAAAGTTTAAAGGATGGTGTGGAAGAGAAACGGCGTGTTTTTGATGAAAAGCGTTCCGCTATTGATATTGTGCGCCGCGATAACCAGGCTTTGCAGCGCCGCCAGTTTGATGCCGAAAAGCAGGTAGCCGTTGCTGATACATCTATCCAGAATATTCAGCGCACTATAATGCAGGGATCAGATGAGCAGGCGCAGCGTAAGCAGCAGTTAAAGCAACTGGAGAAGGAAAGGGAAGAAAAGGAAATGGAATTAGACAGTAAGCGTACCGACTTGCAGCAATTGCAGGAACAGCATGAGCATACAAAGGAACAGATATTGCAAACGCAGGCAAAGGTAGAGACTCTGCGTAACCAACTTGCGGAGGAAAACCGCAGGCTGGATGCCCGCAAAAATGAACATGCATTGCTGAAAAGCCTGATTGATTCTATGGAAGGCTATCCTGAAAGCGTAAAATTTTTACACAATAACCAGGCGTGGAACCACACCGCCCCCATTTTATCGGATATTATTTACGTAAAAGAAGCATATCGTGCAGCGGTAGAAAATGTACTGGAGCCTTATCTTAATTATTATGTAGTTAACAACCTGGAAGAAGGGCTGCAGGCCGTTTATCTTTTAGATGCCAACCAGAAAGGAAAGGCCAATTTCTTTTTGTTAGACAGGGTTAATGATTTTGATGACGTAACACATCATCAGCCGGGTGAAACCATCGCAGCTTTGGACGTAATTGAAGTGGAACCGCAATACAGGAAACTGGCAGAATACCTGCTGAGCAATGTATATATTGCCGAAAACGATGAGGCGTTGCGTAACAGCAATGGCGCCATTGTACTGGAAAAGCATGGCAAATATGTAAAGGGTAAATACGCCCTTACCGGAGGTAGCGTAGGATTATTTGAAGGGAAAAAAATAGGACGGGCAAAAAATCTTGAAAAGCTGCATGATGAGATTATTGCTCAGGAGGCAGTGGTTAACGAGTTTAAAGCCACTATCCAGGCGCGGCACAACGAAGTAATCGGGTACAACCAGCAATTAAAGGAGCAGGCTATACGGCAAACGCAGGAGACGATTAACCAGTTAACCAACCAGGCTTTTGCTTTGCAGAATAAGATGGAAAACCTGCAGCACATGGAAGAAAATGGCAGCAGGCGGCTTGAAGATCTTAGGTTACAATTGCAGAACAATCACGATAGCATAGCCGAAGTAAGGGAAGAACTGGAAAAATTAAATACTCAGTTACTGGAACTACAGAACAATCTCCGCGGCGCCGAGCAGGATTATACGCTTGCCGAACAGGAATATAATTTTGCGAATGCCGCGTACAATGATAGCAATCTGCAGTACACTAAATTACAGAGCAAGGTAAATGCACTAAAGCAGGAGCATCAGTTTAAAAATGGACAACTGATTGATCTTAAAAGCCAGATAGAAAACAGCCATTCCCAATTTCTGGAAGCATCGGGCAGCATTGCTCAAACAAATGAAGCATTGAAGCTGGTTGCAGCCATATTGGTGGATATGCTGCGGAGCAAGGATGAAGAAGAAAAGAAGCTGAATGAAGCCGACCAGGCCTATTATAACCGCCGCAATGATTTAAATGAAAAAGAAAGCGCATTGCGCCACCGGCAAAAGGCAAAAGAACAACTGGATTATTTGCTCAATCAAATAAAAGACAAACTAAGCGAACTGAAATTGCAGTTGACTGGAATGAAAGAAAGACTGAGCGTGGAGTTCAGGGTTGATCTGGATACTATACTCGATGAGCCGCGTTCAACAGAAACGCCACTTGAAGAATTACAGGCTTCCTGTGAAAGAATGAAAAAGCGACTGGAAAATATGGGCGAAGTAAACCCTACCGCTATTGAGGCTTTCCAGGAAATGCGGAAAAGATACGAGTTCATTCTTGAGCAAAAAAACGACCTGGTAACGGCAAAGGATAGCCTTTTGCAAACCATACAGGAGGTGGAAGCCACCGCCAACCAAAAGTTTTTGGAAACCTTTAATACGGTGAGAGAAAATTTTCAGAAGGTATTTAAAGCCTTATTTACCGAAGAAGATACGGCGGACATCTTACTGGAAAATCCTGAAAATCTTGCCGAAACAGGCATTGATATCGTGGCTAAACCAAAAGGCAAACGGCCTTCTTCTATTACCCAGTTAAGTGGTGGAGAAAAAACGTTAACGGCAACAGCATTGCTGTTTGCCATTTACCTGATCAAACCGGCGCCTTTTTGTATATTAGATGAAGTGGATGCCCCGCTTGACGATGCCAATGTAAACAAGTTCACCAACATGATCCGCCAGTTTAGTGAAAACTCACAGTTCATTATTGTCACGCATAATAAAATGACCATGTCTACAGTAGATATTATATATGGTGTAACCATGCAGGAGCCGGGTGTAAGCAAACTGGTGCCCGTTGATTTCAGGGGGTTGAATTAGGGGAGAAGGTGTGCGGTTTCAGGGTTCAGGTTACAGGGTTTGGCTCTTGATTACAATTCGGCAACGCACTACTGCTTGTTCATGATACCGCGGGGAGTATTCAATTTTCGTTTCGGTCTGCGATGGCAGGATAGTTGCACCCGTTTATCTACCGGCTGGTGTTTTCACCTGCCGGAATGATTAGACGGGTCATTCACTCCTGTAGCCTATTGATTTAATGGAAGAAGAACCTTCTTTTTGAGTATTATTTTTTATCCTGTGCTCCTTAGTATAATATACCGGTTGTATGAAATGCTTATTAACTTTTTTATTACTGGCAACCACCTCAGCAAGCAGCATTGCGCAAACAGGTTCCTATGCCGAAATGCTTGGATGGCCCAGGGATGCCAGGGTTGTTATTTTGCATGTAGATGATGCGGGTATGTCGCACGACTCCAATGAAGGTGCACTGAATGCATTGGAGAAGGGGGTGGCATCTTCCTTTAGCGTAATGATGCCCTGCCCGTGGGTACCCGAAATAGTGAGGTATATAAAAGCACACCCACGTCACGATGGAGGGTTACACCTTACACTTACCTCTGAATGGAATAATTATCGCTGGCCGCCATTATCAGGTAAACCTGCTGTTCCCGGACTGGTGGATACCGAAGGGGCCATGTGGCCGGAAGTGGAAGCAGTGGTAAAGCATGCTTCCGCCGATGAAGTAGATAAGGAGATCAGGGCTCAGTTAGACCGGGCCCTGGCCATGGGGTTTATACCTACGCATCTCGATTCTCACATGGGTACTTTATTCGCCTCCGAAACTTTTCTGGAAAAATACATCAGGCTGGGTATTGAAAAACAAATACCGGTAATGTTTCCCGGAGGGCACAACAGCTATTTAAAGGAAGAACTGATGGGCAGGGAAAAAGAAGCGCTTCAAAAGGCAGGTAAATGGACGAATGACACCCAACAGAAAGAACCTGAAATACTCCAAAAGACCACGGCCGTCGGTAAAATGATCTGGGATGCCGGGTTACCGGTTTTGGATGATCTGCACAAGAATAGTGGCGACTGGAACATGCCTGAAAATGCCAGAACATCGGATGCCGCATTACAAAAGTTCTACACGAAAAAATACAGTGAAACGATTGGCGCACTAAAACCCGGGCTCACAATGGTGATCATGCATTGCACCCGGCCTTCTGAAACATTTGGGCATATTTCAGGTTCCGGTACACGGCGTAAGGGTGATATGCTGGCTATGATGGATCCCGCGTTTAAAAAATTTCTGGAGCAAAAAGGCATTATTATAACCACCTGGCGGGAGGTGATGGAAAGGCGGAATAAACTGAAATAAAAAGACGGGGTAATCCAAATCTCCCGGCATTTTTACCAATTACCCGGAGATTTGGAGTCCTGCAGCCGTCATTGATCATCCAGCCTGAAAGATATCTTGCATATTACACCGAATGTAGTCACTTTGTTGTCTTTAACATGGGCTTTAATGTCCTTTACAAAAACCGAATCAATATTGCGAACGGTTTTGGAAGCTTCGGTTACAGCCGAACGGATAGCGTCATCAATGCTTTTTTCTGAAGAGGCGATCACTTCAATTACTTTTACAATTGGCATACAAACGTGTTTTATAAGTTATAAAAATAAAATGCACATCTCTTAAAGGTCGTAAAAAATAAGTACAATATGAAATCGGTTTGAGTTATTGTAACGGCAGGAAACTGGTAAAGCGAATTTGCCTGTCAGCATTTTCATGATTTATTGCTATTTTTGCAAACAGATAAATTCAGATTATGAAAATAAACAAAACTGCTTTATATATTCTTTTGGCGCTGATTGTAGTTGCTGCGCTTTACCGTGTTATACCCGGACGACCATATGGATTTGCACCACAAATAGCGATGGCTTTGTTTGGAGGAGCTGCTATAAAGGATAAAAAACTGGCTTTTGCCCTTCCGTTATTGTCTATGGTATTGTCGGATGCTCTGTTTGAGCTTCTTTATTTTGCCGGCATCTCGCCTATGTGGGGATTTTATGAAGGCCAGTTAACGAATTATGCATTATTCGCGTTGTTAACCGTATCAGGCTTCTTAATAAAGAAGCTGAATGTAATTAATATAGCCGCAGCTTCCTTTGCAGCGCCCACGGTTTACTTTTTGATTTCCAATTTTATGGTATGGCTAAGTGGTACCGGGGGACTGCAGCGCCCTAAAACTTTTGATGGTTTAATAATGTGTTTTACAGACGGACTGCCTTTTTATCAAAACTCTGTGGCAGGTACATTATTCTTTTCGGCGCTGTTTTTTGGAGGCTACTATCTTATTAAGCAATATGCGTTGAAGCCTAAATTGGCCTGATATAAATTTTCTTTCTTAATTAATGGCCCACCACAACACCACCGGGAAAAACGGGGAAGCATTAGCGCTTGCTTATTTAATACGAAAGGATTTTGTTATTCTCCATACAAACTGGCGTCATTCTCATTACGAAATTGATATTATTGCCCATACCGGCAACATATTGCACTTTATTGAAGTAAAGACCCGGCGTTCTTTAAAATTTGGATACCCGGAGGAAAGTGTTACAAAGAAAAAAATGGAGAACCTGATGAACGGTGCTGAAGTATTTCTTTTGTTGTATCCGCAATGGAAGAGAATACAATACGATATACTGTCTGTTGATTTACGGAAAAACCAGGATCCGGAATATTTCTTTATTGAAGATGTTTCCCTGTAGTAACCAATAACTTCATTTTTTCTACCATTTTGTAGGTTGCCGGGCAATAGGCAATGTTTTGTTTGTGTACATGCATGTAGTTCACCATTTTTCTTTTGGTAAGATGGGGAAACCCGGCGCAATCGGCGGGGCGCACCGCGTAAATTTTACACATGTTGGTATTAAGATCAAGAAACTGGCAGGGTTGCCGTTTGTTCATCCAGTCTTTATCTTTCTTGTCGTAATACAGCCATTTTTCTTTAAATGCTTTGGCAGTCATACCCAGGTGAGCCGAAATACGTTTAATATCCCCGGGAGTATAGGTAGGGCTCATTGTTTTACAGCAGTTGGCGCAGCTTAAGCAATCAGTTTCCAGCCACACGGCTTTATCAACATTTACAGTAAGATCATCCAATTTACGGGGAGGATTTTTTTCAAGTCTGGTAAGAAACGCTCTTAATCCTTTTTTGTGAAACCTGACTTTCTGTTTAAATGATCTCAGGTTAATTGCCTGCATAATCTGTTTTTATATTAAGGGCCCGAAAGTAAGCGTTAATTTGATTCAATCTGGCAAACCATATAAAATGTGTATATCTGCGCCGCAAGGGTGAATTTGATTTTAGCTGATATTTACATTATTTTTTAAACGACATTGTTTTACGATTATTGAAATGCAATAAGTATGTGGGATGATCAGAAAAATGGCTTCAGGGCTTATCTGCAGTTAGAAAAATCGCTCAGCGCCAACTCAATCGAAGCCTATTTGCATGATATTGAAAAATTGCTGCAGTTTCTGCAGTTGCATAAAAACCTGAAAACGCCTGGTGATATTGAATTAAAAGATCTCCAGCAATTTGTAAAGTGGATTGCTGAACTGAATATGACTGCTTCCTCGCAGGCCAGAATCATTTCGGGGCTGAAAGCCTTTTATAAATATTGCCTTCTCGAAAAGATCGCTGTAAAAGATCCAACGATCTTGTTGTCATCGCCCAAATTAAAACGTACACTGCCGGATACCCTAAGTTTTACAGAGATAGAATCCATCATTAACCAAATTGACCTAAGCAAACCTGAGGGCATTCGGAACAGGGCACTGATAGAAACAATGTACAGTTGCGGACTTAGGGTTAGTGAGGTAGTAGCACTTAAATTGTCGAACCTCTACTTAGACGTAGGTTTTATTAGAGTAACGGGCAAGGGCAACAAAGAGCGCCTGGTGCCCATTGGCCGGGATGCCATTAAGCATGTTAATATATACCGGGAAAATATAAGGACGCATATGATGGTTAAAAAAGGGGAGGAGGATGTTTTGTTTTTGAACAGGAGAGGGGCCCACATGACAAGGGTAATGATTTTTTTGGTTATTAAAGCCCTTGCCCGGAAAGCCGGTATTGTCAAAAACATTTCACCCCACACTTTCCGGCATTCTTTTGCCACCCATCTTGTGGAAGGAGGAGCCGATTTACGGGCTGTTCAGGAAATGCTTGGTCATGAAAGCATTACCACTACCGAGATTTATACCCACCTCGACCGGGATTATCTGAGGGATACGCTTCAGCGCTTTCATCCCGGTTTTAAATAGGTGTTCATAAATTTTTAACATTGATTCCTGCACAATAACGTAACAATCGTGCAACGTTTGCGTTTTAAGGCTGTCAACATATGAAATCTCAGTTCTTTGAATATTTTTCAGCAAAAAGGCTTATTAATGTTAACGATTCCCTTAGAATAAGGATACCATAGGTTAAATTTTAGAAATTATTCAAGAATAAGAGCCATAAGAAAGTTGGCATGTACTTAAAAAGTTGTACATTTGCCGCGCAAACACGAACCTGATACATTAACTCTTGCTTGCCCCAGGTTGAGACTAGTCTCCCGTCTTTTAGAAGTTTTCTTCGGAATAAAAATTTAAAACTTTCACACAGGTTCAAAAATCACATCACGAACGTATTGCCATTGATTTTCCGGGATTAAAACAAAGAATGAACCATTCATCATCGTTTAGAGCCATACATGGTATTATGCATTGCATAGTAGTATATTAAAAATATATCTTTGTATGGTAAACATGGTTAAAAAACAAACAATTAAACAAGTATAGTTATGAAAAGGAAGAGTGAAATGGATTCGAAGGCAGGAACCAGTCCGACAGTACAGAACAAAATGTTCAAAAATGTAATCAGCAAGTCTGCCTCTATGTTGCTGGTAACAATAATGGGATTGAGCGCAATGTCTTTTGTTCAGGACGACTCCTTTGTAAGTGGTAGTGATACCAACCAAAGCGCAGCTAAAGTACAGAACATTGCAGCAACCAAAACAGAGCCGGGTAATGAAACCTGTTGCGTAACAACAGTTGTAAATCCTGGCGATGGAATGAATACTGCCTTAGTGATCAGTACGCCCACCAAAAAGGCAATATACAAAGCCGACAGGGAAACCATCGTTAGATTTGTAGCTGAAGCTAAAGAAAGAAGAATATGGAGTTTAAACAGGGCGCAGGCGAGTACTGATGCTGATAAGGAAATGCATTTTAATTTTAAGCTTAGCACAATAAATCCTTCTGCAGCAATGGCCGCCGGAGCCGATAAAGTGATGATCAGCCGGTTTGTGGATGAGATTGTACAGGTGTCTGTTTCCGGTGCAAACGATGCTGCCAAAGCAGATGCAGAAGCAGCCCTGAATTTCATAGCGGAAAACTTACAGGTAAGCATTGCGAAACCAACTGTAGATCTGATTCTGAAAGCCGACGCAGAAATAGCTTCCTCTTTCGAAAAAGCTACCCATGCGGTTATCTGTATACCATCGGCAACGGCCGCACAGAAAGCCGACCAGGAAATGATACAGAATTATGAAGGACGACACATCTTTTCCGCATTGAAATAGTTAGCGTTTTTTGAATTATTAGTGTGTAGTTTTGGCTTTGATTAAGAACCGGTAGTGTTACCGGTTTTTTTATGTACAAACAAAAAGGATAGTCCAATTAAGAACTATCCCAATGATATTACTGCAAACCTGTAAGCCGGATTCTGTCGGGTGCTATCATTTATCTTGCCTGGTCATTACTGAAAAGGTCAATCTGCTTACCCTTCCCGATACTTCAAAAGAGAAAATTTCGCCGGGCCGGCAAAAAATCGGGATATACATAGCATTTCAGTACACAAGGTTTACCCATTATACATGTCACCATCTATAATAGTGAGCTTTTACCTCACTTTTTCACCCTTATCCACCTTGCGGCAGACGGTTATTTTCTGTGGCACTGTCTGTTACCGCCAAAACGGCACCCGGCTCTTAACCGGTGTGTTGCCCTGTACTGTCCGGACTTTCCTTGGCCCTGTAAACAGAGCCACGATAGCACAGTTTGCAGCAAGTACAAAATTAGTTTTTTATCAGGTAAGGAATGCGTTATGCAACATATTATTATACCGTCTGCTGCACTCAATCGTGAACTTAACTATTTTCAACGATATAACCATAAAAAGTAACAGGCTGCCTGTCGTTTCCGCTAACCTGCAGGGTGGCGTAACCGTTATCAGAAACATGTAAATTAAATTCCCTTACCGCACGTACATCTTTTGGCTTAATAGAAATATCCCACCCACCTTTCTTTTTCGTTTGTATAGCATACGTAAAGTCAGTAGAAGTAAAACGAAGCGGCCCGTTGGCAGGGTCTATTGGCGCTGTATAAATACGGCCCATATAGGGTAAAAAACTTACTATCTTATTTTCAGATACGCTTAAATCATAATCGCCATTCAAGTGACGGGTTGAACCATTCATTGGTAAAAGCGTTTGGGCTTTAAAAACATAGTTTTGTGTTGTAATGGATGCCCTGATTTCCTTTTCTTCCGTTGCCTTTTTTTCTTTTTTGGATTGGGCCTGCAAAACGCCAAAGCCAAACACTGCAAATATGCCCAATAATACTGCGGATTTAAAAATATATGGATTTTTCATTTTTATATATTTAGTGGTGTTTTTATTAGATGTATACTGGTAAAGCCGGTTTAATACATGCTGGCCAAAGAAAGTGTTAATTTATTTTTGACAATCTTTCCTCCCTCCGCAAATATAAAAGCTGTTAGATACTATATTTGTGGTTCGTATATATTCGCTTCTTATTCCAGGAATTTCATTGTTCCTGAATGAGTTTTAATCAGTTTATCTGTTAATAATATGTCAGAAGACCAGTATTTTAAAGACGAAATTAAAAAGCCCACCGATTTTAAATTTGGCGCCGGGGTAGCCAATGTATTTGATGATATGGTAAACCGTTCGGTGCCTTATTATGGTGAAATGCAGCGCATGATAGCCGAACTGGCTTCAAACCACGCCAGAGAGGGCGCCCAGGTATACGATCTGGGATGTTCCACAGGCACTACCCTTGTAGGTATGAACACGATGGTAAGCAACAATGTTAAATTTGTGGGCATAGATGATTCGGAAGAAATGCTGAAAAAATGCAGAACCAAACTGGAAGAAGTGGGTTTTACCAGGGAATATGAACTGGTTTGTGCAGATATCAGTAATAAAGTTGAAATTGTAAATGCTGATGTAGTGGTACTTTGTCTTACTTTGCAATTCGTACGGCCAATGCACCGGGCACAGTTGCTTCAACGCATTTATAATGGATTAAATCCTGGCGGAGCATTGATACTTGTAGAAAAAATTCTGGCTGAAGACAGTCATTTCAACCGCGACTTTATCAGTTATTATTACAATTACAAAAGAAGGAATAATTATAGTGAGCTGGAAATATCCCAAAAAAGGGAAGCGCTGGAAAACGTGCTTATTCCATATAAGCTTAGCGAAAACACTGGAATTTTACAGGACACGGGTTTCGCTCATTGCGAGGTATTTTTTAAATGGTATAATTTTGCAGGCATTATTGCGGTAAAAAAATAAACTGCCGGTATTTAAGTGTCTTTCCCAAACACGAAACATTGTACCGGTTTCTCAATTCTTAAAATTTATGATAGCCATCGGAAACTTTTTTTTCAGGTACCGCAACTGGATCTTTATTCTTTTTTACGCAGCGCTTTTCATTCCTTCGCCACCCCTGTTTTCTGAAGGAAGATTTGGTGAGCACTATTATATTTGGGCAATAGGGCCGGGTTTGCTGATTACTGTTTTGGGACAATTGATTCGCGGAGCTACTATTGGACTGGCATATATAGTGCGTGGTGGCAGTCAGGGAAAGCCTTATGCCGAAGGGCTGGTAACCGATGGTATTTTCAACCATTGCCGCAATCCTTTATACGTAGGAAATATTTTAATGCTGCTGGGGGTTGGTATATTGGCCAATTCTCTGTTTTATGTGGTTATTATTATTCCTGTTTTTCTTTTTATTTACCAGTCCATTGTATTGGCCGAAGAACATTTTTTGCGTGGCAAGTTTGGAGCAGGCTTCGATGCTTACTGCAAAAAAGTAAACCGGTGGATACCCGACCTCAGGGGTATTGGTAAAACATTTGGCAGCATGTCTTTTAACTGGCGGAGGTGGATATTAAAAGAATACAATACACAATTTGTATGGCTGTCGGGCATTACCCTTATTATTCTATTGAAATATCCGCACATTACGGATTACGATACCCAATACCGCAATACGCTGATTGCTGTTATTCTTTCCGTGCTCCTGTTAACGTATCTGCTTATCCGTTACCTCAAAAAATCGGGTAAGGTGAAAGAATAATGCGGATGGAATTGCCATACCTGAACAACCCTAACCGGCAGAAAATTATATATGGCGAACTTCTTATTAATTGGTATCTGTATCGTGGCCGGCTTGCTTGTTCGCAGGTTTACAGCCCTTCCTGCCGATGCCTATAAGGGGGTTAATGCTTTGATCATTAACTTGGCATTGCCGGCAGTTGCTTTTAAATACCTGCCACATATACAATGGACAAAATCACTGATACTTCCTGCCGCAATGCCGGTAATTGTTTGGGTGTGCGGATGGATTTACATAAAAGCATACGCTGCTAAAGCAAAGCTGGATAAGCAAACGGAAAACGGATTAAAGCTGGTAACCGGTTTAGGCAATACTTCATTTTTGGGATTCCCTCTTATTATTGCGTGGTTCGGAGAGGATGCCCTGGGCATTGCCGTTATATGCGATCAGGTTACTTTTACGCTGCTTGCAACCGCGGGTATTATAGTAGCAATGAATGCTTCGGAAAAGCACTCGCTTTCCGTGGGGGCGGTATTAAAAAAAATGTTTTCTTTTCCTCCTTTTATCGGATGTGTTGCGGCCCTCTTACTTCCTCTGTTTATCAACCTATCACCATTGGATGCCTTGTTTGATATGCTGGCGGCAACCGTAGCTCCTTTAGCATTATTTTCTATTGGATTGCAACTAAAATTTGATGGATGGCGACAGGAGTTAAATCATCTGGCAGCGTCGCTTTTATATAAATTGGTGCTGGCGCCTGTGATTATAGCCACCATCGTGTACTGTTTAGGAATGAAAGGAATAATACCTCAAATCAGTATTTTTGAATCGGCCATGCCTTCCCATCTTACTGCAACAATCGTTGCCAGTGAATACAACCTCAACCCTAAGCTCACCAGCCTGGTGGCTGGCATTGGTATTGTACTGTCTTTTGTTACCACCGCTTTGTGGTACTTTATTATAACAGGCTGACATGATCGCCGCAAATTTATTTTAACAGTTTAAAACATGTACTTATGATACAATACAGGCAATTAGGAAGTTCTGATCTGAAGATCGCGCCTCTTATTTTGGGAGGAAATGTTTTTGGCTGGACTGTTGATGAAAATAAATCTTTTGAGCTGTTGGATGTTTTTTCAGCAGGCGGATTTAATTGCGTTGATACCGCAGATAGTTACAGCCGTTGGGTGCCGGGCAATAAGGGTGGCGAAAGTGAAACGATTATTGGAAAATGGATGAAACGCAAAGGCAACCGGGAAAAGATCATTATTTCTGCAAAAGTGGGTTCGGATATGGGGCAGGGGCATAAAGACGTTTCTAAAAAATATATTTTAAATGCGGTGGAAGATTCATTAAGCCGTTTGCAAACAGATTACATTGACCTTTACCAAACGCACTGGGATAACGAGATTACGCCGGTAGAAGAAACATTGGAAGCGTACGACATCCTGGTAAAGCAGGGCAAGGTAAAATGGATAGGCGCTTCTAACCTGTCACCCGAACGCCTGACAGCATCGTTGGCTGCCAGTAAAGAACGCAATTATCCTGTTTACCAAACCTTGCAGCCCGAGTATAATTTGTACGACCGCGAAAACTTTGAAAAGAACTACCGGCCGATTTGCGAGCAGCATAAACTTGGCGTTATAAATTATTATTCCCTTGCATCGGGGTTTCTTTCGGGTAAATACAGGAGCGAAGCAGACCTGCGTAAAAGCAAAAGGGGAGGAGGTATAAAAAAATACCTGAATGAAAGGGGGTTCCGGATCCTGTCTGCATTAGATAAGGTAGCCGCTTCACACCACACCTCACCGGCAAGTGTTTCCATAGCCTGGCTTATTAAACAACCAACCGTTGCAGCACCCATAGCCAGTGCTACCAATATTGAACAACTCAATGCGCTTATAACCGCAGCCACGCTACAGTTAAGCTCAGAAGCCTTAAACCAGTTAAACGAATCAAGCAGCTGGTAAAAGTAAACAATCGGAAAGCCTATCCACAAAATGCAATGTAACGGGGAATCTTTTCTACAGTTTTGCTTTTTTGGAAGAGTGTATTATTTGGCAGGTATTTTGAAACTAAAGGTAAACGCTTCTTTATATAACTAAAAACAACAGCATATGAAAACGCTGGGAGTTATTTTGATCGCTGCCGGTATATTAATGCTTATTTTCCGCGGCTTTAGTTTTACTAAGGAAAAAAATATCATTGATGCCGGTCCCATCGAATTAAATACCAAAGAAAAGAAAAATGTGAGTTGGCCAATGTATGCTGGTGGTATTGCTGTTGCTGCGGGGGTTGTAGTTTTGCTGGCGGGCAGAAAAAAAGGTTAATACCAACACTTAAATATTTCAATTGCTTATCCGACACCCATGTGCCTTGCCAGTAATCGTATTAAAGCGATTGTAAAAATGTTTAGCTAACCTTTGGAACACACTTCAATGTAAATATTGTTTAATCCATACACTAGTACAAAGGTGAGATTTTATCTCACTTTTTTTGTGTTTAAGCCTGTAAGTGGCTCCTCTAACAAGAACTTATGCAGAGACCGGATGAAGTTACCCCCGAAGCGGCCATTTTGAACTTGCACCCGAAAATCTTACACATAAAACTATGTGATTTGATTTTTACTGTTGGAATACTCGATATTTTTGGTAATAATTGCTGTGGCATCATCCTGGTTTTTAAGTAAACCAACTTGCCCAGACATAAAAAAACTGCATAAGATGACTTTTGATGAAGTGTTATATTTTTCTTTTTATGTGGCAGGCGGATTAATTGCCGGCCTCTTTGTGAAAAAGGTAATTTCTCCTGTTGTTAAAAGAATAGTAGCCCGTACCAAATGGACGGCTGATGACCTGATCATTGAAAGCATTGGCAAATGGGTAATTCCCTGGTTTATAGCATTCGGCGTTTTCCTGGGATGGAGACGGGTGCAAATAGATGTTAAATATCATCAATGGCTTGAGAATGCACTGCTGATCTTTTATATTTTTTCTCTTACCTGGATAGCTGCAACAGTGCTTTCGGGAATGACAAAAATAAAAAATCCGGATAGCGAAGAGGTTGTGAGGTCTTCATCCATTATAGGCAATATCATTAAAGTGATAGTGTATTGTGTCGGCATACTTGTTATATTACAGTCACTTGGTATTTCTATTACGCCTATCCTTGCAGGATTGGGTGTGGGCGGGCTTGCTGTAGCGCTCGCCCTGCAGGATACCCTGTCTAATCTGTTTGCCGGAATCCAGATTATATCCACGAAACAAATCAATCCGGGTGATTTTATAAGACTGGAATCAGGACAGGAAGGGTTTGTAGAAGATATCAGTTGGAGGTACACTGCGCTTAGAACCGGGTCCAACACCACGATTATCGTACCCAATTCAAAACTCGCCAGTGTAATCGTTTCGAATTATTTTTTGCCGGATAAAGAGATCATATTTGATATTACAGTTGGAGTAGATTATAACAGCGATCTTGAAAAAGTAGAGCAGGTAACGGTTGAAGTGCTCAAAGAAATGCAACAGGCTTCGGCCGATTGCGTTCAGAACTTTGAACCTTTTATCCGCTTTCAGCAGTTTGATGAAAGCAGTATTGTTCTTAAAGCATTTCTGAGAGCAAAAACATTTGGCAGCCAGTTTCTTATTAAACACGAATTAATGAAACGGATCCACAAAAGATATACAGAAGAAGGAATCAATATTCCATTTCCCGTTCGGAATGTTTTTATTAACAAGCCCGGCAGTTTGTAGTTTAAGCGTTTCTTGTTTATAGTTTGAGCAGTTAGGGTTTGTGAGTTGAGAAACTTCAGCTATAAGATCAGTCTTCATCCGGCTGCTCACTATTCACTATTCACAATTCGCTATTGACTACTCACCACTCTACCAGAACAGGGTATACAATGCTACCAGTATGCCGGTAACCAGTATAGCGCCCGCTGTAAAGCCAGGTGATGTTTTGAACATAGACCTGTCTATTTCCAGCCCGTTGGTTTTAACACCTTTACTGTTTTCATACAAACTAATAATATACATCCCTATTACAGCAATAACGAACACAAAAAACATCCTGTCTATAAAAGGTATTTCATATACGTTGCTTCCGTCCTTTTGGAGTACCAATTTGGAAAAGCCATAGGGGCTCAGCCACTCAAGGTTTGCTATAGAAGGTAATATTTTAAAGAGAATAGAGAGTGCGAAGCCCCCTATAGTGGCGAAAAGTGCCGCATTGGAAGTGGTTTTTTTCCAGAAAAAGCCCAGAATGAACATGGCGAATACGCCGGGAGAAACAAAACCGGTGTACTCCTGTATGTATTCAAATCCTCCTTTTTTATCAATACCCAAAAAGGGCGCAATCAGTACAGCCAGCAACATGGAAATGATAACGGCCAGGCGCCCGGTCCATACTAATTTTTTTTCCGATGCCGCCGGATTGATTTTCTTTTGATAGATATCGAGGGTAAAAATAGTAGAAATGCTATTGGCCTTGCCTGCAAGTGATGCCACTACGGCAGCGGTTAATGCGGCAAACGCAAGCCCTTTTAATCCCGATGGCAATAAATTCAGCAATACGGGGTAGGCCTTGTCGGGCATCATTTCTCCGTTAACCATCATCTCCTGGTGAAAATACCCGTTTTGATACAATACATAAGCGGCGATGCCAGGCAGTACTACAATGACCGGCATCAGTAATTTTAAAAAGGCGGCGAACAACAGCCCGTTTCTCGCCGTTTTTAAATCTGCGCCTAAGGCCCGTTGAGTGATGTACTGATTGCAGCCCCAATAGTTGAGGTTAACAATCCACATCCCGCCAATTAAAACCGACAAGCCGGGTAAACTGATATAATTGGGATTGTCTTTTTCAAAAATCATGTGAAAGTGCTCATCGGCGTTCTCAGTAAGTTTGTGAAATCCTGCTATAACACCGTTTAATCCAAAATGAGTGGCCACAAGGTCTAATGCAAGATAGGTGGTTACCAGCCCGCCCAATATCAAAAAGAAAACCTGCACCACATCGGTATAGCCTATCACTTTCATTCCGCCCAGGGTAATAATAATGGCAAACAAGGCGAGAAAAAGCATGCATACGGTAAGGCTTATTCCGGATATGCTGCTAATGGCCAGTGCGCCGAGGAATAATATAGAGGTGAGGTTAACAACTACATACAACAACAACCAAAATACGGCCATAATCATGGCTACTGTACCATTGTACCGTTGATTGAGAAATTGGGGCATAGTGTATATCTTATTCTTCAGGTATACCGGGATAAAAAAAATGGCTACCACAATAAGCGTAGCCGCTGCCATCCATTCGTAGGTGGAAATGGCCAGTCCCAGTGTAAAACCGCTTCCGCTCATACCTATAAATTGTTCAGCCGAAATATTTGAGGCAATCAGAGATGCGCCAATAGCCCACCAGGTAAGCGAACCTTCAGCGAGGAAAAAATCTTTGGTGTCGGCAGTAGCCTTTTTCTTGCGCTGGTAAATCCAGTAGCCATAGATAGCAACGATCAGGAAGTAAATAATAAAAACAAGATAGTCTTTGGTTGAGAGGTAATTGTTCATAACAAATCAGATCGTTTAAATATTTGGATGTGATCAGGCTTTATTGAATTGATACTATACATCGCTCCGGCGCAATTCGTTTTTGAGCTGATAAAGATTAGTGTTTTTACCGATAAGAACAAATTCAATTCCGGCCATACCGGCAAAATCGCCGGTATGCGGGGCCGTGAGATGCTGACTATAGAAGGTATGATGAGCGCCACCGGCCAATATCCATGCGGCAGCGCTGGTAAGCAAAACGATTGAATGCTTCGCACGCTACCGTGACCTGTATTTTATTTAATTTTTTATTCAAAGGATAAAATAGTCCAAAACTTAGGTCATATCTTCACGTCTGAAATTTTTTTAAAAACAGCATAAAGATGAGCAACAAACAGATAAAAAAATGGGGCCGGGTAAATGGAAAAGACGTGTTGCAATATGAGTTGATAAATAAAACCGGAACGATAGTGCGGATATTGAATTATGGTGGAACCATTACGGATATAATGACTGCAGACAAGAATGGTGAAGCTGGGAACGTTATTTTATGTTTTGATTCCCTTGAAGGTTATTTACAAAGGAACAATCCCTTTTTTGGATGCCTGGTAGGTCGTTATGCTAACCGAATTGCCAACGCCCGTTTTTCCCTCAACGGAAAGGAATACCAACTTGCACCTAATGACAATGGCAATTCTCTGCACGGGGGCATTAAAGGTTTTGATAAAAAAGTTTGGGATGCAGCCTATAATCCTGAAAGCAATACACTTAGACTTTACTATGAAAGTCCGGATGGTGAGGAGGGCTACCCGGGTAATCTGAAGGTTACGGTTGTATATACTTTAACGGAAAAAAGCGAACTGATCATTGATTATACCGCTGTTACAGATGCACCAACGCCTGTAAATCTTACCAATCATGCCTATTTTAATTTGTCGGCCGGCAACGATGCGGAAATTCTTGATCACGAATTAACCCTGCACGCTCAGTACATAACAACTACAAATAGTAAGGTTATTCCTACCGGCGACCTGGTTCCGGTAAAAGACTCACCCTTTGATTTTACCGCTCCTAAAAAGGTTGGAAAGGATATAGGTGGCACAGGAAACGGTTATGATCATAATTTCGTGTTAGGCAATCTCACCGGCAAACTGCAACTCATCAGCACATTGTATCATGCAGCCAGTGGCAGATGTATGGAAACATCTACCACTCAACCCGGGGTTCAGTTGTATACCGGTAATTATTTGGATGGCAACCTGCAACATACACCCGGTAATATAAAGTATAACAAATATGGAGGATTGTGCCTCGAAACACAACATTACCCCGATTCGCCCAATCAGCCTGGCTTCCCCAACACTATACTACAGCCCGGCAACAAATACCACCAGGTAACGGTATATAAATTTTTAGTTAAATAAGCGGAAATATTGCTCATGCTGGTAAGAAGTGTTTTTTGCAGAATTTGAGTTAAATTTGCAGCCATAATAAAAAGAAAATAACCAGCAGAATCAATGATTTTACCCATTATAGCATATGGCGCTCCTGTACTGAGAACGTTGTGTAAGGATATAACACCCGACCATCCTCAATTGAGTAAGTTGATTGATGATATGTGGGAAACCATGTATGCTTCCAATGGGGTGGGGTTGGCTGCTCCCCAGGTAAACCGCGATATTCGACTTTTTGTGATAGACAGCACCCAGGTATTTGCCGGCATGGACGATGGTGAAAGGAAGAAGTATCCCGATGCACCAGGCATCAGGCAGGTTTTTATTAATGCGCACGTTACAGAACTGGATGGTAAAGAATGGGCATATAACGAAGGCTGCCTTAGTATTCCTAAAATAAGAGAAGATATTTTCCGTAATGAGGAAGTCAGCATCCGGTATATGGATGAACAATTTCATCCGCATCTGCAAACATTTAACGGGATAACGGCAAGGGTAATTCTGCATGAATACGATCATATAGAAGGAAAATTGTTTATAGATTACCTGAAACCTTTTAAGCGCAGGTTGATGAAAGGCAAACTGGATGATATATCCAAAGGAAAAGTAAGTGTGGATTACAAAATGTCTTTTGCAAAGTAAGTATCGGCATATACGCTGCCTTTTAACAGGATTGCTGCCAATAGTGATGTTTTTGCTGTTCCCCGTAGCATTTCTTTGTGCACAGGAAAATGACACAGTAGTTGTAGATAAAAAAGTAATTACGCTTTCGGAGATCATTATCCGCAATAATGTAGATATACCTTCCTTTATTGAAAAGGTAAAAAATGACACCACCTTTTACAAAGCCTTCCGTAACCTCCGGGTTTTGAATTTTACTTCGCTGAATGACATCAGGATGTTCAATAAAAAAGGGAAAGTAAAAGCGTCGCTGTACAGCAAAACCAAACAATGGGCAAGTAAGGGCTGCCGGCACACCAGCGTATTGCACGAGGAAGTGACCGGGGATATGTTTGACCACAACCACCATTATAATTATTACACACCGGAATTGTATGCCAGTCTTTTTTTTGCACCCGACACCATTTGTGGCGAAACCAACATTGTAAAAGAGGCGGAATTGAATGTGAAGGGAAAATCGGGTATGGCAAAACATAAAGAGCAACTGAAAATGCTGTTTTTTAATCCGGGCAAAGCCATCCCGGGGCTGCCATTTATAGGAAGTAAAACAGCCATTTTCGACGAAGATATGGCGGCACTTTACGAATATCATCTCGATTTGCAGGAACATCTGGGCGAACTTTGCTACGTATTTGACATAAAAGCTAAAGAAGATTTGAGCGGAGCAAAAAGAAACCGGGTAGTTATTGATGAAATGACAACCTGGTTTAATGTAAAAACATTTGAAGTGATTGCCCGGAATTATGCTATGCGTTATAATGCCGGCGTATATGATTTCGATGTTCAAATGCAGGTGGAAATGACGAAAACGAATGGTTATCTGGTTCCGAAATTATTACGCTACACAGGAAACTGGGATGTGATTTTCAAAAAAAGGGAAAGCGGCGTTTTCACCGCAACACTTTTTGATTTTGGACGAGGTGGTGAATAGTTAATTGTGAATTGTGAAGGGTGAAGGGTGAGGTGAGAGGAGAAATGGGAAAGGTGAAAGGTTCCTGCAACTTGTACCTTGCAACCTGAACCTTGCAACCTGCAACCTTCCTGCCGTTTACCTTCATATAGTATATTATGGCTAACTTAACACCACTTTTTCACTACTTAATTATGTAATGTGTTTGCGGTAACCATACTTGGCAATAATTCGGCGCTTCCTATGCACAACAGGCATCCTACCGCGCAGGTAGTTTATTATGAAGAGCACCTGTTTTTAGTAGATTGCGGAGAAGGTACACAAATACAAATGAACAGGTACAAGGTTCGCCGTAACCGTATCCGCTATATTTTCATCTCTCATTTACACGGCGACCATTATTTTGGACTACCGGGTTTGTTAACCAGCTATGGATTAAACGGCCGTACAGAAGATCTTTGGATATTTTCACCCCCCTTGTTAAAGGAGATCATGGAAATACAGTTTAAGGCCTCCGATACGCTGTTGCCTTACCGCCTGCATTTTGTTGCTATTGAAAAAGACGGACTTCTGGTAGATGAAAAGAAATTAACGGTGAGTGCTTTTGCAGTCAATCACCGCATACCCTGCTGGGGTTTTTTATTTAAAGAAAAGGAAAAACCCCTGACACTCAACAGTGATAAATTGCGGGAATATGCAATTCCATTTTCATTTTACCAGCATCTTAAAATGGGTGAAGATTATGTTACCGGAGGAGGCGAAATTATAAAAAATGAGTGGATAACGCGCCCATCGGAAAATATTCATAGCTATGCGTACTGTGCCGATACTTTGTATGATGAAGGTATAGCCGAAAAATGCAAAGACGTAAGTTTGTTGTATCATGAAGCTACATATTTAGATGATCAGAGAGAAAAAGCGATAAGCAGAATGCATTCTACAAGCCGGCAAGCCGCAGCTATTGCGCTCAAAGCCAACGCCCGTAAACTGCTTATTGGTCATTTCAGCAGCAAGTATGAAACACTGGATGATTTCCTTACGGAAGCACAGGACGTTTTTCCAAATACAGATTTAGCCATAGAAGGTGCAACTTATATCATACGTAAATGAGCGCGGTATTGTCTTAATAATCTTATGATATTTATTCTTAATATCAAAATAAAATATCCATCTTTATAGGGAACAGCTTAGGTTGGCATGATTTTTTTTTAACTTCTTATTCATCTAAAATCAGAACTTGTATGAAAAAAACACTTTATCGCCTGGTTCAGATTTCTATGTTTGTTGCTATAGCCAGTATCTGGCTTTTTTCGTGTAAACCTAAAATAAGTGATCAGGACATAGAAAATAAAATTCAATCCAATACCGCTTTATCACATCTTGCGGTTAGTGTAAAAGATGGGGTAGTTACACTTAGCGGTGAAGCCAAAGACGAAGCCGACAGGGCAAGCAGCGAGGCCGCGGTTAAAAGTATTGAAGGGGTAAAAGAAGTGGTGAACAATACAACCGTTGCACCACCTCCTGCACCTGCACCTGTTGAAATTGCTGCCGATGATCCGTTAACCAAAGGAATAGCCGATGCGCTTAAAGATTTTCCAACTGTAAAAGCTACCGCAAACGACGGTGTAATTACCGTTACCGGCGAAACCACGGCTGCCAACTGGAAAAAAATTAAAATGGCACTGGACGGCTTAAAACCTAAGAAAGTTGACGCTACCGCTTTGAAAATTAATTAACCTAAAAAAAATCTTATGGCACTGCAGAACAAATACAAACAGTTGGTTGATGCCGCAACTGCTTCAGGCGTGGCCAATTTACAGGTAAGGGAGCAGGACGGCGTACTGTATATTGATGGTGAAGCTCCATCCGGCAGCGTAAAAGACCAGTTGTGGGATATATATGGAAAAATAGACCCCAATTTTTTGACGGGTGATGTAGTAATGAATATAAATGTAGCTTCCGCTGTGGCTGGCGCTAAGGCTAAAGTAACCACCGAAAAATCTAATCTTAATATTCGCAAAGGCCCGGGAACCGATCAGCCCATTGTTGGAAAAGCGGCGCATAATGCAATAGTAACTTTGGTTAGCAAAGCAAACGATCAGTGGTGGCTGATCAGAACAGAGGAGGGTGAAGAAGGTTATGCTTATGCCCAGTATTTAACAGTACAGTGATAGTAATAATTTAAGGCGGCCGGCAAGCTGTGTTAAAGTTGTTTGCCACAGATTCGCAGATATAGCTGCGGGCCTGTGGTATTTTTACGCAATCCTGCGTCTGCCGGCAGCCAGACGAAGCCAGCTACGTTAGAATAATTTGTATGGCATTGCCTGAAATTTAAATTTAAACCAGATAAATCCTGATTATCTGGCTATAATTTAAGAAATTTGCGGTTCTCTTTTAAATTTAAAAAAAAATGAGCAGTCAGCCAGCAACATTATTTGATAAGGTGTGGGACGCACATGTAGTTAGAAAAATTACAGACGGCCCCGATGTACTTTTTATTGACCGGCATTTCATTCACGAGGTAACCAGCCCGGTTGCTTTTCTTAGCCTGGAGCGAAGAGGACTTCAGGTAATGTTTCCCTATAAAACCTTTGCTACTGCAGATCACAATACACCTACCATTAACCAGCATTTGCCGGTACAGGATCCGCTATCCGCTATCCAGTTAAAGGCGCTGGAAACAAATTCGGGCAAATACGGAATTTCACATTGGGGATTGGGTAATCCCAAAAACGGAATTGTGCATGTGGTTGGACCCGAAAACGGTATTACGCAGCCGGGTATGACGATCGTTTGTGGCGATTCGCATACTTCTACCCATGGCGCTTTTGGCGCTATCGCTTTTGGCATTGGTACATCAGAGGTGGAGATGGTGCTGTCTTCGCAGTGCATTATGCAGCCCAAACCAAAGAAAATGCGCATCAATGTTAATGGCGAATTGGGTAAGGGTGTTACACCGAAAGATGTAGTGCTGTATATCATTTCAAAATTAACAGCGGCGGGCGCTACAGGGTATTTTGTTGAATTTGCAGGGGATGTGTTTGCAAATATGAGTATGGAAGGCCGCATGACCGTTTGTAATATGAGCATTGAAATGGGCGCCCGGGGTGGTATGATCGCACCGGATGAAACAACCTTTGCCTATATCAAAGGAAAAGACAGGGCGCCTAAAGAAGAAGCCTGGGATAAGGCGCTGGCTTACTGGAAAACCTTGAAAACAGACGATGGAGCCGGTTTTGACAAAGAATATCATTTTAACGCTGCGGATATTGAGCCTATGATCACCTTTGGCACCAATCCCGGCATGGGCATAGGCATCAGCAAGCGTATTCCTGTAACGCAGGAGTTGGGGAGCGGCAGGTCCAGCTACGAAAAATCGCTTAATTATATGGGCTTTCAGGAAGATGATGGTATGCTGGGTAAAAAAGTAGATTATGTTTTTATTGGGAGTTGCACCAACGGGCGCATTGAAGATTTTCGCGCTTTCGCCTCCATCATAAAAGGACGCAAAAAGGCAGATCATGTTACAGCATGGATTGTTCCCGGTTCACATGTGGTGGAGCGGCAGATAAAGGAAGAAGGGATACTGGATATAATGCAGAAAGCGGGCTTCGAGTTGCGTCAGCCTGGTTGTTCAGCGTGCCTTGCGATGAATGATGATAAAATTCCTGCCGGTAAATATGCCGTAAGTACCAGTAACCGCAATTTTGAAGGAAGGCAGGGCCCCGGCGCCAGAACGATGCTGGCAAGCCCCCTGGTGGCTGCAGCCGCGGCGGTTACCGGCGTCGTTACAGACCCGCGCGAACTGATGAATTAAAAATCGCAAATCACAAATCACAAATCAAAACATGTCTTACGATAAATTTACGATACTTAAAAGTACAGCGGTTCCAATGCCCATTGAAAATGTGGATACCGATCAGATCATTCCTGCCCGTTTTTTGAAAGCAACAGAGCGCAAAGGGTTTGGCGACAATCTTTTTCGCGACTGGCGGTATAACAGTGATAACACACCCAAAAAGGATTTCGTTTTGAACAACCCCCTGTATTCGGGTAAAATATTGGTTGGAGGTAAAAACTTTGGCAGTGGAAGCAGCCGCGAGCATGCGGCATGGGCGATTTATGACTATGGGTTCCGTTGCGTGGTATCAAGTTTTTTTGCTGATATTTTTAAAAACAATGCTATTAATATTGGTATACTTCCCGTGCAGGTGAGTGAAACATTTTTGGATAAAATATTTACCGCCATTGAAGCCAATCCCCGGAATGAAATTGAAATAAATCTTCCGGATCAAACCATTGCCATTCTTTCAACGGGTGAATCTGAATCGTTTGAAATCAATGGATATAAAAAGCATAACCTGGTTAATGGGTATGATGATATTGATTATTTGCAGGCAATGAAAGGAGAAATTCAGTCATTCGCCAGTGCCAGTGTATACTAAAAACGATCAGCAAAACATGCCGTCAGCTCAGCGATATATTGAAATAATGGATACCACACTCAGGGATGGAGAGCAAACCAGCGGGGTGTCTTTTTCTGCATCAGAAAAATTAACGATCGCAAAACTTTTGTTATCGGAAGTAAAGGTAGACAGGATTGAGGTAGCGTCGGCCCGGGTGTCGGAAGGTGAATTTGACGCGGTAAAGCGAATTACCAAATGGGCTAAAGCCAATGGCTGTCTCAATAAGGTGGAAGTACTCACTTTTGTTGACGGGGATGTGTCGGTACAATGGATGCTGAAAGCAGGAGCAAAAGTAATGAACCTGCTTACCAAAGGGTCCCTGAATCATTTAACACATCAGCTCAAAAAAAAACCCGAGCAGCATTTCGCGGATGTTGCTGCCGTTATTGCTTTGGCCGGTAAAAAGGGGATAGCATGTAACGTATATCTTGAAGACTGGAGCAATGGTATGCGGTATTCAAAAGAATACGTTTTTCAGTATCTTGATTTCCTGCGCAACCAGCCCGTTAAAAGAATTATGCTGCCCGATACATTGGGTGTTTTGATCCCATCGGAGGCTTATGCATATGTATCGGAAATTGTTTCCCGCTATCCCGGTATTCATTTTGATTTTCATGCGCACAATGATTATGACCTGGGTACAGCCAATGTGCTGGAAGCTGTAAAAGCTGGCGCACATGGTATTCATCTTACCATAAATGGCATGGGCGAAAGGGCCGGGAATGCACCACTGGCAAGCGCTATAGCCGTATTGAATGATTTTGTGCCGGAAGTAAAAACGGCAGTGGTTGAAAAGTCGTTGTATACCGTAAGCAAACTGGTTGAAACGTTTTCGGGTTTTCGTATTCCCGCTAATAAGCCTGTGGTGGGGGAAAATGTATTTACGCAAACCGCAGGTATTCATGCAGACGGCGACAAAAAAAATAAACTGTATTGCAGCGACCTGATGCCGGAGCGCTTTGGGCGGCAGCGAAAATATGCTTTGGGTAAAACCAGTGGAAAAGCCAATATCGAAAACAATTTGCAACAACTGGGTATACACTTGTCTGAAGCGGATTTGAGAAAGGTAACGCAACGAATTATAGAACTGGGCGACAGGAAAGAGGATGTTACCCAATCCGACCTCCCTTATATTATTTCGGATATATTGAACAGCACTGCCACCAACGATAAAGTAAAGATTGAAAACTATGCACTCACGCATTCAAAGGGACTGAATCCGTCGGTAACATTAAAGCTGGTGATAGATGGTGAATGGTTTGAAGAGCATGCACAGGGCGACGGTCAATATGATGCTTTTATGAATGCGCTCAAAAAAGTATACAAGCACAAGAAACTGGAGTTGCCGCTGTTAACGGACTATGCCGTTCGCATTCCGCCCGGCGGCAGAAGCGACGCTTTGTGCGAAACGATAATAACCTGGAGATATAATGATAAAGAGTTCAAAACAAGAGGACTCGACAGTGATCAAACGGTGTCGGCAATAAAAGCAACTCAAAAAATGCTGAACAGCATATAGCGGATCAATACAACATCATTTCATTTCAATAAAAAATAAAGTGGCATCAAAAAAAATTTTAATCGTTCCGGGCGATGGCATCGGGCAGGAAGTAACAGCAGTTGGTAAAAAGATATTGGATAAAATAGCGGAAAAATTCGGGCATCGTTTTGTGTACGACGAAGCCCTGATTGGTCACGCGGCTATCGAAGCTACCGGAGACCCTTTGCCGGCCGAGTCGCTGGAAAAGATGAAACAATCGGACGCTGTGTTGTTTGGCGCCGTAGGGCATCCCAAATACGATAATGACCCTTCGGCTAAAGTAAGACCTGAACAGGGCTTGCTGAAAATGCGAAAGGAACTGGGTTTATATGCCAATATTCGACCCATTAAATTATTTGATGAATTATTAGGCGCTTCCAGTATCAAACCCAACATATTAAAAGGCGCCGATATTATGTTTTTCCGTGAGCTCACAGGAGATATTTATTTTGGTGAAAAAGGCCGGAAAAACAATGACAATACGGCTTTTGATGTGGCGGAATACAGCCGCTATGAAGTAGAGCGCATTGCCCGCAAGGCGTTTGAAGCGGCAGGAACAAGAAGAAAAAAGTTATGCTCTGTTGATAAAGCCAATGTACTTGAAACTTCACGCTTGTGGAGAGAAGTAGTTCAAAAAGTTGCATTGGAATACCCCGATGTGGAAGTAGAACACCAGTTTGTAGATGCCACAGCCATGTTGCTGATAAAAGATCCCCGCCGGTTTGATGTGGTGGTTACGGCAAACCTCTTTGGTGACATCCTTACCGATGAGGCTTCCCAGATAGCCGGCTCCATGGGTATGCTGGCTTCAGCTTCCATTGGCGATGGCACCGGGGTATATGAACCTATCCATGGCTCTGCGCACGACATTACAGGCAAAGGGGTAGCCAACCCCCTGGCGTCTATCTTATCTGCCGCCTTGTTATTGGATATTTCCTTTGGCATGAAAGCCGAATCAGAGGCAGTGATTGCTGCAGTAGACAAAGTACTTAAAGCTGGTTTTCGTACCGGTGATATTGCGGACGCGCAAACGGAACCTGGTAAAATGCTGGGTACTGCCGCTATGGGTGAAGAGGTACTAAAATATCTGGGTTAAAGAATAATGCAAAATTGTTGATAATATTTTACTGATTACCACGTTTTTGGCGGAATAGAATGTTACTTTGCTTGTTTTTTTAAAGTATTTTAAACCATCCAATACAACATGCGTCAGGCACCTGTTAAAACTGTGGGAAACACTGTGAAAGCATCTTCTTTAACTGGCAGATTCTTAAGCCCGGCTATTTTTCTTACATTATTTAATGCGTTTTTGCTGCTTTCCAGCAGTTGCAGTCAAACTTTTTCGGAAACAGACACAGCTAAGGATTCTACTGCTGCAACTGTCCAGGAAGAACAGTCGCCCGGTACCCCGGTACCTGAGCCTCTGGATACCGCGTTGTACAATCAAAAAAACATCCGGCTTGCCAATGGTGACAGCTCCGGTTTATGGCCGGTTAATGCGCCTTATCCGCTTCCCGGTGCTATTTTACCGTTTAAAAGGGTTGTTTCTTATTACGGCAACCTGTATTCAAAGCGTATGGGTATATTGGGCGAATTGCCGCCTGCCCAAATGCTGGCGAAATTAAAAGAAGAGGTGGCTAATTGGGAAGCTGCGGATACCACAACTGAGGTTTTACCTGCCTTGCATTATATAGCTGTAACTGCACAGGAAACCCCCGGAAAGGCGGGAAAATACAGGCTGCGTATGCCTTTTCACCAGATTGATTCGGTGCTTAAGATGTCAGCCCAAATCGGCGCCATCACTTTTGTGGATGTACAGATAGGACTAAGCACGCTGCAGGAGGAAATTCCGGAGCTTGAAAAATATTTAATGCGGCCGGATGTGCACCTGGGCATTGATCCTGAATTTTCAATGAAAGGCGGTCATCGGCCGGGTACCGTTATAGGTACGGTTAATGCTGATGATATCAATTATGTTTCCGGCTACCTGGCTGACCTGGTAAAAAAACACAATCTTCCTCCCAAAATACTGGTAGTACACCGTTTTACACAAGGCATGGTTACCAATTATAAACAAATCAAAACCCGCCCCGAAGTGCAGATCGTTATGGATATGGACGGCTGGGGATTGCAGGCCCGTAAAATAAATACCTACAGGCAATACATTTACAAAGAACCTGTGCACTACACCGGGTTTAAAATTTTTTACAAAAACGACTTCAGAGAACCCAATAGCCGCACTATGACGCCTGAAGAAGTGCTGCAATTAAAACCGCAGCCGATATATATTCAATACCAGTAGTAAGTGGTAAGTGGTAAGACGTAAGAAGTGAAAGGTGAAAAGTGAAAGGTGAAAGATTGGAGCATTGTTCATGGTTATCGTCTATCGGTTATCGTACCAGGGCTGAGAGGTAGGAATGTAGGTCAATCATGAAATTATAACAATGTTTTGCCGTCATTGCGCCCAGCGGGCGGCGCTTAATGCTTAATTTCGCAGATTATTAAAAATATTGCGCATGCAAAAGTTATTTATCGTATTGATGTTTGCCTTTATGCTATCATCCTGTGCTGATAAAGGTAAATCTGCCAGCGATGGAAAATCGCCGGGCGACACAAGCTACCTGTTAACGGCCAACATACAGGGATTGGACAGTGGATGGGCTTATTTATATCATGTGGAAAAAGAACAGGAAATACCGGATTCTGCTAAAATTGTAAACGGTAGTTTTGAATTTAAAGGCAATGCCGCTCACCCGGAGTTTGCTCTTTTAGGTTATGATCAGAATGGACAAAAGAAATTTCCGCTTGGTTTTTTTCTTGAGAGCGGAAAATTAACCATTAAAGGATCCCTGGATTCACTGCATAAAGCTGATATCAGTGGATCTGCCGCACAGGACGAGTTTAAGAAATTCAATGAGATGCGCAAGCCTATCGAAGAAAAACAAAAGCAGTTGTACGATCAGTACCAGGTGGCCGCAATGCAGGGCGATGTACAGAAAGCGGGCGAAGTTCAGAAACAATATGAGTCGCTGGAAGGGGAAAATAAAGCGCTCGTTGCAAAATTTGTAAAAGAAAACCCCACTTCTTATGTTTCGGCTTTTCAACTGGCGCAAACTTTTGGATATGATATTGTACCAGCCGATGTTGAACCCTTATACAACGGATTGGATGAAAAGATTAAAACATCCCATTTTGGAAAAGCGGTTAGGAAAAGCCTGGATGCGGCCAAAACCACAGCCATAGGAAGCGTTGCGCCAGATTTCACTTTGAATGATATTAATGGTAAGCCGGTTTCATTAGCCGCATACAAGGGAAAATATACACTTGTGGATTTTTGGGCGAGTTGGTGCGGTCCCTGCCGCCAGGAAAATCCAACTGTGGTTAAAGCATACAACACATATAAATCCAAAGGGTTTGATATCCTGGGCGTTTCGCTCGACGAAAAGAAAGACAAATGGGAGCAGGCCATTCAGCAGGACAAACTCACCTGGACGCACGTGTCGGACCTGAAAGGATGGGAAAGTGATGCCGCCGCCTTATATGGAATTAAAGCTATCCCCATGAATTATTTATTGGATAAAGAAGGAAAGATCATTGCCAAAAGTCTGAGAGGGGAAGACCTGATGAAGAAATTAGGTGAGATATTAAATTGATAAAACGCTAAATGAACGGAAAAGGTCAAAGGTGAAATGCATCTCTGACCTTTTTTAATTTTGGTTTTTCGTGTAAACAATTAAAACCGCAATTCTATTTAGCGGCTTTCGCAGTTATGCTACCTCACTTATCCTTTATTACAAATACCTCAATTGTTCGTTCCGCTTCCCGTAAATCCAGTCCGAAATACTGAAGCCTCTGGCGTATGCTTTTGATGTCTTTGAACCCATCGGGGAAGTCAATATCAATATTGTCTGTATAGCCAGTTTCATTGAGCACAGGAAATGTAATGGCTTCACAATTATTCAGCCTGGTAATAAGGTGGCGGATAGGAGCATTTTTGATGTAAATATTATTCACATTGAACAGATGAATTGCTGTAAGCTTCCCCATAGCGTTCCGTCCCGCCCGGCTACCGAAGTTGATTATTTATTAAAAGTACAAGTTATAGATTTTGCCGATAGCGTTCGGTCAGCCGGGACAAAAGCTAAAACAAAGAACCAAAAGTTGACGAACGTTTTCCGTCCGCATTTATGCCAAGCAACTATGTAAAAGCGATAGTTTGAGCGACTGATAATTAACAACTGTAGTCTGATTTTTGTATCAGCTACCAAAAACTATTATTATGATGAAGTCTCAAACTACCGCTGT